>Ga0316619_10000001_pt1 | contig 78918 bp, 124 predicted proteins | sample OWC_Aug_M1_C1_D4_FD_207659 | JGI IMG/M metagenome (GOLD analysis project Ga0316619, IMG submission 207659) | Wetland soil microbial communities from Old Woman Creek delta, Ohio, United States - OWC_Aug_M1_C1_D4_B | ecosystem: Environmental > Terrestrial > Soil > Wetlands | place: USA: Ohio...
TTGGCGAAGCTGGCCGAACTGGATCGCGAGATCGAAGCGTATGGGCGCGACTCCCGGCGGCGACATGCCGGCATCCCTGCGGAGCACGTCCCGCATCTCAGCGATCCGCGGGAGACGGTAGCCATGGGGGCGGCGCCTCCTGGGGTCGACGCGGAAACGGGGCTGCTGCTCCCGGAGACGGACGACGGCAAGCGCCGACGCGCCGACCTGCGCAGGATCCTGCCGCCAAAACAGCGCGCCAGGCTCGCGGCGAAGCGCCTGGTGACGAGCAAGAGGAATTACGGCAGGTGAAGGGAAAAAGGGGAGGCCCCGCGCTGGTAACACGGGGCCTGCTTGCCTGCTACCCAGAGGCCGCACGAACGGCCTCATACCACGCCCTTCTGGCGAGCGCCTCCATCCGCCGCTCGACATCCACGCACGACCCGCAGGTAACCAACCAGGCGTGCGCCGCGTAATGGCGCTGGATCTGCTCCTGCGAGTCGTCGATCGCCAGTTGCAGATTCACCAGGGCGTTCAGCGCCCGCTCCCCGGATGGGCCCGCTAGAAGATCGCGCATGGCTACTCCGCCTCCCCGACATAGAGCACGTACCGACTGTCATTCGGCGGCCAGTAGAGCGAGGTCGCGCGGGGAGGCAGTCCGAGGGCACGGCCCTTCGCGCGCCGCCAGGAATCGGCGCGCCAGGCGGCGCTACGTTCCGCGAGGGCCATCTCGCGTCGGAGCATGCCGCGGGGCTCGCCGTCAAAGGCGCAGGACTCGGCCTCCCTAACCGCATCGGCAGCATCGATCCGGCCAACGACGACGTTTTGGTTCCGGAGATACCGCCTAGCGGCGGCATCCAACGCGGCAGGGATCTCGGCGTGCCGCTGATGGATCGTCAGGCCCATGGCTAGATCTCCTCCGCCGGGAGCGAGGCAATGCACTCGGCGACGATCGACTTCGGCGCTCCGCCGTCCTCCACCAGCGCGGCGCCCACGCGCTGAATCGCGCCCACCAGCGCCTGCGTGGAGTTCCCCGCGTCGAGCAGCTCCCCGCCGCGCCAGTCGGAGGCGCCGTGCGAGTCCCAGCCGGGAGCCGGAGCGGAGGCGACGCCGTAGACGATGGCGCGCCCGTCCTCGTGCTTCCGTACCCGGAGATCCCATCGAGCCTGCTCGTAGCTGGGGAGCGGCGTCCCACCCTGGGAGTCGACGACATCCCAGCCGTGGGCGATCCCCGTCCATTCCTCGGGGCGGATCTTGACCGGCGGCCTGTTGGTGAGGGTGATGGTTCGCGTCTTGGTAGCGTCTGCCATGGCGACCTCTGGTGCGGGCTGGCTCATCGGTACCGGGGGCCCGTGCTCCGGTAGACCGCCTCGCAGGGCGGTTTCGCCTCTCAGGGGACGCGAAGGATGTACGGCCGATCCCATTTCCCTACGTTGACCTCTACATACCAGCCTACGTTGACGTAGTCGGACTGGAGATCGCTGCGGTCCCAGTTCCCATCGTTCAGGGCGGGAAACAGGTCGGCCAGAAACGCCAAGGATGCACCATGGAATGCGTCCTGCCAGTAGTGCGGGTTGACGGACAGATGCCCACGAGCGGCGCCCTCCGCCAGGATCTCGGCAGTCCAGCGCTCCGGGACCCTGTCCCCAAAGAAGTCGACCGATCCCTCCGAGATGGAAACCACAAGCGCGGAATGGTCGCACACGGACAAGGTCGCCTTGACTCCGTGCCGCGCGCAGACCTCCTTCACGCGCGGGGCGATCGACTTCTTCTTCTCCTGGGACATGTAGGCCATCTAGCTCTCCTTGGCGCGCCGTGGTCCCGGGCGCGAGGGGCGCTGCGAATCAGCAGCGTGAGAGGACTATATACAGGACCGGCTCGCGTGTCAAGTGTACCCACGAAGGGCACGTCAACGGCGTGTAGTTATTTGCGAATCTTCCGTTTCGCGGGCCCGGGTCGGGGGTCTTGAAGACCACCCGATTCCCACCCCTCCGCCCATTCCTCCAGGGCCTCCGAGGCCGCCGTGGCGAGCGGGAGATCCGGCCGGCCCCTGGCACTCGACGCCTCCCGGAGCGCGGCCAGCGCCTTCGCCGAGACCCGCACGTGACTGATCTCGGGTCTGGCCTCGCGCTCCTCTCTCGGCAGTCCGAGGGCCCGGAGCGGCTCGCCGGGGTGACGCCTCCGCCGCACGTAGTGGCCCCAGCACAAGCCGAAGGCGATGACCGGTTGGCCACAGGACGCACCCTCCTTGCGCCCGGGGGCGGGACAGGTGGGCCGGGGCGGCGACGCCGCGCGCGCGTCGTCCTCAGCGTAGACGGCGCGCTGGCGCTCAATGGCGACGGGGTCGTAGGCCGCGACCGGCCCGCCGCTCGGGGACAGCAGATCTCGGCGTGAGGCCGCGGCGACGGCGCTGTTCCTGGGCTTGCTCATAGCGACTCCATCTCCGACGCCACGCGGGCCAGGCTGGCGGCGGTCTCGTGGCCGGAATCACGCAGCGCCGCGCGGGCTGCCTCCATGGCGTCGAGCAGCTCGCCGCGCGCACGACTCCAGCGATCTCCGTGCATTCCGGGTTGGGCAAGGTCCGCCTCGATGGCGGCAATCAGGCGCCGGAGGATCAGGGAGTGGTCACGGCGAGGCTCAGGGGTTGGGCGGGTAGGCATGTTACCTCCAGATAACGGCAACGGCGATGGCGAGCGCCGCGAACGGAAGGGCGCACATGGAGAGCAGCAGGGCGAAATCGAGGATATCGGCGGTGCGCTGCTGGGGTGGGATTCGGATCACGGCGAAATCTCCAGACGGTAGGTGAGGGGAAGATCGGCGGCCTCCAGGAGGCCCCGAGACCATTTGGGGCGATCGTCGTAGTGAACCTCCTCGATCTCGGTCTGGGATAGCGGTTGGACGTAGCCCAACACCTCAGCCTCGATCTCGGCGCGGGAGCGTCGAGCCTCGACGGCGCGGCTACCCATGCATCCGCGCAGCAGTCTCCGGGACGACCAAGGCCCTGGGTCTCTCTTGGATCCCTCGCGCCAGATCCAGTCTCCGTAGGCCCGGCGCCAGCCCAGCGGTTTCACGGCGACGCCTCGACGCGGAGCGGAGCCACCCACCTGTTCCCGTGCTCCTCGTCCGGGAGCCGGCGTGCGTCGCGCTCCTCATACTTCAGACCCGCGGTCACGCTGCGGCCTCCGAGGCGCCGGACCTGGGAACCCACTCGCCGTCAATCTCCTCCTGGAGCGCCTCCCAATCCGCGCTGGACGCACAGCAGGGATCGACGCCACGCCTGCGGCATCGAGCCGCCCACTCGGCAGCTTCCTCTTCCTGGAGGATGTGGGCCTGGCCGACCGTCATGTCGGCCGGATCGAAGCCGTGCCTGTGGCACCGCAACAGCCACATGTCGTGACGCCGGTTCTGCCGGCGCAGCGCCTTGGTCTCAGCCGCGAGCCGAGGATCCGGCCGCGGCGGGACGAGGAGGGACAACTCGCGTGCCGTCACTCCGGCGCGTACTGCGGCAAGGATGACAGGGTTCATACGTTGCCTCCTTCGGTTCTCCCGTCGCTCCATGCGGCGGGGCAATACGGTTACCGACCCCTGGTGACGGCGACAAAAAAGGTCCCGCCATCCAGCCGCAGCACCAGGCCGCTATGCTTCGGATCCGGGTGCTCATCGTCCAGGCTCACTGCCGCGTCGGCGAGCTGATCGGACTCCTCGATGATCTCGCGGAGACACTCAACCACCGCGTCAGCGCTCCACGGACAGTCATTGCTACCGGGCGTGACAGTCATATCGGCTCCTGGTGCTACGAGTTGACTGCTAGTCGCGCCCCGGGACTCGAACCCGGAGGCCGCCGTCCGGCGCGCGAGGGGCTACGGCTACAGGAACTCGCTTTCGCCGCAGGGGCACTCGTCCCACGACTTCCCAGCGTTCGAGCCGCGGACCACGACGTGCCGGGTGCGCCGCTTCCCGCACGGGCACTTCGTGCGCTGGCGGGACAGTCGATCCACCTCGGCAGCCGCTGCGGCTGCGTAGGCGCGGTAGTAGGCCTGCTCCAGCCGGGAGGGGATGCCCTCGATCTCCGCGGCGCCCGCGTTGATCGCGCCCTCGTCCCAGGCGACATGCCCATCCCTGAGCGTGCCCAGCACGGCCCCGAGGCCCTGCTCTCGGAGCATGTCCCGGACCTCTCCGCGACCAGCTCGCGCGCCCTTCCGTTGCGCCGCCAGCTTGGCTTTGCTCTTGATGGCCATGACTCTCTCCGTCTGGTGTAGCGGGTTAACTACGAGTCCCTGCTCAGCGGTACGGGCGCTCTCGCTCGGCCTTGACCTCGGCCTGGACCGCCTCGGTCCAGGCCCTTCGAACGGCGCCCTCGGCCTCGTCGATGGCCTGCTCGGACTCGGCGCCGTGCTGGTACTCCCCCGACTCGCTCAGCTCGTCCGTCAGGACGGCTTCGAGCGCCTCCATGGCGTCGGACAGGGCCTCGTCCGAGGTGAGGCCGCGATCGAGCGCCAGCCGCGCCTCATGGATCGTCGAGTCGTCGGACGACTCGTAGTTGCAGTTGCAGACGGTCGGATAGCTGGTGGCGGCCATGGCTAGCGGTCCTCTCCGCGCATGGCGGCCAGAATCGGGGCCGGGAGCTCGCGGAGCACGGGACGCTCGCCGGAGCTGTCCCACCGGCCGAACCTCAGCGCGCTGATATCGTCGAGGATCTGCTCGCGCTGGGCGGAGTTGGTGGCGGGGCGCGCATACTCGCGCGCCAAATTCAGGGCCCGATCGAAGTTCTTGCTCGCCATCTGGTTTCTCCTGGGTGGGCTGGCCGCTCCGTGCGTCCAGCGTGAGGTAACTATACACAGGACCGGCGCGCGTGTCAAGTAGCGCGTCGGATGATCTCAAGGACGCGCGATCGGTCGGCCCTGAGCGGGGAGTCGGTGTACGCGGTTACGTACACGATCGTCTTCGGGCCGACCCGGACCACGTGCGCCTCGCCCACGCGGTCAATTCGGACCACGTCCCCGCGGCGGATCTCCAGATCGGGGAGGCCTCCGGCTTCGGCCAGGGCCGCCACCTCGACGGCCAGCCGGGAGCGGACCTCGACGAGCCGTGCCTCGTTCTGGGCGCGCGCAGCCTCGCCCACCCACACCGGATCGGACTGGCGCCGCACGCACTGGCGCTCATCGGCCCGGAGGCGGTCGATCCGCCGGGCGATGGCTGGCGCCGTCGCCGCCTCCTCATGCCGGAGTCGGCTCGACTCGGCCCGGCGCTCCAGGTCCCGGGCGACGTCCAGCAGCTCCACGCCCTTCGCGGTGGCGGCATGGCTGCGCTCTACCGCGCGGCGGTGGCGCCGCTCGGAGTGGTGCCCCACCAGGATGGGTTGCCCGAGCGGGATCCCCTCCACGAGGGCCGACCCCCGGGACAGCGCAGCCTCGCCAGCGGCACGGGCCGACTCCGCGCGTGCGGCCAGGCGATCGGCTCGTTCCGCGGAGTACTCGACCTCGCCGCCGTCCTGGACCTCGATGCCGGCGGGAACCACGGCCGACCGGGAGGGGTGGTTCCAGGAGCTCCGGTAGCTGCTCCAGCGCCACCCAGCGGAGCGCAGCGCGGCCAGGGTTTCGGCGGCCGGGCGCGTGGCGAATGCGAGCCAGCGGCGCCCGGTGACGTGATCTCGGGAAAGGGTGGCGGTCATGGCGTGCTCCGGGCGGCGGCGATCTGCTGCCATCCGCCTCCTCTGCGACACCGCAGGCACTCCCCGGCGCTGTGCCAGTACACGGAGTCCCTTCCCCCATCGGCCATGATCGGCAGCGTTCTCCCGACGAGGTAGGGGGCCGCGATGCTGACCGTCCAGCCGCACGAGCACGCCGGGGCTGGCGCCAGCGCTTCCCCGACCGCCTTGGTCACTGCCTTCGGTTCCGAAGTCTTCATGTGCTGGACTATATACAGACTAGACGGACGTGTCAAGGGCGCGCTCGCTCGGGTATCCACTTGACACGCTGGTCGGTCCTGTATATAGTACCTCACATGACGACCACTACCGAGCAGCCCATCCTCGCGCCCGAGCATGTCATCTACAGCTACAGCCGCGCCCAGGCCATCCGGGATGGGTAGTGATCAAGTTTGCCCCTTGATCACTACCAAAAAGTTCCCGAGCCACCGTGCTCTTGCCGGCACCGGACGGCCCGACGATGAGTCCGACGCTCCACGGCCGCTCTTCGAGCGGCAGATTCACGTCCCATTCGACGCGCGATTCGGCGGCCGGCGGCACGTCGAAGATCCCCCGGAGCTGGAGGACTCGCGCGGATGGGCGGATCGTTGAGCTGACGACTACGTGAGCGCGCGGCATTCGAGCCCCTCCGCCAGGAATCGATCGAGCAAGCCCTTCTGGTCGGCCTCGCTCGCGCATTCGACAACTACCTGCCATCGCTCCGGAATCGGCCCTTCGTCCGGTCCGGCGCGATCCAGCAGGGCGGTCCCCGCGTCCTCGGTCATCTGCCGGAGCATCGCTGTGAGCCCCGGATCTTCCGTCGAGACCTCAGCGATCAGCGCCGTCAGCGCTGCGTCGTCGCGGGTGGCCATCTCGGTGATGGGGTCGAGCGCCACCAGCGCGAGCTTCTCCTCCTGCGGGGAGAGTTCGACGTACAGCACCGGCACAGTGGCGACGCCCTGCCGCAGCGCCTCCTCAACTCGGGCGTGACCATCCAGGACGTAGCCCGTGGCCCGGTTGACGATCACCTGCTTGAGCCAGCCGAGCTCGCGGAGCGAGCCTCGGAGGGCGTCCAGTTGCGCACCGGGGTGCCGCCGGAAGTTGGCGGGGTTGGCGAGCAGCTGGTCCGGCGGGACATCCCCGAACCCGACGATGCGATTTGCGATGAGACCTGACTCGTTCGGCACATTCACCTACCTTGGAAAGGGCAAAACCTCGACCGGACGGAACGATAACACAGGCCGAAACCGTCCTTTCCTTGGCCGCGCGATCCCGCGGAACGCCTCGGGCTGGCCTTAGGCGTGCCTTGCGGCGCGATTCGACGACCCATGGGCGGCATCCGACTGCCAATACCGCCCCTGAAAGCGCTGCCCCATGGCGTATCGAGCCCAATGTGCTAGCCTATCGGGCGAGACCTATGGCGAGACGGGCGAGAACGCGAGAACTGTACGATCGGCTGCTCCAGGGCTACCGGGACGCTCCGGGGAACCACGCGCATGCGGCACGTGTGGCGGGCATGGAGCACAGGGCATGTAAGCGCGCCTGGGAGGAAGGGTGGCCTCCCTTGCCGTGGGCCATCCCGATCAAGGACCAGATCTACTTGGAGCAGGAGCAGGCCCGCCTCGCCGCGCTCCAGATCTCCGACAAGGACCGGGAGGCCAAGGAGGCGGCGAAGCAGACGGTGCGCCAGGCAGCCATCGACGCTCACGCCGAAGTCGGCCAAGCCGTCGTGTCGGCCCGGAAGAACGCGATGGCGCTCATGGGTGTGACGCAGGTGTTGTTCAAGGGCCTGCTCCGCCTCAACGAACGGACCTCGGCGCTCCTGGAGAAGCCCGACACCGACCTCAAGCCCGAGCAGGCAGTCAGGATCTCGGAGCGCATCAGCAAGACGGTGAAGCAAGCGGCCGAGACGATGAAGCTCGCCATCGTGATGGAGCATCTGCACCTCGGACGCCCCACGGAGATCCTCGGGCTCACCGACGCGGATGGCGAGATGTCGATGGAGGAGGCGCTGCGCGAGATCGAGATCGCCCGAGAGGATGCGGATCGATTCAAGCAGCGCGTCGCGGCGGCGATCGGCGGGAAGCTGGAGGTCATCGACGGCGGGAAATCTACGGGAGGGTCGGGGCCATGAGCGAGGCCGTTCCGGATCCGGTGCCGCTGGCCGTGGTCCGAGTAGACGAGACACGCAAGAGGTCGACCGTGGAACTACTGGAGCGCGCCCTCTCCGCGGCGAAAGAGGGCCAAGTCGATGGCGTATTCGTGGTGCTGACCTACCCGAACTCCTTTGCTTGGCGGGAAATGTGGTCTGACGGGCTATCCAAGCTCGACGCAGTCGGACGCCTGGAGGCGCTCAAGTGGGCACTCCTGCACCAGCCTTTCGAGAAGGATGGAGAGTGCCGATGACACTGCGGTGCCTGGTGATGCGATGACGCGCTACGAGTTGACGGAAACGATCCAGGATCTTTCCTCAGAGGGAAACAACCCCGCGTTATGACGCACATCCCCGGCTGTATTCGTTCGCTCTCCCTGTCCCCAGAGCCTCGCTGGCCAGTGGCGTTGCGCAATACCAGGGCGCTCCACGGCGTGCTCACTGCGTTGGCCGGCCGGCCTCACATGCCGAACATGCCGAACTTCGCTCTTCTCCCATGGCCGCACGATGGCGGATGTCTCGGCTGGGCAGTCCAATGGTTCGACGAACGCGACGCGCGGCTTTCCGGGTCGCATCATGTGTCGATCTTCAACGAGCCTCGGGTCCTGACGCTCGGGCAGGCAATCGGGCATCGCGTCCCGGCGCGACCCGAGGAGCGTTCGCACTTGATGTGTCTCGACACCATCACGCCCATCGTCATTCGACGGACCGTCGATAAGCGCACCGTCCATCATGACTCCCCGGACGATGCGTGCCTGGTGTCAGCCCTCTCGTGCTCTTCGGCGGTCACGCTGGTGACCGGGAAGCTGGAGCACCCTCTATGGCTACGCATCGTAGGCGGGAAGACCTCGCCGCAGAGCGTGCCCGTAGGCGGCAACTGGGGCGGGGATTCGCGGGTGCGTGGCTTCGGCGGCCGGCTGCTGCTGGAGGTCGACGGCTACACGCGGTGGAGACTGGAGATCGCGCAGCTCATGGGGCTCGGGGGGCGCGTGTCGTTGGGGTTTGGGCGGTTCCGCGTCCGAGAGGTAGCGCGGCAGTGATATCCGCTCCGAGGCTGGTGCACGAATACTGTAGCGCTCCGCCGGCAGATCTGGGCATTCCGGTCCCGGCCGCCGAACCGTGTTGGTTGTGCGGTGGTGAGATGGAGCGCGGCGTTCCGGTGGACGATTGGATGGGCGCGACGTTCACCAACCAGAACAAGATTCGCTCTCCCACTTCCAGTCACATTTGCGAAGCGTGCGTGTTCGTGACGGCGCGGTTCTCGCCGGTGCCGGGCAAGCCTCCGGCCGAGGGCAAGAAGGAAGGGCCTCGCTTTTCGAATCTCTCCCATCTTTGGGAGCGGGCGCCGGACGGGGCGATCGCCTATCGCGCTGCGAGCAAGGGCGAGAAGCCGGTCATCCTGGAGTTCCTGCGGCGTCCGCACGCGGGCGAGTGGTTCGCGGCCGTCGCCGACACCGGCCAGAAGCACGTGCTGCCATGGACTCCGATCAATCCGGCCGGCGCGCGGCCGGGACGGGTGCTCTTCGAGGAGCTCGCCATCACGCTCCCGCCCTCGTTCGGCCTGGTAGATGAGATCGCGGCGCTGCTCACAGCCGGCGCGACGAAGGAGGAAGTCGGCCGGGGCGACTACACGGCATGGAGTTGGACGCGTTGCCCGCGCGAGGTCGAGGCGTTCGAGCGTCAGCACGGTGCCAAGCGCGGGTCGTCGTGGTGGGCGCTCGCCCTGTGGCTGGCGCAGCGGGACGAAGAAGCAGTGAAGATCCGGGAGGAGCAGGAGAAGGCCGCCAGGGCGGCGAGGAGGACGCGTGCTGACAGCAGCAGATCGGGACAGCCTCATGCAGGCCACGGTGCAGGTGCTCGACGACCTGCGAAGCGAATACCTCGGGACGCCGGGGGCGAACATCCTGAGGCACTGGGACCAGATTCAGGACCGGGCGCGAATGGCGGCGCGAACCAGCTCGACGCCGGAGGAGTGGATCACGTCGCTCAGCCGCAGCCTCAAGCTCCCGGCGCCGGGCAGCTATCTCTCTCGCTCGGCGGAGCGCCTGACGAAGGCGATCGACGCGGTGGGGCCCCGCGGCGCCCGCGACTGGCTCGACCTCATGGAGCGTGAGTACTCGCACCTCATGGCGCTGACGCGGCTGAAGGCCGAAACCCGCAAGGAGGCAAAGTAATGGAGCAGCTCAGGTACGAGTTCGTGTTGTCGGCGCAGTCCCCGATCGCTCACCACTCCGAGGTGTTCGGGAACAACGCCGTGTTGATGGACCGCAAGATCCGCCAGCGTGACGGATCGTTCGTGCGGGTCCCCATCATCACGGCCGACACCATGCGTCACGGCATGCGCGAGGCCGCAGCCTACGCGCTGCTCGATGCCGCCGGCATTCTCAATGCGGGCGGGCTCGGGGAGGCGGCGCTGCGACTGCTCTTCGCGGGCGGTATGGTGACGGGGCGCGGGGATGCTGGCGTGATCTCCCTGGAGCAGTACCGCCGGATGTCCGACCTCATCCCCTCGATCGCGCTCTTCGGCGGGTGCGCCGACAATCGCGTGATTCCCGGCCGGCTCTTCGTTGACGACGCGCAGCTCGTGTGCTCGGAGACGGCTCACGCCTTGCCGGGCTGGGCCTCGGCATGGCTCGCGGAGCAAAAGACGACGCTCGACACGTCGCGGGCTCACGTCGAGGAGGTTCAGCGCGTCCGGATGGATCCGACGCTCGACCCGGGAAAGCGCAAGCTCCTGTCCGGAGGCGCCGAGGTCGAGGTGGTGCGGCGTCTCACGGCTTCGGAGGAGGGGCACGTCTCCGGGTCGGCCGTGACGATCGAGGACTCGAAGTCGTCGATGATGCCGCGTCGCTTCGAGACGCTGGTGCAGGGTTCGTTCCTCTACTGGAGCGTTCACGCGACGTGCTATTCCGAGCTGGATCGCGACACCTTCCACGTCGCCCTCGCATCGTTCCTGGCCAACGCGCAAGTGGGCGGGAAGCGCGGGACCGGGCACGGCCGTCTGCGGGTCGAGACGGCGCGGGACGTGGCGGTGAGGCGGCCCGCCGAGCAGACCAATGTGCTCGACCTCGGGAAGAAGATGGGGACCACCTTCCTGGATCACGTCCGGAAGAACGCGACGGAGATCGCGGCCTACCTCGCCTCGGTGAACGCATGATCCCGCTCGCCGTCACCGCCCACCTGGCCGGCGGGATCGCGCTTCCCTCGGGCGCGCTCGCCCTCGATGCGCTGCTGATGGCGGCCGTCGCTCTGCGGGACGGCCTGCCTCCTCTGTCGATCGGCCAGGAGCGCCCCGAGATCTCGATCCCAATCGAGAAGGAGCCCCGGGGGCGCTTCCACCTCGCCAGCTTCGCCGTGGCTGACTGGGAGGAGCACGAGTTACGGTACGTGAACAAACGTTTCCCCGTCGCAGAAGCGCAGGCCCTGGCCGGCCCGAAGTTCCGACGCATCCAGATCACCGCCGGCCCGTGCAAGAGCCACCGCATTCCCATGGAGACCGGCCACCTCCGCGGTGACGCACTCCGGTGGTGGTGCCTAGGGGAGGCCGAGCCGATCCGAGACCTGCTCGGCCTGGTGAGCCACCTGGGGAAGCGCCGCGGGGTGGGGCTGGGGCGTGTAGCGGAATGGCACGTTGAGCCCGCAGAGCCATGGCCTGGATTCCCGATCCTGCGGGATGGTCTTCCGCTCCGCTATCTTCCGCCCGATTGGCCGGGGCTCGCGTCACCTCCTCCGCTCGGATACGCCGTGCTGTCGCCGCCCTACTGGGAGCGCATGCGAGAGGAGCTGTGCGCGGTACCTGAGGCGATGCCATGATGCCCAACGGAAAGGAGGTGAGCGAATGGCCAAGGGGAAAGGAAAGGGCGGAGGGAAGGGAACTGGCTCCGGCGGCAACGGAGGCGGCCGATAGGCCGCAGTCAGCGCTGCGCCCGGAAGATCTGGTCTGGGCGCAGCTCGCCACCTTCCGGCGAAAGGTGGAACGCAGCCTGGAGGCAATCCGCAAGGCCGCGGCGATCGGGCCCGTCGGAGTCGCCTTTTCTGGGGGCAAGGACAGCACAGTGACGCTCGACTTGGTGCGGCAGGTCGTTCCGGGTGCGCCCGCAGGCTTCTTCGATTCGGGCTGCGAGCTGGAGTCCACGATGGATCTGGTGCGCCGATCCGGAGCCGAGATCGTCACGCCGCGCCTCAGCATGCTGGAGATGGCGCGCTACGCGGGGTGGTGGGAGTACGAGAAGCCCGTCGACGCTGGGTGCCCGTTCGACGCCAAGCACATCGTCATCCAGGAGCCCAGCGAAACCTTCGTGGTTCGCCGCGGGCTGCGCTGCATCGCTACTGGGCTACGCGCAGAGGAAAGCGGAGCGCGAGCGCGCAACGCCTCCTCCCGCGGTGAGCTGTACCAAGGCGCGGATCGTACCTGGTACTGTGCGCCGCTTGCCTTCTGGCGCATCGCTGACGTGTGGGCGCACATCGCGAGCCGGAAGCTGGACTACAACTCAGCATACGATCGGATGTCCGAGGCTGGAGTGCCGCGCGAGTCGCAGCGAGTCGCCACGCTATTGGGCGACCGCGGATCGGGGATGGGTCGGCACGCGTGGCTTCGCATGTCTGAGCCGAGTAGATGGCGGGAGATAGTGCGCGAATTCCCGGGCATCGCCAGGCTTTCCTGACCATCAAGATCGTGACCCCTGACACACAACTCCGATCTCTCCGGCAGCGCGCCGTCCAAGCTCGCGTCGCCCGTGTGCGGCTCGCGCGAGAGGATCCCAATACCTTTGCGCAGTTCGTGATGCGAGACGAGGAGACCGGATCACCGATCCGGCAGGCCCCGACGCACATCGCATGGCATGACCTAGCCTCGACGTATCGCAACCTACTGGTGTGGTCGCACGTGGAGGCGGGCAAGACCATTCAACTGTCGGTCACTCGCCCATTATGGGAGCTGGGCCGCGACCCCACGCTTCGGGTCGCCATCCTGTCGAACACTAGCGGCCAGGCGGTCAAGATCGGCAGGCTGATAGCCAAGTACATCGAGGAGTCGGAGGAGCTGCACGCCGTATTCCCGGATCTTGTCCCGGACCCCGACCCCAAGAGCCCCTGGAACACCACCAATCTCACGGTCAAGCGCAAGACCCGCTCCAAGGACCCGAGCATTCAGATCTTGGGCGTGCACGGCAACGTGCTTGGATCACGAATCGATCTGCTCATTGTCGATGACATCCTCGACCGCGAGAACACGCTCACTCCGAAGGCGCGCAACGATCTGTGGTCCTGGTATCAGGCCACAGTGGTCGGGCGTCTGTCGTCCCGCTCTCGCGTGATCGTGGTGGGCAACGCGTGGCACCCAGGCAGCACCCAGGACCCGGGCGATCTCATGCACCGGCTGGCGCGCATGGCCGGGTGGAAGGCCGTTCGCTACCCGGTGATGGACGAGAGGGGCGCGCCGCGCTGGCCGGAGCGATGGCCGACAGAGCGCATTGATTACCGCCGCGGCGAGATGATCCCGGAAGAGTTCGCCCGACAGATGATGTGCGTGGCCCGCGACGACAGCAGCTCGCGATTCCGGGCGGAGTGGATCGAGCGCTGTCTGCGCAACGGGGACGGGCTCAAGCTCGCATGGGGTTTCGATGCCGCCAAGGTGCCGGGCTGTAGAACGTACACGGGCGTGGATCTGGGCGTTGGTCATCAGAAGTCGGACCTGACCTGCCTATTCCACATCGCGGTGATGCCGGACGAGTCGCGACGCATCCTGGGCGTCGAGTCGGGGCGGTGGCAGGCGCCCGAGGTGCGCGATCGGATCATCGACGCCCATCGGCGCTACGACAGCATCCTGGTGGTCGAGAACAATGGGTTCCAGGATTTCCTCGTGCAGCTCATCCGGAGTTCCACCGCAATCCCCATCATCGCGTTCACCACGGGGCGCAACAAGGCCGACCCCAATTTCGGCATCGAATCCATGGCGGTCGAGCTGGCGAACGGGAAGTGGATCATCCCGAACGAGGAGAGGCGCCCGCACAAGGAGATCGAGGCGTGGATCTCGGAGTTGCTCTATTACGATCCGAACTCACACGCTGGCGATCGACTGATGGCGTCCTGGTTTGCTACATGGGGCGCGCGCAAGGGAGGATCGGCAGGCGGACCGACGATCGAAAGCGGGCCGCTCGATACGCTGCGGAGGTGACGCCCCGGGAGCGGCGGGCGCCACCTCCCGATCGTTACCAGCCGTCGCCGTCGCCGTCGTAGCCCAGCAACCATGGCGCACGAACGCGCAATAGTCAAGGTCCTCTTGACGATCGCGCGCGGAGGGCGTAGGGGATGGGGGATGGAACTTCGATCTATCCGGGAGTGGGTGTCAGAATGGACGTTCACAGCGAGAAGCGTCGCCTTCTTCGTTGTCGTCCTCTTGATCTTCCGGCCAGGCGACGGAGAGTACGCGCAGCCGACGTGGCCCCGCGTTGGAATGCTTCTCGCCGTTGCCTGGCTGGGATGGATGTGCGCGGGCAAGTCCTTTGCCAAGAGCGCGACACCAATGGTTACGAGTACGTGTCGTGCGCGTTGCGAGCGCGCGATGAAGTACGATCCGAAAGATCCCCCCGCGCCCCCGGAGCCGGTTGGGGCGCCTGCGCAGGACAGACCTGAGCCTGTTGATGGTTCGACCTCATCGACTGGAGACGCGAGGGTGTTGGTTGCCGAGTCGGAGGCGCCGATCGTTGAACTGGAGCGGGAGATAGCGAAATGCGCTACCCGCGCCTTCAACATCGTAGAGACGAAGCAGATCGAAGCGTCTCGCGATCTGCTTCGGAACGTCGTGCATGAAATATCTCGAATTCTCTACGAGGCGGGCGGCCCCAGCGCGCTTCACGTTGGCCTCCCTCAGGCCGTCGCCGCCCTGGTCGCTAGGCGAGACGCCGCAATAGCGAAGTTGACTGAGGCGCGCGCCGACGGCCGCCGCGAGGGGCTGGAGGAGGCGGAACAGATCTGCATAAGGGTGATGACGGCGCGATGGGCGTTTGAGGATCGCCCTCCTGCGCATCCGCCAAAAGCGGTCAATCTCGCTGCGGTGTGCGTAGACAACATCCATGCCATCATCGCCTCGCCGCCCCAAGAGGACTCCGGAGCGCGCTGCGCGATGTGCGGCGCCTCCAGACACCCCGATAATCGACTTCTGGAAGCCTATCTAGCACTTCTCGCGGCGGGCGAGCGCATCGGCATCGCGGCTCGCGTCAGCCTCGCGCACGGCATCGCCGTCTTGACTGCCGAGCGGGACGTCGCGGTGTCGGAGTTGGCCGCAGCCAGGAGCGCCCGATGAAATGCGCCGGCCCGAAGTGCAAGCGAGACGCGAAGCTCGGCAAGTTCTGCGGTGGACACTACCGGCAGCTCCGGAGGGCGGCGCAGAGGGGAGCGGAGCGGCCGGAGAAGGAACTGAAACCTCTCCGGATCGGGAGAGGCGTGAAGCTCGCGGGCCTCACGGTGTCGGAGGCGTGCGCGAAGGCGCTGGCGGCGAGAGGGCCGACGACGTACGAGGCGGCGAAGGGCGTGCTGGAGGCATGGGCGAGGAGGAAGACGTGATGCGAATCCACAACGTGCGGCTCGGGCTGGCAACGAATAGTTCCAGCAGTCACTCAATCATTTTGGGGCGCGGGCTCAGCGACGTGACCCCGGAGTGCGGCCCGGAAGCGTATGGCTGGGACAACTTCGTCCTAGCCTCCAAGGAAGCAAAGATGGGTAGTGGGTCAGTTTGAAAATCCCTGAGCCCCGGCCGCGCTAGCGCCGGGCGGTCCCGCCGTGCTACGCAAGGGCCATGCCTAAGCGTTCAAGCAAGAAGAGACTACCAACCGACCCGAACCAACTGGCGGCGGCGATCGTCGCCCAGGCCACCGCCGAGCCGGTCACCCAGCCGACGGGCGAGCCCGAGAAGAACCCCGCCGCCGTAGCCCTCGGCAAGTTGGGCGGGAAGAAGGGTGGACCGGCCCGCGCCAAGGCGCTCACCAAGAAGCGGCGCGCGGAGATCGCGAAGAAGGCGGCGAAGGCGAGGTGGGGCGCCAAAACGTAGACGTCACCTATGTTCAGGCACGCGCGGTCTGCGGACTTTCCGTAAAGCCGTACTGTTCGGCCCCCGCTAGGTTGACGAGTCTGCGGAGATTCGGTACTTAGTCTGCGTGACGACCGCAGACAGAGTTGCCAGGATCCGTTTTCTGGCTCGCCATCTCGACGAATTGGAGGCCCAAGCCCAGGCCCTGGGCAACCAGATCACTGAGGCAGCCCAAGAGCTGGAAGCGCTCGCGGGGGCCTCTGTCCAGGCCCCTAAGCCATCCACTGCTGCGGGGGCCAGCGGGGAGTCTGGGCTTGCGCCAGGCACGGAGAGAGCGGAGCGGCAGAGCAAGGCTGCAACTGCCCTGGAAGCCATTTCCAAGAACAACAAGCTCACCTACGCCGAGCTGTCTGTGTTGCTCTATGGAGACGACACAGATGACAACAAGAGCAAGGCGCGGAGCGTAATCTACTTCCTGACGAAGAAGGCCAATAAACTCCGCGGGGGGCCCGGAGCGTGGGAGATCACTAGAGATGGATAGACGAAGGGCCCCGGAGTCATGACCTCCGAGGCCCTTCAAGATAAGCGGGGCTAGCACGGTTGCCGGGACGGACTTTAGACACTGACCCGGGCGGTTCAACTCCGTCTAGTTCCACCAGATTCGAGCGCCCAAAAGAGGACACCCGATCGCGCAACGATTCGGATCCTCTCACAATCTCGTGCGCGCCGTCAAGGTACGCGTGGCTGGGACGCGCCTTGGTGAGGAGGGTTCAGTGCGGAGTTCCGACCGCATACTAAGACGCTAGGGGCGCGAGATCGCCCCGCGATCAACGGGCATCACGGGAGACCCCGTGATGCCCGAGTCTGCGCTGACTATGCTTGACCGCTTAAGCATAAAGAGCGATACTCCTGCCATGAACAAGCTGACGAACGAGAAGCGGGTTGCGGTGGTGAAGGCGCTGGTGGAGGGGATGAGCATCCGCGCCACCGTCCGCATGACCGGCGTGGCGAAGAACGATGGGTATGACGGAAGACATCCTGACTGCGTTCCAGGGGTTCGCCCGGCCATGACCGACGCGCAACTGGTCACAGTTCTCAGGCGGGGCGGGTTCGCGCCCCGGGGCGTGCGCGCTCTCATGGCCGCGAAGCGCGAGTTGGAGCAGGAGATAACGAGATGCGCTGGGCGCGCCCACAATCGGGGCGAGCTCAGAGGACTGCGCTGGAGCGGGAGAGAGCTTCGTTGCGCAGGAGAACTGCTCACCCGCTACGCCATCCAGTACTCGCTGACTCAACTGTCCCCGCCCGAAGAGTTGGCCAAGAGGCTTGATGCCGGCGGCCACGCTCGGGCGGCCATGGTGTTGCGCCGGCTCGGGGACGAAATGGGAGTCCCGGCTCTTCTGCTGGAGTCGACGAGATGACCGACGCGCTCCGCCGATACCTAGGCCAGGTCGCCCTGCTGGAGAACATCCGCCGGGCCCACTCGGGCGCAGAAAGCCCCGAGGAGGAGTCGCTGCTCGCCGAAATGGACGCCTCCTGGGATGAGCTGAACGCGACGGATCGAGGCGAGCTGCGCCGGTTCCGCTCAGACGAACATCTCGGTATCGATACCGACGTGTTGGCGTTTCCCGGCATACCGCCCCGCTGTCCGCCGATCGGATGACGGAGCTCTTTCGCGGCTAGGTGGCGCGTGACCGCGGGCCGTGGCACAGTATCGCCGCGGAGGCGCACGACGCATGAGTTCAGGGACGATCGTTGAGCCGCAGGCGGCCCGGCAGGCAGCGATGACGGCCAGCGGCAAGTTCATCGACGGCATCGCCCGTCTCGGCCTATCTCCGCGACAGCAAGCGCTGAACGAGTTGTGGTCGTGGTACCGATGCGTGCGCTACGACGCGCGAACAACCGACTGGGACGGGTCGAAGCATGTCGACGGCCTCGACGCGGAGGTCATTTCCCAGGCCGCGTTCATCCCCCCGGGCTTCTACGACGCGAGCGGCGGCCAGGTCCCGTTGAAGTTCCGGCGCCCCACCGCGCCGTACGCGCTGGGAAAGGTCATCCCGGATCGGTTCACTGGCTTGCTCTTCTCGGAGCGCCGCAGTCCGCGCATCAGCGTGGAGGGGGACGAGAAGACCCAGGACTACGTGAGCGCGATAGCCGAGGTCGGGCGTCTGTGGCCGACCATGATCCAGGCCCGAACCTACGGCGGCGCGACCGGGACCGTGGCGCTCGGGTTCTCGTTCCACAAGGGTCGGCCGGTCTTCGAGGTTCATGACGCGCGTTGGTGCGTCCCGGACTTCAAGGATCGCTCCCAGCTCGTTCTTCGCTCGATCGAGAAGCGGTATCAGTACCCGGTCGAGCAGCGCAACATGATCACCGGGCGGTGGGAGGAGATCCCGCACTGGTATCGTCGCGTCATCGACGAGCAGCGCGATACGCTGTATTCGCCAATTCCGGTGCCTGACAACGGCGAAGAGCCGGACTGGGAGGTACAGGAGGAGGCGCAACACGGATACGGGTTCTGCCCCGTGGTGTGGATTCAGAACCTCCCGGTGCAGGATTCAATCGACGGGGATCCGGACTGTCACGGCATCTTCCCGATGATTGAGTCCATTGATGCGCTGATAGCGCAGGGTAACCGATCCACGATCTTCAACTGCGACCCCACGCTAGTAGTCAACAGCGATGCTACAATGTCGGATGTTTCGAAGGGGTCCGGGCATGCTCTCAAGATCCCCGCCAACTCCGGCGCGAGGTACATGGAAATCTCCGGCACGGGGCCGAAGGCCGCCTTCGAGGCAGCCGACAAGCTCCGAGCCTACGCGCTGGAGGTGGCCCAATGCGTGCTCGACCATCCCGACTCCGTGCAGCGAACCGCGCAGGAGATCGAGCGCGTCTACTCCTCGATGCTCGCCAAGGCCGACATCCTCCGCGAGCAGTACGGTCAGAGAGGGGTGCTTCCGCTGCTCAACATGGTCGTGGAGGCAGTCCGAAAGCTCGGCACTCCCGTGGCGGCCGAGCCCCAGGGAGTTGTGGGCGCCGCGATCGTGCGTCGCGTCGTCGAGCTCCCGCCTCGCCTGATTCCGCAGGCGGACGGGGAGCCGCCGAAGCTCGTGCCCAGAGAGCTTGGGCCGCGCGGCAGTACGCTCCAGCTCCAATGGGGGCCATACTTCGCGCCGTCCATCACGGATACGTCCAACTCGGTCACTGCGGCAGCAAAAGCGAAAGAGGCGGGGCTCATCGACCGGGAGCACGCCAGCCAGTTCGTCGCCTCCGACTTCCGGGTGGAGGACGTGGGGCACATGCTCGCCAAGATCGAGCAGGAGAAGCAGGACGAGCAGGCTAGGATCGAGCAAAGCCTGATGAGTGGCCTAGGCGGGCCGAGCGGGTTGGGCGCGTGAGCCGAGCCTTTCCGGTCCCGTCAGTCGTCCGGTTCGTCATCGCCGCGCCGCCCATGTCGAGGGAATGGCTGCGCGAGAGCGAGGCATACGAGACGCACGGGTGGCTGACGCCGGTTCTGGTGGCGCGTTCGTATCACGCTGGCAGTTTGATGGTCTGGCGCGAAGAGCCGGCGGGGGAGATCTGGCTCCGCCCCGTCGATTCGTGGCGTCAGTTGGCCGGCGACGCTGGGGTCGCCGAGAGCTGAATGCCGCGCTGGAGCACCGCCGATGAGATCGAGGGCGCCTTCCCGTCCGTGACGCGAGATGTGCTCAATACCTGGAGGTCCGTGGGCATCGTTCACCCGCGACGCGAACCGGTGTACGGTAACGGGCGACTGGTAGGCGCGCTGGAGACGTACGACGCGTCGGAGATTGAGCAAGCGCTCGCGCATGAGTCGGCGCTACTGCTGACGGGAGATGACGAATGACATGGATCTCTGGGCGATGCTGGTTGGTGGTTTTCACCGCGGCATCGATCTGTCTGGCGGTCCCAATTGCCTGGGCGCAAACCGCAAAAGTGCGCGCCTGCGACGCGACCGGGGCCAAGTGCGCGCTCGTACTGTCCAGAGATCCGGCCGCGGGAGAAAACGGGATCCTCGTTCGGCCGATCTCGCCCTACGATCAACTGTCGGCGGTAGGCAGACCGGTGACGGCAGAAGCGGAGCCGGTGGCGGCGCTCAGCTTCAACTACTCCATCAACCCGGCGCACGTTTCGTCGCTGATCGTCGACACCGGAGCAGTGACGCAGGCTTCGTCCATGGCGGTGCTGCAAACCGGCACCGGCGCGACCGGGTCTGCGCGTATTCGCTCGACGTCGGCCGCCCGCTACGTAGCGGGCACCGGAGTATACGCGAGCTTCAGCGCGCTTTTCACGGCAGGTGTCGCAAACAGCCGTCAGGAAATAGGGCTTGGCGACGAATCGGATGGGGTATTCTTTGGCTATCAGGGCGCCACGTTCGGCGTGTTCTTGCGGTCCGGCGGGTCGGACACGTTCGTCGCTCAGTCGGCCTGGAATGGAGCCGACAAATTCGACGGAACCGGTCCCAGTGCGACAACGTTAGACAAAACCAAACTCAATCTATTCAAGGTCCAGTTCTCGTGGCACGGCGCAGGCACGATCCGTTACTACATATCGGACCCAACGACCGGGCGATTCGCGCTGGTGCACCAGATCGTATATGAGAACACTGCCACCGTCCCGTCGTTCATGAATCCGACCCTGCCGCTGCACGCCAAGGTCGTGAACACCGGCAACGCAAGCAATGTGACGCTCAAAACGGCATCAATGGGCGCCTACGTGGAGGGGAACTCCGCGACCGGTCCAATCTTGATAGGGTGGCCTGGCGCGGACTATGGCATAACGACAGCGACCGGGACCGAAGCTGCGATCCTGACACTGAAAAACAAACCATCCAATGTTTTTGGTGGCATCAACGTCAATCGAGTTCGAACGAAAATACTCCGCATTGGAATCGCGAACCCGAGTGGTGCAAAGGATATGCGATTCCTGGTGAAGCTCAATGCCACGCTGGGCGGGACGCCGAATTACGTCGACTCGGACACGACAACCAGCGTGATAGCCGTGGACAAATCAGGGACCACCGTCAGCGGGGGGCGTCTGCTTGGGGCGGTTCGTTTGGCGTCTGGAGCATCGGAGAATATCGACATGACGCCATACAACTTCACGCTCAACCCTGGCGACACCGCCACGTTCTCGGCGCAAAACGCAACAGACAACACGCCCCTCGACGCGGAACTGTCCGTATCGTGGCTGGAGATGTTCTAGGTTCGCGAATGGTAGTAGATTGCTGATGCCGAGAGATCAGGCAACACTGGGGGACCAGATGTGTACTCAGGCAATGCTTCGTTGTTTCCGGACCGTCGCTCTCTTTGCTGGGCCGCTCATGGCGTTCCCGGCTGCGGCGCAGCTCTCCAAGGTGCGCGTGTGCGATTCCTCCGGCGCCAACTGCGCTCTGGTGGACGCCGGCGGGACTCTCAAGGCGGGCGGAGCCGTCACAGGCACCGTTACAGCAAACCAGGGGACCGCCGGCGCAGGCGCATGGCCGGTCGATGCGAGCGGTGCGACCGTGCCCGTGTCGCTTGATCGGGTGGGCGGCACTGCGGTGCTTACTGGAGGCGTCGCCGGAGCCGTGGGTATCGGCGGTCTCGCGGCGGATGGCGCCGCAGTGACAGGGAATCCGGTGCTGATCGGCGGAACCGCCATCGCCGATGGAGCGGTGACCGCCACCACGGCGGGCAATGTATATAGACTGCCAGAGGACACCCAGCGACGGCTCCTCGTGCGTGATTATCACCCGAATTTCGCGAGTTGGAGTACCGGCGCCGCGGCCGTGACCGCGAACACTCAAATCGCCGGTCTGTCTGGGGCGGGATTGTCCTACTACATCACCGATCTGATGATCTCCAACGTCGGGGCTAGCGGATCGGCGACGACCGCCGCAATCGTGTCCAGTACGACAGCGGGGAATGCGTGCGCGACGGCGCCGGCAAGCGTGCTCCCCCCGGTCGCATTCCCACTCAACGGAACCGTCATGGCCGCGCTCAAGACGCCGATCAAGGTCGCATCGAATAGCGCTCTCTGCTGCGTGATCGACGCCGCCGCCACGTTCACATGTCAACTGTCCGGCTTCGTTGCGCCGTAGAGGAACCGCATGGCCGACTATCTGAGCACCGGCATCCTTGTCGATTACGCCGCCACGCCCACCCCGGCTGGGGTGAAGACGCTTGTCCTGCCTCTGGCCCTTGACCCCGTAACTACCAGGGTCGTCAAGGTGATCCTGGAAAACCAGGACGCGGCGAACGGCGCCATCCTGACGGTGGCGCCAACCGAAGGGGGCCTGGAGAACAAGGATGAGACGCTGTCCGCCACGGTGGGGCCGCTGAGCGAGGGCTCGGTGATCTTCTCGGAGCCGCTGCCCCCGAGACTGAATGTCTACACGACCGCGGCGGCGGGCGCCCCGCCCGTACGCATCAGGGTCAGGGGCGTAAGAAGGACCGTGTAGGTCTATGGTGTTCGCCGTGGACTTCGACGGAACGGTGGTCTCGGATGCTCGCCCCTATGCGGACACCGAGACGCCTCTCGTCTTCATCCCTGGAGCCCGAGAAGCACTGCTCGCGCTCAGGAGGGCGGGCCACACCCTGCTGCTGTGGTCGGCTCGAAGCAGCCCGGCGCTCATCGACGATCCGGCCCTGAATCCGCTCGTGCGCGTCGGCGCAGTTCCGGAGAGTCGAGCTCGGTGGGAGGCGATGCGTCATGTTCACTTGGCGCGGTTGGCGCAGATGCTTGCGTTCGTAGAGCGAGAGCTGCCCGAGGTGTTCGACGCGATCGACGATGGCCGAGGCGGCAAGCCGGTCGGTGTGGACTTCTTCCTCGATGACAAGGCGCTGCGACTGGGGCGAGGCACAGGCGGTTTCGGGTGGGGAGAGATCGCGGAGATGTACGGCGAGCCGGATCACGGGAAACCGGTCGGGAGACTGTCGGCATGAGCACCATCCATCGAAAGAAATTCGCAGACGGGCGAGAGTCACCGCAGGAAATGCATCAGCGTGTGGCTTGGCACGGGAAGCGGTGCCTCGGTTGCGGGGGTCCGCCAGCCATCCAGATCCGCGTGCTCGCTCCGATCGCCGAGTTGACAAGGCTGGCGCCGGGCGTCATGGCGGCGATCGCCGCCAGCAATTCGGATCACCCCGGCGCGGTCCCGTCCGTCCCAACCAAGTACGGTGCGATGATGGTGACGAGCGAGACCTGCTACTGTCGGCTCTGCGCCTCGGCGGCGGAGAGAGCGGCGGCGCGCGGGCCGAGCTGGACGATCGTGGAGATCGATCGAGGTCCTGACCCAAAGCAGCGGGTAACGGTGGGCATGACTTAACGGAAGGAGCACCCCATGGCGCGCACTCGCGTCACCAATTGGTCCGCGTCGCCGGTCACGATCCCGGGGTACGGACTCTATCTGCCCCCCGGGTCCGCCGTGGTGCTGGACGGGGATGTCGCGACCGTTCGCTCGGCCATGGGGGGAGGGACGCTTGCCGGGCTCCGAGTCGAGTCGTCCTATAGCTCCGACGCCCCGACTCCGTTCCTGGCCCCTCAGGACTCCAGTCCTGCCGCCAAGACGACGGGGGCGCTGCGCATCATTTTCGTGAACCCCTCCAGCGGGTCCGACTCCAGCGATGGCTCTGAAAACTTCCCCCTTCTTCGGCTGTCGGAGGCCTTGCGGAGGATCCCGAGCAACGTTGGGCTTGATCGGTACGTGGTGTGCGTGATTGGCGCGTTCACGCCGTCGGCCGGCGTTGGCCTGGTCCCGCCCATCGTAACGCTTCCGGCGGCGCTACCGGAGTTCTCGGGGGCTCAGGAGTCTACCCCGAAATGGAGCGACGTGGCTGCGGCGTTGGGTGTGCCCATGTACAGTGATGACGTTCTCGGTCCGCTGCCGCCGGTCGTCATTGCTGCGCGACCGCGCGTAATCGCAAGCGTGAATAGCGCGCTCGGGGCGTGGGCGGCGGGGACGGTCAAATTCCACGCCGCGTACAGCAACGACGTGGCGGAACTCGCCCCCGATCAGTGGAGACAGATGGGGGTGTGCAAGCTGCAAACCTTCACGGCTTCGGTCGCGGCGGTCGCGGCCCCCCTCTACCCGATCCTGAACGATCGCCCCGAGCTCATCGACACGGCCGTGATGATCGCGGGGCGCACGACCCCGAATGCGATCGGGGCTGTCTTCGGCGCGCACAAGACAGACGCGGGGGCGACGTGGAAGCTCCATGCCTGCGTCGCGTCCGCAGTGACGATGCTTGGAGACGTCAGCGGCGGGGAAGTGCTACAGGCGCCCGTGGGTGCAGCGGAGATCTTTGACGTGTTGGAGCCCGGCGCCGTTCTGACCTCTGCCGCCAGCGCGTCTATCCCGTCCGGATACGGGTTCTACGGTATCTACTTCACGCCAGACACGATTCCTCCCACGCAGAGAGGGAACGGGGACTTCGTCCTTTGCTACGTGAATCGCATGGACGTACGAGACGGCGGCATTGCGCGCTTCTTCGGCAGCGTCGTCGGCAGCCTGTTTGCGTCGAAGGGGACACTCTGGTGCGTGTCGTCCTGGGTGCACGACATCTCCGGCGACTCGGGCGGAAACTTCCGCTTCAAGGTTGCTGAGGGGTCGAGCGTCAACATGACGACGTGCTTCGTCGACTTTGACTTCTACACGTCGAACGAGGAATCCTCCTCGTCGCCGATTGACGCAAAGCAGTGCAGTTTGGGCACGGCCTGGCTCGTCGGAATCGCTACGCCCGGCAGGATCACGCTCAATCGATGCGACGTGAACGATGTCTGGTCGTTCACGCCGGGCTCAGTCATCTCGCTTCTGGGGTGCGGCACGCATTCGTTCGTGGCCATTCGGAACGGGGTGTCGGTCCACATTCTCCACGACCCAGTCATCGGAGAGCTGCCGAGCGAGGTGCGGATCAACGGCACCTACGCGCTCGGCGCCGCCGACGCAGTGAAGGTGTTCACTCGCGCACAACTCATCACCGCGCTCGGGCTCGGCGCCTCGGCGAACTACGCCAACGACAACGGCGTGGTGGTAAGCGTTTACGAAGTCGGCAACGAGAGTACGCTCGCCACGGTGGGCGAACGCACCAACATTGTGTAGGCAAGGGGAGGATCTCGTGGGAGAGGCCGCCGCTAGATACATCAAGGCTCGCAATCGAGCGGGCAAAGCGGAGCAGCGCAAAAAGCGCTCCCCGGAGGACCGGCGCGCACTGGAGACGATGCGTCGCGAGGCGGATAAGCGTGGCGCAGAGCTGGAGAATGACGGCGAAGGTGGCCTCCCGGCGACGCTCGTCCTGGACGTGATGCGTCGGGACAAGTACACGTGCAAGCGATGCAACGGGAAGCGCGAGAAGCCGATCACCGTCCACCACAAGGGCGGCATCGTCGAATCGGAATGGCTCGACAAGAAGGGCCACAAGAGCGTGGCCAACAATCTCGTAGTGCTATGCACCGATTGCCACGACGACGTGCACAGTGAGGCGCGCGAGGAAGGCGTCGACTCCAGCCAGAGGACGCCGAGCGCCGACAAGGGCGATCCGAAGCATGACCCGGACGCACGAAAGGAATGAGATCATGGCCGACCCGAAGAAGCTGCGCGCGCTGCTCGACACGCAGGCCTATGCGTATCCCGGAACGGGAACCGACTACATGCGTGCCGTGCACGACATGACGAAGCACGACGATCCCGCCGAGCCGCTCCCGTCCGACGACATGAGCGAGGAGGGACAGATTGCACGGAAGGTCGGCGCCGGGTACATGGAGATCCGGGAGGATGCCGGCGGGTTCTCCTGTGGCGCGTGCCGCTATGCGGCGCCCGGCCCGAGCGAAGAAGAGGCCAGCTGCATGCACGCGCAGATCCGCGCGCAGGTGAGCGCGATGCACGGGTGCTGCAATCTCTTCTGGCCCCTGGAGGGCCCGGTGGTCTTCCCGGATGGCGCGATGCCACCCGAAGAGCGCGAGCCCGACTTCGAGGAGGAGGAAGAAGAAGAGGGAAGCGAGCAGGCGGAGGGCGCAGGAGAAGGGTGACATGGCCCGTCGCAAGAGCTTGACCCCGCTCTACGAGGTCGTTGCCGAGCATCGCAGACGGCTCGATCGCGTGGCGGAGCGACGAGCACTCCCGAGGCTCAAACGGCTGTACGACGAGGCGCACGCATCAATTGCGGACGCGTTGCGCCGAAGACTGAGAGCTGGCTTGGGCGACACTTTCACCGCGCAGCAGCAACGCGTGATGCTAGCGCAGCTCCGGATCGGGCAGGCTCGACTGGCAGGGATGTTGGCGGGCGAACTGTCCGATGCGACCGTGGAAGCGCAACTAGACACCGTCCGGTCGCTTGCCAAGGGGATTGCGAACCTGGAGCGCCACTTCACGGGCGCCGAAGTGAGTCTCCCAATCGAGGAGGCCTGGAAGCTGCGAGAGCTTGTGACCGCGCGCCGCCCCGAGCTCGACCTGATGCATCAGCGAAGCATGGCGCGTTGGGGGGCCCGGCTCTTCGCCGACGTGCACGAGCAGACTTCGCTTGCCCTCGTGACCGACGCAACAACGGAACAGGCCATCGAGATGATTCCGAAGACAGCCGCGGCTGAGTGGTGGCAGGGCGAGAGGATCGTCAGGACCGAGACCGCGTGGGCCACGAATTCCGCTGCGGCAGACGGAATCCGGGAAGCCGTCAAAACGCTTCCGGATCTGCGGAAGCGGTGGACGGAGCACGTCGACGATGAGACCGGGACGCCGTTCGACGATCGCGTGAGCCCCGACTCGCTCGTGATGCATGGCCAGGTGGCCGGCGAAGACGGGTTGTTCTGGTTCCCGTCGAATGCGCCGGGCATGGACGCTAGGGAGATTGAACGCATGCAGGAGAGGAGTCCCTGGGAGGAGCCGCCCAACCGCCCCAACGATCGAGCCTCCATCCAGCCCTGGCGGCCGGGGTGGGGGATCCCCGCGTGGGAACTGCGAGACGGAATGCGGGTGCAATTGTGAGTGCGTGCGCTAGGGTATTGCCCCCTCCGCCGCTCCGACCGCTCGCGTCCCCCGAGAGCGTGCCGACAGCAACGATCCCGTGGGATGTCGCATTCGTCGCCGCCAACCGGGAGCTGGACTGTCCGGAGTACGCTCGATGCCTGGACTACGCTGCGGCGCTATGCTGGCGCAGCTTCACGTGTACGCGATGCCAGTTGCGGCCTCGCGCCCCAACGAAAGGATGACCCGATGCCGCAGATCCCCGCAAAGAAGCTGAAGGCTCTCGCAGATCGCTACGGCCCGAAGAAGAAGCGCGACGACGAAGAAGAGAGGGAGGCTGGCGAAGAGAAAGCAGACCGGCAGGAGGATGCCGGGGAGATCGACCCCGCCATCGTCTCGGAGGAGGGGGAGAAGATCAACGACGGCAAGCAGGATGGCCAGCTCCGGAAGTTGATGCGCGACTTCGATCCCGAGGACAACCCGCCGGAATGGGTCCAGGACGAGGCGAAATGGGAGAAGGCCAAGGAGGCGGTGGACCCCGAGGGCGACGGAGGCGAGAAGTACGACGAGCCCTGGGCGGTTGTCGCGCACGTCTACAAGCGCATGGGCGGGAAGATCAAGGGCGGCGGAAACCCCGGGGGCGCTGGCGGCGGCGGCAGGCAATCGTTCGGCGGCAAGAGGGCCGGGGAGCGCGGTTGATTGTTGCGCGGCCCATGTCGCCCGTGTAGCGTAAGCCGTAGCCATGGGCGACAACCGTTCCAATCGATCGCTACTCCACTTCGGGCTCTGGGGGCCATCTGCCGAGCCGGAAATGCTGCGCCCGGGCGTTGCCTATCGGGAGGCAGATCTCCCGGGCAACGCGTATCGCTATGCAATCCCGCCGGAGCACCCGGAACGGACGGCAATGGGCGATCTCGGGTTTGCCGGCCTGGCGCCGCCCCGGAGCCTGTCGTTCGGCGGGCTGCCGTTTTCCAACCTGAGGAAGTACTAGGGGCTCCCATGTTCAAGGCGACTCCAGGGACCGGTCCTCGCTCTCTTCGCCAGCGCGCGGAGGAGATGATCAACCCGTCGAACGTGACGGCGGTCTCGTCCTACTGTCCTCAATGCGGACATCCGCTCCAGGCGGACATTCCGCATGGCCACGGCGGTCAATCCGTGGCGCTTCCCCGGAGCGTCCCGCTCCCGACGAAGTCGACTCCGCCCTTCGTGCTCGGAGGTAAGTGATCGTGCCCGACATGCCGAATTGGCGAGAGTTCGAGAAGGCCGGCGCAGAGTCGCAGCGGGATGTGACCCGGGTCTACGACGACCGGTATGGGCATCCCTCCGACAAGATCGGGGAGACCAAGGAAAAGGCTCCCCCTGTCGTGAACCCTCACCCGCTCGCGCTGGAGTAACGCGAGGAAAGGCATCAGGAGACCCGGATGAGCAATCCAAATTCGGAAAACTCGGTCGACGTGGGCCAGGGCAGGACGCACGTCGACGCGACGCAGAAGTACGATCAGCAGCACGGAACCGCTGCGGACGTGTCGCACACGATCCCAACCGAAGACCGGCTGCCGACCGTCTGCTTCCCGCTGGCCTCGGAGGCCGCTCCGTTCGTGCTCGGCCCGCTCGCACCCGGGAAGCGAGAGTAACGCATGGGCGACTCCTTCTCGCTCCAGGGCAGCTACACCGTAGCTCCGCTCTCGCCTCCGTCGAGCGCGGACTTCGATGTGCTGGCCCAGATCGACGAGAAGCTGACGCTCGACGGGAAGCAGGCAGGTAGCCTCGATCTCACGGTGGACACGCCCGTCGTTGTGCCGTTCGGCGGCGTCGCGAACGCACACGTCGTCATCCTCAAGACGACGGTGGGCACGAAGGTGAAGGCCACCATCACCACCTCGGACGGAGCAGCTCAAGTCATCCCGTTCGAATCGCTGCTGATTCTGCTGAATTTCACCACCCCGGTCACCGCGATCTCGCTGACGCGATCGCCAGCCGTACTGAGCACCGTGAAGGTGCTGCTCGCCGAGAAGGCGTGAGGAGAAGACCCCGATGCCCACCACGACCAAGCCAAGCACTCTTGCCGCAGAGCTCGATCGCGCGTCACCTGGAGACGTGTCCGACGCGCTGCGCATGGTCGGTCTCGGTCGACTGCTTGACCCCGTCAAGGTCACGGTCGCCGGCCTGACGGCCGCCGCCGCGGTCGATGTCACGGCGATCCCCCGCGCCCTCGTCACCATCAATCAGGGGCTCAAGGGCCTGGCGGCCGGGGAAGCTCTGCCGGCGATCCTGGCTGTCACGGCTCTCCGCGTGACGGCCGTGGGCGCTGGCGCCCTGGGCCCCCGCGTCGCGACCGATGTCGGCGGCACCCCCGGCGCGCCCGGAGCGACGGGCCCCGGCATCGCCACCATCTCCGACGACGGAAAAACTCTCACCTTCGAGGGGACCATCACCGGCTTCGTGCTGGAGTACATCCCTCGATCGAAGGTCGACTTCGCCACGGCGTTCGCGCCGGACCCGAAGCCGTAGTTGCGAAAGGACTGTCCCATCGTACCGGGGAGCGCTCCGCAAGGCGCAATCCGGGAATAACCAAAGCGGACCCCTTGCCGTGCACGCGCACGGCGGCGGTGAACCAGCCGGGAAGATCTGGGCGAGGAGAACGCAATGGCAGAAGAGACCGCACCAGCAGCAGGAGGAGCCGCAGAAGCAGCAGCGGCGCAACGTGCCGGCGCGCAGGACAATGGCGACGGGACGGTGACGCTCGCAAACGGAAAGGTGCAGGTCCTTTCCAGCGAGGCGTACAAGCGCATCAAGGAAGGAGCCAGAGCGCAGGGGCGCAAGGCGGCCCAGGCGGAGCTGGATGAGATCGCCAAGAGGTACGGGTTCGACTCAGCGGCCATAGCGCTGGCGTCGCTTCAAGCCAACGGCAACGGCAATGCTGCGCGGAACGTGCCAAGCAACGGCACCCAACGCCGAGACGATCGCCATCGCGAGGAGCGCCGAGACGATCGAGGCACTCGAAGCGGCGACGGAGAGCGACGGGAAGCGGCGCCGGAGGCCCCTCGGCCGCCACGGCAAGGCGCCGACCGGAAATCGTGGGAGAGGTTCGAGCGTGCGCAGAAGCAATTCGAACGGGACCGCGACGCGTACCGGGAGCGTCTCAATCGAGCAACGGGCCGCTCGCGGGATCTACAGCGACAGCTCGACGCCCGCGAAGCCGAGATGGCTCTCCGCGAGAACTTCGCCAAGGCGGGGGTGCAGGATCTCGACTACGTCGTCCACACGTTCAGTCGAGAGTTCAGCGGCAAGACCGAGGAGGAGCTCAAGGCGTTCGACGAGGCGAAGTGGATTGCCGATCTTCGCGCCAAGAAGCCGTACCTGTTCGGCGAGGTCGTCATCCCGGCCAACACCGGGGTGAACGGAGCGACTCCGCCTGCTCCGCAGCCCGGAGACGTGACTCGAACGATCGCCGCAGGCGAGCAGGTCGACGCGAGAAAGATGTCGTCGCAGCAGTTCGCACAGCACCTCAGAAGCAGAGGGATGAACCCGGACTCGATCCGAGTGGGGTAGGACGGAATCCATTCGTCTCCTGCGATCGATCGATAGCCACATAGCCTCGCGCTGACGAGGCGATTTCACAGGAGACCAGCGATGGCCGATTTCAGTACCATTCTGCAAACGCCCCAGATCCGGGCGATCGTCCAGGAAAACATCCTGGAGCGCATGTTCCACGACGCGCTGTTCCCGAGACTGCTGTTCCGGGGCGAGGCGACGCCGGTCCTGTTCCCTGGCCACGTGGGCGACTCGATGGTCTTCACGGGACGGGGGCTCATCAAGCCGAAGACCGGCCCGCTGGTTCCCGGCACCGATCCGGTGCCCAGCGACTACCAGCGCGAGCAGTGGACGGCGACGATGCAGCTCTACGCCGACTCGATCGACACGAACATTCTCACGTCGATCTCTGCGATCGTCGACCTGTTCCTGGCCAATGCGGCGCAGATGGGACTGTCGGCCGGGCAGTCGCTCAACCGCGTGATCCGAAACCGCCTGTATGCCGCTGGCCTCAGCGGCAACACCGTGACCACCACGGCAAACGCGGGTCCTGCGTCGACTGCTCTGCCCGTGGCGCGCCTCAACGGGTTCACCAAGGCGCGCAACCCGAACCTGGCGGGTGGCTCCCCGGTGCAGTTTGCACCCGTGAGCAGCGCGAACCCGCTCGCAATCACGGTCGGGGCTGCAACGGCCGCCGTGGTCATCGGGTTCACTCCTGCCGCGCCCGGCGATGAGGTCGGCCCAGGCACGCTGACGCTCCAGGCCGGCATCACCTGGGCCAATCGAGATCGCGTCGTGGCTGCGGACGCCAGCGCGATCCAGCGCGTGGGCGGTGGCGCCACCATCGACGCGCTCACGACCGCGAACATCCTGACGTTCGCCGACATCCGGTCGGTCGTGTCCAGGTTCCGGCAGAACAATGTCGACCCTCAGCCGGACAAGCGCTACCACCTGCACCTGTCGCCGAATGCCGAGGCCGAACTGTCGGCCGATGTCGAGTTCCGGCAGCTCAACACCGCCCTGCCGGACTACTACATGTACCGGGATTTCGCGATCGGCGAGATCCTGGGGTGTCTCATCTACCGCAACTCCGAGTGCCCGATCGCGGACACCGTGAGCGGCGGCCCGACGGCATCCTACGATCCGCAGGATGCGTTCGCTGGCGAGCTGTTCGTGGGCGGCGTCCCGACCGGCGCGCCGGTCTACCACACGCTGCTCGTGGGTCAGGGCGCGATCTACGAGTACTACCAGGATCTCGATGCCCTGGTGACTGAGGCCGGCATCACCGGGCGAATCGGCCAGGCGAAGGTCACCAACAACGGCGTCGAGATCAACGTCGATCGGGTCCAGCTTGTTCTGCGCTCGCCGCTCGATCGGCTCCAGCACCTGGTCCCGGTGAGCTATCAGTTCGTCGGTGACTGGCCCACGCGCACCGACGCTACCACCGGCAGCGCCGCTCGGTTCAAGCGGATCGGCGTCATCGAGCACGCCTAGCCCGACGATGCGGTCGTGGCTGCACAGACTTGGGGAAACGTCGATCGGCAGATCGGCGTTTCCCCTCCCCGCGCCCGCCTCGTGCGGGCTCACCGGAGATCTTCGGATCTCCATTCCAGGGACGCACGATCGACAGATCGTTTCCGGTCTGGCTGACACCGTGACCGGGCATCCCACCGACCCCTGCCTATCTCGCGATGGGCGTGTCAGGGGGTCGGCTCATGTCGGAGCTGACGGGATCTTGCGGTCCCGATGCGCTCCGCTTACCGGCGAGCAACCCACGGCTCTTGCCGTTGAACCGCTCGCCATCAATGGTGGCCTCGCCTCGCGGCAGCATTGCGCTGCCATTCACGGCGATGACATCCCGGACGGCTTGGTTCTTCGGACCCATCGCGCCATCCACGTAGGGCTCGTCGCATCGGAAGCATGCACACCCCACGGCGGGGGCTTCCGCCGGTTAACGTGCGCGCATCTCGCGACGAGCCCTGCCACCGCTTTCTGACTCACTACGAAGGAGCGTCATGGCCGGACCAGTCTCCCCGCAGCAGTCAGCCCAGAAGAAGCGCGATCCGCTGGCGGCGGCAATCGTCTCGCAGCCCGGGCAGCAGGAGCTTGCTCCTCCGACGCCGGTCAGGGCCGCGGAACCGGATCTGATCCCGCCCGCTCCGCCGGCCTGCCTGCCCGAAGAGAGGCGGTTCCGGGTCCGGTCCTCCAAGATCGTCAACGTCGGCGGCTCCATGACGACACTCGCCGCGGGTTCCATCGTCAGCGCCAGAACCCATGACCTGGCAGCCCTCAGGACCCATGGAGTCGAGCTGGAACCCGAGCAGAGCAACTAGCGCCGTGAACCCGAATGGCCCTCAACGACAGCGAAAGGGAGCGAACCAGATACCACCTCGGGTATCTGTCTGTCGGGACGGCCGCTGCCCTTTCGTTCGGTGAGCCGCGCCCGATCCAGACCCTGTTCCTGGTGGACCTGGCGATGGATCGCCTGCTGGTCGCGTCGGAGGACCGAGTCAGGCGCATCCTTGGGGTGATGGACGGGATTGAAGAAAAGCTCATTGCCGCCCAAGACCGACTCGCCGCCGACAAGCTCGACGAGCTTGTTCTCCGGAAGACGGAGCCAGAGGAGCTGGAGACGGAGTATGTGCGCTGGGGAGGACGGCTTGCTGACATCCTGGGGGCGCCGTTCTACCACTACAGCACCCGCTACAAGGGCCGATCAGGCGGAGTCTTTGCCGGCTCCATACCGGTGAGGAACTAGCCCGTGGCCTCGCCGCACAGATTCACAAACCTGTCGGGGGTCGATCTATCCAACACGCTGGCACGCAGGCTCGTACCGGTCGCCGATGCCCTCCGCGATCTGCGCACCACGTTCGGGATGCGTCCGTACGAGGTCCACATCATCCGCACCGCGTGGAGCGGCGGGGAGCGCGGCGTCGGCGAGGAGTACGTCACCTCGGATCTCGTCATCCTTCCAACTCCTCGGATCGTCGATCTGTCGACGTTGTCTGCCATCGCTCAGCCGGTGGGCCTGGATGAGGTCGGCCTCGTAATGCTGGATGAGATCAGCGGGCGCTACACCGATGACCAGCTTCGCGGGCATCGCGACGACGGCTCGCCGCCGTCCCCTGAGGAGAACATTTTCTACGAGGTCGTCTTCCCGCTACCGGACGGGAGAGAAGGGACCGCCCCGCGACGGCGCTTCTTCCCTGCGTCCGCCCCCTACTACACTGCCGGGAAGTTCGAGTGGGTGATCCGTTTGGAGCGCGCGCGCCCCGACCGGCAGGCTGGGGGCTTCTGATGGCGGACCTACACTTCAAGCTCGCGGACTACGGGCCCTATCTCCGGAAGCTCGCGAAAAGCGAGATCCCCGCGGCCATGGATCGGGCCATGCTCTCGGCGGCGCTGCGATGCGTCCCCATCATGCAGACGCGCACGCGTCGCGCCCCAGCGTCGAATCCGTCAGGAATCAGCGTGGGCGGCGCGTTCAACTACGGTGACTATTTGCGTGCGTGGAAGGCGGTCCCGATTCCCCGCGGGGCTCGACTGCTGAACGACAGACGATACGCCTCGGTCATCGAAGAAGGGCGTCGGCCTGGCGCCACGCGTCCCCCGATCCTTGCGCTGACGCACTGGGCGCAGCGGCGGTTGGGTGTTTCGGCGGAGGACGCGAAGAAGATCGCCTTCGCCGTCGCAAACAGCATCAAGAGCCGCGGACTGCTGCCTCGCCGAGTGCTGGGAAGCGCGATGCCGGAGCTATGGGCGGCGGCGAACGCGGAGATCGTGCGCGAGCTCCGGAGGGTACTCTGATGCCGACGCCCCTCATCCCGAAGCCGCTGGGGAAGACCCGCCCGATCTTGCAATCCGCGGATCCGGAGCATCTCACGCTCCATCAAGAGACGGACGCGCGCACGGCCATCTGTCGTGGACTCAAGGAGTACGTCGAGCAGTTGAGCTTCCAATCCAACGGCGGTCGGCTGCTCCGCTTCGCGGCCGTCTACGACACCTGGGCTGAACCGGAAGATCAGGCGCAGTTCCCGGCCGCCGCAGTGGAGGGCATCGGAGAGGGGAGCTACGACGCTTCGCGCTTCACGCCTGGAGCAATCGCTACCGATGTGCCGGGGCAGGCCCTGGTTCTGCTGTCCGAGTTCACGATGGATGTCAGGCTCGACGTGTGGGCCACCGACAGCAAGGAGCGGATGTTCCTGATGGCGATGCTTGAACGCGCCCTGGCTCCATCCAACGACACGTACAGCTTCGCCCTGGAGCTGCCGCACTACTTCAACGCGCGCGCCATATACTCGTTGTCCAAGGGATCGTACGACGACAGCGATCTCAACGCGATCAGGAAGTATCGGCGCGCCTACCCTGTGCTCCAGGCAACGCTCCCGGTCATGCGCCCTGCGTCCGTTCCGACTCTGCGGCCGGGGCAGCCTCAGGTATCGCTGGAGGTCGTGGAGCCCCCGGCCGTTCTGGATCCCACGCTGGGCCAGGTGTTCTTCGGAATGGTGGATCCATGAGCCGGTTCTTCGCGCGCCCACCCACTGCGAATGAGGTGCGTCGACTGGAGGGAGGCGCCGCGTCCGAGCACGCAATGGCAAGCGCCAACCCCCCGCCGATGGACGCGGCCGGACGCCCGTTCATCCCCTCGCCTCCTCCCGCCGCGGCGATTTCCGCCCTCATGGACGAGTTCCGACTTACGACAGTGAGTGCGGCTCACCCGGGCACAATAGGGATCGGCAACGATCCGGATCTGGTTACCGGCTTCCTGTATATCGAGGGAACCGGGCTGTCGACGGCTGCGCGAGTCGACGTGTTCCCGGTCAGTCCGGGAGATCCGAACGCTCCAGAAACGATCAACGTCCCGTTTCTTGTAGTTGGAGATTCCGAACTGAGGATTCAGGGCATCGGAATCACGACTACCCACGGCCCTCCCCCAATCACGATCCCGAGCGGTGCATACCGGGTACGGGTCACCCTGGCCGACTCGACCGTGCTCGTTTCCGGCGCGACGTGGAACTTCAACCTCACCGATATCGCAATCACGCGGCTTCACCTGCTCGGGGATACGCCGCATGAGCTTGACGTGACCCCGTCTACTCCCGGAACGCTGCACTTGGCTGCGGGATCGGGAGATCTGAGGATCTACGGAGCTTTGCTCGGGACCGGGCTCATCGTGTCTGTTGACTTCATTCCGGTTACGCCAGGAGATCCGAATTCCCCACTGCTGCTGGGTGTTCCGCTTTCGATCGATCTCGCGAACTATACACTCCTGGTTACCTGGGCCGATGCGGTGGCGGCGCGCAATCTGGCGGGAGGCAACAGCTCGTGCCTCTACTACGTCCAGGTCAACTCCAGCTACAGCACCGTGGACTCCTCGACGTGGGGCGTCGTCAATATTCAATGAATTGAGGACCAAATGAGCGGATTCATTCGTCGATTCGGATTCTTCCCTGGCGTAGAGGTAATCACGCAGATCGAAGGCGCCGTAGTCATCGACCAGCCGCCCCCCAGCGCAATCCAGGGCGTCGGCACTGGAGTTGTCGGCATCGTGGGCGAATTCTCTGACATGACGTTCGCCGTGCAGGTCGACGGATCCGGTAATGTCTCCAGCAAGCCGCAGCCCGTCGAAATCCTGTCCGCCAAGGACCTGACCGACAAGCTCGGCGGCTGGGACGAGACCATCGGGGAGTTCGGAGTTTCGGGCGGGAACGGGTTCGCAGCGCTTCGAAACAAGCGCTTCTCGCGACTCGTTGCCGTGCCCGTGAACCTGGCATCGAGTAAGGGGATCCGCGTTTTCCGTCAGCTTCCCACCAACGCGTCGGCAACCAGCGCGACCCCGATCGTGCCGATGCAGGCGGGCTCAGTCGTGGCTGGGCGCGAATTCAAGTCTGGAGCAAATCGAGTCCGGGTCGCGGCGCGCGTCGACTTCACGTCCGATCTCCACTACGACTCGGGGATCGATGGCGCCGTGACAGCAGCAGGCGCGCCGGCCGCGACGCAAAGCTTCTCCAGCGCGGGCGGCGACTTCGTCAACAAGGGCGTCCGCGCGGGCGATCTGCTCGTTCTCGGAGTCATCGGCGGAGCGCTGGGGCTGGGCTCGAATGCGGCGACGTACCGGGTCAACGCGGTGACGAGTGCCACCGCTCTCGTTCTGGAGAAGCTCGACGGCTCGTCCTTCGACTGGGTCACCACGGTGGCGATGCCGTGGCGATTGCATGCGGGCGTGGCCGGCGATTCGGCCAGCCCCGGGTTCGCCATCACGGCGGCGGGAGGAGCGACGATTCCAGCTCGACCTCTCGATATCACGGTGGTGGGCTCCACGGCCCTCATCCCGTCAGTGGTGCCTGCTGCGCCTACCGCGACATCCTGGGATCCGCTGTCCGGGCTCGGAGCCGTTACCAGCCCCGGCACGCCGGCCGGCGATCTCGTCTACACCGCGGCGGTGCAGGCGCCGAATGCCGTCTCCAGCGCGTCCTTCGATGCGCTGTACCAGGCCTGCCTTCAGGCGCTCTTGGCCGACGCCTACCCAGCGAGAGACGTGGTTATCGCATGGTGCGCTCGCACTAGCGCGACGATCCGGTCGCTGCTCAAGACGCATGCCTTGACCGCCTCCGAGCAGTCTGGACGCGTCGCGGTCGTGTCGCCAGAGATCAGCCAGTTCACCGAATCCACGGTGGTGGGCGACGCCAGCCCGGGAGTCGGAGCGACTCGCGACGAGCGCGTATTCTACGAGTGGCCCGGAGCTCTCAACTTCGTCCCGGAGGCCGTCGGGTTCCTCGTGAAGACGGCGCTGGGGGGCACGACGGCAGACGGCATGCTGGACGACCGATGCGATGGATGGCTGGCCTCCGTGCTCTCCAATCTGCCGCCCGAGCAGAACCCGGGGCAAAGCGGAGAGCCGATCGCCACCGTGATGTCGCCCATCCAGGGCTTCCAACGTGGCGTCGGGCCGTTCGCGCTTGCCGACTACATCCTGTTCAAGCAGCGCGGGATCGCCGCGCTTCGCCTGGATCAGGACGCGGGACCGATCTTCCAGAGCGGCATCACGTCCTCGCTGACCTCTGGTCAAAAGAACATCTCGCGACGACGGATGGCCGACTTCATTCAGGATTCCCTGGCGCGAGGGATGAACAAGTTCGCGAAGAAGCTGATGACCCCGGCCCTCAAGGACGACGTGGTAGTGGAGGTGCAGTCCTTCCTGGAGGGTCTGCTGTCCCCGAACAATCCGCCGGCTCAGCGAATCGGCGCCTTCTCTCTCGACTCGAAGAGCGGGAATACGCCGGATCTGGAAGCGCGAGGGATCTTCGTGGTGATTTCGCGCGTTCGGACGCTGGCCAGCGCCGACGACATTGTGGCTCAAACCGAGATCGGAGAGAACGTCAACGTCACGGTTGCGTAGTTAGGGCAAGCGGCGTAGCATCTGCCCGTCGCCGCACCGTGTCCGCCGCACGGAATAGGGCGGGTCGTTCTCTCCAGAGACGACCCGCCCTATCTGTTTTCGAAAAGGACGAAAGTCATGGCACAGAGGATCAAAGGTCAGGAAGTATCACTGTCCGTCATCATCGACGGAAGAGCTCTTGAGGCGGCGGCCGACTTCAGGAGCTTCGAGGTCGCCCCGAAGCTGGATAAGAAGGAAGAGGGGTACCTCGGCGAAACCACGAATCGGTACGACGAGATCTTCAACGGTGTCCGAGGGCGGGCCGAACTGCATTTCGAGAGTCAGGAGATCTTCACGCTCATGCAGGCGGTGATCGATCGGGCTACTCGGAGGACGCCGGGGGTGCAGGTCAACATCAAGGCGACGCTGCAATTCCCCAACGGGCAACGTCTCCGCGTCGCGCTCCGGGACGTGGTCTTCGGGGAGATGCCCATCAACTTCGGCAGCCGCGCGGATTACGGCGCCATGACGCTCGATTTCGAGTGCTCGAACATCGCCGTCATCACGGCATAGGAGAAACAGCATGGGAGCATTGGAGACTCATCTCGACGCGCAGAAGCGGGCGCGAGCCATCTACGCGTACGTCGTCCCTGAGAGCATCCCGGGCGAAATCAAGACGGTGGAGTTGACGGAACTGACGGCCGAGGAGGAACTGCAGGCCATCAGGCGAGCCAACGACAACGCCATGAAGGCCGGGTATGAGGCGCTGAAGCAGGCGCTCGTCTCGGTCAACGGGAACAGGGTGACGGTCGCGGACGGCTCGGCCGATCTCGCGTTCGACTCCATGCACCCGAAGCTGCGCAATCTGCTGATGGCTGAGTACGCCGATCTGACTCATCCGTCAGAGGAGAACATGAAGGATTTTCGCGGGAGCCGCACCGTCAAGGTCGGGTGACGTTCGCGGCGTTCCTGCTCGCACGCAGCAAGTCGGATCGCGAGCGGGACATCTGGCGTCTCGTCGCCTTCCTTGGGAGGTACGCCCATCAGCCGGCTGACGCAATTCTGCAACGCCCGCTGAGCGAACTGCGCAGACTGGCGGACGCTACCGGTACGCTACTGGAAGAAGAGGGCGAAGCGATGGCGAGAGCGAGCTCGACTTGAGGTGATGCGTGGCGCATGAGGTCCAGGCAGACTTCAAGGTCAACGCGGCCCCCGGGCTCGCCGCGATCGAGCGCCTATCTGCCGGGTTCGATCGCATCTCGCGAACGGTGGGGACGCTGGCCGCGGTTGGTGGTTCGCTTGCCGGCGCCTTCTCGTTGCAGAAGATCGTCGAGACCACGAAAGAGCACTACGGTGCGGTGAAGCGCCTCTCGCAACTCACCGGGCTCTCGACTGAGAAGGCGGACGGGCTGACCGAGGCGTTCGGGAAGGTGGGAATCGGAATCGGAGAGGCAGAGCAAATCCTGCTTGGGATGAGCCGACGCGCCAGCATGATGGATCTGAGCATGCAGGGCGTGATGCGCAGCGGAGGCGGGACGAAGGCGTTGTTCCGAGCGCTGGGCGTAGACATCCGGAAGGGCCCAGAGGAGGCCCTGATTCGACTCTCTGCACTCTATCGCGCAGGCAAGGTCGACGTGACGCAGCTCGGGGCCGCATTCGGGGTCCCGCGAACGGCCGCGCTCGACTTCGCGAATCTGCTCCGTCGCGGCCCGGAATATCTAAAAGAAACGATCGCGGAAGCCAAGAAGTTCGGCATTCGAGAAGATCAGATGAAGGCGTTCAGCCGGATGAAGCTGGCGGGCGCGGAAGCCGCCGAGGCGTTCGAGCAGATGCAGGTGGTGATCGGCGGGGAGTTGCTGCCGATCCTCGCCGAACTGATGGAATCCGCCACCGCGAAAATCAAGGAATGGATGCCTCATGTCAGGGCATTCGGCGCCTTCCTGAGAGACAATCTGTCGGCTGCCTTGCGCACCGTCGTCACCATCGGCAAGGCGATGATCGCCAATTACGCTATCATGAAGGCGACGGCGGCGCTCCAGTTGAAAGCGGTGGGGGCCGCACCCGGAGCGCCAGGGGGGTTCGGGGTCTCCGGCCTTCTGGGGCATCTCAAGAAATTCGCACTGGGTGGAGCAGCTCCAGGCTATGGGGCTATCGCACGCACCGGAAACGTGCTGGGTAGAGTGCCCGGCCTTGCCGGCACGTTTGGCGGTTTCGCAGGCATGGGGAACGTCACCATGCTGTTGCGAGTGTTTTCGGCGGTGGGCAGGCTGACGCTCATCGGCGCAGCAGCGATGATCGCCTGGAAGGCCTTCGGAGCTATCCGGGACAACGCGCTCGGCGTGCGAGATCGGCTACTGGAATTCTGGAATCGTCTCAAGGGACACTTCGCGGTCATCGCCAAACTGTTCGCTCCAGTTGGGAAGCTGTTCGGTAAGGACGGCGCGGTGGGGAAGTTCTTCACCGTGATCGTGGTGGGCGCAATCGATGCCCTGATGATGGCCGTGGATGGCCTGATGCAGTTCATCGAGATGATGGTCATCTTCTGGAAGAGGGTGATTGACGAGCCAAGCCGATTACTGCACCCAATCGACACGCTCGGCGACGCGGCGATCGAAGCTGCGAAAATGCATCGAGATGCGATGAAGGCGCAGGAGTCGGAGCGTCTAGCGACGCGCGCCACGGATCTCAAGACGCCCGCAGAGCGCGGGGGAACAAGTTTCAATTTCCCAAACGCTCGCTTCGACATCGTACAGAAATTCGAAGAGGGGTACGATCCCGACAGGATTGCGGTCGCCTTTGCGAACGACATCGCGGCCCTAGGCGAAAGAAGACTCCAGTCCGGATTCAGCCCGCTGTACGCCGTTCGGTGATCGCGTGGCTCAGCTCTTCACTTCCGATCTGTCGCCGGCAAGCGGCTTCATCATTGAGGAGCTGTCCGGGAACAAGCGGACCATTCTGCTCACGGATCGCGCGCTCCCTTACCGGCCGCTATCTCTGTCCGGAACCATGCGCGTCCAGATCACACGCTACGCCGGGAACCCGGTGGCCACCTCGCAAGTTCTCGGCGCCCAAGAAGAGCCAACATCCATCACGGGCTTCTGGAAAGACCGCTTCCTCCAGGGCTCGACCTTCGCGCAGATCGACAATGTCCCTGTCGCCAACGTCCGCGAGCTGGTGACGATCGTCGACGACGTGCGACGCAAGGGGCAACTCGTAGAGGTGCGCTGGGACGAGCAGACGAGACAAGGCCAACTGGTAAGGTTTGACCAGAAGTGGCACAACCCGCACGACGTGGAATGGGAGATCCAGTTCGAGTGGATTTCGCAAGGGGAAGCCAACCCGCCGCCCGCCGGAAATCTGCCAGACTTGTCGGACTTGGCGGCCGAACTGATCGCCGTTTCGCAGACGACCGCCTCCGTAAGCCCGCCTTCACTACTGGATCGTGTAGCCCAATTCGCGGTCGACATGCAGGTACTTCAGGAGGCCATCATCGCCACCGCCGACGAGGCGCGGCAGGTGGTCATCAACACCGTGAATGCCGTGTCACCCCCGTTGACCGCCGCGAGTCGTACGCTGGCCGTCCTGGACACCGCGCGACGCGAGGCGCAAGGCCTCATGGACTTCGCGCAGCAAGACGTGAGCCGGAGCATTGTGCAACAGCCGGCAGCGGATGTGTCGTTCGGGAAAACGCTGGCCTGCTCGCTGTATCTGGCGCGTGCGCGGCAAGCAGCGAAGGCGACGCGCGCCACTGCGGTGAATCGAGGAGTCGATCTCCAGGCGACAACCGGGGCGCGGTCGTCTGTCATCAGCGTCCGAGTGCGCGACGGCGAGAATCTCCGCTCCATTTCCACGCGGGTCTACGGCAACCAGGACGGGTGGAGACGAATCGCGCAATTCAACGGGCTCGTTACGTCTGACGTGCCGGCGGGGACGCTCGTCCTTGTCCCGCAGACATCGCCGGCCCAAGCGCAGGGGGCAGCCTGATGCCAGTCATCAATCCGGATCAGGCCCAGTTCTTCCCGTCTTGCGTGGTCAATCTGCGCGTGCGATTCGACGAGTCACTGAAGGTTTCGAATCGAGATCTGCCCGGCCCTCTCACGCTGGCGGATCCGCTTGTCCAGCGCAGGGCCGCGTTCCCGTCACTCGATCAGGTCATGGCAGACGTGGGTCGCCCACTGGTGATGGGCGCACCGCAGGACGACATGTCGTACATCCTCAACCGGCTGCCGAAGGAGGCGAGCGTCGATCTCTCCGGTTACCGGCAGGCCGGGAAGTGGAGTCTGACGTTCGACTATCGAGACTTCCCAATCGACCCTCGCGCGGTGCGATCTATGGCCGTGGAGATCCACCTGGGGGCCGTGCCGCCGGCCGACTTCGCTGAAGGCATGGTGCGAATCGATCCGAGAGTGGGGAGACGATCCGTGCTCCAGACGCGCGTCAACGGAGTCATGCGCGAGGACACGCTGCTTGTCATGGGGACCGCCGACAGCATCCACAGCGAGTGGGCGAGCCAGGGATCCTGGGTGAAGATGGAGGGCCGAGATCTGCGCGGCATCTTCCTCGACGCCGCCGCGCGGCCGGATCTGCTCAGCAAGCTGGACCTGCGTCGACCAATCGATCAGGTAGTGGAGCAGATCCTCAGCCAACACGCGTTCGGCGGTTCCGTGCGGGTCGTCGTGAACGAAGATGACTGGCCCGATCGAAAGGTGCCGAGCCCCGGGGAAGCCCAGGACATGACGCGCGTGAACATGGGGGCAGCCGGGAGTGCGCCCAACATGCGCCCGCAGGGGGACCCGCACAAGTTGTCGGTCTGGGACATCATCACGAGCTACTGCTATCTGGTCGGAGCGATCCCGTACTTCGTCGGGCAACGTCTCCGAGTTCGCCCAGCACGCTCACTGTACGACTACCAGAAAAAGGCAGGATTCGACCCAGGCGTCCCGACTCCGTTCGCGGGAGGGAAGCAGCGCACCGTAGATACCGAGCAGGGGCCAAGGCGGATCAATCTTCGACAGATGGTCTTTGGTCGCAACATCGAAAGGCTGGAGTTCGAGCGCAAGCTCGCTGGGACCAAGGTTCCCGTCGTCGAGGTCGTGAGCCTAGACACATCCAGCGAGACGCGGGGGCGCGGGAAGCTGCTCATCGTTCGTTACCCACCGCCGGACCCAAGCGACACGCCGTCCGTCGGAGAAATGCCGGCCTCCGAGCCGGTGCCCGCGAGCAACGAGGAGGCGGGCCAGTCGTCCGCCGGGGCCGCGAACACGAGCGTCGCCCCATCAGGCGGCGCAGTGGATCGGCAGGTCATCCGGATCCCGGTGGCCGGCATCCGCTCCAAGGAGCGGCTCCGCCGCATCGCTCAGGACATCTACGAGGAAATCGGGCGAGGCGAAATGGGCGGGAAGATCCAGACCAAGTCGCTCGCGAGCTTCGGCGGCGGGAACTCCGATCCCGACCTGTTGTTCCTGCGGCCCGGAGACCCGATCGAACTTCTCTTCGATGCGCGCTCCCTGCAATCGTCCCCGCCGCTTGCCAGCGACATCACGGACGTTGAGGCTCGTCTTCCCTTCGATGAGGCCGTTCGACAACTCACGGAGCGTCTAGGGGACGCGAACCTCGCTCGCGTCTTGGTCGCTACGTCTCGCGGGCAAGTGGACAAGCTCCAGAGCTTCTTTCGTGTCGCCAATGTTCACTTCGGGTTCTCTGCGGATTCCGGAGTAGATATCGCCTTCGACTTCCAGAACTACGTGGAATCCAGATACAACGTCACGAAGCAGGAGGAGAACAAGGCAGCGCCACGCACTACCGTGGTTCGCACCGTCGCATCCCGTCAGCCGGCCGCAGCGTCGTTCCTTCCGAGTCACTGAGATGCTATCCCGAACGCGAGTCTCCGGATCGATAGACGCGGCGCGACTGGCCGCGCTGGTCTCTCGTCCCGGAATCGACCCGAGGATCTGGGCCAGCATCGGCATCGTGACCGCCGTACTCGTGGAGACGGAAGGCGTGTTCGCCGACGTAACTCTGGTCCCCTCGCAACTGGAGACGACCGCGCGCGTGGCGTCCATCTACGCTGGCCCCGGGTTCGGTCTCTACGTTCCAGTAGAGATCGACGATGAGGTCCAGGTGACGTGCCCGAGCGGTGATCCTGCCGAGGGGCTCGTCATCCTGCCGCGCCTCTGGTCGAGGTCCGATTCCGTCCCGCCCGCGGCCGTGGCGCATCAGGCTGACCTAGTTCTGGTTGTCAGGGATGGCCGCAATCTGCGCATCGACGTATCAGGAGGCGGAACGGTCCAGTTCAACGGAGACTCGGATGCGCTGGCGCTGGCGTCGAAGGTCAGGGCCAATCTCGATCGATTGCAGCAGAGCTTCGACGCCCACACCCATCCGTTTGTGGCGCAGGCAGGGCCAAACGCGCTGATCACGGCGGTTACGGCGACGCCGGTGGGCGCGCTGCCCGGCACCGGGTCGACGATCGTCAAGGCGGGAGCGTAGACGATGCCCATTTCCTTCGCGTCCGCTGCGCCCCTCGACGCCAAGACGACCCGAGTCATCCTGACCGGAGCTCCGCTTGCGCTCTCGAAGGCGCAGAGCGGCGACGCGCTCAATCCGGAAACATGGGCAGTGACCTCAGTTGGGCCGCTCCAGCCTGGCGCGGCGTTGCACGTGCTTGCCGCGACGCTTTCGGGCGCGGCCCAGGTGGACGTGAGCACATCCGAGGATCTGCTACCGTACCCCAGCATACTGCGCATCGCGGCCCCGACTTTGCGCGATTCGACTGGAGCTGTCATCGTCGCTCCCACATCCAGTGACTTCCCGGGGCTGGCTCCCTCCGGCGCTCGCCCGTCCGCGACGAACCCGCAGGCTGGTCCGGTCGATCTCCGGAATCTTCAAGCTCCGTCCGACAGCTACGGCGGCACGCTGGTGATGACGCCGGCCGGCGACTACGCGATCGAGTCAGGTTCCTCGCTCGTCAAGAAGCTCATGCTGCGGCGTCTGCTCACCGACCCGGGCGGCTTCTTCCACCTGCCGAACTACGGCGTGGGATTGCGCGAAAAGCGCCTGTATACAGCGTCGCGGCTGGTCCAGGTCAAGAAGGAGGTCGAGCGCCAGATGCTGTTGGAGCCGGAGGTCGAGGCGGTGTCGGCAACCGTAACCCTGGATCCGAACGGCATTCTCACCATTCAGTTGCGCGCTCGACTCCGCTCGTCAGGCGTGCCGCTTGAAGCGACCGCGCGAGTGCCGCTGATGCTGTAGGAGCCCGCCAATGCCAGATCTGCCGTCATTCCAGGACCTGTTTCGCGCCGCTCGCGACGAGGCAATGTCGCGCAACCCGCTGCTGACTCTGGATGCCATCCAGCGCGACGGGTCCGACGCCAACGTGCTTGTAGCGTCGGCCGCTGGCATGGGCGACGAGGTGATGGCGCAGCTCGCGCAGTCGCTTGCGAGCCTATTCCTGGACTCGGCTGCCGGCGACGATCTGGATCGGCTGGTGTTCGATCGTTACGGCCTTGTTCGCAAGGCGGCAAGCCCGGCCGTTGTCACGATTCGCTTCACGACTACCGCCCCAACGCCAGGCCCATTCACGATCGCGCAGGGAACGTTGCTGCAAACCGCGTCTGGCGTGCAGTTCATCACCACGAGCCCCAGCACGGTATTCCCTGGCGGCGGGACCGGGCCGGTTGATCTTGCGGCGCGATCGACGCTGGCCGGCTCATCGCAGCAAACGCAGATCGGGACCATCACCAGTATCGTTTCGGTCGTCCCAGGATCGCCATCCGATCTTCGGGCGACGAACCCGCTGGCATCCGCTGGCGCCGGAGACGCGGAGAGCGATGACTCACTGCGGGATCGAGCGCGCCGCTTCTTCTCGACGGTGCGCCGCGGCACGGCGTCCGCGCTGATCGCGGGTGCGCTGGCAACCCCGGGCGTCGTCCGTGCGTCCGTGTTCGAGTCCGTCGGTTCCGTGGAGCTCGTGATCGCGGACGCGTACACCGACACGCTGGCGCAACTCGCGACGGTTCCGCCGAGCTATCAGACGCAGGCAGTGGCATTGTCGACGGCGGTGGACGCGACGCTGGTGGACTATCGGGCAGCCGGGATCCGCGTCACCGTGACGGTGGCGCAGGTTGTGATGCAGCCGATCCAGATCCTTCTGACGTTTTTCGCCGGGGCCGACGTGGTGACGGTGGCCAAGGCCGCGCGAGACGCAATGGTGGCGTATACCAACGGCCTTGCTCCCGGGCAGCCCTGGGTGGTCGCTGACGCCATCGCTGCCCTTCGCTCGGTCGGAGGTCTCGTGGTCTCCGGCTCTGACGTGCTTTCGCCGGTTGGAGACGTGTCGCCGACTGGGCTTCAGGTGATTCGGACAAGCCCCAACCTGGTGGTGGCGGCGACTCCATGATCGGCTACGAGGAGACCAACAAGCCGGCGGTGGACGCGGAGCGGCAACTCCAAGCGCACTATCTCTCCGTGTTGGACAGGCTCCTGCCTCGGGCCTATCTCGACTCACTCAAGAGCCCCGGCCCCGGTTACGAGCAGCTCCAGGGATTTGCCAAGCTATGCGAGCGACTATCCCTTGCTGTGGCCCACTACAAGGTGGGCGGCATCATCGGAACGTCGGCAGGCCCGCAACGATCTCGCTGCCATGTGGCTCTGTCGAGATCGGCTCCCGGGACGCTGGCGGTGACCGTCAAGGCTGGGTCGATCGTCCGAGCATCCAAGGGCAATCGGGATTTCGTTCTGCTAGGGGACGTGGTCTTCGCGGCGCTCGACGTGGGCCCACACAACGTCATCGTCGAGGCGGTTGCGGCCGGGTACGAGTGGAACATCCCGGGGCCCGTGACGCTGCCGGGCGGCGTCGTGTTGCCCGGGGAGATCGACACGGCGTTCAGCGTCATCCAGGACCCGCCATACACGGACGCATCGATCGTGGTCGCCCAAGTCGACGACGCGACCGGTGGGCAGGACGCCGTGCTGGACGAGCACGCCATCGACCGCGGGCTGCGTCGATCCGGGGGCGAGACGGACCCGGCGCTCCAATTGCGCATCACAACGCTTCCCGACACGGTGAGCCCGGGGGCGTTCAATCGGTTGCTGCACGCACTGCTCGACCCTTTGGGAGCCACGTTCGAACTCATCGAGGTGTGGGACCAAAGGTTCCAGACCTGCTGGAATGGCCCGAACACCGTCTTCCCAGCGCCAAGCACGTACGCGCCCAATCTGTTTGCCTACAACGATCCGCGACCGCCGCCGGCCGCTCCGACGCCGTTCAGCTTCTACGGTCGCTGGATGAGCGGAATTGTCGGCGTGATCGTGGTCGTCCCGGTGATCGGTGTCCTGGATCTGGGAATGGCGTACAACGACACAGCAGCGACTCCGGCGGGCTTCAAGACTGGGCCACTGCTCAATGGGTTGCGAGCTTACGGGGCCTGGAATGTTCCGGCCTCATTCGCGGCTGGAGCTCAAGGCGCCTACAACGGCTTCGACGTGGGCGTCGCGTCGCTGTACAAGAGCATCTACGATAGCCTGCAAGCCATCAAGGCGGCCGGCGTTCCGGTAACTGTCGAACTTGCGGGGCAATAGGAGCAATCATGGCGAACCAGGCATTTGATCGCGAAATCATCCACCCGCTGGAGCGCCCGCTCGCGGACGACATCGACCAAGCGCAAAGCCAGATCGATCGCTCCCTGCGAGATCTGCTCCGTCGCCTGTTCTCCGACGCGGCCGGGACGATCTACAGCGGCTTCGTCGCGAATGGTCTCCTGGTGGCGCCATCCTCGCCGGCAGCAATGAGCGTGGTCGTTACCGCTGGGCTCGGGTTCCAGGACCTGCCGGCCGACGTGCCGTCAAGCATTGGCGGAGTCGTTGGCCTGGACGATCTCAGCCCGTACAAGCCGCTGGTTCTCTCGGCCGACCAGACCATCGCGATCGACGCCTCCCCCGCCCCCGGCCAGAATCGGATCGACATCATCGAGGTGAAGACCGACCGACGCGCAGAGAATCCGAGCACGCGCGACATCCTGAACCCCGGAACCGGGCTGTTTGTTCCCGGCTCGGTCAACAAGACGCTCGCCTTCGACTTGCTCGGCCGCAACGCCAGAGTCGTCAGCCCAGCCAACAGCACGACCGGCATCGGATACAAGGTCGGCGTGGCGGCCGTTGCCGGTTCCGAGGTCGCCCCGGCGACGACCGCGGGCTACCTCAAGCTCTGCGAGATCCACGTGATCGGCGGAGTGACAACGATCACCGCGGGTGCGCTCACGGATTTTCGATCCAGCCTCTCCGCCATCACGTCAGCTCTGGCAAGCCTGCTGGCTACCGCACACACGTGGTCGGCGCTCCAGACGTTTTCGGCCGGCATCAAGGCATCGAACACCACGGCGGCGCGAGCGATCGTGGCTCTTGCTGGAACCGCAACGGAACCCGCGCAGCCTGCCGGGACGGCGCTGGTGGGCGTCGGAGACGCGGCGGGCCCTGGCGTGTCTGGTGTCGGTGGCCCTACCGCAGGGCCGGGAGTGAGCGGGGTGGGTGGGGCGTCGAGCGGCCCCGGGATGAGCGGTGTGGGTGGGGCCCCGAACGGCGCCGGGTACACCGGCACCGGAACTGGCACCGGGCCGGGCGTCCTCGGAACCGGTGGAGCGGGGGGCGGTAACGGCCTAGAAGGCGTGGGCGTTGGCGCTGGCAGGGGAGTGACTGGAACGTCGGCGGGGGCCAATGCTGCGGTTGAAGGAACCGGAAGCGCCGTCGCCTCAAGTGCAGGAGTTGCAGGCACCGGAAAAATCGGCCTGCGAGGGGTCGGCGTAGACGGCACGGCGCAGGCACTTCGAGTGAGCGCGACATCCGGAACCCTGGGATCTCACATCTGGTTCGAAAACTCCGTTACCGATCCGTCGTCAGGAATTGGAGCCGGGTCCGCCGCCATGTACTTCGACGGTACGAATCTCAAGCTCAAGATCGGCGCCGTCGTATACACGATCACCATGGTGTGAGGATCTAGCCGTGATCGTCTCGCTCACCGGAGTCCTGTGGGATCAGCCGACGCCTGCCGCTGGCGTGCCGGTCAACCCGCGCACAGCGCTCACCTTCCCGCTCGGCAACGATGTCGCGGTGAATCTGCGCGTCGTGAAAGCCAGCGGGCCTCCAGTGACGGTCGATCTTTCCGCCCCTGGCGTCTCGCTGAAACTCACCGTGAAGCGCACTCCGCTTGACTCGAACGAGATGCTGTCGATCTTGGCGACCGCCGGAGCGGGGCTCGGGAACTACGTCATCGTCATCCCTGCGGCGCTGCAACGCGCGCGGCAACTTGGCCCCGGACGCTACTTCTACGACGTGCTGCTGACGCAGGTAGCTGGCGCGACCGTCACGCGCGATTCCGTGATCCCTGCTTCTCCGCTGATCGTAGAGCCCGGCATCGCCAACAACCCATGAGGTCAACTCAATGGACATGCCCGCCGACATCTCCGCTCACTTCTCCGCCGTCGAAGTGGTCACCACGGCTCAGCGCGATCTCGTTCCGGAGCAGATGCGCATCTGGAATGGCACGCTTGCGATCCGGACGAACGCGAAGCGCCACGCCATCCTCATGGAGAAGATTCGCAACGTGCTCGGAGTTCCGCTACACGTCAACTCCTGGTATCGTTGCCCGACGCTGAATGCGCGCGTGGGCGGCGTCACGAACAGTCGTCACATGCTGGCGCTGGCCACCGATTTCGTTCCGATCGGCATGACGCTCGACGATGCAATGCGACGGATCTCTTCTGCGGTACGTCGGGGCGAGTTGCCAGAGCTGGACAAAATCATCATCGAGTGTGGTGCCTGGATCCACGTACAGAGCGCGCTTGACGGAACGGGACCGAGGCTGCTGTGCCTCAAGTCGGAGGACGGAGAGCGCTTCGAGCGCTACGTCTAGAGATGCCGTCGCGCGCACTCATTCTTCTGGGGAGCTTCGCTGTCGCGCTGGCCGCCGCGCACGCGGTCGCTGATCCCGGCGCCGCCGCACTCCCTGCGGTCGATGCGCTTGGACCGCTCAAGGCGGTGGCGGCGTTCCTCCAGACCTTCGGGTCGCTCGGGTTTGCTGTCGTGGCCGGCTGGTGGGGTCTCAAGAAGGACAAGGAGACCAAGGATCTCACTGTACGTTACGAGGCTCAATCCCAGGCTACGTACAATCAGGCGGTGGGGTTGGTGAAGACCATGACGGAGGCGTTGGTGAAGATGGAGGCCACCGTTTCGGCGCTCCGCGGCGTGATCGAATCCATGGAGCGAAGGCTGGAGTGAGACGGTCATGAATCTCTCTCGCCATCGATCGCCGCATGTCAGTATCGGCGATCTCCTTGTGGAGCTGGGACTCATCACGCAGGAGCAGTTGATTCGGGCAATCGAGACGAAGTTGCGGTCGACGCCAGGGCAACTCATCGGGGAAGTCCTGATCGCACAGGGCGCCGTCACCCGATCTCAACTGGAACGCGCGCTGTCGCAGCAGAGACGAGATAGCCCACCAGTCGAGGAGCTCCATCGCAAGACGCGAGATCTGCTTGCGAAGGCGAGCGATAGCGCGGAAACTTTGCATCGGCAGATCGACAACCTCACGTTACGCATGCAACACATGGTTTCGGTATCGGACAGGCAGTAGACACACACAGGAGAAACAAACAGTGAAGACATTCTCGCTTCGCATTGGGCTCATCGCGGCAGGGCTGCTCGTCCTTCTCTTCGGCGCCGTGGCGCTGGCGCAGGCGACCGGCGCGCCGCCTGCGGACCCGCTCTCCCTCATCTCCATTCTCGTTTCCGCGGCCCAGGGTCATCAGTGGGGCATCGTCGCGGGGGTGGCGCTGTCCGGGCTGACGTACGTTCTGCGGGCATGGGTGATGCCCGGCTGGAAGTGGGCGCAGACCGATCGCGGAGGCGTTGCCCTGGCGCTCGCGGTTTCCGTCGCCGGCACCGTCTCCACGGCGCTTCTGTCCGGCACAACCTCCTGGTCCGTGCTCCTCGATGCGGTCGCGGCGTTGCTCCTGTCGTCCGGCGCCTATTCGGTCGTCAAGAAGACGGTGGCCCCGTCCGATGTCGCGAAGGGTCTTCTCGTGTTCGTCTTGCTGATCGGCGCCGACTCCGCTCGCGCTGACGGTCTCGTTGCGCCGGCCTTCGGCGGCTGCAGGGACACGACCTGCTACGGCCCTTCGGTCTCGCTGTCCGTGCTCGCGATCTCGCTCAAGGATGGCTCCGTGTCGACGCTCGCGCTCCCGGGCCTCGGTTACGGAGCGACCTGGCGAGCCGACAAGTGGTACCGGTACGGCGTCAGCTCGCACTTCTCGCTGCGGAGCACCTCGGACGGACAGCGCCCGCAGGTAGCGATCGTCGGCTCCTTTGCCGAGTACCTGCGCTTCGGGCTCGCCCAAGTGGTAGGAGGAGGCGGAACGACTCGGGAGCGGACCTCGATCCTGGTGTCGTTCGGAGCCGACTTCGGCGGATCTCCCGCCGCTTCGAGTCCGTAAGCTCATGATCGCTCTTCTCGTTGGTCTCGCCTTGGCTCTGGCCGCCAGCAGTATCGCGGCCGGGGTCCAGGCGGTCCGAGCGGCATCTCTCGCGGCAGACCTGAAATTGGCAACGGCCAGAGCCAATGAACTGACGCAGGCCGTTTCCGATGCCGCAGAAGAGCGACTCGTTCTCGTGCATCGATACGAGGCCGCAGTCGCCGACCTCAAGCAAAGCGTTGTGGAGCTGGAGGGCCTGATCGATGCGCACGCTGATCCCGAGCTTGTTCGCGCTCGCCTGCGCGAGCTGCTGTCCGGTGAAGCCTCTTCCGGAGCCACGCCCAATCCAGGAGTGCCTGGTGCCTCCTCCTCCGCCACGGCCGCTCATCCTCGGATCGGGGCCTGACGCAGGGTGCCCAGCGCCATTCACCATCTGCTACAGCGCTTCCGAGTCCATCGCGCTCGCCAGATACATCGCGGCCATGCAGCGGTGGAGCTCGGAGGCGGCAGCGCGTTGCGGGGCGATCCCGAAATAGGCTAGCGATTCGCCATTCGCAGCAGCTCCGCCGCCACAAGCGCCTTCTGCATCTCGGGATCGTGTTTCGCCTGACGCAAAATCGCAATCGCGTCGCTTCTGCCTCGGATAACTTTCACCCACTCACGCACCCAGTGCGTGTTGCAGGCTCGTAGCACCATGACGCCTTCCGAGATGCAATCCCGGGCAGCTCGGGCCCCGATCAGCCTCCAGCCGCGCCGCCGGAAGTCGTTCGGATCTATCCGGTGGTATGGCCCACGCTTGAAGGGCATCCCGATGGGAGCATCGTGATAGGGGGGAGCATCATAGAGGGGAGCATTGCCGGAGAGTTGACCTTCGAAGATCGGACGACCGCACGCCGGGCAGATCGGCAAATGCGGAGGAATCGGAGTGGATCGCACGCGTCACCTGCCCGGCGCGGGAGTCGTCCCGCCGGAAGGCGGCTCCTCCACGCACTTCGCCGCGAGTCGCTCGTCCCGCCATAGCGGGTTCTCGTGCCCCGCGTCCCCGATGACGATGTGACCGAATTCGTGGGCCAGAACCGCAGCGGGACACGCTCCGCCTATCTCGATGCTCATCCGGTAGTCGTCCTGACATCCGATCGAGCCCGGGTGGCCGCAGGCTCCTCGGAAGTCGATCGGTTCGACGCGCACGAGATAGCCGCGGATATCGTCCGGGGATCCACCGAACACCGCGACGCCGATGGCGATGGCGTGCCGCGAGTCGTCTCGCGACAGTTCTCCGCCATCCAGGACGAAACAGGCGCCGTACTCGACATAGGAGCATGTCGAGGGGTCGCCATCCCAAGCCGGAGAAACTCCGCAGCCAGCAAGAACCATCAGAAGCACCGTCGCGACAGGCGATAGTTGACGTCTCACGTGATTCCCTCCGGGGATGCCAGCAGGCTCGCCGCTTCTCCTGCTAGTTGCTCCTCGTTGTGTTCCTGTTCGCCCAATCGGCCCTCTCGGGAAAGAGGCCTTGCACCATCAGATACCACCCTGGCCCTCGGCTGGCGGTGCTCAAAGAAGGGAATCGGGGGGGGGCGCGACAATCGCGAGCTGCGACGCGTCGCGTTCGTCCAACCATCGGATCTCGAATCGCATCCACAGAAGCGAAGGGTCACAGGGCATCGCCGGACCCAAAAGGCAGCCAACGTTGAGGCAAGAGCTTGCCGTCGCTCCAAGTCCACAGAGTCGCCTCCTCTCGGCTCCATGCTCCACGGTCTACCCCGTCGCACCATCCCTCAAGGCGGTCATGACGCGGCTTGTCGATGTCCGTGTTGTGAGGGCCCAATTTGATCACGCTGCCGGGGCGCTCACTCGCAACGTTCCGCCCGCACAGAACGCATAGCCAGGTGGTAGTCTTGTATTCGACCACGTGCCTCAGGGTGCCGCCCGCGAGCAGAACGGCTGCGACTCTGGCGTCTCGCGTCTCCTGGTCTTCGCCGATCATCGCGCGCCGCCGGTTGTTCCAGGAGACCCGGAGTCGGAGCCATCGCAATAGCACCATCCGGCAAGGTCGAACATCGAAGTCAGCACGGCTGGGTTGGCATTGCTGAGCCAGGCATTCTGGCTCCTGATAGTGGCTTCGGTGCCGCACCTCACGCACAGCGGCGACTCCCGGGTGCGCGCGTGAATCACAAACCCGCCTCCCAGGATCGTCGCTGCAACGACGGCGTCGCGTCGCTCCTGCTCGGTGTCGGTCGTGATGAGAGTCGCGTCCACTCACTCCTCCATCTCAATGATCTCGCCCCAGTTCGCTGGATTCCGCCGATGCTCGCCGACCAGCAGCCAGATCGTTCGCATACCCAGCGGAGGATCGGCCGGGCACGCGCCGTCGCCGTCCGTCACAAACAGGAGAACCTGCGGGCGAGGCCTCATCTTCTGCGCTGCCGCGAAGGCTGGGCCGAAGTCGGTTCCCCCTCCTCCCTTGAGCAGCGGAAGAACCTCCTGCCAGGTCCTCACCTTGCGCATCTCATGCACGGCCGCGTCAGCGGCGGCGAAGGTGACGTGCGCGGAGGTCTTGGTGAGCACGCCCTTCACCTCGCGCAAGCCGATTGTCAGATCGTCCTTGCCCATGGATCCGCTCGTGTCGACGATCACCAAGACCTCCGGCTTCGGCGCCATGAGCGCCGGAAGAATGGGACGCCCGGGCCCACATCCTACTCCTCCCTGCCGACGCGAGGGTCGTCCGTATCGGTAGTCGACGGCGCCCTGGGCCCACTCGACGGAGCTGCGGACGATCTTCGAGAGCTTCGTCTGCCACGGGATTTTCGGCGGGTCGAGCTGCGTGTCGGCCCAGACCACCCAGCCGCCCGGGGTGGAGCCTCTGCCCTTGCTGGTCTCGGTCTTGACCGCTTCGGCGACGGTTCTGCGCACTCGCTCAAGCTCCGCTGGCGTGCGCCCTTTCCCGTCCGGATCCGGTTCGCCCGGGAGGGGGCATCCCGCGCCAGAACCGCACCAGCCCGGCCCTGGCCTGTTCGATCCCGCAAGCCCGGACGGCTTGAGGCGCTTCCTCAGTTCGGCGTAGTACCCCTCGGCGAGGTGCCCGTTTGGCATGCCTCCCGGGTCACCAACGACGGTGAACAGCGACGCCGGCAGAACCGGTGGAGCACGCGATCCGTCGACGCCCGTCTCAGGGAACCTCCATACGCCCTCCTGCGGGATGTCGTCGTTGATCTCGGCGTCGGCTGCGACGTTCCAAAGCCGCGCTTCGGTTTGCCCTGTTGCCCTGGCGACTTCCGCGCGGCCCGCGTGTCGGCGCAGCACGTGCCACGCCTCATGGAGCAGAACCGTTGCGCCCTGCCTAACGGTCCAGGGCCCGCGCAGATCCGGATCGTAAAACAGCCTCCCGTCCGCCGTGACTCCCATGGTCCCGAGCCCTGGGATTTCTCGGGGCACGAGCGCTAGAAGCACGGCCGTCATGCACGGAGCGTGTCGTCTTGCGTACAGACGGCACGCACTGAGCCACGCAGCGCCAGTCGAAAAGGACATGCGCGTCTCAGGCGTGGGCCATCTTCAAGGTGGGCGCCATCCTGGCGAGCACTGGTCTGGCCTCTCGGATCGTCTCCCCAAGTCCCGCCTTCACCAGCGCGACCGCGGCGGGCTCTACGATATCGACGGCGCTCTGCGCGACGCCGCCCATGATGATCCACAGACGAATCGCTCGTCTGTCGCGCTGCTCGGCTTGCGGTGGGACGACCATCGCGGCGCATGCGCCGAGCACTGCTGCTGTGCGGTCCAGACGATCAGGGTCGTGCTCGAATGGCTCTCTCCCGTCCAGCACCGCGATCGGGTCCGGCAGCCTCGCGGCGGAGAGCCAGGTGGCGTACTGCTGAGCGGCAGGCGCCCCGACGAAACCAGCGAGTAGCTCATCCGTGTCGCTTTCGTCGAGCCGATGGATTGAGGCTCCAGCGAGCGCCCGCAATCCCAGTTCCCAAGATCGTGGAGATGGCCACGCGCGGCCACGCGCTGGGTTGCCTTCGGGTGGCTGTCGACACAGCAGATCCGGGAACGATCGCAGGAACGCCGTCACGCGTCCGGTCGCCACAGCCAAGGCTTCGGGCCATGCCACCATGACGCGGGCCTCTTCTGCGGCGGCGCTCAGGGGCGCGGCGTCTCCGGAGCCATTGCAGCCCGAGATCGCCCAGGCTCCCCATTCCTCGGCGCTCGGGGTGGGCCAGTCTAGATGCCCCATGCGATTCGCCTCGGCGGGGTCCATCTCGTAGACCCCGGGCGCGGTCTCGACCGGGTTCGCCGCCGCCACGACGCGCACGTGGCCGCCCAGATAGCTCGACCCGATCTGGAGCTCGTTCACCAGCCCCAGCAGCGGGGGCTGGATGGCCGGCGCAGCACGATTGATCTCGTCCACGAAAACGATGCCGCGGGCGCCGTCCCGAAAGTGCTCGACCCAGTCAGGCGGCGGATAGAGCAGCCGGGAGCCGTCCGCGGTCGGCATCGGCACGACACCGAATGCGCCCTCCCCGCGAGAGCCAGGGCTCAGCGTCTCGACGTGGCCGAACCCAAACTCCTTGGCCGCGTGCTCGATGACCGTGGTCTTGCCGACCCCAGGCCCTCCCCACCAGCAGACCGGGAGACCCCAGCGACCGCGCCGGCCGGGAGTGAACCAGAGGACCCTGAGAACTCGCTTGATATCCATCGCCCTGTCGCCTCTCCTTGGCGCAAACGGATACGCCTGGTGCCACTCATATGCTCTATAGGCCCACGAGTCAATTGGCGCGCACTGGGCCTAGTAGGTGGACGAGGCGAGCTAGGCGACGTATATGGAGGCGATGACATCTCCGTCGCAGACCGAGATCATGGCCTCAAAGGGATACATGCTCGCCGCCAAAGCGGCCAAAAGGATCGGCTACGCTCCATCGAGCATGTACAAGCTGATCGGGGCCGGGCAGGTGAGAGAGCTTCGGATCGGTCGCTTCCGGTACGTCCTGATCTCCAGCCTGGTGTCGTACCTAGGAGAGGAGGCCGCCGCCATCCTGGGGCTGACATCGGGAAGCGGCGAGCCTAGTGGTCAGGAATAACGGCCGTTGAGTTGATTCGAACCATGAGATCGATGTTGCCGGGCGACGTTCCGGTCATCATCGCTGCGGCCTCGCGCGCCAGAAACGGCTCGATAGCCTGCCTCCACACGTGGGTCACGGGGCTCAGCAGTCTCATGGTGCTCCGGAGATGCGAGCACTCGACGAACACCGTGTCACCCCAGCATCCCATCAGGACAGGCACCACTAGGCCGTCGTTGGCTTGGGCTAGCAGACGATCCACCATCAGCAGGTGAGCATCCATCGCCGGGATCCCGATACCTTTCCCTGATTTGCTGATCATCTGGCCTAGGCTGAGCCCATCCAAACCTTCGGCCGCCTCCCCGATAGGTACCCATGTCGCGAGCTTACGGGCGCAGCCGATGCACGCCGATTCCGTCACTCGCTACTCCCGGGGCTGAACCTCGCCGCACTCGTTGCATCGCTCCATCGCCCCAATTGGAGCGCAGGGCCGGTCGCACCGGTAACACCATGCGACATGCGCGAGCAGGGCCAGGGGGCGCTCGACAGGGATCTCCGCCGTCTGGGACGGAACGGGAAGCGGAGGCATCTGTCGGCGGACGGAACGCATGGCGAGCACGCGGACACACTAGCACACCGGGCGGATTGGTCAATTGCGGCGCGCATGTGCGCAGATTCAGCGGCGAGCCGAGCCGGCATGGCTACCCCCTGCCCCGACGCGAGGCGGAGCCGAGAGCGGCCTCCTGCATCCGGGCGTAGCACCGCGGCGCCTTGCCGGTCGGCGCCTCCTCTCGGTAGAGCGCCTCCAGCTCGCCCCAGACCTCCACCAGCGGCGCCCACCTCGGGTAGCGGAGAGCCACCTCTGGCATCCTGGATCGCCAGGCCGGGAATCGGTCCAGCAGACGGACGCATCGGCCGAGGTCGTCAGGATCGTGTGGCGTATCATACCACCCGTACGACCCGGGAAAGCCGGTCATCACCGACCAGATCGTGGCGCTGGAGACCCCCGTGTCGCCGCTGGCGAGCCATGCCTGCTCAGCGGAGATCCGACTTCGTTCGGCGCGGACCACCTCCTCCCGCTCTCCCAGGGTCATCGGCCCAGAGGACGCGTCACGCATGGCTACCTCCCGTCCCCCCGTGATCGTCCATTTGCCCGCACGTCGGGCGCTTAGGCTTCCGGGCCTTACTGATCCGCTCCTGGATGGCCTCGGCATCCCTCCGGCGCAAAGAGGCGCGCCAGAGGTGTTCGCCCCCCGCGGCCTCGATCTGCGCCGCCTCGGCGCGCAGATCGTCGCGCTCCGCCTCCATGGCCGAGATCCTCTCTTGCTGCGTCCCGAGCGCCTCCCACGCGGCTAGCCCCGCATCCTTCGCTCGCCGCAGATCGCGCATCAGTTGTGCGTACTCCAGCGCCTTCTCTCGTTCGGTCCCCATTACCCCTCCTCGGGCTTTCCGCCCTGAGTGAGCGCGGTGCGCGCGGCCTCTTGGGCTGCGTTCAGGCGCTCCAGCGCGACGCGGTGGGCGGCCTCGGCCTCGTTGATGGGCTTCATGTCGGCGGCGCACTGCTCGTCGATCCGCCGCTGCTCGTCTGGCGGAAGGGACGACATCAGCACGGCGTTTCGGGACATTCGCTGGGGAGCAGGGCCCCATTCCCGGGACTTCTTCGCTCGCACTCGCGCTGCGTTCTTGGCCTCCGCTCGCTCGACTCGCAGCGCGTCGGCCCATTCCCGCAGCGCCTCCCGGAGACGGTCACGCTCGGTCTCGGCTGCGGTGGCGCGATCCAGCAACGTCACAACGCGGGCCCGCGCCTCCGGATACGGGAGCCCGACCTGTCCGGCTTCGTCGAGCGCCGCGACCAGAGGGTAGACGTGCTCGCTCCAGTTCACCTTCTGTGATCCGATGATGCTATTCCGGATCGCGTTGATCTTGGCCAGCGCCGCCCCGGCCTTCTCGGCGCGCGCCTCCGCCTCGTCCAAGAGGTGGTGCGCGTGAACCAGATTGACCACCGTGCAGTGGCAGTGGTCGTACCAGGCCGCGCAGTCGCCGGGATCGTGATGCGGCGCGCCGACCAGGTAGGCGCGCCCCGCTATCTCCGTCTGCTCGGCCATGGCAGTGGCGCGCGCCTCGGCCTTTGTGCCGCGCTCCATCCACTCGGCGCCCTTGATCTCGGCGGCAACGCGGCGATCCTCCTCGGCGGCGAGCAGCTCGCGCTCCTTGGCGACCGCCGCAACGGCTTGGTCGCGGGCCGCGCGCACCCCGGCGGCGGCCGCCTCGGCCTTCTCGGCGCGGTCCTTCGCCGCCCTGGCCGAGGACCGGGTCAGGGAGAGCTGCTCTACGAGCTCCTCCACGTCGTCCAGGAGGGCCGGTATTGCGGCCGGCGCCTCTTCGATCAGCTTGGCATCGGGGTGGTCGAGCAGCCGGAACCAATCCTCGTGGTGCTCTCGGCCGGGGGCGAGCGCGGTCAACTCCTGCACGTGGGCCATGACGCCGATGCGGCCATCACGGACTGCGAATTGGGGCGCTGCTCCGCCCATTCCCCAGCGCACGAAACGCATCACCGTGAGATCGAATCGCGGGATGCCGCCGCACAGCTTCACCTCCTTGGATTTGAGGCTGACCTCCCAGCGCCACGGGCCCTTGGTCGCCGCTTCAAGCAGCGCCCGCCACTTCGCCCTCTGCTCTGCTGTCGTATTCACGGTGAGTCCTCCGCATCCTCGACTTCGGCGGCGCCTTCGCTACCCTGCTCAACCGCACTACTGAACGCCGCGTCGAAAAGCCGATGGATTGGCGTCGTGCCCTGCTCGTCCTCGTCGTTGAGCGCCCGAACCACGTCGCGCGCAAACGCAACGGCGTTGGTCACCTTCCAGCCATCGGTAGGGATGCACCCGAGGTCGACTCCTGCCCGGTAAGCCTTCGGGATGTTCACGACGGGGAGACGGATAACGATGCTCCCCTGCTCGATGCTGGCCTCAGCGCTGCGCTTCTGCGTGCTCCGCGGGCCGCCCCTCCGCCCGTCGCCCGACGACGCAGCATCCAGGCGAGCGAGAGCGCGCGTCAGATTTCCGGTGGCCGGGTCGGCGTCGGTCTTGCGCGCCTCCCTCGCCACGGCCCGCAGGCCGTCCAGCTCGGCCTCGGCGATCCGGAGTATCTGGAGGTCCCCGGCCTTGCGCCGCGTCGGCAGGGGACGCTCGGCCAGATCTCGAAGATCGGACAGGAGGGCCGTCAGCACGGGCGCCTCCTTGCGCCGCCTCATCTCGCCTCCCCCGGCATCTCGCGGACGCGCAGATCCTCGGGCCACTCGGCGGGATCGCCACCCTTGCGGTCGCGCAGGCGCTGAGAGACCAGCGGCGCGGCCTCATCGGGGACGCGCAGCGAGTGCCCAGCGAGGCCGTTGGGCGGGTCCATCGCCGCCGCTCCGAGCTGCTTCACGAAGCACGGAACCTGAGCCTCTCGGCACTGGCGGACGATCGAGCGGATCCACGCCAGGTCGCACGGCCTCGCGCCGGGGCCGCTCTCTCCGCCGACGATGACCCAGCCGATCCCGGTCAGGTCGATTTCCCCGAGGTCTTCGAGCAGCGGCTCAAGGGACAAGAATCGCAGCGCGGCCGGAGTCGCGCGCAGGTGGTCCAGCCTGGCAAGCGCGGCGCGGTTCTCGATGGAGGAGCCCAGCCAAACGTTCGGGAGCGGCCAGCCGAAACCGGACAGATCGTCGCCCTCGTCGACCTCCTCGGGCACGAGATCGCGAGCAAGCGCGGATTCTGCCTCGCCCACCGTCTGACAGGCGTACCAGTGAGCGTCCGGCTGCTGCGGCATCCCGTCCGCGACGTACTGCGCCTGGAGCGTCGCGACGAAGCGTGCCTGCCGCGCGAACCACGCGGCCATCCGCTCCGGGCGCTTGGTGAGCACCTGGAACGTGTGCTGCGGGCAAACGGCCATCACCCCGAAGACCGCGGAGATGAACTTGTCCGGAACCTCCGGATGGAAAAGGTCACTCATCGAATTGACGAAGATCCGCCGCGGCTTCCGCCACCGCATCGGCAGATCGAGCGCCTCGGGAACCAGCCGCAGATCGCCGGTCCAGCGCGGGCCGTCCTTCGTCGGCCGCGTCAGGCCCTCGAAGGGCATTCCCTTGCCGGAGAAGCGGTGCGCCATGCGCTCGGCGTAGCAGCCGCCGCAGCCTAGCGAGACCCGGCTACAGCCCCGCGTCACGGTCCAGGTGGCATCGGTCCATTGGATCTTGGTGCCGTCGCTCATGGGCGACCCCTACGCAGCGGCGCCAGCAGGTCGCGCAGCGCGGTCAGTGTCTCTATCGATGCCGAGTCCAATTTCGCGCGGTCCAGATTGCCTGCGGACGTCCAGACCTCGACAGCTAGCCGTCGCTTGGCAGTCAGGGCTTCGATCTCCGGCGTCCAGGGCTCCAGCCTAGCGTAGCCACACTCTCCGCCGCTAGAAAACAGCAGATGCGGGGCGCACCGCACACGCAGGCGTCCGCCGGCAGTGATCTTGCCCACCGCGGACTTGTCGTAGGTGATGTACGGTCCGTAGTCGGCGATCACCACCGCTACCTCGTCACCAACCTTGAGCGTCGCCACCCATGCCTTCCGCTCTTCTGGCGTCATGCTTCCCTCCGTGAATCTGCGGTCATCGCCACGTACTGCGCCCAGTGCTCGTCACACGCCCACGTCTCATGGGCGACGACCTTCATCTGCGCGCCGGCCAGCGACGCGAAGTGGCTTCCCGCCAACCTCATCGTTGCCGGCGCTCGACAGGTGTACGGGGTCTTGCCGTCGAGGGCCCAATGGCAGGGATGCGGGCCGTCTCCTGCGTGACCGCAGCGGCAAGGGATCATGCGCCACCCCGGTCGCGTCGGTCGCGGTGGTCGGGATGGGAGAACTCGTATTCGCGGCGCTCCCTTCGGAGCCACCCAGGGAGCCAGCCCGGATCGTCCATCTCGATCGCCGTCAGCATCGACCCCTCTAGCGTCTGGGGCCAGCAGACGCACTCCCACGACTCTCCGCTGACGATGAAATACCCGGACCCATTGCACTCGTCGCACGGACCCATTCTGCTCTCGAAGTCCTCTTGGGTTTCCATGTGTCGCTCCGACGCCCCGCCTCGCACAGCCCCCTGCGACTGCGCGAGGCGGGGATAGGGTTGGACTACTGGAGCGCCCTGGCGATGGCCAGGAAGAGCGCGTCCTTCCGCTTCTGCTCCTCGGGCAGTTCGTCGTACGGCACGAAGCAGGGATGCTCCTTCTTCTCCGGGTCCTTGACCGGCCCGTACTTCCAGCCGGCGGCCTCCTTCTCGGCCAGCCACGAGTTGTGCGAATCGGCCGGCGTGGCGCCTGGATTGGCCCAGGCGTGCTCGACGCCGTGGATGGCGCTGTCGCGCTGCCAGACCGAAGCGGCCCCCCAAGGAGGCTGGGGCGTGTCGCCCAGCGTCTGACAGTACGCTCGGTTCGCCTCGTGACAGACCTTGGCTACCTCGATTGCGTGTGCGTACATGCTGGCTCCTACGAGAGCAGCGACACCGCCGAGATCGACAGCGCCTTCGCCAGCATCTCCAGCGTGTCGAGCGGAGGAGAGCGCTCCCCGCGCTCAAGCATGGAAATATACGAAACAGACAGCCCCGCCTTCTGCGCGAGCGCCTCCTGAGAGAGCTTCCGGCGGAGACGTTCGTTGCGGAAATTCGTCGCGAACTTGTCAGCGAGTGATGCCATGGGTGTCCCTCCTGTTGCGTGGAACTTCGAGCCCCCGGAACCGTATGCTATCTGTCCGCGTACGTCAAGTGCGGTGACTACGAGAACGGCGGCGCGTCTCTTGATTCGAGCGCGCGGATCGCCTCGTTGCCCACGCGCATCGGCGCAGCGATCGATTCGAGTTGAGAGCGCAGCAGCGAGCATTCGCAGCAGACGCCGGCCGCAGTCTCCATCGTGTCCAGCGGCACCTCGCAATCCGGGCAGCACTCGGTCGTCATGGCTCGACCCCCGCGGCGCGATAGACGCGCGTTTCGGCGTCATCGACCCAGCGCAGCAACCGCACAAGGTTGGACGACAGATCGTGCCCCACGGGCAGATCTCCGCGCAGGGCCAGCGCCACGCATCGGCCGCCCGCGGCGAACCACGGCTCGGCCTCCGCTCGGCATACCCTCGCGTAGCATCTGGCCAGTCCGCGCAGCACCTCGGCCCACGAGGCTCCGCTGACGTGAGTACCGATCCCTAGATGTGCGTACCCATGCAGGGAGCCGACACTGGCGTCGACATGGATCTCCCCGGTGGGGGCCTTCAGCGTGCGGGCCTGAACATTCGGCCCTCCGACGAAGCGAGCCGCAGCGAGCACCTGCTCTTGCGTTACGTCTCCCATGGTCATTCCTTCCCGTCCACGCCCGGAGCCCGAGCGCGCCACGGCACGCTGATGGCGACATAGATGGTGCCGGCGTGGTCCATGAAGCAGCGCGGATCCAGCGCGCCCATGTGGTTGCGCAGCAGAGTGATATCGTGCCAGTCGCGCTTGCACTTATCGCACGCGTTGAGCATGCGTTCGCCATGCTCGCACACGGCAAACTCGTACGCCTTCGCCCGCGCCTCCGCCAACGCCGCGTGCATGATCGCGGACTTCTCGTCCGGATACACCGCCACATCCCAGTCAAGTCGATCGGAATGGTCCCCGGTTGAGGCTGCGACTACCCAAACCGTGGCCGGCGTTCGCTTGGTCACGCCCATGAGCATCTCTGTTGGTGCAGCTCGCAGATCGCCTCCGCCCACTTCTCCGCCGTGCGCACGTCACGCACCGGGATCCCGATCCGCCCCGCCTCGGCGATCTCCGCCCTCATGCCGCCGGAATCCTCCGAACGCCACGGCGGAAGGGCGGCCCACAGCGCATCGCACGTGGCGAGCATGCGCAGGCCGATCCGCACGCCGGCCGCGCGGCGCTTCGGCCAGCGGTGACGCCAGGTAGATGAGCGGGCGCTTCATGGCTTGAGCGTCCAACCGCCCGGAGGAGGGCACCGCGCGGCCTCCACGGTAGTGAGATGGGCGTGGAGCGGAGCGCGGCAGACGCGCTCGCACGTGTGCGTGTGGGTCTCGCCTTCTCGTGGGCGCTCCAGGATAGGGCCGCCGCAATAGGCACAATCGCCAAGCTTGGCGGGCTCCTTCTCCCTGCGCTCTCTCTCGGCGAGCATGGCGGTGGCGCAGTCGTAGGCCGTCACCGGAACGTTGAGAGTCTGGAAGTTCGGATCCGCGCACAACCCTTGCATCGCCATCGCGGCGAGCTGATGCAGCGACGGAGGAGGCTCTGGGAGGCGGCGATCGGGATGCTCGGAACACCACCAGTCCTCGGCGTGGTGGCCTCCGCGCGCCCCTCGGCATTCCCCATCCGGCTTCTCGCCGGAGACTTGATGCCGCTCGCGGACCCACCATGGACACGTCGAACATGTCGCGGGCACGCTCACGCCTTCACCCCTTTCCCGGATCGGATGCCTTTGAAGGATCTTTTCCTGCGCCTGATCTCTCGCGATGGCCTGCTCCAGGGTCTCGCCCGGGAGCATTCGGACGGGAGTTACCTCGGGGCACTGGGCAGCCAACGCCTCGACCCAGAGGACCGACTCGTCCGGCGCGTTACCGGTCCGCATCGCGTGCGCGATCTCGCGACATGCCGCCGTCCAGCCGGCCTTGACGCCGGCCGCAATGGCACCCTCAATCGCCTTCCGCTGCTTGGCTTCGTCGTTCATGGTCAGCCGATCCCTTCCTCGATTGCGATCCCCGCCTCTCCCTCTCGAACAATCTCCAGCACGACCCGTGCGCCCGCTTCGGCGGCCATCTCGTGGATGATCGTCCGCGCCTGCCGATCGAGCAGTGAGGCGTTTCGGCATCCCACGATTTTCAGCTCGCCACCCCTGGACAGAGCCACGCCCATCGAGACCCGCAGGCGTTGCGCGTCGGACGCCTGCGAGAAAGGCTGCCCTTCGTAGACGATCCCGCCCTCCGGCGAGAACGAGAGCCCGGGGACCGGAAACGTGGCGCCCGCGAGCAGATCGGTGCGGGCCAGATCGATGCGCTCGATCTCGGCGGTGAGTCGCGCCTGCTCTGCCATGCGCTCGGACAGCTCGCGACCCACGCGGGCGCGCTCGCGATTGGCCCGGACGGCGGCGTTGGTCGCCTCGAGCTGGCGCATCTGCGCCGGGATCTCGCCGAGATCGGGATCGGAGAGCGCGGCGACCTCGGCCGCCAGATCCTTGCCCTCGGTCTCCAGCCTGTCGCGATTCTCGGCCAGTTGCTGCGCCCGCGCCCGCGCCTCGGTCAGCGCCACCTCCAGGGCTTCCGCCTCACGTGCAGCCTCTGCGGCGCTGGACTTGATCGACGCGTAGGCGGCGCGCTGGCGCGCCAACTCTGCCCGCCTGGACTCGTTCGCCGCCTTCGCCTCGCTCCGGCGCTGCTGCTCGGCCATCAGGTCGGCCGCGCTCACCTCGTCATCCGGCGCCTCTACGGCAGGCATGCCGGCGAGCTGGCCGGTGAGCCGCGTCACGTCTCGTCCCACCGCGGTGCGCGAATCGTAGGTGGCCTTGCGCGCGGCATCCAACGGCGCGAAGTCCAGACCCACGATCTGCCGGAGCTGCTCGGCCTGCTCCTTTTCCGGGAGCAATAGAAACCCCACCGGATCGATGGAGGACGAATTCAGGAGAGCATCGAGCATCGCCTGCGGAGAATCGTAGCGAGCTCCATCCTTCGCCGTCACTTCCAGGCGCGTGCCCTTTGCCGTGATCCTGCGCTTCACGGTAAGCCCGGTATTCAGCTCGGCCACGATCTCGGCTGCGCTGGAACCGTCGCGAATCGGCTTCTCGGGGGCCGCCTTGCCGCCCCGGAACAGGAACTCGATGGCCCGGAGCACGCTCGACTTGCCGACCGCGTTGGGCCCGCACAGGCGCGTCACCGGGTCATCCCCGAAAGGAATCTCCAGCGCCTCGATCGCCATGAAGTCATCGATCTTGAGCCGCACCAGGCGGCACTTCTCGTGGTTGCCCATGGTCAGCCCTCCTGCCCGGGTTCGCGGTCCATTGCTGCCGGATCGGAGCCCGGCTCCAGCGTGCGATCTTCCTGCGGAGCGTCCTGGGTCTGGCCGGCCGCTGCCTTGATGCGGTCCTTGAGGGCGGGCCGATCGGCGGCCGAAGGCGTCACGTCGATCGCCGCTTCCGCCCGATCGTGCTCGTCTTCGTCGGCTAGGGCGGCTCGCGCATCGGAGATCTCGGGCGTCTTGGGGAGCAGGTTGTACAGGCGCCGAAGGGCTGTCTTCTTGGCCATTGCCTCCCAGTCGTCGTTCCATGGGCCGCCGCCATCCCGGGCACTCTTGGAACGTGCCTTGATGGCGTTGATTTCGTCGAGAGGCAGGTAGGCCGCCTGCGCCTCCCCGTTGCGCAGCTTGACGATGGCGTATGCGCCCTTGATGACGCCCCGCTCTCCTTCTGCGCGCTGGTGGCGCAAATGCACCAGCGTGGCGCCGGAGGCGTCAATCCAGTATTCCCAAACGTCTACTTCACGGCGCACGTCAGCGTGTACCGCCAGCACCTCACCCGAGCGACGGGCGATGTCGATGAGGCCGCGGTAGTCGGTGATGCCCACCAGGTCCGTGGTGCCAGCTTTCTTGTTTCGGAACGGGACGAGCCACCGGCCGCCCTCCACCCCGGGTTCCAAGCCGAGCCGGGCGCAGGTCATCAACTCCGAGACCACGGAGAGCTGGGAGCACTCCCGGATTGCCGGGACGCGCGACACCATCACCAGCGCCAGCTTCACCAACCGCTCTGGCGTCAGGTACCTGGTGGCCACCTCTCGGAAGCTCGGAAGCTTCTCCTGGATCGTCTGCTCCAGCGTCTTCGTCGGCACGGTCGGCCGGGCCTGCGGCTTCTGAATCGAGGCGGGCTTCCCGGTCGACTTCTCGTCGCCCATATTCACTTCTCCTTGGCAAGCCGGAGCACTCGGCTCGGCTCGCGCGTCACGGTGTAGGTGGATCCTGCCTGGAGTCGATAGGTACACAGCCCGTCAACGCCGTCCGCCTCACCGATGGCGGCGCGGAGTTGATTGCCGATGAGATCCTCCGCCTCCTTGGCTACCTTCGTCGCGGCCTTGGCGGCGCGAAGGCTCGCGACCAACTCGCGCAATTCCGGCGTGGCCGGGATGGGCGGCGCGACGGCGGCCGGGTAGCGCTTTCGTAGGTACTCGGAGTAGGCGCCCGTTCCGTCGACCGGGCACGGCAACCCCTGGACGACGTGGTCGCCCCACCACTTTTCGGCGAATTGGACGAGATCGCCGCCCATCTCCCGATCGCGCGTGAGCGGGTACTCGCGCGGATCGTTGCCGCCGATGAGCACAACCACGGTGCAGGCGTCGAGCCCCGCCACTTCCATCTGCGTCTGCGCCTGGACCACGAAGGTCTCGGGGAGCGCGGCGCCCTCCTGGCCCGACTCGCCGAAGCTGCCGACATTCCAGGCCGACGTGTTCTTGCACTCCAGCAGGCGAATCCAGTCGGCACGCTCGTAGCGGCCGGCCGGCACCACGACGCGGTCAGGCGACGCGAACAGGATCTTGCTGGACGGGTGCGGAATCTTCGGCGGCGTGAAGATCTCGACGCCCTCGGCCGCGTGATCCTCCAACCACCCTTGAGCGATGGCTGCCTCCAGGAGGGTCCCGCAACGAGTGAAGCGATTGCCCTCGAACGGTGGCAGAATCCCCCGCTTCACGTCAGCGAGTTCCTGCGCCGCCTGAAACCGCGACAAGCCAAGGGCGATCGGCACCTCTGAGGCGCCGAGACCCTTTCGGCGCTCGGCTTGCTGCTCGGGCGTGAAGCTCACAGTTCCTCCAGGTAGTCGAGCGCCTGCGATCTTGCGGCGCACGCGCTCATGTCGTTGCTCGGGGCGATGAGATGGCGAACCAGAGACCGCACCAGCAGCCGCGCCCGCTCGATCTCGGACCGGAGCATGATTTCCATCGCGTCCCCGCCTCCGAGGCTTTCGTAGGCCACGGGAATCATGTCTTCGAGACGTGTGCCTCTCAGGCGGTCCACGCCGCACTCTGCCAACGCCTCGATGGCGTCCCTCAGCTCATGTTCCGAGGGGTCTCGATCTACGTTCGCGGGAAGCATCTTCATGGCTGGCCCTCCGTAGAGAAATCACCCGCCCCGGTCGCTCGCCCGCAGCCTGACGACTGCGGAACCGGGACGGGCACCCCGGGAGGATTCCCAGGGAGTTGACAGCGCGCGTGCTCTTCGGCGGCTTGACGAGCGGCCTCTTCGGTGGCGGCATACCCAAAGTGCGATTGCGCTCGGTCGCTGCGGCCGTGCTCTTCCGCCCACCAGAAGTAGGCATCCCCGCCGCCGCAAGCGGCCAGGGCAACCCCATAGACGACTCCACTCTGGGAAATGCCCGCCACGGACTGCCCGACGCGGGGCAGCGACCACCGGATCTCGGGCTCCTCGCACTTCGGGCACCGCCCGCCCGTCGTCGTCGGTACAAGAGCCTCCTTGATCGCGGCGAGCGCCTCGTGGGCCTTCGCCGCCGCCTCGCACACGTCAGGCGCGTAGCCGGCGCAGGCGGGCTTGCACTGGCAATCGTGCGGCGTCGAACACCCCTCCGCGATGCCGGAGTCGTGCGGGTGGTCGACCTCGCGGCAATCGGTATCGCCACACACCTGCACGCAGCCGCACGTGAGCGACTCGATGGCTTCGCGGGCCAGCAGCAGGGCTCGAAGGGCGTCACTCATGGCTTCACCGCGACGCCGCTTGGCGAATACTCCACCCATTCCAGTTCGCTGCCGCAGACCTCGTGACGTTCCTGGAAGGTCACCTGGTCCCACGCAAGAGCATCCTTGCACTCCGGGCACCACCAAACGCCGGACCGAACGCCGGTCATCGTCGGCGGGGGCAAAAGGCCCTTCCCGGGAGGAGAGGCACCCCCTTCCGTGTCCGCTGGCGCCTCGCTCCGCCAGACCTGGCCCTTCCGGTCCGGTGGCGCCACGGACCGAGCGATCCCGGGGTGCGGAGGGAACGTGCCGCGCAGGGCGCGCGCCTCGCGCCAGAGCTCCGCCGCGCCTTCCTCGGTCCGTCGCAAATTCTCACGCAGGCGCGCGGCGTCGGACTCGTAGCGCTCCACCAGTTCGGGCGCCAACCAGCGTGCAAGACGGACACGGCGCCACATGGTGCGCTCTGCCAGGCGGGAGCGGAGCATCAAGTAGCGGCGACGGATGCGGTCACGGATGGTCACTTGTCGTCTCCTTGGCGGTGGCCTTGGCAATCGCGGCGAAACATCGGGCCTCAATGTGGCCTCGCTTCTGTGCGCACCACTCTGCCCATGCGCGCGCCCGTCGTCCGTCCTCGTCGTTGCCCATGTACACTTCCAATGGCTGTGACTTGCCGGGGCGGAGCATTCCGGTGTCCCGGTAGAAGTCGTCCGCGAGTCGCTCGAAGGTGTCGTTGGCGTCCTCGCCCGGCAGCCGCATCGTCCAGCCCGTCAGCTCGCGCAGCGCCGCCAGCAGCTCCGGTGCAGCTTCCCGGACGGGGTCCGGAGGCTGGCCGGAAAGGGTTCGGATGCGTGCCGCGAGTGAGCGAGCGGTGGACGCCGCGCCGGCCAGCGCCCCGGATGCCGCAGCGTGCTCCACCGGGAGCGCCGGAGGCGTGGCCGCGCAGGCGTCGCAGACGCGCGCAGCCTCTTCAAGACCTTCGCGTCGGCCGGCGGCGCGGGAGGCGTCCCGCTCGTCAGCCAACATCTTCACGGCGTGCGCCAGATCGATACAGGCCGCGTCGCCGATCTCGGGGCCCGCGGCTACGAGCGCCCGGAACGTCGCGTTCGTGACTCCGCGAAGGTTCTCCTCCCTGCCGGCGCCCTTGCGGATCTCTTCGGCCCTTCTGCTGGCAGCCTTGAGCCGTCGCGCGGCCTCCTCCACGATGTCAGCGTGGTCAGCGTCACCCGGGCAGTTCGGCATCGCCGCCCGTAGCCGATCCATGATCCCGGAGACCTGCTCCGTCCATCGACGGCACGTGTCGAGCACCTCGGCGGACGTGTACACCGATTCGGCGTCCAGGCGGGAGAGCAACTCGGCCGCAAAGGCGCGCGAGTGACCAAGGCCGGAGCGAGCTGCGACGCCAGCCCCCGGATAGTGAGCCTCCGCATCCTCCGCGGCGACACGCATGGTCTCCGCGTGTTCCGCCCATCGCGTCGCCATCTCCCGCAGGTCTGCGATCAGGTCAGCCATTGTCGACTCCCTGTCCCGGCGTCGCATTCGTCGGCTCGATGCGCTTGTGCCCGGCAATGTCGAATTGCCACATCGCATCTGCCGGGGAGGCGCCAATTCCCACGACTCCGTCATGGGGGTTGTCCCCGTACAGAGCCACCCACCTGTCTCCGTCAAGAGACAGCTTGGGCCTGTAGATGACGGACGGGAGGTCGTACCCGCTTATCACGGCTTCCAGTTGGCGTCTTACCAGCTCCGCCGCGTCTTGCACCGCTTGTCCTGCTAGATACGCCGCTCTGTCCGCGCTCATGCGCCGCCCCCCTCTGGTGTCGAATCCCGCTCCGCGAGGCGCCGGCATTCTCCGGCCGCGGCCTCGTAGACGTTCCGTGCCGCCGTGAGCATCCGCGCGCCCGACTTGGTGCCCCGCTCCAGCACCTCTCGATGGTCGAGCGCCGCCAGCGCGCACGGCATGCACAGCAGGTCGATCCCGCCCTGGCGCGATGGCAACTCGCAGGCGTCACCGGGATCGAGCGAGGCGCCGCACTCGGGGTTGGCGCACTCGACCGGCCCCCGCGGGGACGAGAACGCGATCCCGCTCCCAGGTTCTCCGGCCCGGGGCGGCGGGGCCAGGTCCGGACGCCTGACGGCGCTGGCCAGATCCAGGACGTACCGGCGCTCCCCCGGGCTGAGTCGGCCCGCCTCGGCCACCAGATCGACGTCTAGGCCCGTTCGGCGAGCGGCCTCCCGGAAGCGCTCGGATAGTCCGCTCATCGGCTGCCCTCCTCGTCGTCCGGCCCGAGCGCTGCGCGAGCGTCGGCCAGACATTCCGCCACCGTGGAGCGCTGGAGATCGTAGGTGTTTCGAGCCATCAGCGAGTCGAGCCGGCCGGGGCCGTCCCATGCCACGTCGATGAATACTCCGGCCGCTTCCAGTCCGCACGCGGCCTTCCGCAGTTCCTCGCGCAGCCGCTCCACTTCGGCGCGCAGGACGATCGCGCAGCATCCGACAGCATCCTCCGCGTACACGCCGCGCGGGAGGTCCGCGCCAGCCAGGCCGCCTACCCCGGCCGCCCGCAGGTACTCCAGGGCAACGCACGTTTCCTCTGCGGTGGGGGCCCGATCGAACTGGTCCATGGCTAGCGGCCCTCCGCCTGCGCGATCGCGGAGGTCGCCTTGCTGGTTCCGACATAGCCAGTGATGTCAGCACCATCGGAGATCGCCCGCTCAACATCGGCTACAATCTCGCGCAGCGCCTGAAGCAACCGCGGGGAGGCGGCGTAGAGGCGCGCGTCGGCCCGAGATCGAGAGTCGCTGGCCGGCCCGCAAAGGGCGGTCGCGTCTCCTCGCGCGTCTACCACCGCAACGTGCTCCGTGCCGGCCCGGAACAATTCCGCCTGCTTCGGCGCGAGCGTTACCACCATCGCCTCCAGCGGCCCCGGCGTATGCTCTTTTCGTGACTCCATCGTGCTCCCCCCCCCAATCGTTGTCAGCACTCATAGCGCGGTTGCATTCGGATGTCAACTCGTCGCGGTTGACTACCGCACGACACATGCGATAGGGTGCAGCCCAATGGCACGGAGAACGACTCGCCCTACTACTCCTCTCGGACGACAGATCGCGGCCCAGTGCAAGGCGCTGAAGATGACCCCGTCGCAAGTCGCGCGTCGCTGCGGGGTGACGCGGCAGGCGATCAGTCAGGCACGCAAGCGTGGGCGCTGCTCTGACGCACTACTGAGCGATCTGTCTCGCGTCCTAGAGATAGATCTGAGGGCGCGACTTCGTATCCCGAAGCGGGTCGCGGTCAGGCCCAAGCCCTGGAGCTCCAGATGATGGTGCTCGTGTACGAGACGATCACTCGTACCTTTTGCGTCTGTCGACCGGCGCGATGGAGGCATCCGAATGAGTGAGCCCGGTATTCACCACGAGTTACCCAAGGGGACGCCAGCGGATGGCGGGCACCCGAAAGTCGACGCCGCGCGGGCAAACGCGGCCACGCCGGGAGGAAGCGACCCGGCATCTCGGGACGGCGGAGGCGTCGCCGCGGTAACGATCTCCGCGGGGGTGGACGTCGCCGGGCGCCGCCTGCTGGAGGAGATCGGGCGCGCCGAGATCCCGCCGCCCGTGCGGCTGCTGCGGACCGGCGCGCCCGCGGGCGGCGTGGACAAGAGCGGGTTGGCGTTCGCGCCGCCGCAGCACCCGACCCGTGACGATCGACGCGCCGAGCGCAACGAGCGGATGGCGACGTTGCGACGCCTGGTGATCGCCCGAGCTCGCGGGCGGTGCGAATTCGACTGCGGCACAGGCGAACCGACGCAGGCCCACCATGTGCTCGGCGGCGCTGACCGGCGCGCCCTGGAGAGCGAGTACACGCTCGCCGGGATCTGCGAGGAGTGCCACGGCCGGTGCAACGAGTCGCCCGCCTGGGCGCGCGAGAAGGCGATCGCGTGGGCGAGATTCCGGATGGAGATGGCCGCCCTCGTGGTGCCGCTCGTCCCGGCCGAAGCGCGGAACCGAGACGGGTTCGCCGCGACATTGGAACGCCTGGAGGCTCGCGCCGCACTGGCCGCGGCCCAGACGCCCAGGCCCACGGGAGCGTACGATGGACGGTGACGAGCGCGTGGACCTGACGGACGAATCCGGCGCCGTCGTGCTCAGCCTGGAGGTGGCGCGCCGGTTGCGCCACTTCGCCGCCAGCAGGGCCAAGTGCGACCACAAGCGCACCCGCATAGATCCCGACGAAGCTGAGATGGCGTGCCTGGATTGCGGAGTGCGTCTCAACCCGACGGAATGGATCATCCGTCTCGCGGAGCACTGGAAGCATTATCGGTCTCTAATAGACAACGCCCGCGAGGAGGCGCGCAGGCTGGAGACGAAGCGGAGGGTGAAGTGCGATTGCGGCAAGATGATCGCCTTGCACGGCTTGAGCGCGGACGAGCGGCGAGTGCGTGAGACACGAGAACGCCGGCTATCGGACGCCCTGGAGCAAATCCGGCTTCTCGTTCCGGCCTCCGCCGCTACGTACGCGGCGGAAATTGCTCGGAAGGCACTGGCGGCGCGCGATCCATCGCCTGCTCCGTACGGTCAACTCACGCTGGTCAAATCGGAGTCGGACCCTGGACCCACCGTCAACAACCAGCCGAGGGACGCATGACCCTGCCGAACGGCTACGTCGACTCCGCCCAGGAGAGCGATGGCGTGTGGTGCGTCACGCTGCGGAGGCGCACCGGGAAACACGTGTGGTGCTTCGGCAAGACGATCGACGGGGCCATGGCTGAGGCGATCCGGGTGGCAGGGGCGGCGCGCTCCGCGGAGGGCCGCTCGTGATCCGCGGCTCGGTGGTGGACAACTTCGCGGGCGGTGGCGGGGCGTCGCTCGAGGGCGACGCGCGGGCGGTGCTGGCGACGTTTCCGGCGGAGAGGGGTGCCGCATGAAGCATGAACGCCCCCGCGCCGTGCCGCGCCGGGTTCGCGAGCGCGACCCGAACTCGGAGACCAACTCGCGCCGGAAGCGGCGATTCGGCGACCCGAAGGACACTGGGCTTCCCGGGCGCGGAGCCGGAGCGTCGTCCCTCCTCGCCGCGCCCCGTCCGCCGGTGATCTGCTTTCTCTACCCGGATCTGGTCGACGCCAGCGAGCTCGCGACACCGGCGGCGGTATTCGGCCAGTACCCGCGGCGCCTGATTTCGCAGCTCCTGCCCCTGCTCCGGTGCGAGCGGCGCGACATCCTGCATGTTTGCTCGGGCTCGCTGCCCCGCGGCGAGGGGATCCGCGTCGACCTCCGGCCTGAGGCGCGCCCGGACATCCTCGCGGACGGGCGCCACCTGCCGTTCGCCGACGGTTCAGTCGCGGCCGTGCTGATTGACCCTCCGTACACTGAGCACTACGCGCGCGACTTGTACGGTGTCGACTACCCGCGGCCGTCGCACCTGCTGCGCGAAGCCGCGCGCGTCGTCCGTCCCTGCGGGCGCATCGGCTTCGTCCACTACCTCGTCCCCAATCCCCCCCCCCAATTGCAGGGTGGTGCAGGTGTTCGGGCTGTCCACCGGGTTCGGGTTCCCGATGCGCGCGGTGACGATCTTCGAGCGAGAGCAGGCCGGGTTGGCGCTCCCTCCGCTCCTCAACGTCGGAGGTGCGCGGTGAGCGACCGCACGGCGTCCCTCAAGGAGGTGCGCAGGGCGGCTCGGGCGGAGGCGTCCGATCCGGAGCTCCCGGCGCTGCTCGCGGAGGCCGAGGAGCTCCGCCCGCACACGCGAGCCGGCTGCGTCGACGGCCCGCGGCCGTGCCCCTGGCTCTCCTGCCGGTACCACCTCGGGATCAACGCGACGTCGGCGGGTGGGCTCCAGGTGCGCGACCCGGAGACGCTGCGGGAGAGCTGCGCGCTCGACGTCGCCGATCGGGACGGCGTCACCCTGGAGGAGGTGGGCGGAATCATGGGGGTTACTCGCGAACGCATCCGCCAAATCGAAAGGGCGGCACTGCGCAGGCTCAATTCCGCGCTGCTCACCGAGACGCCGAGGGCCGAATGACCAGCTCGCTCGAAGCCCTCGCCCTGCGCCGCGCCTCCGAGGAGCGACCGGAACTGCTGTTGATCCCGGACCTGGACGAGGGAATCCCGGACGACAGAACCACGCTCCGCGGCTACGAGCTGGCCAAGCTGGCGCGCAGGCTGACGGGGCTGCGAGCTCGCGGGAGGGCCTGCTACCGCTGCGCGGTGGTGTTCGAGGTGGGCCAATCGCGGTGCCCTGTCCATGGCGAAACTCGGCCGCCGGCGATGGCCCGCGGGAGGCTCCGCGTTCTGCCATCCGTCTCCAGGCGCGAAACTGCGGCTCTGCGACGCGAGGCGATAGGCAGGGTGCTGGTGCGCCTCAGGGCGTCCCGTGGCTGGTCGCAGGAGGAGGCGGCAGACCACGGGAGAGTCCACCCCAACTCGCTGAGAGGCTGGGAGCTGGGGCGAGTTGAGCCCAGGGCCGTGACGCTCCATCGGCTGCTACTGGAGTGGGGCGAGGACGACACGGCGTTCTGGGATGCATGGGCGGCAGAGATAGACTCCAGTATGGCCGACGGTCGGGCGCGGACGGTGTCGGCATGACTACCACACGCACCCGACTTGACGGTCCACGCCCCGCGCTAATAGCATTGGACGCATGATCGTGTACGAGACGATCGGTAATTTCACTGTACCCGGCGGGTTTCTCCCGCTGGAGCGGCCGATGGCCGACAGACGCGCGAGCTCGTACCTCTTGCGTCTGTCGGCCGCCGCGATCTGGGGCTCGTGATGGCGTTCGCTCAGCGCGTAGGAGCCCTGTGGCGCTGCGATGGGTGCGGGATTGTCGCCGCCTGGGGCCAGGAGTGGCGGACTTTCGGATCGCACGCCGAGTACGATGAGGGCATAATCCGGTGGGTGTCATGCTCGGAAGCATGCGCCGACAAGATCCCGCCCCGACTGCGCGATCTGCCGAGCGGCCCTCAGGATCTCAGTACGCCCGGAATGCGCTCCCGGCTGCGGGAGAGCATCGAACGCCTGCGGCTTGAGGCTGAACTTGATCGGCTGCGGGAGCCATCCTGATGGCCAGACAACGCACCCTCAAGCCGGGGTTTTTCACCAACGAGGACCTCGGCGCCTGCTCTCCGCTCGCGCGCCTCTTGTTCGCCGGCATGTGGTGTTGGGCGGATCGCCTAGGGCGAACCTTGGATCGCCCTAGGCGTTTGAAGGCCGAGATCCTCCCCTACGACGCCGCCGATGGAGAGGCTTTGGTGTCGGAATTGGCCCGCGCAGGGATGATCCGGCGCTATTCGGTGGGCGAAACGGCCATCATCCAGATCGTCAAGTTCTTGGAGCACCAGGACCCCCATCCAAGGGAAACCCCAAGCATTCTGCCGAACGAGGCTGGTGAATTCCCATCCCAAGGTCAGCCTAAGGCCAACCCTAGGGGCGCCAAGGTACCGCCAAGGTCACCTAGTCCTTCTAGGCCTTCTGGATCCGAGGAAGAAGAAGCCTGCTCGGAGCTGGCAGAAGCGCCAGCGTCCGAGCCCGACGAAGCACCGAGCCGAGAGGAGAGCCATGGAGCAGGAGCTGAAATACGGCATCGACGAGAAAACATCGAAGCAACTCGCGGAGGCATTCAAGCACCACCCCCCGTTCGGCGACCAGTCGGGGCGCTACATGCTGATCCGGGAGGGGGCGGCGAGGCTGGCGCGGACAATCTGCGGCCTCGCGCCGGCAAGCCGGGAACGGTCTCTCGCCCTGACGAACCTGGAGCAGGCGGTGATGTGGGCCAACTCCGCGATCGCTCGGAACGAGACCCAGGAGAACCCAGAGACCACGTAGCCCAGCCTGATCCGTGCGAGGATTCTCAGGGCAGCACAGCGGCGCCCGTCACCCCGACTCACGTCGAGGAGGACTCCGATGCCCCTAGCGCCGGTGACGAACCGGCCGAATCTCCCGCCCAGGCCTCGCCCGAGGCCTCATCGCCGCGTGCGGGCGCGGCGCCCACCAGCGCCAGGGGAGCGGAGTCGCCCACGCTCGACCCCCCGCGAGCGAGCACCGCTCCACTGGCGCATTCTCCTCCGGCGCTGGAACTCGTTGCGCCTAGCCGCGCCAAGGCCAAGCCGAAACCCGAGCCCCCCGACCCACGCAAGGCCGCGCTCCGGGAAATCTGGGAGGCTGAATTCCTGACCGCCATCGGCGGCGCGTACCGGTGGCTAGGGGCGAAGGATGCGTGCGCGATCCGGTCCCTCGTTGCCGTGGACCCGGCCGAGTTTCGGGCGCGCGCCAGGAAGGCCCTCCGCATCGTCGGCTACGGCCGATGCACTACCGTCGCCCAGCTCAACATGCGCTGGAACGATCTCGCCGGACCGGGCGGCCCAGGCCCACCCACGAAGCCGCGCGTCATCGCCGCTCCATCGAACTTCAAAGACCCCGCCGTTCGTAACTATAAGTTCACATGAACCCTCGAATTGCCGAAATCATCGAACGCTGCAAGGCCACCGCCGACTCGCCCGAGTTCAAGGCGAACGCTGCGAAGCTGGCCGAACTGGATCGCGAGATCGAAGCGTATGGGCGCGACTCCCGGCGGCGACATGCCGGCATCCCTGCGGAGCACGTCCCGCATCTCAGCGATCCGCGGGAGACGGTAGCCATGGAGTCGGCGCGATCCTGGGTGGAGTCGCAGCGCCGGAGCGGGCCACCGTTCCACCTCGCGCCGCAGCCGTTCTTGATCCTGGGGGGAGATCTCGGCGTAGGGAAGAGCCACGCAGCGGCCTGGTGCGTGGATCAGCTCGGCGGTCTGTTCATCCCGATGGCCGACGTGGCGGCGCGCAAATTCGAGGGCGAATTCGAGAGCGAGTTGATTCGGGCGCGCTGCCTGGCGCTCGACGACTTCGGGACGGAGCCGCTCGACGCGGGCGGGTGGCAGGAGGCGCACCTGGAGAGGGTGTTGCGCGGGCGCTACTCGGAGCAGCGGCCTACGCTCATCACGACGAACGTGTGGGCGGAGGAGCTCAAGGAGCGCATCGGGCCGCGCGTCTGGGATCGCGTGATGGCTGGCGGGCCGGAATCGCTGGTGCTGTGCGAGGGAGAGAACCTTCGGCGCCATTGGGCGGAGACGGATCATGGGTAGATCACCGAAAGGAATCAGGGCGATGATCATTCACGGGGCGAAGCTGGGGCGATGCGCTCGCTGCGGTGCGAAGCTGGAGTCGGGCCGGCTGCACATGTGCGATTCCCTGCACCGCAAATTACGGTGGGCGAGATGTCTCCCGTATCTGGCGCTCGCCATGACGGTAGCGTTTGCCTACAGCGTAGGGGTGGAGCTGAACGTTCCGCTTCTGGTGGCTGCGGGGATCGGGCTCGTGACGTTCGAGCTGATCCCCGCCATCAAGATGCGACCCGGCCGAAGGCTCGCGGCGATGGGTGTCGGTGCGGCAGCATGGATCGCGTGCATGGCGTGGGTGGCGGGCAGGTGGGCGCGATGAAGAGGCGTTCCAGGGAGAGGATGGTATGACGCGCTTCGCAGCGGCGGTGCTTGCATTCCTGGGCGTGTTCATGCTGGGAGTCGGGATCGGGTTCGACGCTGGCCGGAAACAGCGCGAGGACGCGCCAGCGCCAGAACGGGTAGAGCAGGCCCGCGTCATTCAGGTCGAGTTCACCGGATGTCTCATATGGCTGGAGCGCGCCGACAAGGAGCCGATGCGACCGGTGGTGTTCCGGGTGCCGCTGGAGATGGCGCGCCAGCAAAAGGATCGGTGATGGCGAAGAGGCCTTGCAGCACGCTCCGGTGGTACGTGGAGCAAATGGATCCGTCGCCCTACTTCCCCCATCAGGTCGCGGACGCACAGCAGATCCGCGCCGAGTTGCGCGCGCTGCTGCGGCTCTACTCCGCCAGCGATGTCCCGCAGACGGGCCGCGCGGATCGGGTCGAGAAGGCCCGCGCCAGCGTGGCGCGCGTCAGCAAGAAAGCGAGGCGGTGATGTTACCCGGGGATAGCCTCCTGGCGGCAACGGTAAGTAATAGTGGCGACCGACTGTTTCTGCTGTGGAGCGTACGGGAAGATCTGGATCTGCTTATCTATGGCGACAGCGTGCTATCGGATGGCGTGCTGGATGTGGAGCGAGAGATCCGGTGGTGCAACGAGCGCGGGCGCCCCGTCGCGCGGACCACCGCGCTCGAAGAACTCGCGGAGACTCGACCCGAGCTTGCGGGCGCAGCGCGCGAGCAAGCCGAAACGCTGGAGGACTCGTGATGTGGTGTCGATCGACGAAGCAACGAAGGGCGGCGGTGCGGCGACGCGAAGAGCAGTGGCGCAGCACTCCGGAATACCAGGAGGAGGCAGATCAAGACCTCCGGAGACGGCTGCGGTCGGCCCAGGAACACGTGGTGGCGATCGGGTGGGTGTTGGATGATTTGGGGCCGATATGGCCGTGAACCATTCGGAAACTCCGAAGAGTTGCGCCGGCCCCGTTCTCTTCGTCGTCCCCGTCGCTCCAGTCGGCGTGAACGCATCGTACGTGCGTCGCTCGATGACCGGTGGTGGCCCGGGCCTGCGAAAGACCGACGCAGCGAAGGCCTACCGGGACGCGATCATGATGGCTGGCTACGCCGCGATGCGCGGGCGGCGCCCGTTTGATGGCCCGGTCGCCGTGAGCCTGCTGTTCGTATTCCCATCGAGACGCTCGGATCTCGATGGGCCGATCAAGAGCACGCTCGACGCGCTTCAGTCGGCGACCAGGGCGCGTTATCGCGGCGCCGGAGTCATAATCAACGACAACCAGGTCGAGGAGCTCCAGGTGCGCCGAATCATCGATCCCGAGAAACCCCGCGTCGAGATCGAAGTGATTGATACGAGATCGTTAGCGGAATTGGCGAAGCTGGCCGAACTGGATCGCGAGATCGAAGCGTATGGGCGCGACTCCCGGCGGCGACATGCCGGCATCCCTGCGGAGCACGTCCCGCATCTCAGCGATCCGCGGGAGACGGTAGCCATGG
>Ga0316619_10000002_pt1 | contig 47059 bp, 95 predicted proteins | sample OWC_Aug_M1_C1_D4_FD_207659 | JGI IMG/M metagenome (GOLD analysis project Ga0316619, IMG submission 207659) | Wetland soil microbial communities from Old Woman Creek delta, Ohio, United States - OWC_Aug_M1_C1_D4_B | ecosystem: Environmental > Terrestrial > Soil > Wetlands | place: USA: Ohio...
ATTACCGGGGCTGAATGGATGGATTAGGATGAGCCGATAAATTATTATTTTAGCTTATCCACATTTATATCGTGAACCATCTTCGTTATATAGATATTGGCTAAGCAATTTTCCTTTATTTTCATGTTCAGCTTTCTTTTTTGCTTTATCAGATAAATGATGATATTGATATGCTATTCTCATGTCCGCCATTTTATTCACCTTTTTTGTCGTTTAAATCAGGCCATTCCCGATTCGTTGAAATAAATTATACAGGGAAAAAATAAAATTACAATAACGTAAAGCTTTTATTATCAAATTATTTTTTAGTCATCTATATGTAGTGTCAAATAGCATAGCTAACACTACATATAGTATTTGTGCGTCATATATCTATCAAATAAATTTTATATGGGAGCATCGATTGCGCATGATTATATGATACTTGACAAATATATGTATTGTGTGATAGCATTGTAAAATGAAAAATTTATCTATTAAACCAAGACTTTATAAAACATTCGGCTATTGGGTTTGCGAGTGTTCGCGTGGGATAATGGGTGTGAGTGATGATTTGAAGGAGGCGTTTAATATATGGCGGAGCCAAGCAAGCAATTAAAACTAACGCCTAAGCAAGAAGCTTTTTGTCAGGCTATATTCAATGGCATGACTCAAGTAGACGCTTATAGAAAGGCATACGATGCTGAAAATATGCAGCCAGCAACCATCTATAAACGCGCTCATGAATTAATCAATACAGGCCCAATCTCGGGCAGATTACGGGAATTGTACGACGATCTACAAGAGCGTACATTATGGAGCAAGGAAGAAGCGTCAAACGTGCTTAAAAGCATTATCTATCGAACAGCCATAGGCGAGAATGGGCAAATCTATTTTTGCGCTCAAGACAAGGATATTGTTGCAGCCACAAAAGAGTTAAATGCAATACATGGCATCAATGCCCCATCCAAAACAGAAATCACCGGCAAAGACGGCGCACCTTTAGGATTAGCTGAGTTTTATGGACAAAGCTCAACAAGCAAGCCTTAATCCAGTATTAAAAGACTTTTGGCTTGAGCCAGCCCGTAACCGTGTTTTGTACGGTGGGCGTTCTTCATCTAAATCTTGGGATGCAGCCGGTTTTGCTATATTCCTGGCGCAAATGTGCAAAATAAGATTCCTTTGCGCTAGACAGTTCCAAAATAAAATCTCTGAATCAGTCTATACCCTCCTTAAAATCCAGATTGAACGGTTTGGATTACAATCTAAATTCCGTATATTAGACAACCGTATCATTTGCACCACTACCGGCAGTGAATTTTTATTCTATGGATTGTGGCGCAATATTGACGAAGTAAAGTCTCTTGAAAGCATAGATATATGCTGGCTCGAAGAAGCGCACAATATAACCAAAGAACAATGGGACATACTTGAGCCTACAGTACGTAAACAAGGATCACAATTCTGGATTATCTTCAATCCAAAACTAGCCACTGACTTTGTTTATAAGCGATTCGTTATCAATCCACCGCCTGATACAGTTGTTAGATTAATCAATTACATTGATAATCCATTTTTAAGCGATACCATGCTTAAGATAATAAACAACGCCAAGGAAGAAGATAAAGACGAGTACGAACATATTTATCTAGGTGTTCCGCGCAGTGATGACGGGCAATCAATCATTAAACGCTCGTGGATCATGGCGTCAGTTGATGCACATAAAACACTAGGTATTGAAATAAGTGGAGTGCGTAACATAGGCTTTGACGTTGCCGACGATGGCGATGATAAATGCGCTATGGTTGAGTCTTATGGTTCACTTGCGCTATGGTCTGATCTATGGAAAGGCAAAGAGGATGAGCTTTTAAAATCCTGTACTCGCGTTTGGTCATCAGCTAGAGAAAAGAATACATCTATTACTTACGATGCTATCGGTGTTGGTGCTGGGTCTGGTGGTAAGTTTAACGAACTAAATGAAGCCAATAAAACAAACATCAAACATAAAAAGTATTTTGCAGGTGGGCAACCATCCCCACCCGATACCTTTTATGCTGATACTAGGATAAAGAACCGTGACTTTTTTAGTAATATTAAGGCTCAGTCTTGGTGGTTAGTTGCTGATAGATTTAAGAATACTTACAATGCAATCAATAACGGTCATCAATTCAAAGACGATGAACTGATTTTTATTGATAGTAATATGCCAAACTTAGAAAAGTTAATAGACGAGCTAACAACGCCTAAAAAAGACTTTGACGCTAACGGAAAGGTAAAGGTAGAGGGAAAGAAAGACTTAGCTAAACGTGGTATACAATCCCCTAACCTTGCAGATGCTTTTATAATGGCGTTTGATAAAACTGGTCTATCTGGCAATGCCACCTTTGAGCGGATGTGGTGATTATTTATTAATCATTTGTTTCCAATACGTCTAGTACAGAAATTAGCTAACTCACGGCAATGAGTAGACCAATCTCCTCCAGTTTCTCTCGCTGCATGGTTTAATGAAAATGCAGCTTGCTCCCAGTCACCATCAACAATAGCTGAATAAGCTATTTTTATACGCATTGATTGTTCATATGGAGCAGTTAATAATAGTTCAATTGCTGCTTTCATTTCATTTCACCTTTCATCTATTAGTTATCTGGCTAGAAGTTAGCCAGTGATTAGAATTATACAGAGTTTGTTATTAAATGCAAGCGTTTATTATCCAGTTACCAAACAAGAACCACGCGGAACTACGTTAACACTAACGCAAGCATCAAAATGAAACTGTTGTTTTTCTTTGATAGATAGATTTTCGTAATCTTCGATAGACATCTGTTTTTCGTCCAGTAGCGCGTAATATGCTACGCGAACCAAGAATTTTTGTTGTCTTTTCAGTCTGCTGATAATTGGGTTCATTTTTTTCATGTTATTCACCTTTTTTGTTGTTGGTCTAGGACAATTCCTAAACCTCGAAAATAATTATACACAACTGAATAATAAATGCAAGCATTTATTGCACTGACGCAGACTCAACATATTTTTTGTATTCATCCGCTGATTTGATGTAATCATCTGAAAAATCAGTTCCATTAAGATCATCATCTATTATTTTTGCTATAGCATCTATCGCCGATTGTGATAATTCCTTACCAGTATAATGACGTTGACATGCGTTTGCCATTTTCGCCGCTTCAATTTCTATATTCATTTTGTTGCACCTTTAATAATTCAATAAATAATTAGCAATTCTTCTAATCCAGCAATTACGCTCACGCTCAAACCTTTCCAAAGCTTCCTGGCGAGTGGTTCTTTCGTTTATTATTCTTTGTTTGGTGTAGTGGTGGGTGGGCATTGTTGTTTATCCTTTAAATATTCTATAAATTTTCAAACTATAACGTATAACCAAGGCTTTTTATCGCTTTTGGCAAAAATTCCTTGCTCAATTCCTTGCTCAATAGTCCAGCATGATTCATTGTATCCAATATAACAAATACGCTGCATTCTACTAACGCCGAATGGTTCGCCTTTTTCGTGATTATCTATAAACTTTTGTATGTTTTCATTATGACGCTGTTCAATGTTCATATATAACCTAAAAATAATTATTTAACCATCCACTGTTCAGAGTTCCAGTGAAATTTAAAAGTAAATGCGCCTACTTCAATTTCTGGTGAATCAGAATACAAACCTAGATTTTTTGATAGGTACTCGTTTATTTTATCGTCAGTAATATAAAAGTAATCATTGTGCATAGTTGATCTGCATCCGCTTTTAAATACTGATTGTATTTTTTGTTCTATGCTTTTTGATAATTTCATTTTATCCATCCTTTATTTTGTCGTTTTGTTAACTCGCCGCCATTCTACCGGCCTGATTGATTTATTTGATGATTAAACCAGCAATTTTGTTTAATTCATCGTCAGGCATAAATGCCAATTTAAAAAACATATCGACAGAATCAAACGCTTTTTGTTCTGAGAACAGATTTTGTTTGCATAGTTCCTTATTGCGTTTTTTATTTTCTTCTGATAGGTAGTTGATAATTGATTTTATTAAGATTGATCTATCCATTTTATTCACCTTTTCTATATGTTGTTTTTAAAAGTTGAGCTATCTTACCACGTCCAGCAATAAACGCAAGCATTAATTCAATTATTTTTACTCTGTTTGCTCTATATAAAGAGTGTTGCGCCCAGGTAAAAATATTTTGTTTGTTTGTTATTTTTCGCTTGCATTTATTATTTTAAGCGGTACAATAGCTCAACTTAAAAATTTAACTAACTAACAAACATAAAGGCGAATAAGATGAAAACTACAAAATTAAACAACGGCGTAGTAGTTCTGGCTAAAGAAGATGGCAACGCATTAAAATACGCCAACAACGCACAAGCGACTAAAAAGGCTAACTTATTAGGACTTGAAGTTTATCAAGCTCCTGTGAGCCGTGTATTTTACATTAAAGCAATATAAGGATAAGACAATGCAAGAATTTAACTTAGAAACAGTATTGGCAACATTCCCACAATTAAAACACTTCGGATTAATGGCTATGTGGATTGATGATGGCGAATTATATAGTTCATCTGATTATGATTGGCAAGCGTCAGGCGTAACAGATCATGACATAGCGCAAGCGTTCGCAGAGGGTAAAATTGAACTGGTTTAAAAGAACAACACGGCAAACGCTAGAGCGAATAGTATTTTATATTGTTCTAACGTTTATGATACTTTGGCCTTTTTATAGTAGGTTTTGGTAATGATAGGTAAAGGCATATACACAACGAGCCGTATTTTTTCTAAATTACGCGACAATGAAAAAGAACAGATTGCGATATTGTTCAATTCTATACTTGGTAATGCTTGCATAGGCGAACAGAAAGAGCGTGATATTGTCGAACATTTAGTTAATATATTTGGCTTAAAAGATAAAGTTCATATTGATGAGGAAAAGGAGTAGACAATGGCTAATAAATTTAGATTTAAACAAAAAGTAAAGATTGAATCAAGCAAAAAGGCCGATGGAAGATTTAACTTTGGCCATGTTGTAGGCATTGAGCTTATTCAAGATGCTTTTTATTTAGGATATAAAAACGAAAGTGAGTATTTACGACGGTTTAGCATGGCACGATACAAAGTTGCTTACATTGATTGTGTTACAGAACGAGCATGTAATGAATGGTTTGAAGAACATGAATTGGATGTTAAATAATACATTTAACACTTGCAATAAATAAAAACAAAGCGCACAATGCGTAAAACTTAACTAATAAATGAAAAGGTGGATAAGATGATAATTACAGAAAAGGGCAAATATAGAACATTAAAAGAATTTACAGATCGTGGCCCTATATCAATAGGAACCGTATTAGCTGACAGAATAATAGAAATAACTCAAATTGATAAAAATAATCATAAAGTTATTGGGCCTCAACTGTCTGATTGGATTTATTGGGATTTACCAGTTGAAAAGGTGGATTTATGAAGTATCAAGCCTACATCTACAACCGAGAAAGAATGTCATTAGTTGCTGTCGTGCATTATGATAATCATGTCGATGAGGCGATAGAGATCCTAAATCGGCTCTATCGTGACACAAACAAGTACGGCATAACAGACGATGAAACATTAGCAAAGCCAGACGGTAGAGCGCCTAATCTTTATGCGGGGATTGATTGATATGATGACAATAGCAAATGATAATGAAGAACTAATCAATGACTTTTATAAAAAGCTTGCTTATTACGATGAATCATTTATTGCAAAATGTGAAAAATCAGGCATGACACAACAAGAAACTTGCAGTGCATTATTGAGTGATGTTTTTAGGAATCACATTATTAATAGCATTGTTGATTTGAATAGATTATCAATACAGAGAATAATAAAATGATTAACTATGATGGTATTGACGTTGTTGACTTTGCATATCAAATAATTGCAATGCACAAAGAAAATGAAAGACTTCAACAGGAAGTCGAGCATTACAAAAAACTAAATGAAATACACAATTCTACATTAAACAAAATCGATAACCACAATAAAGAAATGTGCGGATTGATTTTAACTAATTTATTAAAGGTTGATTAATATGTCAAACATGAGTTATTGCAGATTTGAGAATACATATCGTGATTTTATAGATTGCGTAGAAAACATTGACAATAACGATTTAAGTAAATCAGAATCAATATATAGAGAAGGTATTATTAAACTATGCGTAAAAATTGCTCTTGATTATGGGCATGAGGTTGGTCGTCCTGTTGTTTATGTCAAGTAATTAACACTTGCATAAATACATAGCCAATGCGACAATAAGGCGTGTTTTTAATAAATGAATAGGAATAAATAAAATGAGCATAGAAAGAGAATTATTGAAGCAGGCGCTTAATATTGTTGACAAGGCCGGGAAAGGAATTTTAACAATGGGAGAATCTCTAGCATTTTATGAAAAAATTGAACGTGAACTTTCCAAGCCTAATCCTGAGCCGATTGCCTTTCTTAGAGATGATGGTGACGGTTACTTTGAATTCACATCGCACGATGATGAATTAGGATATCCAGTATATAAATGAATCACTTTTGGTACAGTGAGCAACAATCAAAGCACTTTGCATCTAACAACAAGATGCAAGTACATGACGGCGCATTTAAGAAGCATTATGCGCTAATCAATGGGCATACAACGCTTTACACAACAATGAACGCTACAGATAAGAAAACATGCCTATTTTACGATGATAGCGTATATTTAGGCGCTGGTACTTATTCGCATAGTGATGGGGTTTGGTAAAATGAAAATTAAAATAAAGAAACAAGAGCAAATAGAAATAATAATGGACATTGAATTTCCATATTACTATAAGCAAGACTTATATTCCGATTGGCATGATTCAATAATATACGGTAAAATCGAACAAAATAAATGCACCTAAATACAAATATATAAAGAATTTAGTAGCGATGATATAACGATAGAAATAGAAGTTGAGCATAGACCGGCTGAAACTCTTGGATGTTATTTTACTGATGAATATAAAAGCAATGAAGAAGAGTATTTAAAAGCTAAAGATATTGCAATTAGTGTTATTAATGAGTGCTAATATGAAAGAAGAAATAATCGAATTGATTAAACTAATTTTTGTGATTGCTATATTTTTATCAATTGTGTGTTCTATTGCATTTTTTATTAGTAATGGAATAGACTACCACACAAAAAAAATTGTTAATAATGAGCTTAACGAGAGACTAATAAATGAGTGAAATTAAAGAAAAGAAAACAGGACCAGGCCGCCCAACAAAAGACACAGTTGGTGTAGACATTCGCATAGAACGATGGTTAGATGAAAAGGTACGGGCAGAGGGTAAGCCTACAGTTGTGATTGATAGGGCGTTGAGGGCTTATTATGGGGTTAAAGATGTTTAATATTATTAAAAAATATGCTGTGTTTGTAGTAATTGGAGCATTACTTGGATATGCTAAGCTGTGGGCTTTTGATTGGCTTTATTGGGCATGGTTTATACCAATATTAACATTAATTTATGTTAGGGATTCAGTTATGATTGATGAGGCTATGAAAAATGAAAACATTTGATGAGTGGTTTGAAGAGAATTATGGTTGTCTTGATATGCTAGGAACAAGAGAATCAGAAAAGAATGAAGCTAAAAAAATATGGCAAGCCGCCCAAGAAGTTCAGCGGGAGAGTGATGCTGATTTGGTTGAAAAAGAATTTTCTTTTGTAGAAGAATATGACCCTAGCGATGGTTTTATTTTAGCTGAACAAATACGCAACAATAAGGCATCATAATATGTTTGAATTAATTTGTAGTAATTTTTATTTATCTTTTTTTTTATGGTGGTTAATTGGGTTTTTATTGGCTTTGTTTGGAATAAGAACTAAGCGCAATGGAACGACTCTATCTGATATTTTATTTGCTGTACCGTGTGGAATTATTGGGTTATTTGCTATTATTCCGTTTTTTATTGTTAATGATATTGATTTTTTTAATAAGAGATTATTTTAATGAAACTACTAAAAAACCAACAAGAATTTGAAGAGTGGAAGTTTACATATTGCATTAATGGATTAATAACACCAAAAAATTTTCCATGCTATGTTTATTATAAATCGCCAGAATGGACTAATAAAGGAGATTACATTATTGATTATTTATATCATGATGATGTAGATAAAATGTATTGTTCAATACATGGATATAGCGGTCATAAACGAATAAGACACGCCACTCATTTGAGCGAAAAAGAACTAGAATTATTATTATATTATGATGGTCACAATCCACACCCAAGGCCGACAACTCCTAATGAATGTGATATTATTGATAAGTTGATAGGTAATAATTTAATATGTCCATGTGGCAATACATATTTAAGGACAAAAAAAGGATATTCTTTTATTAATAGGCTGATGAATAAAAAAGAAAATAGGAGTGATCAAAAAATGCAAAGTAAGTCAAAAAAAATAGAACTAATTGATCGTATTTTATTTTTTGCTGACAGATTAAAAGATAAATTATAGTTTACGCAACGGTTAAAGTTAAAACACCATGAGTCCATCAGATTTAGAAGTATTAATACATTATCATTGTTTTCCGCTAAAGCATCCAAGATGTAATGCTCCTGCAGTTATTCAAGCAATAAAAATGTTTTTACGTGATGAAATAATTAAAGAATGCGAAAATGATTCAGGATATACAACCACAGAAAAAGGCCGCGCATGGGTAAAAATGATACTTTCAACGCCATATCCAACTCAGCAATGGGTTGATGATAAAGGCAATGTGATTAATAATTGAGAGCTTATAAATTAATTTAAAAGAAACAAAAGGATATACGTTATGGTTATTAAGAACATTATTTATTGGTTGGATTATTATAAACATTATTAATATAACTTATTACAATTCATCTATGGGGCGAGACGATTCAGACCAACAAGGCTGGTTTATGATGCGAAGCGGACTAGTAATTAAAACAGACTACAAAACAGGATGTCAGTTTTATGAATCTAAAAACGGCATATTAACGCCGCGTTTGGACGGGCAGTTAAATCAGTTGGGGTGTCATGGATATTAAAGAAGTAGATATAAGTGATATAGACTGGATTTTTAGAAATGGTTATTATATTATTACCAATTTACCTATAAAAAGTTTAAAAACATTATTATCATATATTGATAGCGATAGACTTGAAGGAGACGATATTACTAAATATTCGCTAATCGTTGCGATTGCTTATAATTATTTGTTAAAAGATGATAAGCAAGGATTTATTGATAGGTGTAGGACATTTCATTATTAATCAGTTGGGGTGTAAAGATGAAAAATAAACTAATTAGTATCGCTAATAAACTTAAAGGAAAGCGATTGATATGGACTAAGTTTTTTAGGTTGTATTGCGATGGTGGACAGACAAGATTCAGATTAATGCCAAACTTTACTAGGCAATATTATAGAAGATGCCTGGGAATGTATGGATTTTGCGTTTATTGGATTGGAAGAGAGTTTAATTTTAGTTTTGGCGTTGATAATAGTGGTTTTTATGAAATAAAATAAACAAAAGTGTCACTTAAAACTATAACCGGCCTAGTGTCGGTTTTTTATTGAATAAAAAATCATGAATAAAAATGGCATTAACAAAACAACAAAGACAAGAACTACATAGCAAATATAACGGCAAGTGCGCTTATTGCGGATGTGATATAACATTAAAAGAAATGCAAGCGGATCATATTAAGCCTATATATCGTAACTGGGAAGATGGCGAAGTTAATAGTGATAGGCGTGGAATTGATGATATATCAAACATGAATCCATCGTGTGCGCCATGCAATAGGTGGAAATCCGTTTATACAATAGAAGAATTTAGAAAAGAAATAAGTTTACAGTATGAAAGGCTATTAAAAATCAGTGCTGGTTTTAGAATGATTGATAGATATGGAATTATAAGCAATAAGGTTGAACCTGTTGTATTTTATTTTTAAATGTAATTATGTGTTTATTACATATAATTGCACTTTTTACTTGACAATGATATAGTATTATGAATTACATATCATTTGGGCAATATCATGTCAAGCAATATAGCAAAACCGAGTAAAAGATATTTAGAATTAGAAGAAGAAAGGGATTTATCAAGAACTTTAAAGGGAGGAACAAAAGCAATGATGGAGGCAGGCGAGAAGTATATGCCCCGTCATCCCGCCGAAGAACCTGACAACTATAAAGTCAGACTTCAAAGTACAACTCTTTATAATGGTTATGCGTCCAGCCTTTTAAAAGCCGCAGGGAAAATATTTGCTAAACCTGTCACAGTAAATTCAGACGTTCCAGATCAATTATTGCCCATACTGGACAATATCGACGGTCAAGGTCGCAATATAACGTTATTTCTATTTGATGTATTATTAAGTGCTGAATATGACGGTATTGATTTTGTATTTACTGACTATACGTCTATTGAACAACCCGCCGAAGATAAGCCGCCATTAACCGCCTTGGACGTTAAGAATATGGGCGCAAGACCTACCGTTATTTTATACGGTGCTGAACAAGTAATAGGATGGGAGTCAGAAAATATAAATGGTGTACAGACATTAACATGTGTGCGCATTAAAGAATGCGTAACAGAACAAGGTGAAGATGAATGGACAGAAAAAGAAGTTGAGCAGATAAGGGTTTTGCGTCCTGGATCGTATGAAATATGGCGCAAGACCGATCAAATAGGAAATATTGCAGTTGATTGGTATTTATATGATAGCGGGATAACTGCCCTTAATTATATCCCATTACACCCATACTACACTAATCGAACTGGATATTTCGAGGGTTTGCCGCCGTTTCAAGCACTAGCTGAACTTAACAAGCAGCATTGGAATAGCTCTAGTGAGCAGGTGCAAGCATTAACATTTGCCCGTTTTGCCATGATGGTGTTTAGCGGATTACAACCTGATGACAAGATCGGCAAAGTAGGGCCTAATCAGATTATTCGTTTGCCCAACTCTGATAGTAAATGGGGGTTGATTGAGACAGCCGGTAAAGGTATCGAAGCTGGTCGGCAGGATATTGAAGATATAGAAAAGCGCATGTTATCATCCGGGATGACCGCCAGAGTTGAGACTAAAGCAGGAGTAACAGCTACCGCTTCGGCCATTGATAGCAAAGATGCTGACAGTATATTGATGGCATGGGCTACCGCATTAGAGGATTTAATGCAGTCAGTTTTACAGGATATGGCTAATTATGAGGGATTAAAATCAGGCGGCACAATCGAAGTCAATAAGTCTTTTGCAATGGATAAGCCAGAGGGGAGTGCAGCGGATTTATTGGATAGCTTTAATTCAAATGCTATATCGCACGAAACATATCTAAATGAGATAAAAAGGCGTGATATTTTGTCGGATAGTGTTGATGTTTTGGAAGAATTAGCAAGGATTAAGGAAGAAGCAGACCTATTGCTATCTATGCAAAAAGAACAACAACAGCCGCCAAACCCGTATAATGTAGATATTTCAAATAAACCGGATACAATGGTGTCATAATGGAATATAATGATTGTTTAAATTATCAGGACGACTATTATATACTTGATGATGATGAGTTATTTTTGTTGGACGATAATCAGATTATTGAACGCATGGAAGCGCAGAATAAACGTAGGAATCCGGCAACGATAAAGAGAAATAATACAGGCATTGATTAAATGAGCACAGCATATAATCCTAGTTATAACGTTAGCTTTAATGATTCAAATGAATTAATAATTTCCAATGTTGGTAGTGCAAGTAATTATTATCCTATTTTTGCAAGTTATGATGATATTGAAATAGAAAAAAGCAATATCCACATAAACAAACAACGCGCACAATCTAAAATTAATGGTAAGAATAGTCGGTGGTGTTAGATGAAATGTCCAGTTTGTAATAATAAAGAAGTCGATATAATGTTTGGATGCGGTATACAAAATTGTGGGCAAGAAAATGAGAAGGTAATAAGAACATGGGGATGCGTTAAATGTAAATCAGTAGGAGACATTGAATATGTTATTTCTGATATTACGATTATTTCAAAAAGAGGAGTTAGAGTTAAATAAAGCATTCAATAGTATTAAGCCCATAGTATTTTTATTATGGGCTTTTTTATTGCCTAAAATTTATGTTAATTATTGACAATATTGCTATTTATCTATCTATAAGATAGAATCAGTCATTTTAAATAATAGATATAATTATCATGGACTATAATAAGTTAGCTGAATACGCAACAGATAGACAAAAAGAAATATTATTAGCTATACAATCAGAGGGTGGAATACGAAAGGCCGCGACAAAACTAGGATTAAGCAAATCTACAGTTAGCGAATCAAGACAGAAGGTAATAAAAAAAGCTGCACTCATGGGATATTCTCCAGAACACAACCTAGTTCATCCTGTACCCGATGGCTTCAAGCTCAAGGGTACTAGCACCATGTACGACATGGATACAGGTGAGGCCAAGATACAGTGGGTAAAATCAACTATCGATAGCGAACGCCAAGAGCAAATGATGCGTGAGGTAGTTAATGCTCTAATCGAAGAAATACCACCAGAAAAAGCAGTAACTCCACCTAAACACACGCTTGACAATCTATTAAATGTATATGTTATAACTGATTTTCACCTTGCCGCCAAGGTATGGGGCGAAGAATGCGGTGCAGATTGGGATATGAACATAGCAGAGGATACATTAATAAAATGGTTTTCAGCGGCAATTTCATTATCACCAGATGCAAAAACAGGCGTATTCGCTCAACTAGGTGACTTTGCTCACTTTGATGGACTTCTAGCAATAACACCAACAAGCGGCAATATCCTAGATGCCGACACCAGATTCCAAAAGCTTGTACGCGTATTAATTCGTGTTATACGTCGAGTAACAAGCATGTTACTTGCAAAGCACGAACATGTCCATTTGCTTATGGCTGAGGGAAATCACGATCTTGCATCTAGCGCATGGATGAGGGAGCTATTCTATTCATTATATATCGATGAGCCACGCATTACGGTTGATACTAGACCAGACCCTTATTACATGATTGAGCATGGCAAGACATCGTTATTCTTTCATCATGGGCATAAAAAGCGCATGAATGGACTGGAGACTGTATTTATTGCAAAGTTTAGAGAAGTATTCGGGCGCACTAAGTTTTCCTACGCACATACAGGGCATTTACATCATGATGTACTGCGAGAAACAAACACCATGAAGATAGAGCAGCATAGGACTCTAGCAGCTCCAGATAGCCATGCTAGTCGTGGCGGTTGGTTGTCAGGTCGGGATGCTAAGGTAATCACATATTCGTCTGAGTTTGGTGAGGTGTGCAGAAATACCGTGTCTATTGATATGCTAAATGCAATTTAAACGTGCATTTATTTTTTATTGTGGTATTATTTAGCTTTAAAATGAATTTATAGGATAGATAAAATGAATATCAATATTATAAAAATAACAATATTAAGATCACATCACGGTGCAGATGAGTTAATATTAACAACTGAATTGCCGAACGGATGTTATCCTTATGATGGATGTTCACATTTGAAAATGACAATCGCAAAAGATTCAGCAGAAAAATACATTGAAAATAATTTCAATGGTGTTAATTTTGAATTGATTGAGGTTTAATAAAATGAATGAAGAATTAGAACAAATAATACATGAAGAAACAAGAAAAACTAGATGAAGTCACCCTTATGATTGTGACTTTAATATAAGACAGGCTTTTTTAAGATTTTATAAACTAGGCCTAGACGCACAAAGGGAAAGTGATTTAGAAATTGCCAGACGTGAACATTCATCGGAAGAAGTTTACAATGCTATTCAAGATACCGGAGACTTATAAAATGAAAGCATACAAAATTGAATTATTGGTTATTGATTTTGATGGAATTGGAGAAGAAGAAATTAAAAGTGTTATTGAAAATGCTAAATATCCGAATAGATGCATATCGCCAGATGTAAAAAGCATTGAATGTGCTGATATTGGTGAATGGGATGACGATCATCCATTAAACTCATCATTAACGAGTGATGAAGAATATAATAGGTTGTTTGGAGATAATAAATGAAACATCCACACGCAAGTTTAATTAAACAATGGCTTGAAGATACTACGCAGGAAATTGAAGCGTATTGCTCAACACCGTCAGAAAATTGTTGGATAGAATCAAAAATATCCCAATTAATTATGGATAAAAATAAATTATATCAATTTAGAATAAAACCAAAACCCGACGAATTACTAGGCTTAAAATTCAAAGAAACTAGCGAACAAACTTATACTTATAAGAAACCCTACCAATACGAACATTTACGGCAGGCTATTAGGGATGGGAAGAAGATAGAATATATTTGTCCTTTAACTAATACATGGACAATGTGGATAATGAACACCACTGATGGATTATTTGAATTAAATGTTAATAATTACCGCATCCACGACCTATACAGAGAGCTTAAAGAAGCGCAAGCGAGTGGGAAACGGGTTGTATATCAAAAATCAAATGATGATTGGATTGATTTACCTATTAATTATTTAACGTGGTCATTGCCATTAGAACGATACAAAATAGTTGAGCATGATAAAGAGTCAATAATATACAATGATGTTTATGTGTCTAACAATAAATTCAGGCTAGTTAAAATAAAAATAACTGTATCCGGCATTACCGGAAAAATTACGGCTGAGATTATAAATGAATAAAAAATTCAAAGTAAAATGGAAAACGAAAGAAGATGAATCATATTATTCATACGAATGCGATTATGACTCTGCTTATAAATTATGGTATCATTTAAAAGAGAATGGATGGCAATCATGGGTATTTGTTGAGGATGAAAATGGAAATATTAAGGATATGGGTAAAGAGCCACTGGAGGATTATTAAATGAAAATAGAAAAAAGAAGCGATATTTATCGCGAATTAGCAAGGGTTATGGATTTATGCGATGGAATTAAAAATGTTAATTATTGGAATTGCATAAAACTACGTGGGAAAATATGTGCTATTAATCCAAGCTTAAGTAATGATTTAAATGAATATGAATTTGCCATAGCTGTCGTTGAAGATAGGCCTGTTTTTGTTGGGGATGTTCTTTATTATAAAAATTATCGTCAAAAGGCCATTGGATTAATAGGAAATGATTCATTGCAAGTTGTTAGTGATGATTGTGATTCTAAATATAACAATAAAGTAGGCGCTATCAACTTTAGTGATTTATCATGGAACCCACCAAAACCAAAAGCATTATGTCAAATTCAAGGAAAAGATATATTTAAAGGTGATATTTTATATTTCTGGCCTGAATTTAGTCATTATGGAGAAGGAAAGAAAGTAAAAGTTATATCGCATAAAATAGACGTTCACGGAAGAGATTGTTTAATGTTTGATGTAACAAATGGATTTTACGATAAAAGATGTTTTTCTTTTACAAACAAACCAAAAACATTTAATTTAAATGGGGTTGAGCTGTCTTTGCCTGTTAAAGAGTACAAAAGAGATACTGTTTATAAAGCAATTCAAATAGGTGGTGATACATTTTGTTTTGAAACTATTGAAGATTTAAATAAAGTTCATAATGAATTAGTTAAATTATTGTCTGGATTATCAGATAAATAAATAGCATTAAAAAAGCCATTAAATTAAAAACTTAATGGCTTTATTGTTAATATTCTTTAATCATTGCCTGAGCATAAACTGTATTATACCTATCAAGTCCGTTAATATCTGTATTGATATTCATTGCCACGCTAACGCATCCTTGACATTTATATCCATTACCTAACATTGCACTTACTATTATACTTAATCTAAATGGTGTTGATTCTGTTATTACGGTATATTCTTCTGTCATTTACCATCCTTACACAAATAAATAGCCTGTTCAGGTGTAAAACCTTCTGTAATATAGGCATCGTATCTAACTTTTGATGCCTTTGCAGCATAAGCCATTAAATTAATATAATGTGGAAAATCATCTATTATATTTTTTAATATTGCTTCATTAGTCATTTGTTTTGCTTTGTTTTCTTCTATCATATTAACTCTGTATTTCTATTCAAAATATTTACGATTGCAGTCTACCATATGGCATGTTGTTTTGTTTGGATAGTTTTGTTAGTTTAATTTTTTACGATTATAAAAAATATCTATTACTATTAACCCATTTATTGTCAATAACAATAACCCTGTTTTAATATCATGAGAAATGTAAGTTAGATATATAGTTATTATTTGACAAAGTATCAAGAACATTTAGACGCTCCGCAAGATAAACAAACCTTGCATCCGTCCATTAAAATACACGCTTTGGTTTTGCATTCTGGACAAATAGAAGCGTTATCAGGATATTTTACTTCTTCTTCATCCGTTTGCGTTGGCTCCATCTCTTTAATTAATACAGGCCATTTTTCAGACTCTAAAGCAGAATTAAGCGAATCAATATAATCAAAATACTTCAACAAACAATAGCCGATCTCAGCAGTTAAACTCGGCATAAAACGCGGCTTTTCACCATTAGCGCCTTTTTTAGTCCAATGGCCGCCGTTAGGGTCTGCGACTTGCATTAACTCATCAGCTATAAAACGTACATTACCACCTTTACGCATAACGGCAGATATAAGCCTTGTAAGCGCAGTAATCCATTGATGATTAGATGTATCCTTACAATTGATAAAAACCTCATAAGGGTAATACATACCATCTAATTGCATGGAGTTTGTAGTAACATATATTGCGTGTTCTGATGTCGGTATCTTGATCTTGTATGTTTTACCATGCAATTCATCATCGCGTTTTATATTCTCGTGCATTGTTTCAATAGTATTTTCTATAGGATTATTAATTCTAACGTCGCTCATTTTAACGCTATATCCGATTATTTTTTGCGTAATTTTATTTGTCATTTATTTGTTTAGTATGGTCTTGATATGGTGGCAATTGATGAAGTATTGAGCTGAATATCAAGCCAATCCAAACAGGCGGATTAGTTTTCCCTGACTCCCAACTTTGAATTGCTGATTTTGATAGGCCGGTATTATCTGCTAGTTGCCTTTGGCTCCATCCGAAGCGTTTGCGGAAATTCAATATATAGTTATCTTTCATCTAATAATTAAGTTTTTAATTCTAATCATTCTTTTATATTGAATATTCGCATGTATAACTTTTTTCGCATACAAAAAAGATTGTTTTTTATTATTCCCACGCTCAATACATTGTTTTGCAATTCTATTGCATGATATTGTGTATGTGGTTAATTTCATTCCCAAGCCCCAACAGTTAAAAAGTTTCCTGATTCATCAAATTCAAATCTAGTATAAAATCCACTGTACCCATCAACTTTATTACATAATGGAAATTCGCCATCATTATATTGATTATTACCGAATGTTATATTTCCACTATCAGTTGAATACGAAATACCCAGCGAATCTAAAAACTGCTTTGTTCTTTCAAAGTCTGTCATAATTCAATTCTCGTTTCAATATTGCCAACTATACATGATTTGTTTTTATCTCCTACTAATTTAACATCTAGCATATTTATATATATTGAATCTATAGACATGCCGGTTAATTGTTTAAATTCTGCTAGTTCTGTATTTATTATATTGTGCAATCTTTTTTCAAGTTTTTTCTTTTCTGTTCTTATTTCATCTATATTCATATTATCCTCATTAAATTGAAGTTGGTGGAAGGAATTGAACCTTCACTAATTGGCTTCATACCATATCCCCACAATATGGTCTGTTTAAGGTCGCCTTTACCAATATCGACGCACACCAACATAGATAACCACTCAGAAACATTAAGCCTTACTTTATTTTACGTAATATCGCGTGATAAAGTATTTTATGCAAAACTCTTAATGAGTGGTTATTTATGTTGCCACTAGATATACCGCTAATGGCGACGGTTTTATGATCTATTACCCCTACTAATAGATTCATCAATATATGATGTGGATTAATTGCATAAAATTAGCGCTGTCCTTAGATATTCCCATATCGTCACAGCTTCGCCAATATTTACTGTTATTGCTCAGTTTTATTTTCTAATTACTTACTAACTTTGCTTTGCTTAAAAGTAATAACTTTCTTTTCCGGTTGAGCAGGAATAGTAATTGTTTCTCCTGTTGATGGATTGCGTCCTTGTCGTTCTGGTCTATCTGATCTTGTTGTTAGTTTGAATGTGCCGAAGTTGTGCAGTCTTACATCAATACCATTATTTATATCTTCTTTGATACATCTAAATAATACATCAATAATTTTCTTTGCTTCTGAAATAGGAAGCATGTCCAGTTCTTCTGAATGATTAAGTTGCCTAGCATAATCACTAATCGTTTTTAATTCTTTACTTGACATTAATATTTATCCTAATTTTGTTTGTTATATAAAAAATCAATTTAACACATATATAAGTCAAAAGCAAGCTTTTTGACTTATATATAAGTCATTATGTTTATCAGATAAATAAACGCTTGATTTATATGTTATATTTATAGCTAAGAATATGCGTGAGGTATATTCAATAATCATTAATCGTGAGGATTAAACATGGCTTTAGCATTATCAGTAGATTCATTGGAAGGATTGCCAGATGCAATTCATTCTTTATATGTCGAAAAAGACGGCGTTTATGTATTAGACGTTGACGGCGTACCAGATGTAACAGGACTTAAAACAGCTTTAGATAGTGAGCGTGAGCGAGCTAAAAAGGCTGAAAAAGAAAGAAAGGAACTCGAATCTAAATTCGCTGGTATTGACATCGAAGAAGTTAAAGCGATGAAGGAAAAAGAAGTTGCGTTAGAAGAAGAAAAGCTACGCCAAGCCGGACGCGAAAAGGAAATCGAAGAAAAAAAACAAAAGCTTATTAATGAAGCGCATCAAAAGGCATTAACTGAAAAAGATGAGTTTGCAAAAGCTTTAGAGATTAAAGCCAAACGTATGGAAGAAAAAGCATTAGATGGCTTTTTAAGCGCTGGTATCAATGGCTCAGGGATTCATTCATTTGCAACTGATGAAGCTATTGCTGATGCAAGGAAAGTATTTTCATTAGATGAAGATGGCAATGTTGTTGCTCTTGATGCTGACGGCGACCCTTTATTTGATGATGATGGAAAAACAAAGCTGACAATTTCTTCCTACTTTAAATCAGAGAAGTTAAAAGCAAGAAAGCCGCACTGGTTTGAGGTTAAAGGCGGCGGAACTGGAGCGCAACAATATGGCGCACCACGCAATACAAAAGATTTATCACATTTGCCTCCTATTGAGCGTTTAACAGCAGCTCGAAAGGCGGCTAAAAAAACGTAATATTAACAATATAGGTAATAAACATGGCATTAACCCTAATAGAAGCAAATAAACTAAACCCAGGTAATGTAGTACAGGATACGATTGTAGAAATTTACTCTGGTTCATCTGATGTAATGCGCTTTCTACCATTTAAAACTATTAATGGTGGGACTTATGGATATAGCACCGAGCAATCATTACCAGGAATCGGCTTCCGTGGGGTTAATGAAGCTTATACCGCATCAACCGGAGTATTGAATCCAAAAGTTGAAACACTGTCTATCGCTGGCGGTGATTTGGACGTTGATAAATTCATTATTCAAACTCGCGGTGAAGAAGAACGCTCTATTCAAGAAGAAATGAAGGTTCGCGCTCTTGGTTTGGCATGGACTCAAAAATTCGTCAAAGGTGACTCAGCAAGTGATGTCAGAGAATTTGACGGATTACAAACTCGTTTAGTTGGCGATCAGAAATTCCAAGCTGGGACAACTGCAAACGGTACTCCGCTATCTTTGGGCGTATTGGATGAAGCTATCCGTAGAACCTACAGACCTACTCACATTTTAATGTCAAGCAAAATGGCAATTAAATTTGGCGCGGCAGCGCGTAGCTCTACAGTTGGTGGATATATTCAATATGGCATTCCTGAGCTTGGCAGAATCCCAATGTCTTATAACGGTTTGCCAATTATTACGGTTGACTTAGACGGCACAGGCGCAGAAATCCTGCCATTTACCGAAGCTGCAACATCTGGCACAGCCACAGCAACTTCAATCTATGTATTGTCTTTAGGCGATACCGGCGTTTGCGGATTGCAAAACGGTATGATTGATGTAAGAGATTTAGGTGAGTTAGATACTTCTCCTGTTTTCCGCACTCGCGTTGAATGGTACAGCACATTTGGCGTATTCCATGGCCGTGCTGCTACTCGTATCTGGTCTATTTCTGACGCTGCTATTACTGCTTAATAGATAAGTAATAGATAAATAATGGGGCGATTATATTCGCCCTATTTTTAATAAACATATAGGATTTAAAACAAATGGCAAATGATTATTCAAGATATACCTATGACGCTAGTCTGTCACTAAAAGCGGCTGGGCTGGTTGCAACAACTACAACTGAATCAACTATTTTAGACTTAGGAGCAGGTCTGGTTGATGGTTATTTAGTAATTGATGTTTCGGCGGTTGAAGTAGCAAGCACTGATGAGATTTATTTGATATGCCTTGAGGGTTCAAACGTGGCAGCCATGACTAGCGGCAGCGTTTCCTTGGCTTCTATTGAGATGGGTAACGCAACAGCTCCTGCTGATGCAGACACAGGCACTGGCAGATTTGTTGTCCCATTCCGCAATGAGCAAAACGGCACTATTTACCGTTATGTACGTATTTATACCGAAGTAGCTGGAACCATAGCAACTGGTATTAATTTTAGTGCTTTCCTTGCTGCTGACAACGATTAAGGCTAATTATAATGACTAGAAATATAGTTGTTGAAGAAGTAGTAAATGCCAATGTCAAAGCATATAAAACTGTTGACTTAGATGCTCAAGTTAGTGCGACTGATATTGGCGTAGTACCTACTGCCGTATCCAGCACAGTTGTAGCGACTGAGACAGGAGATCAGTTATGGCATAAAACAGTATTAACTTGTACTGCCCTGCCATTGTCTATCGCTGATGATGCTGGCGTTGCTCAATATGGCGGGGTACAGGTCTATACATTTCCTAAAGGCTTGATTGCAACAATGGCCGCTGGTGTATCTGGCAATTTAACGCTAGGCACAACCGGCACAATCATTGACGCTTTTACCGGAGTTAATGCACTAGGTTCTGTCGTCGCTACCACTGGTGCAACTTTAGTATCAACAGAAGCAACATGGCTGCAATCTACCGCAAATGCAACAGCGGCTGCTAAAGTTGCGGCCATTAGCTCTGTATCTGTTGCAACTGATCTTACTGAGACAGGTGGCCGAGTTTATGATGGGCGTACAACTGCTGCGCCGGTATTCCTAAACTTTGCTATCGCTGATGATGCAAGCCATACGGCAGGCACAGGCACATTCACAGGTACTATTACCTTTGTTTGGACTAAAGTAGTTTAAGCGTTAAATAAATTATTGCCATGCTATTAGGCATGGCAATTTTTTCAATATATAGGATAAATAAAATGGCATTAGTTACAGTTTACGATCAAGACGGCAACGAATTTCAAAAAGAATCGGTAGATGCTAGGGAATGTATCGAAGCATTGGGTTTTACCTATGAAAAAGTAGAAGAAAAGCCAGTTGAAGTTGTTGCATCAGTTCAGGAAGATGAAATCATTGTTACGTCAGAAGAAGTAGAAACAAAAACCCGCAAATATAGCAAAGCGTCTATCTAATGAATAACGCTACTACAACAGCATATGCTGCAAGCTTAACCATTTCTGATGTTGGCGTAACGGTTTATGGTATATCAGGATACAACTCGAAAACATCAGCGCAGTTTATCCAGTTGCATGATGCAAGTGCATTGCCTGCTGATGCATCAATACCTAGCGTAGTTATTTCTGTTGCTGCATCATCAAACTTTAGTATTGACTTCGGTGTGCATGGTCGGCAGTTTCAAAATGGCGCAGTCATTTGTAACTCATCAACTGGACCAACTAAAACGATAGGATCGGCTGATTGTTTTTTTGATGTGCAATATGTGTAACACATAAATGGCTATTGTATCTATCAATGAAAAGAATAACCATGACACAGAGGGTAATCCTTGCTCAGTTCCATCTGTGATAGGTCTGCCTACGCAGTTCTTTTTAACTGCATCTGGAGATGGTAAAGGTACTTATAATTTAAATGGTGATTATTCAGCGGCTCCAACTGACTTTTATTATCAAGCTACAACAAATTATTATATCCAAACATTATTAATGTCAATATCAGACAACGCTAATTTCAATCAAACTGATTATGGCGCTATATCTGGAGGGCTAACAAATGGTATTAAATTCTTTATTAAACCTAATGGATTATCTGAAATTCCTTTATTAAGCGGAGTTGCATTTAAGCAAAATTATGAATGGTTATCGGTAACTCCAGATTCAAAATTAACTTCTTTTGCTGGTCTAGCTCAGACGCTAACAGTAGATTTTAATGTGACAACAGAATATGGAATGCCTATTAAGTTAGGTGCTGGAGATAGGTTTATTGCAAGATTAAATGATAATTTTAGCACTCTTGTAGCCCATACAATAGGGCTTAGAGGTCGTAAAGTTTAATGTCATTAAGTTTAATAGAAGCTAACAAAATTAATAGAGGTAATACTATGCCATTGATTAAAGGATATAGCAAAAAAAGTGTATCAAAGAATATTTCAATGGAAATGAAAAAACATCCAAAGATGACACAAAAGCAAGCCGTTGCAATAGCATTGAGTACGGCTAGAAAAGCTAAAGCTAAAGCAAAAAAGAAAAAGTAAATAAATATGTCTAGAATATATGTTGGCGACAATAAGTTGCACGCTGTTAGAGATATAGGCGAGCTTGTTTATAAAGCAAGTTCATCAGAAACAAATGGGCTTTTGTTATGTAATGGTCAAGCCATAAGCCGATCTATATATTCAGATTTATTTGCAGAATTAAGTACTACTTACGGCGCAGGTAATGGAACTACTACATTCAATGTTCCAGATATGCGCGGGCGTGTTCCAGGCGGAGCAGGGCAAGGAACATTTGCAACTTCCTTCCCCAACACTGACGTGATAGTTGCTGCCAATGATATTACTGTCTCTGCTAATGATAGTATTTATACTGGAACGGCTGTAGTTCTCAGTACAACTGGCACTGCACCGGCTGGTCTTACAGCAGGTACCACATACTACGCAATCAGAGAATCATCAACATTAATTATGTTGGCTACAACTCGTGCAAATGCGATTGCTGGCACAGCTATTGACATAACCGGACAGGGAATAGGAACTCACACTTTAACTATTACTTATACAAATAGAACTGTTGGAGATGTTGTTGGTGAAGAATCACATGGTTTAACTGTTTCTGAAATTCCGTCACATAGTCACTCAGTAAACGGTTATGTCAGAACAAATTATGACATTAATGATGTTTTTTCAGATTATCAAGGATTAGATACTGGTTCAGGCAATTATACATCATCAAGCACAGGCGGAAGCACATCCCATAATATTATGCAACCTACGGCGTTTGCTGGTTATTGGTTTATTTATACAGGGGTTCTGTAATGTCATTAAATGTCGAGACGGGAACCGGCGCAAGTAATAGCGAAAGCTACATAAGTGTAGCGTCTGCGGATACTTATTTTAGTGATAGAGGCAACGCTACTTGGGCCGCTCTAACTACTGCCCAAAAAGAGCAAGCCTTACGCAAAGCAACAGACTTTATGTTGCAAAGATATAGGCAATATTGGAAAGGCTATCGCAACCTTTCGACTCAAGCTCTTGACTGGCCAAGGTCGTTTGTCTATGCCGAACCTATTATAGCCAGTGCTGTTGGTGATCCTTACCCGCAATTAATAGATAGCAATATTGTACCTGTTGAGGTTAGTAGGGCTTGCGCCGAATTAGCGTTAAGATCAACTACCTATACCGATGGATTATTGCCTGATGTATCAGATTTGGTAACAGAAGAAACAATAGGACCAATTACCACTAAATATGATAGTCGCAGCCCTGATACGCCACTTTATAAATCTATTGATGCTATGTTGTCTATTTATTTAAAAGATGGTGGTATGAACTCTTTAACTAGCACTGTGCAAAGGGCGTAATGTAATGGCTAAGGATAAAAAAGTAAAAAAAGTTGAATGGCTAGATAGAACGCTTATTACATCACCAATATATTACTGTTTATGCACTAATGAAAAACAGTTTTATAAGGAAATGAAAAGATTAGGAATATCTAAAAATGAAGCAGGTTCATTTATTAAAAATGAATGGTCACATGCAACGGTTCATCATTTTGAAAGAAAAGGAAAATATATATCTATTGTTTGTATTGATAAAGAAAATGCTAAAAAGAATAAAACTGATCCTAATCAAATAGTAGGATTATTAATTCATGAGGCAGTTCATATATGGCAAGAGATTAAAGAACATATAGGAGAACATGATCCTAGCCGAGAATTTGAGGCATATTCTATTCAAAGTATATCTCAAGAATTAATTAGGTCTTATTAATGACAACATTTAATTATACTAAGACCAAAGCATCCGTTGAACGCATGCTAACTAAATATGGGCAAAGCATCACGCTTACGCACCATAGTTTAGGCGCTTACGACCCTGCAACAGGAACCGCAACAGATACGACCAGCACACAAACTGGAAAAGGCGCTATATTTGAATGGGGGCAACAAGGTTCTACGCCTAGTTATGGTAGGTCTATGATACCGGAAAGTTCTATCGTTTCTGGTGATAAGCAACTGTTTTTATCTCCTACCGGAATAACAGTGCCGGAAGTGAATGATTATGTAACTGATGTTAATGGCGTTATGTATTTAATAAAAATGGTCAAGACATTAGCACCAGCGGGAACGGTTGTTTTGATTGAGTGTAATATTTCTATAGGATAGGTAAAATGCGTATTTCCATGTGTCATGATGATCCAGATTATTTCCCATATGCTGTTGAGTCTGCGGTATTGCTTGATGGTGAAAGACTATCAACTTGCATAATGGCTGATGAAGAAAATGGCGAAGTTGAATGTTTAGTAAAAAATGATGATGGTTATGGATTAAAGAAAAATCCTAATTACAACGAAAATATAGAAAGATCAAAAGAAAATTATCCATTTCTTACTGAGATTAAAAAAGGCAAAGTAGAGCTTGTTTTTAATGATGAAAAATACACAAGAGAATATTGCCAAACAATGTTGGATAATTTGAAAAGTGGTAAGTGGGTTTTAGGTGTGTAGGTGGAACAATATAATTTCGCTGTAGATGTTGCTAGTTTTGTTAAGCAAACTATTGAAGATGCTGACGATGTTGTTAGGCGAGTAATATCACAAACTGCATTTTCTGTTATTGACGAAGCACCTAGCCCTGTTGGTGATCCATCAACATGGAGTTATCCGGCTCCACCTGATTATACTCCAGGTCATTTTCTGCTTAATTGGCAGTTGGGTGTAGATAATGTACCTACTAATGAATTAAACAGTGAAGATCCAGATAGAGCCAATGCTTTAATTAGAATAGGCGCACAAATACCAGCTAAATCAGCCGGACATGATTATTATTTAGTTAATAACGCAAGCTATGCTAGAGCATTGGAAGATGGACATTCAGATCAATGTCCGCCTAGAGGGATGGTAGAAAGAACATCAATGAAATTTGAATCTATTGTCGATCATGCTGTATTAGGTGCAAGTAAGAGTAATAAATGAGCGAACTATACATAAGACGCGCAATCGAAACAGCTATTAATGGCTTGGCTGGCATGAATGCAATTACATCATCATCTGTAGCAACAAGTACGGTCATTACAACAACTTCAGCGCATGGATTAACGTCTGGTATGCAGGTTTCTATTATTGGGCATACAGGCTCTACCCCTGCGATAGATGGAAGTTATGTTGTGACGGTAATAGGTGCAAGTACGTTTACCATTCCTAAAACCGTAACTGTTGCTGGTACTGGCGGAGGCTTTACCTTGACTGCATGGCAAAATATACCCTTTACGCAACCTGCGGCTAATACACCTTGGCAACAAGTATGGATACCGTCATCTGACGCTGAAAATCCAACGATGGGCGATAACTTTTATAGAATACATAGTTATTTCCAGATAGATTTAATGTATCCATTGCTTAAAGGAACTGCTGCTATTGATACTCGAATAGGTATTATTAAATCTACGTTTAAACGTGGTGAATCATTTACCAATGGTGGCATTACAGTAAAAATAGAAAATACTCCTAATGTAGTTGATTATGGGCCTGATGGTAATTTTTATAAAAAATGTATAAAAGTAAGATATTGGGCAGATATATTCCCATAAATATTAAAATTATACTTGACATACTTGCTTTTTTAATTTAATAGTTATATAATGCTTGACAATATGAATAAATCAACAATTATTTTACATGAGTCACTATTAAGAGCCGCAAAGATGGTTATATCTGCGTGGCAAGAATGGTTAGACGAAAGAAAGAAACAAAAGTAATAAATACAATTTAATTTAACTAATTTAAGCCCGCCCCATTAAGCCGCGCTAACTGACATAATTAGCCCCGCTTAGATTCCAAAAAGCCGCCTTAAATATTTCAATCTTTTATAGGAATATTTATCGTGACTATCGCATCAGGTATAGCCAAGCTACTCGTAGCAAAAAAACAATCAGCACTAGGCACAAAAGCAACTGCTGCATCAGCCCAGTATTACAGACGCACATCGTCTAACATCGAATTAACCAAAGACACCTACGAATCTGCTGAAATTAGACCTGATAGACAGGTACAAGATTTTAGGCATGGCTTGCGTAAGGTAGGCGGTACTATTTCCGGTGAACTTAGCACCGGTACTTATCAATCTTTCATTGAATCTACCCTCGGCGCTGCCGCATCAGCGGCTATTAACTCTGGCGCTTTGACCGACGTTACCGCAGCCGTTACTTCTGGTGCATCAGGTACTTTCACTACTGTTGGTGCTAACTGGCTAACACTTGGGTTTAAAGTCGGAATGGTTGTTCGTTGGACTGGATGGACTGCACCTGCTACAGCAAATAATGACCATAACTTCTTAATTACCGCACTTTCATCTACGGTAATGACTGGAACAATGTTGGATGGAGTTGCAGTTGTTGCTAAAGCATCTGGCGATAGCGTTACCGCAACAGAACCAGGAAAACACATATCTATTCCTATAACGGCTCATACCAAAGACTATTGGACAATCGAACACGCTTATTCTGACATTACCCAGTCAGAACAGTTCACCGACTGCGTATTCACCAAAATGGACGTTAAACTCCCGCCTACCGGTATGTCAACTGTTGACTTTGCTGTTGTTGGTCTGGATATGGATACCAGTACATCTGCCTACTTCACTACTCCTACCGCTGTTACAAGCACTGGTATTTTAGCCGCTGTTAATGGTGCGTTATATGTATCAGGTACAAAAGTAGCAACTGTCACCGGCTTAGATTTTAGCGTTGATAACGGATCAACCGCTGTTGGTGCTGTGGTTGGTTCTAATGTATCGCCTGACGTTACGGCTGGTATTTATAAAGTATCAGGTAATGCAACTGTATTTTTCCAAGATGCCACACTGAGGGATTTATTCGATAACGAAACAGAATCTTCTTTAGTTGGTGTATTCACCGATTCAAATCTTCCAGGCGCAGGTTTCCAATCATTTGTAATGCCTAGATTGAAATTCGGTGGCGCTGCAAAGGACGACGGCGTAAAAGCATTAACAATGACCATGCCATTCACTGCATTGTATAACAGCGCTGGTGGAACTGGCACAAGCTCACACCAAACGACATTCACAATGTACGATTCAGCTTTCGCTTAATCATTAACCTAATACGTTTGGCATATAGATTTTATATGCCAAACATTTTTGCTTTACCAACCAACAAGAGAAAATAATAACTTTATGTCAAACGAAACATCAAAACCCGTCTTATCTCTAGCAGACTTCAATGCCTCAGCTAAGTGTAGCAATGCTTTTGAATTTCCATATTTAGACGAAAACGGCAACGAAACAGCATGGCTTATCCAGGTTGTCGGCGACCAATCGCCACAAGTTAAAAAAGCTATCTTTGCCAAAATTAACAGAAAACGCGCTCAAGAAGAATTTCTTAAAAAGAAAGGCAAAGAGCCTGTTCTGGAAGATATTGAAGAAATTATAAATGATAACTACGAAAGCCTAGCGGCTTGTATCGTTGGATGGTCTGGTATTGTTGAGCCTTATTCGCATGAATTAGCAGTAAGAGCATTATCGGATAATAAATCATTGGCAGATCAAGTTAAGGCAGCTAGTGAGAATATCTTAAATTTCAAATAGGGCAAATAGAAGAATTACTTTTATTTGCCAAAAATAACTTTGAATTAAATTCAGATCAAGGTGACGGCTCAAGTAGGGCCGCTCACTTTGAGTCGTTTGAGAAACAGAACGGATATAAACATCCAGACCAGGAAGAATTTGAAAAGATCAAGCTACCAGATGGAATGGAGCTGGTTTGGGGTTATTTCATTCAACTGCATAACGCTAGAACTTCAAACGGGTTTGGCTCAAATCCTATTAGTTATAGCGAAATACAAGCATGGAATAACCTGACGGATTCAGGTGTTACACCTTTAGATGTAAAGATTATTAAACGGTTAGATATTGTATATCTTAACCATCAGGCTGAGAAATCAAAACGGGATAAGAAATAGATGTCTACTACACTAGCTCAACTTGGCATAGAAATCAAAACCAGTGGTGTTGTTGAGTCTAAAAATCATTTAGATAACCTTACAGTTGCCGCACAAAAAACACAAGCAGCAACTGCCGCATTAAATAGAACAAGCGAAGATTCAGCAAAAGCTAATAAAAATGCCGCTCTGTCAATGGAGCTGATGATTTCTAAGCTAACTGAATCTGGCGCTGTTTATAATGCTAGAAAAATGCAGGTTCAAGGTTATGCTAATGAAGAAATAGCATTAATCACAAAATTAATACAAAAAAATAAAGATCATACCGAAGCATTAAAAGCTAATGCTCAAATTGATAAACAAATACTAGACCAAAGATCATCTAATTACAAAAAATATGTAAATGACGTTGCTGACGGTAATGCTCATTTATTACGAATGGAAAAAGAAAGATTAAAACAAGAAGAGTTCGCTACAAAAGCTTCGTACAATTCAAGGAAAGTAATGTATGAGAACCTATTCAAAGAGCAACAATCGTTTGCTCAAAAAATGTCATCAGGTGTTGCTCCTAGCTCGTTTGGCTCTCAAATACGTGGTGATATTGCATCTGGAATGAGTCAATCAGGTAGGCTTGCTTTAATTGCCGGAATAGAAAAAGAATCAGAATTAGCCGCGCCAAAAGTAGATAAATTAACATCATCTTTAAGCAGTTTAGCTTTACGATATGCAAGTATAGGCGCTGCTATTGGTATTGGTAAATTAATGCTCGATACCGTTGAGCAAGTACAAAATCTTGAAATACGATTAAAAGGATTAACTTCCTCTGCTCAAGATTATGCCGCTACTGAATCGTATCTATCATCTATATCAAAAGAACATCACAAAGATGTTATTGAAATGTCAAATTCATTTGCTCGTTTATTAGTTATTGAGCAAACAGGAATTATCACACGAGAACAATCCAAATCAATTTTGGAAGGTTTAAGCAACGCACAAAGCAAAACAGGCGCATCTGCTAATGACCTAAAAATGTCTATGGTTGGTATGACGCAAGCGTTAAGTCAAGGCACTTTGCAATGGGAGGAAATGAAGCAGGTAACTGACCCAATCCCAGGATTAATGTTAAAGATTGCTAATGCTGCTGGATATACCGGCGAAAGCGCAATAGGTGATTTTAAAAAGGTAGTGGCTGCTGGTGGTGTTACTTCACAAATGTTTGGAGAGGTACTACCTAAGGCATTTGCTAATTATGAGGGTGCTGCCGCTGCTGCCGGCGACAATCTAACTGCTAAATACGCTGATATAAAGAACTCATGGACTGAGTTAATGAAAGTTCTTGACCAGCCTGTAAATGGAGCAGTATCGCCTGTTTTAGATGCTGTGTCTGGTACGCTTGACGCAATAACAGAAAAATTAAACGTTGTTATTAATCAGTACAACAAAATGGAAGCTATAAAAAATAGGGGAATGAGGCCTCCTGACTACGTGCCACCAAAACCAGCATCAGATGCAAATAAAGCAGAAGATTCGCAATCTTTAAAAGATAAAGAAAAAATCATGGGAATGATGGCTGATGCCGAAGATTGGTATACTGAAACTGTTATACAAGATGAGCGCGACCAAGCTAAAGCCGTTCATGAAAAAAATGAACAGATAAAAAGAGAATCAGAATCCACGGCAAAAAAAGTAATACAAGACGCAGAAAATCAAGCTAAAAGACTAGAAGATTTATACCAAAGCTCAATATATAACATACAAAAAGAAATTGCTTTGCGCGGAGATTCATCAAAATCAGCATCGTTAGAATACGATATGATTAACGGTTCTTTACAGCATCTTAGTGAATCAAAAAAATTATATCTTTTGCAACAAGCTGCTGAGTTAGATTTTCAAAATTCAGCAAAAAAAAGCCAAGATGCACAAAAATCAGCAATGGACAGCTTAATTGAGCAATACAATCAATTAACTTTGTCAGCTCGTGATGCTTATACTGCTAAGTTATTAGCTAGTGGAGTTAAAAAAGAAGAACTTGAGCCATTATTGAATAAATTTGATGAAGTAACCAAGGAACAAGAAAAACAAAAGAAAATAGATGAAACCAGAAAATCTTTAGAAGCATATAACTCAACATTAGATCAAACAAAAGATAAATTAACTGGTTTAGGCGATATATCATCATCAATTTTTGATGGCGCCTTAGGTGGAATTTCTGCTATGACTGGCGCATTTGATAACATGGTTACGTCTTTAGAAGATAATACCAATGCCATGATTAAGCTTAATCAAAAACAAGCTGAAAATGACGCATTTCAACCTGATGCAAGTAAAGGTTTTACAGAGCAATATTTAAAAGACGTTAAGTTAAAAGCTAGTAGTACTGAAAAGTATGAAAAAGAAGCTATGCGTCTTAATAGCGAAAGAGTAACAAAAGAATTAGCCGGTGCTAGGCAGATGGTCGGCGCTGCTGCAAAGATGTTTAATGAAAAATCTGTAGCAGCAAAAACATTACACGCAATAGAAACAACGCTGGCTGTAGCTCAAATGGCTATGCAAGCAAAATCTATGGCTATGTCTGCTTTAGCCACTGGAAAGAGTTTGATAGCCGGTGCAGCTAAATTCTTTGAACAATCAGGATGGGCTGGCTTTGCTGGTGTAGCTGCTATGGGCGCGGTTATGGCTGGACTAGGTTATGCTGCTTTTGGCGGCGGCAGTGGGGAAGGCACACCACCAGAATACTCAAAAGATACCGGAACAGTATTAGGCAGTTCAACTGCAAGATCAGAGTCAATAGATAAAACCTATCAACTATTAAAAGATATTCATGCTGATGAATATGCAACTTTAAGAAGTATTGATAGGGGAATTTCTAATCTTCATTCTGGCATCACTGATGTTATTACCCGTTTGTTCCAAGCTGGAGGATTAAAGAATTTTGCAACAATGCCAGCATCAAGCAATGCTATCGGCGGCATAGGTGGAGCCATTCAAATGGGGGCTATGCTGGGTAGCGGTGGAATGGCTAAATTCGACCCTATTGCAAACAAAGTAATGAACTTTCTATTTGGTGGAAAAACAACTAGCACTGTCGTTGCTCAAGGAATCCAAACTAGTGCAACATCTATTGCTGATATTATGGCTGGAGCAAGTCTGGCTGCTCAACAATTTGCAACCATTGAAACAACTAAAAAAGGCGGTTTATTTAGCAAAACAAAAACATCTTATAGCCAACAATTTGCAGCATTAGACTCATCTACTCAAAAGGCACTTAATGACGTATTTAAAAGCATGGGAAATACTATGCTTGGCCTTGCTGATAGTATAGGCATGGGTTTATCAAGTAGAGTTAAGAACTATATTATTCCATCATTAACTGTTGACCTAAAAGGTCTTGACGGTGAAGCAGCGGCTAAAAAGCTAAATGGTGTTATTAGCGCTGCGCTTGATACTATGTCTATGGCTATTTTTGGCGATGTGCTTGCTAATTATCAACAACTAGGCGAGGGAATGCTTGAAACTGCCGTGCGCATTGTTGCAGAAGTTGAGATTGTTAAAGATGCTCTAGGTAAATCTGGATTATCTATTGCTGGTGATGCTATTGCTATAAGTGACGCATTAGTACAGGCCGCTGGTGGATTAAAAGAATTTCAAGCGGCTTTTGATAACTATTACCAAAAATTCTATACGGATTCAGAACGCAATATATTCTTGCAAAATAATTTATTAAGCCATTTGGGTGATTTGAATACAGTATTGCCTAATACTCGCGAAGGATATAGAAAATTAATAGAATCTTTAAATGTTAATAATGAAGCAGATGCAAAACGATATTCACTATTAATTAAATTAAGCGATGCTGCTGATGAATATTATAGTGTATTAGAATCATCAGCCGAAAAAGCACTTGAAATAGCAAAACAAAAACGCGCACTTGAAATTCAATTAATTGAATTGTCAGGCGACAAAATAAAAGCATTAACTGAAAAACGCAAAGACGAACTGGCAGCTATGGATGAGTCATTGCGATTTAGTCAAAAATCAGTATGGCTTGTTACGTCATTAAATACCAATATTACAAATGCAACTAATGACGTTTCAAAAGCAATAAGCAATCTATCATCTATTGTACAAAAAATAAGAAACGCTATTAAATCAACTGAAATAGCATCAAATGATTTGCTTAAACAACAAAGAAGTAATGCACAAGCAGTATTAAACGCTGCGTTGTCTGTTATTAAATCAGGCGGAGCAATTGAAAGCGTAAAAGGATTAGATCAAGCATTAATTGATATAGCCAAGCCAAGTGAGAATTTATATTCATCATTTGTTGATTATGCTAGAGATCAAGGAAGGGCGACTAATACTATGTCTCAAATAGCCGATTACGGAGACAAACAGATTAGCATGGCGCAACTGCAATTAGACGCTATCAATGGAACTACTAGCGCAGTATTAACGGTTAATGAATCAATTTCCAACTTAACTGCTGCATTAGAAATAAAAACAGAAGTTATAAAGGCAATAGAAACAGCAAAAAGCGCAGCAAGTGTAGAAGCGTCAGCTAAATCAATATCAGATGCTGCTACGGCAAAGGCTGCAAAATCAGCTCAAGACTTAACCAATGCAACAGCTAATGCAAATAAGGCTGCACAAAATGCAAGCGCAGCTCAGGAATATGCAAATACTCCAATAGCTCCAGCACCTAGCACATGGCAAGCTGGTCAGTCTAATAATCCTTTATGGGAAAAAGTATTAGCGCAATTTAACGCTGTTCATCTTTCTAAATATGGTGTTGTGATGAACCGTCCGTGGAGCGCTGATGCTGATGCTGCTAATCAATATCAAGCGCTTGTTGGTCAATATAATGCTTTGTCATTATCAGCATATCAAGCCGCTGCTGCATCCGCTGCCGGTTTAATAAATGTTGCAAACGGTCTATCTGCTTTAATTCCAGGATATCAAGCCACTGCTAACCTTGACGCTCAACGCGCAGCTCAAGCTGCATCCGCTTATGCTGCCGCTAAAGCCTATGCACAAGCTGCACAAAATGCTGTTCCTGGCATTAATAGCTTTGCCATTGGCACTAACTTTGTTGAAAGCGATAGATGGGCGATGGTTCATAAAGGTGAGCGCATTATGCCAGCAGCGGATAATGAACAACTAATGAACATAATATCTAAGCCTAATAATTCAGATAATAAATCATTAAATGATGAGATTAGATTTTTAAGGAATGAAGTTAGCAAATTGCAAGTATCAAATGCTGAAATAGCTAGAACAAATAAAAAAATGGCAGATATATTAGTCAATGTGACTAGAGATGGCGAATCTGTATATACTACACCTGCGTAACATAATATGGTATATAATGCAAATATATTTAATAGGTATAATTTAGTATGTATGTAATTCCACCATTAACAATAACAGACGCAATGTTGACTAGTTCAACAATAGTTGAAACTGCGCCTACAGCGTGGAATAGCGGAACTACTTATGCGCTTAATGATAGCGCAAGCATTGCTGGTGCTAATGGATTAATGACTGTCTATAAATCATTACAGGCTGGTAATTTAAACCACTTAACAAGTGATCCTGCATGGTGGGTTAATATTGGTACGACATATGGCGTTTATGCTGGCGGTACTACATACGCTATATCTGATAGAGTTATTGATGCGACAAACCATTTAGTATATGAATCTTTAGCAGGTTCAAATACTGGTAATGCTTTAACAAATACAACTTGGTGGTTAGAAATAGGTCCAACAAATAAATGGGCCATGTTTGATTTATTAAGGGATACGCAATCTACCGTTCCAACATCAATGACTTTTACTTTTGCCCCAGGTCAACGTGTTGATTCATTAGCATTATTGGGACTGTCTGCAAATGATGTATCTATTAGTATTACTTCATCATCAGTAACTGTATATAGCTATTCAACAAGTTTAGATGAAAGACATGTTAATAACTGGTATGACTATTTCTTCCTTCCATTTCATACAAAAGAGAGTTTATTACTATTAGATATTCCTCCTTATTCAAATTGTATTATAACTATTACATTATCTGGTCTAGCTTCTATTTCTTTAGGTGCTTGTGTAGTAGGGATTAAAGAATATCTAGGTGCAATTCAATATTCCGCTGAATCTGACAGTTTAAACTTTTCAACTGTAACGCGTGATTTTGCTGGCGGAACCAATGTAATGGTTCAAAGACGTAATGTTCCAAAAACAATACAAAATTGTTTTGTCGATAAAAGTAGAATAAATAGAATACGATCAATTAAAGACTCAATAGCAGGTAGTCCTGCTGTATGGGCTGGTTTAGATGATAATTCTAGTGATTATTTTGAGGCATTATTAATTTTAGGATTTTATAAACGATTTTCATTTAATTTGGCATATCCAGATTATGCAATAATATCTTTAGAGCTTGAGGAAATATAAAGAATGACTCAAACAGTACCAACCCCAATAACTGCCTTACCAACTCCAGCTCCATCAACATCAGACCCTACTAATTTTGCTACTAGGGCAGACGCATTAATAGCAGCATTGCCTACATTTATTAGCGAATCAAATTCAGTAGCAACTGTTGATTATAATAATGCTGTAGATGCCTACAACAATGCTGTGGCGGCTGCGGCAAGCGCATCATCAGCATCGGCAGCTGCAAGTGTTACAAAATGGGTAAGTGGAACAACTTATACCGAGGGTGCTAATGTATGGTCACCCACAACCTATTTAACATATAGACGCAAATCAACAGGTGGCGGAACAACTGATCCATCTGCTGACACTACGAATTGGGTATGTTTGTCATATAGCACTAATAACGGTCAATGTAAATTAACTAAAAGCGGTGCAAATCTTCTATTATCGCCTTATAACGGAAATAGATTAATGATAGATGGTGTTCTTCAAACAATTCCATCAGCAGGCGTTACATTGTCACCATCTGGTTTAATTGCTAGTGCTGTTTATTATGTTTATGCCTATATGAATGCTGGCACCTTAACAATGGAGGCCGTTGGCGTAAGCCCTGCTACTGATGCAAATACAGGAATAAAGATAAAAACAGGGGATAGTACTAGAACATTGGTTGGTATGGCATATGTAACCTCTGGCGGTGCATTTATTGATGATTCAACAAATGTTGGCGTTATTAGTTATTATAATAGAGGCGGCAAATCATTATATAACTTCTTTACTGCAAGTAGATATGTTTCTGCCACATCGTTTATAGAAATAAATTCAGAAATAAGATTATTTTTTCTAACATGGGCTGATGAAGTTCCAATATTTTCTGCTCATGGAGGCTGGGCGCTATCTACTGGTGGGCCTGGGTTTGCTTATATTGGTCTTGATGGTTCAGGAGTTCAGGTTCAAGGTGGTAATGGATTAAATATAGTTTCTGCTGGTCAGTCCCCTTTTTCGGCTAGTTTAAGCTCATATACAGCAACTGAGGGTATTTTTCATTATGCTACTTTAATTGCTGCCGTACCTACTGGAGGAGGTGAATTAACTTTTATCGGTGGAGCCAATGATGGAGGTCAGCGAATTACTATGCAAATGACAATAAGGGGTTAATAATGAAAAAAATAGGTGAAACATTTAGAATTGAATTAAAAAAAGCCGGTCTTTATGGGCTTCCATTTTCTTGGGGAGATGATGGTGTAATAAATTTTAGTGACGACATTACACTAGAACAAAAAAATGCAGTTTTAGCTATTTATGACGCTCATAATCCTTTATCAATAGATTATATTCAAGCTAGAAAATCTGAATATCCGCCGATAGAGGATTATATTGATGGTATTGTTAAAGGAAATTCAATTCAAATACAAAACTACATCGATGCTTGTCTTGCTGTAAAACAAAAATACCCAAAACCAATTTAAGGATTATAATGAAGATAAATATATTTGCTTTTTTGCTTTTAATTACATCATTTGCAGCTAATGCCGGATGGGTAGAGGGGACAACAATCGGAGTTAGAGATGATAATCCAAAAATTCCAGTTGTTTTATTTATAAATACTTACACAAATACTGGAGACACGCCTGATACATGGCATCAAATAAATGTTAATTCATTAGGTGTTCCATCTGATGCAATAAGTGTTGGTTTGGGTGGCGTAGGAATTATAACTCACGGTACTACTGCTGAATTATGTGAAATAACCGTAACATTTAGAGCGCCAGGTAATAGCCTAAACATTGGTGACTATATCATACAAGTCATAGAGCCGCATCTAAATGGAGGAGAAAGACAAACGGCATTTGTTCAGACTCCTGTTGTAAACGGTTACATTGAATATAGTTGGCATAGAGCAACAACTGGAGAATGGCCCGATCATTGTTCATATGGCATGAATTTAGCAATTCAAAATTATATTAGGTAAATTTAAATATGTCTAAAAGAATACCAAAAAGTAAAATACCAAGTAAAAAGCCAATGCCTACAAGTAGCAGGAGAAGAGGAAATCAACGCCATGATTCTCGTGGTAGATTTGCATAATGATATTAAGTATTATTTCATTGGTTATAAGCGAATGGTTAATAATTCCATTTATTGATAACCAATGGGAATTAACTCTATTTATTCAATATATATTGATAGCGTTATTATTTACTTACATATCATACTTGATTTTAGATAGAAAATTATTAGAGCGTTCTATTTTTGTATTGTTGACATTAGATGCTTGGTTTGATGTTTTTAAGTTTGCATTATGGCAATATAGCAACACTGCGATTGATTTTTCAATTATTGGCTCATTGATGTTTTTTTGTTGGTTATTGTTTGTTATAAAAAGACAATATCCAGAAAAACTAGATTTAGTTAATTTAGACAATATCAACATACTAATACTAAAGCCTAAAACTATCTTTGATGTTATTAAAGGATTGATAGGTTATCCTGCATCATCTATTTGTATTTGTGCAAATGGTTATGTATGGTGTTTTAGACGTAAATCTGGAGTATTTGAAAAAATGCCGTATCATTACCAATGGACTGAATCGCATTTAGTAATTGATACTGGAATAAAATGTACACAAGAACACAAACAAATGCTTGACAATTTAGTAGGAACTGTGCGTACACCTTGCATAAAGTGCGTATATGTTATAAGATGTTTATTAAATACATTGGGTTGCAAATATTCAATTAAATCTTGGTTTGATTATATCCCAGGTATTTATTTTATGAGGATACTATAAGATGAATTTATTAGATAAATTGTTTTTATTGGCTGGCGCTGTAAAAAAGGGAGAATGCCTTAAAAACCCTGAAACATGGAAAAACGCATCATTACTAACTAATTCATTATTAGCATTGATTGCATTGATTCCTCAGTTTACATCAATACCTATAAGCGAATCAGAACAAAATGCTATTGTCTATGGTGTTGTCACTGTAATTGGCGTATTTAATGCCTATACTCATGCCGCGACCAGCACTAAAGTTGGCTTGTAGTTTGTTTATATATAGTATTTATGGATGCACTGATTTTTATTGCTCATATGTAATTGGTATGGCAGATGAACAATAGATTTTAATAATTAAAATAAATTGCTACGAGGTCATTAATAATGAATAACTATATTCAGTGGTCTATATGGCGCAATGTCATGTCTGTTTATGACCATGAATTTAAATTAGAGCAACATCAAAAAGAACTTGATGCTTTGCGTATTGTACAACTTTGTTTGACAGGAAAATAACAGATGAAAGTAGCACCAACTATCATATCATCATTTGCCAAGTTTATTATTGGTGGCGATGTATTTAACCATCTTTTATCTATCGTTACGTTTCAACAAACAAACGGACACTCGGCTACAGGTGCAGAAAAAAGAGCTTATGCTATAGAACAGTTTAAACATGTAGGACTTGATGTTGCTAACTGGATGCTAAATTTAGGCATTGAATTGGCTGTCGCTTATTTAAAAGCATTGGAAGCTAGGAATAAGTGACATGCCAGATGAAAGATGTGAAATAGAAAAGCTAAAAGTTGAACTATCTAGCTTCAAAGAGTTTTGCAAGGAAAGATGGGACAGGGAAGATGAATATTTAGTTGAGTTTAAAAAAAATTTGCATGATGTAAGCGAAAACTTACAAAAGGTTAGCGACAGTTTACAAGTTGTAAAAGACAATCAAAATGGTCAAGTAAAATTCATTGCAGGGTGCGTTGCAACGGCGACAGTTATTTTTGGTAGTGCGTGGGCTATTTTTACTTACTTTTTTCAGAAATAGCATGAAACTATTTACTATTCTTTTAATTGTTGGTTCTATTCTTTTTCCTACAATATCTACAGCAAACCATCATATAAGAACTCAAGATATTAACGATATTTGCACCACAAAAACATCAACTATACGCAGTGTATCAGCATCAGTAAAACGCGCCGTATATAGGCGTGACGGCGTTCCTAATGGCAATCATACTGGCATTTGCTCAACAAGCAAAGAAGGTTGCGAAGTAGATCATCGAGTTGCGCTTTGGTTAGGCGGTTCAAATGATAAATCTAATCTAATGATTCAGCCTTATGACAGAAAACTATCTTGCAATGCACACGATAAAGACGACTTAGAGAAAAAATTACATTACATGATTTGCTCAAATCAAATTGATGTCAAAGATGCTCAAGATATTATTTATAATGATTGGAAGTCTGGATATAAAAAATTTATTAATGCTAATGGTTGTTATAGATGATTAATGTTGACAAACTAAAAGGCCATATACCAGACAAGATATTGTCTAAAATATCCGGAATTACTGAAATAAATAGCAATTTAAGATTAGCACATTTTTTAAGCCAATGCGCCCATGAAAGTTTAAATTTTGAACGAGTAACAGAAAATTTATTCTATTCATCACAAGGATTGCTAAAAACATTTCCTAAATATTTTACACCAGATCAAGCAATTCTATATTCACATGACCCAATAGCAATAGGAAATCGTGTTTATGCCGATAGAATGGGGAATGGTGACGAGAAAAGCGGTGATGGATACAAGTATCGCGGTCGTGGGTATATAGGTATTACAGGCCGCGACAATTACGTCCTATTGAGCGGTTATTTAGGCGAAGATTTAACCGTTAATCCTGATTTAGTTGCCACACATTACGCATTAGAATCAGCAGCTTTTTTCTTTACTGCTAACCATATATGGGAACTGTGCGATAAAGGTTCAAATATTGCAACAATTACCGCCATAACTAAAAAAGTTAATGGCGGTTTTAATGGCATTGACGCAAGAATTAAACTATTTAATAAATTTTATGAACTGGTGAAATAATGAATTTAAACGAAAAACTCGACACTTTTATTTACCTTGCCGATCAACACGGCATTTTAATTGCTGCTACCAGCATTACAGAAGAATCATTCAGATTTAAGCCGCGTATTATAGGTAAGGCTAGCGAAGGATTGGATGATGCCAGATTGCTTGCTAAATGCAAGGATTTAGCGGTTAGCGTGGGATTGGATTGTGTTGGTGATAAGTGCTTTTTGAAAAAGCCAAAGTTAGAAACAAAACAAGATAAATAATAAAATTAAACCCGCATAAAGCGGGTTTTTATTAATCGTTAATAACTAAATAATGATATGGTCTAATATATAAAATATCACCATCAATTGTTTTTATCTTTGCTGCATTACCTCTGCAATATGGAAAAATTTCTTTTGCTGGTATAAATTTAACTAATTTAACTATTGCATTTGTATATGGATAATCAAAATCAGCAGTCAACCTGTATTCTATATTCTTTTTTAAGTCTTTTGCTAATATTGTATTCATTATTTTTATTAATGGTGCGTTCTGATAATTTCGATATATCATTTTCCATCTTATTAGGATGGTGTACTTATCTTTGTACGAAGAGCGCGTTATATGGCTTGGAATCTCCGAATCGAACAGAGTATGACTGAATAAAAATCAGTTGCCTTAACCACTTGGCTAATTCCCATTTATAAATTTTATAGGATGGATTTGAATCATCGTCCTCAGTGTCGAATTATGTAATCAGAGCTATAGACCGATCTACTATAGTTCGGCATTAATTACTTTTGCATTGCGCTCTATCCACTGAGCTACTGTAGAAACTGGAGCGGATACGGAGAATCGAACTCCGATGATATGGATTAAATCCAAACGCATGACCAACTTTGCTATATCCGCATTAAATAAATCCAATTAATATAAATTAAAACAGTCATAGTGATTAGTTATGATACATCTTAATTTACAGCAAGTTTAAACCGGATAAAACTATAATCTTGCGTTGCCTTTAACCCTCTCACGAATCACCGTTACCCAGTTAAATATATGGCTCTATTTCTTGGAATCGAACCAAGCTCACACGGATTAACAGTACTGCTGCACACCTTGTGCATTAAATAGAATAAATTGGTCAGTGCGGCTGGATTCAAACCAGCGACATCCTGCGTCCAAGGCAGGCTCTCTATCAGACTGAGGTACGCACTGAATATTTTTTAATTATATATCATCCTTTAATATTAATCAATGGTTTTATATGATGCAATACATCAACTAAATCGCTTTGCTGATCCATTACTTTAAATATGTCCTTATAAGCAAAAGGAGATTCGTCTAATGTTGATTCATTAATCTTTCCAATGATTCCGTTCATTGTATTTGTAAAATCATCCATTGTCAATGTTTTTTGCGCTTCTTTTCTGCCTAAAACACGACCAGCGCCATGAGAACTTGAATATAAAGAATCATAATTACCTTTGCCACGAACAATAAAAGACCCGTCGCGCATATTACCAGGAATAACGCCTAACATTCCATCTTCTGCATGTGTAGCTCCTTTGCGATGTATCCATAATCCGTCTTTTAACTCAGCATGATTATGGTTTCTATTAATCAACTCTGAAAAATCCAATTCATAACATGAAATATCTAAGCATGATGTAATAGAATTTACAATACGCGACATCATTTCTTTCCTGTTTGCTAATGCGTAATCTAATGCCCATTTTAAATCTTGAATATAATCTTTGCCGTTTTGTGATTCAACATCAAAACAATAATTACCCTCTTTTGGTCTTAATACGCCTACTTTTTTAGCAATCCATTTTTGCTTATGATCTTCGTATTTATCTGGATTATACAACAATAAATCTTTATGTGTATCGTCAAATTCTTTTGATAATACTTCTGTATCACTTGATGATAAGGTCATGTAATGCGAAGCAATACCATGTCCTACGCCACGACTTCCAGAATGAATAACTACCCATACATTATCATTTTCATCGTGTCCAATTTCGATAAAATGATTTCCTCCGCCGAGTGAACCTAAAGCTAAATCATATTTTTTAGATTTAGCAATTTCCTTGCCTTTTTCCGTTAATCCATCAATTGAGTAGTTAATATGTTTTGTATTTACATTAAATCCAACAGGTATTCTTTTGTAAATCTCATCAAAAATACCATTAGCATGTGATTTTACTTGCTCAATATCAATTCCATCAAGTTTTAATGCACACATTCCACATCCAATATCATACCCGACAAAAGAAGGAAATATAGTGTCTTTGCTGGCTACTACAGCGCCAATAGGTAAGCTGTAACCAGTATGCACGTCTGGCATTAATGCGCCTTTAACAATACTTTCATGTTTCATAGCGCCAATAAATTGATCTATTGCGCCTTGTTCAACAACATCAGCATAAATTTTATATGGCTTGCCTAATTGTTCTAATTCTTGTACTTTCATTTTATTCTCTATTGTGAATTTATAAACTCAACCAAAACATCCCCATGACATGCTTTAGGCTTGCAATGGCATCCTAAAACCTTGCCTTTTAACGCTAATACTTCCTCTTTGCTGGCTTTTAAATAGCCACGCTCAAAGTCATAGCGATATTTCCTTATTACTTCTTCTCTGTCGCCGTCTATGCCGATTACGTAAGGATTGCCAAAACGAGAACCGCGACCTATGTAAATGTCGTATGGTTGTTTTGTGTCTATGTTAATTACTTTTGTTGTCATTAATTATATTAATAACTTCTTCTCCTAACCACCCATGTAAATAAGCGAATACTTCATTAGTATTTTCATCAAGATCAACGCCAATATTTGACATTATTCTAAATGTCAAATGAAATACTTCATGAAATATATCTTCATACGTTGCGCTTTTATTAAAAAACAAAGCATATCTTAATTCATTTATCGAATATGAAAACATTGCAGATGGGAAAAAATTATTATCATCAAATTCACCAAATATATGATTTCTTTTTATCCTTTCATTTATAAAGTTTTTATCAACTATTATTTCTAAGATACCACCGTAAATAGGTATTTTGAGTTCTTTAATTTTGTTGTTTTTCTTTTTTTCTTTCACTTACAAACCTTTGCTGCTTAATCCTAGAACACCTAACATGATTATAATTAGACTTGGACTTTCCGCATATCTCACAATTATAAACGATAGGCGCTAATATTTGCGGCTTACTGCTTTTCTTGTGACCTAGCATATCATTACTGTAAAAATCACCGTAGAAACTGTTCATTATTTTATACCGTGGGCTTTTTCAATGGCTCTTGCATATGCAATAAATGTTGGTGTATATGATTCTCCAGCATTAAACCATATTTCTTTTATTTCTTCTTCTCTCAACTGCTCTCGCTTTGGTGGTTCTGCATAGAGTGGTCTAAATTCGTCATACCATAATGGGTATAATTGTTCATATTCATAAAATTCTGATGGTTTAAGCTTATTTTGCCATGCAACCGGCTCAATTTCAGGCTTTGCAAGCTCTGTTGTTATATATTCTGATAATTTAACAAATTCAAGATGATCAATGAGTTCTTTATGTTTTTTTGGCATAGTGTCGTCACCAACAAAAGCGTAACAATGCGCATATTCTCCAATTAGTTTCTTAGCTTTATCTATCCATTCTTGTTTGTTGTTTGTATTATTTATTTTCATTTTATAAAACTATCCTATGATTAAAATCATGCCTAGCGCAAAACGGATCAATATGTCTAATATCTGCCTGTTCATGCCTATCATGCAAGTGTATTGTTTTTGTTTTAGGTTTTGTTTTTATCGCATTATCAAGCTTTTTCATGTGTTTTATTCTTTTTTCTCGGCAATCAAATTTTCCAGACAAAAACATCATTTCTATATTTTTAGGTAAATTACTTGCTGGTTTTTTTCTTGGTGAATTACCTATAAAATCAATTAACTTGTATTGAAATTGCGGACTTGAGTGGTCATAAAGGATATTTTTAAAAGGTTCTGTTTTTATCCATTCTTTTACTTCTTCTTCATCATAACCAAAATTTCTTGCCTTATGCGTTATCACTACGCCAACTGGAATTGGCATATTAAAATTAGTTGACCATTTAATAGCAAATTCTAGTTGGCTTTTGCTGACTCCCAATTCTTCTCTAATTTCTTTCCTTGTAATCATTCTAATTCAATTACCTCTATTTCATCGCTGTATAGCACTCTAATTCTTATTAGATTAGCTTGACCAATGGCTAGTCTTTTTGCTTCATTAACTGACCTTGCATCTAATATTGTTGAAAACTCAGGCATTGATTTTATGTTTACTTTATATTTCATTTTATTTTTATAATATATAAAATTGATAACAATAATGCATAACCTACAGTTGCATATAGTCGATAGGTTAATGTATTAACTCTTTCTTCTAATTTTTGTTTTTCCTTTAATGCTTCATCGTAACGCTTACGCCATAATTCTCCTACTTTCATTTACTCCTCATCTTCTACTAAATTACATAATGCAAATGATTCAATGTCGGTTAGTTCTTCTGATTTAACTGGCAATGATGCCAAATAACACGCAAATATAATCCATGTCGTAGCACATAGTATTGTTATGGATATGTTTTGTTCGGTATTATTGTTGTTTTGTTTTGTCATTTTAAATTCTTCATTAATCTATCATAAAGTACAACATTAACCGTTGCTGCCAAATTCATACATCCATTAGTCGGTATATAAACAACATCACGGCACCATGATAATGTTTTCTTCCCTAATGTTGAATCCTCTGCACCAAATATATAAAAAGCACGTTCAGGATGCACATAATCAACCAAAGATTGCGCACATTCAATTAATTCAATCGCTACTGGAACGCAATCAAATGGTATCATTGAATGTAGATCGTCTGTTTCAATTACTGGTATATTTCTGTGCTCGTTATATGTGTCTGTTGACGACCTTTTAAAACGCGTTCCTTCTATTACCATAATTGAAGAATCATAACAATGACAAGCTCTTAATGCGCTACCTATATTGGCTGGTGTTTTAGGATTTTTTAATCCTATCGCCGAATAACCTTTATTCATTTTATTTCCTTTATTTTTATAATTTAATAAATAAAAACCAATACTTGTGTTCTTGTCGTTACTTAATCACTATATATCTGTAACGCAATGACTGCTACCGTCTTTTTTCGGTGCGGTAGGACACCGAGTATTGGTTTTTTTAATAAACTTTAATTGTGACAAAGTTTATTAAAAAAAGCCCTGCTAACTGCACAAGGCAAAGTGGAACACCCTTTAGGTCGAGTATTTAATAAATATACTTTTGTTAAATATATTTATTAAATTTCCATGCTTCAAAATAAAACATGGCAAAATATCGTTATTTCTGAATCTTAGGCAATGGAAATGGTATTGATGTGTCGCATTGACCATCTTGAGCTGCGTATGATCTAGCCTTAAAATCAACATCTGTCATACATCCAGTAGCCGCTGATACGGTAGAGCATTTCAAAGCAACTTTTTTACCTTCATCAATCTTTACTAAGTCAATACTTGCCCATCCGTCACCCTGACCGCACTTTGATGATTGAGTAGAGTCTCCACGCATTGATATAGAAAATCCTGCATATTCTGAGTGTGATTGACGAAATGCTTTAGCATTGTATTCACTGTTTTCGTTCGCCTGAACACGACCAGATTCAACTGATTCAAAAGACAGTTCATCTTTACTACATGCCGATAATGAAGTTAAAAGAATTAATAAAACTAATAATTTACCAAACATTTTTTATTTACCTATAATTTAAGTTTAAAAGTTAATTTTCCGCTTACGTTATACGGAAATAATATAAAAACATTCCACCCATTCAGTTTGTTATTTATATTATTCGTAAGTAGATCAATCAAGAAAGGTTTTGGAAAATGACCATCTACTATCTATAGATTAATACATCTACAGCGGTAGTCTAGTTTAACCGCTAGACCGGCTATGCACAAAAAATTATTTTGTATCTTCAATATTAAATACTGCGCCATCATTACATTTTACAGCAGTTACAAAAACAGAACTTCCGTAATTAATAATTACGCTCTTTAATCCGTTGTTTTTACCGCATTGCTCTATTATCTTATCAATATGTATTGCTGGAATTTCTGATTGAGCGCATCCATGCAACAAAATCAATAATGGTATTAATATAAGTTTTTTCATTTTATTTCCTATTTGTAAGTATTAATACTTAATCTCTAAAAGTTGAGCTATTGTAATCTATCTATTAAACAAATCAAGTGTTATTTTTATTTTTTATATGTTCTTTATAAAAATCCAATGTCTTTTGTTTGGCTTCTTCTGCGCCAAACGCAAAGAAATGAAAGTCACCGTTTGCTATGCGTTTTTTTGCAAATTCCAGTTGGTCGTCACTGATAACGCTTCCTTTGATGCGCTTCATTTCTATATATAAATGCCAGTCACAAACGAATAAATCACTTGCGCCTTTCAACAGCCCCATTAAAATCTGTTTAGGTCGCTCTGCAAAAGTTCTCGTGCCGTCATTGCGAAACATGGCAATATCAATATCAGGGAATGTTTCTTTAAACCATCTGACATATTCTATTTGTTCTTCATCTTCTAAAGGTATTAATTTATCAGCTTTCTTCTTATTCTCCGCTTCTCTAGCTTTACGCTCCTCAGCATCTAACACTGTGTCTCTGTCTATAGTTTTATCTAATAGATAGTTTTTTATGAGTTCTTTTCGTTCTTTTATTTTAAAGCCTTGTTTTTTTAGGGAAATGTCTAGGTCATTGCTAAATACACTATCTGAAATCATTTATCTTTCTCTGCACACTTATTGCAAACATCTATTAGTCCAAAACAATCATTTCCATCCCAATAACATCTATATTTATGTCCGCAAATAGGGCATTGAAAACTTGGTTTTAAATTCCAAAAAGTAGGACAATCAAATAACTTATGTTTTAGTTTTCCAAGTTTTGTTCTTTTATCTTTTATATTTATTACAAATTCCATTATTCTATTTCCTATGCACAATTTATGTTTTTAAAAT
>Ga0316619_10000003_pt1 | contig 37198 bp, 36 predicted proteins | sample OWC_Aug_M1_C1_D4_FD_207659 | JGI IMG/M metagenome (GOLD analysis project Ga0316619, IMG submission 207659) | Wetland soil microbial communities from Old Woman Creek delta, Ohio, United States - OWC_Aug_M1_C1_D4_B | ecosystem: Environmental > Terrestrial > Soil > Wetlands | place: USA: Ohio...
AACAGCATCCCCTCCGTCTCCCGCGAGTCCGCAACGGGCACGTCCGACAAGAGATTGACTTTCACCAGGTCCCGCGCGGCATCAATCTCGATTTTCACGAACGAATCTCCCTTGGTATTCGACGAGAAACCCACAAACCCTTCCCGCTCACCACAGATTTCACCGATTTCACAGATTGGGCTCATTCTCTGAGGACGTTTCGGCTCAATCTGTACTACACACTCGCAGAACCTTGTTTTTCTGAAAGGGTTTTGCCGTTCCCAGTGAAATCGGCCAATCTGCGTAATCTGCGGATCAAGACAGTCCGTTGTTTTGGTTGCGGCCCTCAGGCCGCGCTGTGTCATCTGGGTAATCTGTGGTTCCCAGAAAGCCCTCGACTCCCGTTTCGATTCGCAAAGCCTTTGGCTCAGATCTTCGGCAGCGTGATGGCGCGCTGCGCCTGGTACTTGCCCTTTTTGTCGGCATACGACGTCTGACACACCTCATCCGCCTCGAAGAAGACCACTTGGGCGATCCCTTCGTTCGCATAGATCTTGGCGGGGAGCGGCGTGGTGTTGCTGATCTCCAGCGTCGCCGTCCCCTCCCACTCCGGCTCGAACGGCGTCACGTTCACGATGATCCCGCAGCGGGCATAGGTCGACTTGCCGAGACAGATGGTCAGGACGTTCCGCGGAATCCTGAAGTACTCGACCGTGCGCGCCAGCGCGAACGAGTTGGGCGGCACGATGCAGACATCGCCCTTGAAGTCCACGAAGGACTGCTGGTCGAACCGCTTCGGGTCCACGATGGTGGTATTCACGTTGGTGAAGATCTTGAACTCGTCCGCCACCCGGATGTCGTAGCCGTACGAGGAGACGCCGTAGGAGATGGCGCCGCCTCGCACCTGGCTCTCCGCGAACGGCTCGATCATGCGATGCTCCAGCGCCATGCGGGCGATCCACCTATCCGACTTAATGGACATGGAGGCTCCGGTGCGGGGTTCCCGGTTAGATGTTCAGGGTTGAAGGTTCGAGGTTCGAGATTCGACGACGTCGAACGTTGTACGGGGCCTCCCTACTTGCCCGAGTGCCCAGTTGTCGAGTCGCCCAGTTGCCCAGTCGCCGGCTTGCCTGTCTCCACCCGGTTCACGTCTTGCCGCTCACGCCACAACTTGCGGGAGCACGGGGTCCAGGTTCCCATGCGAAGCCGTATCCATGCGCCGGCCGCCCACCGTACCGATGGTGCAGGACTGCCCGGCGACGGGTGACATGCTCGCCGCATGCAACTCGGCGACGGTTCCCCGCAGGACCCGCTATCCAGTTGTGCAAGAGACATGGCCGCGATGCTGGTGCACCTCACGGCCTTAGCACTCGCTGAAGCCGCAGACGTGGCATTTCTGGCAGCCTTCCTCGAAGACGAGCGTGAAGTTCTGGCAATCCGGGCACATGTCGCTGGCCTTGCTGCGGCCCTCGCGCGCCTCGCGGACGTGCTCCTCGCCGGGCTCGCGCAAACCCGTGTATTCGGCCAGGACCTGAGCGACGGCGTCTGGGATGGAGCGGACGCGCGCCGGCCCCATGCCCGCATCCCGGCGGCCACCGATCCGGTCGAGCTGCTTCACGATCTCCTCGACCCGCTCGCGCGGGTTGAGCGGCGACGGCATCCGCAGGACCAGCGAGATGAGCCGGCCGAGCGCCTCCGCGTCCGCCTGCACGTCGCTCCCGGCCTTGCCCACGTTGAGGAAGACCTCGAACGGCTCCCCGGCGGCGCTCTGATTCACGTGGACGTAACCCGTGCCGAGAGGGGTGTCCACCCGGAAGGTCACGCCCCGCAACGTCCGCGGGCGCGGCTTGACCGTCGTCGGCACGTGGGCCAGCCCCTCGTGTTCCTCCAGCTCGGCCTTCTCTTTGGCCGCACTCCCCGTCCCAACGTGCAGGACTTGGCCGCCGTGAGCCGACTTGCACCCATCGCGGAATACCGTGATCCCGAGACAGCCGAGATCGTAGGCCAGCTGGTAGGCCTTCGCGACGTCCTCGACCGTGGCCGAGTTCGGCAGATTGATCGTCTTGGAAACGCCGTTGTCCGTGTACTTCTGGAAAGCGGCCTGCATGCGGACGTGCCATTCGGGGGCGATCTCGTGCGCCGTGACAAAGACGCGGCGGACGTCTTCCGGCACCTCGCTGAGGTCGTCGAGCGTCCCGTGCTCCGCGACCTTGTCCATCAACGCCTCGCTGTAGAACCCGCGTTTCCGCGCCACCGCCTCGAAGTGCGGGTTCACGAAGGTCAGGTGCCGGTCCCCCACGATGTGGCTGTAGGCCACGGCGAAGAGGGGCTCGATCCCCGACGAACAGCCCGCGATGATGCTGATGGTACCGGTGGGGGCGATGGTGGTCACCGTGGAGTTCCGAAGCGGCGGCCCGTTCCGGTAGATGCTCTGGGACCAGTTCGGGAAAGGCCCGCGCTCCTCCGCCAGCCGCGCCGATTCGTCGCGGCCGATCTTCGTGATGAACTCCATGACCTTCCCCGCCAGGTCCAGCGCGGCCTGGCTGTCATACGGGATGCCCAGCTGGATCAGCAGATCCGACCAGCCCATCACCCCCAGCCCGATCCGGCGGTTGCGATGGACCTCCTCCATGATCTCGGGCAGCGGATAGGGGTTCACCTGGATCACATCGTCCAGGAAGCGGACCCCGAGCCGAACGGTCTGCTCCAGCGCGTCCCAGGCGATGGGCATTTTCGCGTCGCCAGGGCGGGCGAACTTGTCCAGATTGATCGAGCCCAGGTTGCAGGCGTCGTTGGGCGCCAGCGGCTGCTCGCCGCAGGGGTTGGTCGCCTCGATCGTTTCCAGATCGGGGACCGGGTTCGCCGGGCCGCGATTCACCCGGTCGATGAAAACCAGCCCGGGGTCTCCCGTTTGCCAGGCGGCATTCACGATGCGCTCGAACACCTCGCGAGCCTTGAGTCGCCCCGCGACTTCGTGCGTATGCGGATCGATCAGGTCGTAGTCGCCGTTTCTTGCCAGGGCCTCCATGAACGGCTCGGTGATGGACACCGAGATGTTGAAGTTGCTGATTCCCCCGTCCAGCTTGCAGTGGATGAACTCCAGGATGTCGGGGTGATCCACTTTGAGGATGCCCATGTTGGCGCCGCGCCGCGTCCCGCCCTGCTTGACCGCTTCGGTGGCGCCGTTGAAGACGCGGAGGAAGCTTACCGGCCCGCTCGCCTTGCCGCCGGTCGACTTCACCTCGGTGTCCTTGGGCCGGAGCCGCGAGAACGCGAAGCCCGTCCCGCCGCCGCTTTTGTGGATGATGGCGGCCCGCTTCACCGCCTCGAAGATGGCGTCCATGGAGTCGCCGACCGGGAGCACGAAACACGCCGAATACTGCAGGCCGTTGTCCTTGCCGGCGTTCATCAGCGTGGGCGAGTTGGGCAGGAAGGCCCCCTCCACCATCGCCTCGTAGAATCGGCTCGCCGCCTCGTGGATCTGCTGTTGGGTCTTTCCCCAGGCGGTCTCCGCAGAGGCGATGGCCCTCGCGACGCGCCAGCACATGTCCTCTGCCGTCTCGCCCGGCGCGGATCTCGGAGCGCTGCCCGCCCTAGATCGATCCAGGTACCGCTCCCGCAGGACCCGGAGCGCGGCTTCGGACCATTGGCCTTGTTTCATCGGACGTGCGAGTTCTGCCATGGCAACTTCCTCCGCATTGGGGCGGCGGGCCCGAAACCCAGCGGCCGCGCCTCGGCCCGTGCCGTCCCCAGAAAAAAAGCTCTACCTTCCGCGCCGTGCAGCCATCCCGATCCAGACGAGACACCGACCGTGGACAGAACCGAGACCGGTTGCCCCCCCGCGATGCCTTGCGAGCGCCGCCACCGCTCTGCCATTCAGGCGGGACGCTCACGAGAACGTCGGAGTCGCTGCAGGCGCAATATGTTGGGCAGGCCGCCACTTTATGCCCTATATCTTGTGGATTTGTCAAGAGAAAATTCTCGAAACAATCGAGCAAATTTCGGGCAGAATTGACGCGGGCCCGAGGCCTGTTTGGTGCGGGATCCCTTGTCGGGCGCCTCCCCGGATAGGCGATGGCACCGAGGGCGGCGTTGATTCTCGCGCGGAGGCGGGAGGGTTCGTCCAGGCCGCGCCGGAGGCCGGAGCGCGCGTCAGGCGACTCGCAGGCCCAGTCCCAACAGGACCGCTACGGCACCGGCGAGGCATTGGACGGACAAGCCGATGCGGCCCCGGCGCGTTGCGTCAACCGACCCTTCGCCGGCACGGCGCCAAGCGGCGCCCATCCAGACCTGGAGCGCCGCCATCACCACGAGGAGCACCATTTTGAGGGAGAGCATGGCGAAAAAGCCCGGACTCAGCGTGAAGCTGCTCTGCACGCCCTTCAGGAGAACATTCAGGAGGCCCGTGAGGATCAGGACCTCCATGGCGCGGGAGGTCAGGAAGTGCGCGCGCCGGGCCACCACCGCCCGCGCCCCTTCCCCGGCCGGCAGAACCGCCGTGAGCACGGCTGCGGCGCCGCCCAGCCACACGGCGGCCGCGAGGATGTGCACCCACAGGATCCACGTCGCCAGGCTGATCACGTTGCCCTCCAGTCAGGATGCGTCGCCAAGTGCACCCTCGAGCGAATGACCAATGACCAATTGGGATTTGGTCATTCCGCAGTATTCGCGCGCTGTCTTCGCGAATAGTGCGGATTAGACGTCCTTGCGCGTGGCGACCAGCGCCGCGGCCGCGAACGCGGCCAGCCCGAACACGATGGTCGCCGTCACCGACAGCGCCAGGCCCGGCACCGGACCCGCCGCAGCCGGCGCGGCGATATACAGACACCGGCGGATGGCAGCGAGGCCATACGTCATGGGATTCAGCCGCATCGCCCACGCGAGCCAGCCGGGGGCCCCGGCGGCCGGGAAGAATGCGCCGGAGAGCACCCACATGGGCAAAAGGACGAGATTCATGATCGCGTGGAATCCCTGGGTGGAGTCGAGTCGCCAGGCGATCGCGAGACCGAGGCACGCGAGACCAAACGCGGCCGCGATCATCACCCCGGTTACGCAGACGACCGACGCCAGCGAGAGTGACAGGCCGGCGACCGGCGCGAGGGCGAGAAACAGGACGCCTTGGAGCACGGCCAGGGTCGTGCAGCCCAACGCCTGGCCGAGGACGATCGTGGCTCGCCCAACCGGCGCCACCAGAACCCCCTGGAGAAAACCCGCGCGTCGGTCCTCGACCACGGAGATCGTGGAGAAGATGGCGGTGAACAAGAGCACCATGGCGAGGATACCGGGATACGCGTACTCGGCGTAGCTGGTCCCGCTCGGAACGCCGGGCGGCCGGAACGACGCCCGGAACCCGGCGCCGACCAGCAGCCAGAACACCAGCGGCTGGACAACGGCGCCGATCACACGGCTCCGCTGCCGAAAGAACCGAGTGAGCTCGCGCCGGCAGAGCGTCAGCACCGGCAGCAGGATTCCGGCCTCGCCTTGGTGCGTCATGTCCCGTTCTCGCCCCACAGTCGGTGGCCCGTCAGGTGAATGAAGACGTCTTCCAGCGTCGGCCGGCCAAACGTTACCGCCTCGACCGCGTCCCCGAAGGCGTTCGCGACCTCGCGGGCAAATTCATGGCCGCGCGGCATCTCCACACGAAGCTTTCCGTCCACCAGAAGGGCATCGCAGCCGAAACGCTCCCGGATCCGGACGCGCAGCGAGTCGGCGTCGCAGGCGTGGATCACCACGACGTCGCCCCCGACCTTCGTCTTTAACTCCCCTGGCGTGCCGAGGGCGACGAGCCTGCCGCTGTGAAGGATGCCCAGGCGGTCGCACCGCTCCGCCTCGTCCAGGATGTGGGTCGTCAGGAGAACGCTGACCCCCTCTTCGGTCCGGAGGTGGCCGAGGTAATGCGTGAAGTCTCGGCGCGCCCCTGGGTCGAGCCCGGTCGACGGCTCGTCGAGCAAAAGAATCTCGGGCCGGTGGATCAGCGCCTTGGCCAATTCGACGCGGCGCTGCAAACCGCCGGACAGCGTCTCCACGCGGTCGCGAGCGCGCTCCGCGAGACCCAGCCGCTCCAGCAGGGTGTGTGCGCGCCGTCGCAGGTCCGCGCCGCGCATGCCGTAGAGGTGGCCGTGGTGGTGCAGATTCTCTGCAACCGTGAGCTTCGGATCCAGGCTCGGATGCTGGAACACCACGCCCAGATGGCGGCGGATGTGCGCCGCTTCGCTGGCCAGATCGTGGCCGAAGACCGTGACCTGGCCGCCGGTGGGGACAAGCAGCGTGGCGAGGATCTTGAAGAGCGTGGTCTTCCCGCCCCCGTTGGGTCCCAGCAAACCGAAGATCTCGCCCCGAGCGATGCGGAGCGTTACCCCCGCGAGCGCCTCGCGTTCTCCGTACCGATGGGTGAGATCCTCGATCGTCACGGCGGGTTCGCCGCCGAACTCCGCCTTGCCGTTCGTCATCCCCCGATCTTGCGCTTCGGTCATCGCCCCTCGCCCGTCAGCGCTCCCGACTGGGAACCCCAGCCCCCGCGCTGCCGGTGGAGTCTACCACACCAGCGGCAACCCCGATAGCCCAAGCACAGCGCGCGAGCCAACGCTGGAAGGGACGATGCGAACCGGGGCCACGCCTCGCGTGACCCGTGCGGCGTGGGGCGAGCAGCCGCGTCTCATGGGCCGCCCGCGACATCCTGCACCGCGGCGCCCTTTTTTGAGTTGTCTTTGTGAAGTTAGTAGCATACTATCCCGCTCGGCTCGTGGAACCTCCTCGGCCTCGGGTCAGCACTAACTATTACAGCGCGACGCCCTGATGGCTCAAATTTTCCACCGCAGCACAAACGTACTTGCCAAGGTCAGCATCTTCGGGGCTCTGTTCATCCTGGTCGGCATCGGCTGGGCTGTCGGTGCTTTCGTTCGGTCCCCGTATGTGACGGGTGTCGGCGTCTCCGTGCAGCAGCCCGTGCCGTTCAGCCACAAGCACCACGTGGCCGACGTGGGGATCGATTGCCGCTACTGTCACACCTCGGTCGAAGAGTCGGCGTTCGCAGGCATCCCGCCAACCAAGACCTGCATGAATTGCCACGCCCAACTCTGGACCGAAGCGCCCATGCTCGAGCCCGTGCGCGAGAGTTATCGGACCGGCAAGGCGATCGAATGGGTTCGCGTCCACAAGGTGGCTGACTTCGTCTACTTCAATCACAGCATCCATGTGAAGAAGGGCATCGGCTGCGTGACGTGCCACGGGCGAGTGGACCAGATGGCCCTGACGTGGCGCGTGAACACGCTCTACATGGAATGGTGCCTGGAGTGCCACCGGAACCCGGAGCGGTTCGTGCGCCCGCGCGAGCAGGTCTTCAGCATGACCTGGGAGCCGCCGAAGGACCAGCTGGCGCTCGGGAAAAAACTCGTCGCCGACTACAAGATCCAGCGACTCGAGAGCTGTTCGGTGTGCCACCGATGAATCGCGACGTCCTTCTTCCGCACAATGAAATAGACTGGGCGGACATCCGGCGCCGGTTGGCCGAGCGGCGCGGGCCGGAGTATTGGCGAAGCCTGGACGAACTCGCCGACACCCCGGAGTTCCAGGAGCTCCTGCACCGGGAGTTCCCCGAAGGGGCCACGGAGTGGGCCGACCCGGTCGGCCGCCGCGAGTTCCTCAAGCTGATGGGCGCCTCGCTGGCCCTGGCGGGGCTGACGTCGTGCACCAGCCAGCCCAGCGACAAGATCGTGCCGTACGCGCGGGCGCCCGAGGAAGTGATCCCGGGGAAGCCGCTGTTCTTCGCCACCGCCTACACGCTGGGCGGCTGCGCCACGGGTCTGCTCGTCGAAAGTCACGAGGGCCGACCCACCAAGATCGAGGGCAACCCGCTGCACCCGGGAAGCCTCGGCTCCACGGATGTCTTCGCGCAGGCCTCCATCCTCACGCTGTACGATCCGGATCGCTCGAAAATCGTGCTCCGCGCGGGCACGCCAAGCACCTGGAACGTCTTTGCCGCGGAACTGGCCAAACAGATCGAGTCGGGCAGGCAGCCGCAGGGCGGCGGGCTCCGCATCCTCACTGAGACGGTCGTCTCCCCCACGCTCGGCGCCCAGCTCAAGGCCGTCCTGGCGATGTTCCCGGCAGCCAAGTGGCATCAGTACGAGCCCGTCACCCGAGACGCTGCCCGCGCCGGCGCCCGCTTGGCGTTCGGCGAGGCCGTGAACACCCTGTACCGGGTGGACAAGGCCGACGTTATCCTTTCGCTTGGCAGCGACTTCCTGACGACCGGGCCGGGCGCGGTGCGGTACGCGCGCGACTTCGCATCGCGCCGCCGCGCCCCGGCGCCGCAAAACGGCATGAACCGCCTGTACGCCATCGAGGCGACGCCGTCGCTTACCGGCGCCATGGCGGACCACCGGCTCGTCATGCGGGAGAGCGACCTGGAACTCTTCGCGCGGGCCCTCGCTGCGCGACTGGGGATCGAAGCCGGGGCCGCCCCGTGGAAGCCGTCCCCGCGACATGCGAAGTGGATCGAGGCCCTGGCCGCGGATCTCACAGCCCACCGCGGCACCAGCCTCGTCGTGCCGGGAGACGAGCAGACGCCGGCGCTCCACCTGCTCGCCCATGCCATGAACCGCGCCTTGGGAAACATCGGGCAGACCGTCCTCTACACGGACTCCGTCGAGGCGGCACCTGCAGAGCAGACCGACTCCCTGCGCCGGCTGGTGGCGGATATGCAGGCCGGCGCGGTGGAGACGCTGCTGATCCTGGACGGCAATCCGGTCTACACGGCACCGGCAGACGTCCCCTTTGCCGAAGCGCTCAACAAGGTCGCGTTCCGGGCACATCTGAGCTTGTACGAGGACGAGACGTCGACGCTCTGCCACTGGCAACTGCCCGAAGCCCACTACCTCGAGGGATGGAGCGACGGTCGGGCCTACGACGGCACCGTGAGCATCCAGCAGCCGCTCATCGCGCCGCTCTACAACGGACGCACCACGCACGAGGTCGTCTCGGTCCTGCTCGGCGAGCCCAAGTCGAGCTACGACATCGTACGGGAGTACTGGAGGCAACAGCGGCCGACGGATATTTTCAAAGCCTTCTGGCGCAAGGCGTTGCACGACGGCGTGATCGCCGATTCCGCGTTGCCTGCACGAGTCCCCACCTTGCAGGCTGCGCTCCCGGCGGCCCACCAGGCGGCCGCCGCCGGGGAATTCGAGCTCCTGTTCCGGGCCGATCCGGCCGCCTGGGACGGGCGCTTCGCCAACAACGGTTGGCTGCAGGAGCTTCCCAAGCCGCTCACCAAGCTCACCTGGGACAACGCGGCCTTGATTAGCCCCGCCGCTGCGGAGCGGTTGGGCGTCAAGAACGAGGACGTGGTCGAGCTCGCCTACAACTCGCGCCGCGTGAAAGCGCCCATCTGGGTCCAGCCCGGCCAGGCGGATGGGACGGTGACTCTCCACCTGGGTTACGGTCGTGCCCGGGCGGGACGCGCCGGCACGGGGATCGGCGTGAACGCATACGCCCTGCGAACGGCGGCCGCCCCGTGGGGCGGTGGCGGGCTCAGCGTGAAGAAAACCGGCGAGCGCTACCGGCTGGCGAGTACGCAGGGGCACCAGACCATGGAGGGCCGCAACCTGGTCCGCATGGCCACCCTGAACGAATTCAAGAAGCATCCCGACTTCGTGCGCGGGCCGTCAGACCACGAAGTCGGCCACGAGCCGAGCTTCTACCCCAAGTTCAAGTACGAAGGCTACGCCTGGGGCATGGCCATCGACCTCAACGCGTGCACGGGATGCAATGCGTGCGTCGCCGCCTGCCAGAGCGAGAACAACAGCCCCGTGGTGGGGAAGGACCAGGTGATGCTGGGCCGGGAGATGCACTGGATCCGCGTCGACCGCTACTACAAGGGAGGCCCGGCGGAGCCCGAGACGGTTCACCAGCCCATTCTGTGCATGCAGTGCGAGAACGCCCCGTGCGAACCCGTCTGCCCCGTGGGGGCCACCGTCCACAGCAACGAAGGGCTGAACGACATGGTCTACAACCGCTGCGTGGGGACGCGGTACTGCTCGAACAACTGTCCCTACAAGGTGCGGCACTTCAACTTCCTGCAGTATCAGGACGACCAGACGCCCAGCCTGAAGCTCCTGCGGAACCCCAATGTCACGGTCCGCAGCCGGGGTGTGATGGAGAAGTGCACGTACTGCGTCCAGCGGATCAACGAGGCGCGCATCCAGGCCAAGACCGGGGACCGCGAGATCGCCGACGGCGAGGTGGTCACCGCCTGCCAGGCCGTCTGCCCCAGCCAGGCCATTGTCTTCGGGAACATCAACGATCCCAAGAGCCGTGTGTCGCAGCTCAAGGCGCACCCGTTGAACTACGGCCTGCTCACCGAGCTGAACACCAAGCCGCGGACGACGTATCTCGCCCGGCTCCGGAATCCCAATCCGGCCTTGGAGCAGGACTGAGCGCATGGCGACGCAACCCGATGCCGGCCACGGCATGCAGAGCGAACCGATCGTGACTCCGGGGCATACCTACGCCTCGGTGACGGACAAGATCAGCGTCATCGTCCTGACCGGGTCGACCCCCCTGTCCTGGTTCTTTGGTTTCCTGGTGGCGTTCGGCCTCCTCCAGGCACTCCAGCTCGGCCTCGTCTGGACCCTGGCCTTCGGCGTCGGCACGTGGGGCATCAACATCCCGGTCGGCTGGGGTTACGCCATCGTCAACTTCGTCTGGTGGATCGGGATCGGCCACGCCGGGACCCTGATCTCGGCCATCCTGCTCCTGCTCCGCCAGCAGTGGCGGACCTCCATCAACCGCTTCGCCGAGGCCATGACGCTCTTCGCCGTCTCGTGCGCCGGCCTGTTCCCCTTGATCCACATGGGTAGACCCTGGTTCGGCTACTGGATGTTTCCCTACCCCAGCACGATGGCTATCTGGCCGCAGACGCGGAGCCCCCTGGTCTGGGACGTCTTTGCCGTCTCGACGTATGCCACGGTCTCCCTGCTCTTCTGGTACGTGGGATTGATCCCGGACCTGGCCACGCTGCGCGATCGCGCCAAGGCAAAGCTCTTGAGAATCGGATACGGAATGTTGGCCCTCGGTTGGCGGGGATCCGCCCGGCACTGGCACCGGTATGAGACGGCGTACCTGTTGCTGGCGGGCCTGGCCACGCCCCTGGTCCTCTCCGTGCACACCGTCGTCAGCTTCGACTTCGCCACCAGCATCATTCCCGGGTGGCACAGCACGATCTTCCCACCCTACTTCGTCGCCGGGGCCATCTACTCCGGCTTCGCGATGGTGCTCACGCTCACGATTCCCATCCGGTGGATGTACCGGCTGGACGATTTCATCACGGCGCGACACCTTCGCAACATGGCCAACGTCATGTTGGCCACCGGGCTCATGGTGGCCTACGGCTACATGATGGAGGTCTTCTTCGCCTGGTACAGCGGGAACCCGTACGAGGGATTCATGATGCTGAACCGGATGACCGGCCCCTATGCCCCGTTCTACTGGGCCCTCATCTTCTGCAATATCCTGGTTCCGCAGCTCCTGTGGTCGGAACGGGTCAAGGCCAATGTCCCGCTGCTGTTTCTCATCGCCCTGGTCGTGAACGTGGGCATGTGGCTCGAACGCTTCGTCATCGTGATCACGAGCCTCCACCGCGACTTCCTCCCTTCCGCGTGGGGCATGTACGCCCCCACCTGGGTCGATTGGGCGATCTTCATCGGCTCCATCGGACTCTTCCTGACGCTCCTCTTCGTGTTCATCCGGGTGCTGCCGATGATCTCCATCTTCGAGATGCGGACCGTCCTGCCCTCACCCAAGTCGCGGCCGGCGCCGGTACCCAGCGCCGCTCCGGCGGGGGATTGAGCCATGGTTGCCGCGCGCATCTACGGCTTGCTGGCGGAGTTCGAGGCCCCCGAGGATCTGGTATCGGCGGCCGAGCGTGCCTATGCCGACGGCTACCGTCATATGGACGCGCACACGCCCTTCCCCGTTCACGGGCTGGCCGAGGCCATCGGCTTCCACACGAATCGCGTCCCGCTACTGGTCTTGATTGCAGGCGTCATCGGGGCGGGGCTTGGCTTCTTCTCCCAATATTGGGCGGCGGTCATCGACTATCCGATCAACGTGGGGGGCCGGCCGCTCAACAGCTGGCCGGCCTTCATTCCCATCACGTTCGAGGTGACCATCTTGGTGGCCGCCCTGACCGCCGTCCTGGGGATGCTGGCGTTGAACGGCCTCCCGCAGCCCTATCACCCGGTCTTCAACGCACCCCGCTTTGCCCTGGCGACGCGCGACCGTTTCTTCCTGTGTATCGAAGCCACCGATCCCCGCTTCGACCCGGTGGCCACGCGGGCGTTTCTCGAAGGCCTGGGGGCCAAAGAGGTAACCGACGTTGAGCCGTAGCGTTCAGCTGGCAGGTGGCAGCAGGCAGCTGGCAGAAGACCGGTCCCGTTCGCTGCCGGCTGTCTTTTGCCTGCTGCTCGCTGCCTGTTGCCTGCTCCTGGCGGTGGGCTGCCGGCAGCAGATGGCCGAGACCGGGCGGGAGAAGCCGCTGGACCACAGCGCGTTCTTTGAGGATCAGCGCGTGGCGCGACCGCTGGTCCCGGGGACCGTGGCGCACGGGCAACTCAAGGCCGATGCTGCGTTCTACACGGGGAAGAGCCGCGACGGCCTGGTGGACCAGCTGCCGGTGCCGCTCACCAAGGAGCTCTTGGCGCGAGGCCGGGACCGCTTTGAGATCTTTTGCACGCCGTGCCATGGGCGCGTGGGCACCGGCGAGGGCGCGGTGACAAAGCGAGGCATGCGCCTGCCACCGTCGTACCACATCCAGCGACTGCGGGAGGCCCCGATCGGCCACTTCTTCGACGTCATCACGAATGGCTTCGGCATCATGCCGGAGTACGCCGGACAGGTTCCACCCGTCGATCGCTGGGCCATCGCAGCCTATATCCGGGCTCTCCAGGTAAGCCAGGGGATTCCAGTGGCCGAATTGACCCCGGATGAGCGAGCCAAACTCGACGCCCCCGCGGGAAAGAAATGACCACGATCACGGGCGCGGAGCGCAGCACGGACGGAACGCCCATGCCGGGGTTGGACGCGATGCAGCGGCGCGGCCTCATCGTAGGCGTGTTGGCCCTCGTGCTGGCCCTCCTGGGAGGCCTGTTGAACCGGGGCGCATTTTTCCAGGCGTACCTCCTCGGCTACCTCTTCTGGACCGGGATCGGCGTGGGCTGCCTCGGCCTTCTGATGCTCCATCACCTGGTCGGCGGGCGTTGGGGATTCGCGATTCAGCGCCTCCTGGAAGCCGGCGTCCGCACGCTGCCGCTGATGGCCCTGCTGTTCCTGCCCATCCTTTTCGGCCTGCAGGACCTCTACGTGTGGGCGCGCCCGGAGGTAATGGCGGCCGACGCCCTCTTGCAGTTCAAGCAGCGCTACCTGAACGGGCCGGCCTTTTTCGGCCGCGCGGCATTCTACTTTCTGATCTGGATCGGTTCCGGCATGATTCTCACCATGCTCTCCGCGCGTCAGGATCAGGGAATCGATACGGGTCGGCTCACCCGACGCCTGCAGGTGTGGAGCGGGCCGGGTCTGGTTCTGTATGGTTTCGCAGTCACGTTCGCTGCCGTCGATTGGGTCATGTCGCTCGAGCCGCACTGGTACTCGACCATCTATGGCGTCGTCTTCCTGGTCGGCCAAATCCTGCTGGCGCTCGCCTTCGTGACTCGCGTGGCGATCTGCCTGGCAAATCGGCCGCCCCTCCAAAACGTCCTGGGCGCTGGGCAGCTCCACGACCTTGGCAATCTGCTGCTGGCCTTCGTGATGCTGTGGGCCTATGTCGCCTTCTCCCAGTACCTCATCATCTGGTCGGGCAACCTCCCCGAGGAAAACCACTGGTATATCTCCCGCCTGGCAGGTGGATGGGGAGTGTTGGCCGCGATCCTGATCGTCTTCCACTTCGTCGTGCCCTTCCTGCTCCTGCTCTCGCGGATCACCAAGCGGCGCGCAAAGATCCTCGGCGGCGTCGCCGCCGGGATTCTCGTCGTGCGGTTCGTGGATCTCTTTTGGCTGATCGCTCCCGCCCTGCACTCCGAAGGCTTCCGCGCGCACTGGTTGGACCTCATCCTACCCATCGGGCTTGGCGGTCTGTGGCTGGCGGTGTTCCTGGCCTCTCTGAAGCGTCGGCCGCTCCTTGCCCAACGGGATCCACGATTTGCCGGCCTGGCGGATGCCGCCCATGGAGCACAAGGATGACGACCCCCCACGGCACCGCTCCGGGCGGCTACGAGAAGTCCGACCTGAAGCCGAAGCCTATCGTCATCTTCGGCGTGATCTTGACCCTGGTCACGATCCTGGCGTTGGTCGCCAGCTACGGCATGATCCGGTTCCTCGGCTGGTGGGATCGCCCGCGGCTGGAGACTCCGGCGTCGCCGCTTGCCACGCGAGTCATACCGTCCGAGCCGCGCCTCCAGGTCGAGGCGCCGAAGGATCTCAAGAGTCTCCAGGCGAACGAGCAGGAGGTCCTCACGACCTACGCCTGGGTGAGCAAGGAGGCGGGGATCGCACGGATTCCGATCGAGCGCGCCATGCAGCTCGTCCTGGAGCGCGGCCTCCCGGTTTCGCCGCCGGCGCCCGCCCCGCTGCCTGCCAAGGGCGGTGCGCAATGAATCGCTGGCTGATCCTCGTGGCCGCGCTCGCCGTGGCCGTCGCCCTCGGACACGCCTCGGTTGTGCCGGCCGTCGCCCACACCGGCAACGAGCCCTACACCAAGGACGAGGACTTCCTGAAGGAGATCGGGTTCGACCAGAAACTTGGCGCGCAGCTCCCCCTGGACGTTGCTTTCCAGGACGAGACGGGCAAGACCGTCCGCCTGGGGGAGTATTTCGGCGAGAAGCCGGTCATCATGCTTGTCACCTACTACAATTGCACCATGCTTTGCCCGCTCCTCCTGGACGGCTTGGTCCGGACGCTTCGTCCGCTCACTTTCGACATCGGCAAGCAGTTCGCCGTGCTTACCGTGAGCATCAACCCCCGGGAAACCCCTGCCATCGCGGCGTCCCGCAAGGAGCTGTACGTCCAGCAGCGCTACGGCCGACCCGGCGCCGAACGCGGGTGGCACTTTCTCACCGGCAAGGCCGACGCCATCGCCGCCTTGACGCAGGCGATCGGCTTTCGGTACGTGTACGACAAGAAGAAGGATGAATACGCTCACGCGTCAGGCATAGTCATCTTCACGCCGGAGGGGAAGGCGGCGCGTTACCTGTACGGCGTCGAGTTCTCGCCGCGCGACACGCGCCTTGCGCTCATCGAAGCGGCCAACAACACCATCGGGAACCCGGTGGACCAGATCCTGCTCTTTTGCTACCACTACGATCCGCTCACCGGGAAGTACGGGGTCATCATCATGAACGTCTTGCGCCTCGCGGGGTCGGCCACGGCCATTGCTCTGGGCTCTTTCATGGTGGTCATGTTCCGTCGCGACCGCCGAAAGGCCGCGGCAGGCGGGGAGGCCCGCTGACACCATGTGGCCGACCGCGCTCTCGCAGGGATTACGCTGGTTTCCCGAGCAAGCCTCGACCGTCGCAGGGCAGGTCGACGCTCTCTTCCTCTTCCTCGTCGCCGTGAGCGTGTTTTTCGCGGGACTCATCTTCCTGCTCGTGTTCGTCTTCGCCCTGCGCTACCGTCGCCGCGCCGAGGACGAGCGTCCCAAGGCGATCCACGGGTCGCTGATCCTCGAGGGGCTGTGGACCGTCATTCCCCTCGGAATCGCCCTGGCGATCTTTGTGTGGGGCGCGTACCTCTACTTCGTGATCTCGCGTCCGCCCGCGGCGGCCATGGAAGTCTACGTCGTGGGCAAACAGTGGATGTGGAAGCTCCAGCACCCGACGGGACAGCGCGAGATCAACGAGCTTCATGTCCCGGTGAACCGTCCCGTCAAGCTCACGATGACGTCCGAGGACGTCATCCACAGCTTCTACGTCCCGGCCTTCCGGATCAAGGCGGACGTCGTGCCCGGACGGTACACGAGCACCTGGTTCGAGGCCACGAAGACCGGCGAGTACCACCTGTTCTGCGCGGAGTACTGCGGGACCAGCCATGCGGTCATGGGCGGGCGGATCGTGGTCATGGAGCCGGCCGAGTACGAGCGATGGCTGACCGGCGGGGTCAGCGTGGAGTCACTCCCGGCAGCCGGCGAGGCGGTCTTCGCCCGATTGGCCTGCAATACGTGCCACAAGACGGACGGGACGGGCCGCGGTCCTTCGCTGGTAGGACAGTTCGGCCAGACGGCGAAGCTCGCGAGCGGTGAAACCGTCGCCGTGGACGAGAGTTACGTGCGCGAGTCCATTCTGACCCCGCAGGCCAAGATCGTCTCCGGGTATCCGCCGATCATGCCGACGTTCAAGGGACTCGTCACCGAAGATCAACTCCTGCAGTTGGTCGCCTACATCAAATCCTTGAAGCTGGACGGACAGGCCAAGCCATGAACGACGCAGCGAGCGAGTCCCGGCAGCATTACTTGAATTGCGATTACAGCGTCCGTTCCTGGTTGCTGACGACGGACCACAAGCGGATCGCCCTCCTCTACTTGATCTCCATAAGCGCCTTCTTCGCACTGGGGGGTGTGATGGCTGGCCTCCTCCGCCTCGAACTGCTCACCCCGCAGGGCGATCTCGTGCAGGCCCAGACCTACAATAAGTTCTTCACCATTCACGGCATCACCATGATTTTCTTCTTCCTGATCCCGTCGATCCCCGCGGTGCTGGGAAACTTCCTGGTGCCCATCATGATCGGCGCGCGGGACCTGGCGTTTCCCAAGATCAACCTGCTGTCGTGGTATGTGTACACCCTGGGGGCGGCGTTCACCATCGTCGCCATGGTGACGGGCGGCGTGGACACCGGCTGGACCTTTTACACGCCGTACAGCAGCACGTACGCCAACACGAACGTGATCTTGACGGCACTGGGGGTCTTCATTACCGGCTTCTCGTCGATCCTCACAGGATTGAACTTCGTGGTGACGATCCACAAGATGCGCGCGCCCGGCCTCACCTGGTTCCGCCTTCCGCTGTTCATCTGGGCGCATTACGCCACCAGCCTCATCATGCTCCTGGGCACCCCCGTCGTCGCCATCACCATCCTCCTGGTAGCCTTGGAGCGTGGCCTCGGGATAGGGATCTTCGATCCGGCCATCGGGGGTGATCCGGTGCTCTTCCAGCATCTATTTTGGTTCTATTCCCACCCGGCCGTGTACATCATGATCCTTCCGGCGATGGGCGTCATGAGCGAATTGATCGCCTGCTTCTCTCGCAAGCGAGTCTTCGGGTACAACTTCGTGGCCTTCTCCAGCATGGCCATCGCGGTCCTCGGGTTCCTGGTCTGGGGCCATCACATGTTCGTGAGCAGCCAGTCCATGTACGCCGGGATGATCTTTTCGCTGTTGAGCTTCCTCGTGGCCATCCCCTCCGCCATCAAGGTGTTCAACTGGACCGCCACGATGTACAAGGGTTCCATCTCGTTCCAGACACCCATGCTGTACGCGTTCGGCTTTGTCGGCCTGTTTACGATCGGCGGCTTGACTGGACTCTTCCTGGCAACGCTGGCAGTGGACGTCCACGTGCACGATACCTACTTCGTCGTCGCCCACTTCCATTACATCATGGTGGGCGGCGCCATCATGGGGTATCTAGGCGGGATGCACTTCTGGTGGCCGAAGATCACGGGGCGACTGTACTCGGAAATTTTGGGGCGCATCGCGGCCGCCTTGTTGTTTGTTGGCTTCAACCTGACCTTCCTCCCCCAGTTCGTGCTCGGTTTCCTGGGGATGCCGCGCCGCTACCACGTGTACCCGCCCGAGTTCCAGATGCTGAACGTGCTGTCCACCGCGGGCGCCACGATCCTCGGGCTCGGCTATGCACTGCCGCTGCTGTACCTGACGTGGTCGCTGTTCTTCGGGAAGCAGGCCGGCCCGAACCCTTGGGGGGCCGAGGGCCTGGAATGGCAGACGCCGTCCCCGCCTCCGACATTTAATTTCGAAAGGACCCCGGTGGTCACCCAGGAAGCGTACGCTTACGATACCGAATTGGAGGGGCACCGTGTCTGAGCACTCATCTCAGGTCGCTCACCAATTCGACGACGCCACGCAGCAGTACGAGGCCTCCACGCTGGGCATGTGGGCCTTCCTCATCACCGAGATCATGTTCTTCGGCGGCCTCTTCGCGGGGTTCTTCGTCTACATTCTCGGCCACTCCGCGGCGTTCGCCGAGGGCAGCCGGCACCTCGACCTCACCCTCGGGACCGTCAACACGCTGGTCCTCCTCGGCAGCAGCCTCACCATGGCACTCGCCGTGCGCAGCGCCCAGCAGGGGAACCGTCAGGGGCAGGTGCTGTTTCTGATCCTGACCATGACCCTTGGGCTGGTGTTCCTCGGCATCAAGGGCCTGGAGTACGCGCACAAGTTCGAGCAGCACCTCGTGCCGGGCCCGCATTTCCGCCTGGAGGGACCCCACGCCCAATTCGCCCAGCTGTTCTTCTCCTTCTACTTCGCCATGACCGGCGTGCACGCCTTGCACATGATTGTCGGGGTAGGCCTCCTGGCGTGGCTGTTGGTAAATGCCCTTCGCGGGAAGTACTCGGCGGAGTACTTCACCCCCGTGGAGGTGTCGGGGCTCTACTGGCACTTCGTGGATGTCGTATGGATCTTCTTGTTCCCAACTCTTTACCTAGTGGCGCGACACGCATGACGCATCCGACCGTTCCGCTCCGACTCTACGTCGGCATCTTCGCCGCACTGATCCTGCTCACCGGCCTCACCGTCGGGATCGCCTTCTTCGACCTCGGAGGCGGGCGCTTCCACCTTGCGAACGCCCTGGCGGCCATCACCATCGCGGTCGCCAAGGCTCTGCTCGTCGTCCTCTATTTCATGCACGTCCGCTACAGCAGTCGGCTCACGTGGATATTCGTCGGCGCCGGGGTCTTCTGGTTCGCGATCTTGATCGTCCTCACTCTGGCCGATTACCTGAGCCGCGGCTGGTTCCCCAACCCCGGCGCCTGGTCATCCTGACCTCCGCGCCCCTGCCTGCGAAGCGCCCCACAAGAGACGCGCCAACCGGACCTCGAGTGCCGTCAACTCGACGTGCCGGTCCGAAACTCGCACGTGTAACCGCCAGGGGAAAACCTTCGTTTTTCGTGTTGTGCGTCAGAAGGGGGTCTTGTCGACGGCCATCAGGACGAACAGGGCGGGAAGATAGACAATCGTTGCGTAGACCAAGCGGCGCGCGTTGCCGACCGAACGCGTCGCGGCGAGGCCGAGACCGCACGCGAGCATGGCGGCCCCGAGCAGCAGGGCGCCCAGGAAATAGACGGGACCCGTCATGCCCACGAGACTGGGAAGCAGTCCTACCGCAAGGAGCGCCAGACAGTTGAGGACCACTTGCCGGCCCGTGCTCGCGCCCTCCGGATCCACGACGGGCAGCATCCGGAGATCGGCGCGGGCGTAGTCCCGACGATAGACCCAGGCGATGGCCAGCGTGTGCGGCAACTGCCACAGGAACAGGATGCTGAAGAGCACCCAGGCGCCCGCGCCGAACTCGCCTCGGGCGGCCACCCACCCGGCGACGGGCGGCAGCGCGCCGGGAATGGCCCCGAGGACCGTGCACAGCGACGAGTGCCGCTTCAGCGGGGTATAGGCCAGCAGATAACTCGCAGCCGTGACCGTGACGACAAGCGCGCTCAGCCAGTTGACCGTCAGCCCGAGGTACGCCGGGCCGGCGACCGTCAGTGCAAAGCCGAAATACAGCGCCTCTGTGGGCCGCAGGCGCTTGTCCGGGAGCGGCCGGCGGCGCGTGCGTTCCATCCGGCCGTCCACATCTCGCTCCAGAAACTGGTTCAGCGCCAGCGACCCTGCGGCTGCGAGCCCCGTCCCGATGAGCGCATGCAGCAGGCGCAACGGGTCGGAGGCGCCTACCGATCCGACGTGAAACCCCACCAGGGTCGTCACCAGCACCATCAGCACGACGCGCGGCTTCGTCAGGAGCACGAAGTCCGCGGCGCGTCGCTGGGAGCGCACTCGCGTCACGGTGAGAGTCAGCGTACGGAGCATCACGCGACCGCCTTCGGGGAGAGGGTTTCGCCGCCGGCCTCGCTTTCAAGCCAGCCAGTGCGCCGGTAGATCCGCAACGTGAGGATCAAGCTCGCGATCAGCATCAAGGCGCCCGTGAGGCGGTGGCTCACCGGAAACGTGAGGGCAAGGCCCGGCCCCAGGGGGATATCCGCCGCGTGAAACCTGGCGACGTAGGCTCCCGATGCCAGGAGCAACTGCAGGACCCACAGCGCACGGAGCGCTTCCGCGGGCCCGACCAGTTCCGGCCAGTCGGCCCGTGCGGGCATGATGCCGAATCCGAGCGCGATCACCGCCACGGAGACGAGCGCCGCCACGAAAAGATGGGCGTCCAGGCGGGCGCCCCGATGGGTCACGAGCGTTCCCAGAACGATCTGCGCGTAGAGACCCGCGGTGGTGGCGACCGCAAGGCGCCTCAGCCTGAAGGCGCTGGTCGAGTGGGCGACCGGGACCGCCACACGCCAGCTTGGCGACGTGAACAGGGCGATAGCCGCCACCAGCCCGAAAAAGGCGTGAGCGAAACCGCCGTGCACGATCGCCAGCACGTCCTTCGCCAGAACGACCCGTAGGCCGCCCAGAACGCCTTGGATGACCACGGCGACCAGCGCCGCGATCCCCAACCCGCGGACCCATCCCCGCGGCTCCACCGCCCACAGGACGACGACGAGCGTCAACACCATGGAGCCGACCAGAGAACCGAGAAGCCGGTGCGTGTGCTCATAGAGGACGCCCCCGACCATCTCCGACCATGGGTACACGAACATGTTGTGGCCGAACGTCGTGGGCCAGTCCGGGACCGCCATTCCCGCGCCGGTGTTCGTCACCACACCCCCGACCAGGATCAGGACAAACGTCGCCGCGGCCGTGAGAGCGGCCAGGCGATGCGGCCAGGGGTTCCACGGCGATCCGGTATCATCCTCGACCAACCCGGCCGTTGCCATGCCCGCTCCTTGTCGAGCCGCACCGACGCGACGCGGCAGCCGGCGACGTTGCCGGCGTCATCTTACCAGGCGGGCCTGCATCACGGTGCCGTGCGCGCCCGCCGCGAAGTTCACCCAGCCGCGCGGAATCTCGACGAGGACGGTCAATCCCACGAAGACCAGCGCGGGCACCAGTGTCCAGACGAATTCCTGACCAAGCGGCTTCCGCGAGGATGGACCCCGGAGAACCCGGGCCAGCAACAGCCGGAGCAGGACCGTGGACACGGCGAGGAGGAAAACCGTCCCGGCGACAACGTAGGTGAGACACATGAGGGGAAACAGATCGCGATAGGACATGCAGCGGCTCCGGACTCACGCGGGAAACCGCGCCGCAGTTGCTGTCTTGCGGCCACGGACACGGCAAACGTGGAGAAATCATAAGCTGTCAACGCCAAGAGTCAAAGAAGAATCCGTGGAGCGTCCGGCACCCGCCTCGACCGGACGCGGAAACCTGGGACCGCCGGGAATCCCGTGCCCGGGAATCCCCTGCCTTGACAGCCCTCCCGGTTCGGCGTAGCGTGGCCATAGGATCCTCTCCCATGAACGGTCGACGCCGGCACACTCGGGAGGGCTGGAGATGAAATGGATCACCGTATCCCGAAAGATGGGAACCCATGGGTCGGAGATCGCCAGGCGGGTGGCCGGCGAACTCGGTTATCGCTTCTACGACACCAAAGCCATCAACCACATGGCGCAGGAGCTGGGCGTCCTCGGGAGTGTCCGGGAGATCGACGAGAAGGTGCCGTCCATTTTCCAACGCGTCTTTTCCCCACGGCCCATGGTCTACCTCGAACGGCTTTACTCGGTCATTTATGAGTTAGCCAGGCAAGGCGATGCGGTGTTTCTGGGCCGGGGCAGCCACCTCCTCTTGCGGGACTTTCCCTGCGCCCTGCACGTCCGCGTAACGGCCTCGCCGGAGACCTGCATCCAGACGTTGCTGGAACAAGGTCTCAACCGCGAGGCGGCAGCCCGTGCGATCAAACGCACCGACGATGAACGCGGTGCCTTCGTCAGGTTTGCGTTCGGCGTGGACTGGGAGGACCCCGCGCGCTACGACCTCGTCCTCAACATGGATAAGCTGACCGTGACCTTGGCGGTTAGCACCGTGCTCCACATGGTCCGCTCCCCGGAAATCTCCGAGGCCTCCGCAGACGCCATCCGGACCTTGGGCATGCTGGCCCTGGCCAGCCGGGCCGAGGCTGCGGTGAGCGAGGCGACCTTGGGGCACGGATTTGCCGTTTCGCTGTCCGTGTCCGTGACAGAGCCTGGAAAGATCCGTGTGAGTGGGACCGTGGAAACGGAGGGGAACAAAGCCCAGGCCGAAAACGTCTTGCGATCGGTGAAGGGGGTGGATTCGATCGAGAATGCGATCCAGGTGGTCCCTCTCCAACCTGGGGTGTGATGCCCACTCCTTCTGCTCCTGCGCAGGTGTGCAACGCGCTTGCGGAATTGAGACGCCAAACAACCCGACAATTTGCTTGCGTTTCCTCGTGTTGGGTCTATAGAATTCACGCATCGTCTAAGGATGCCGCGGGGACTCGATGGCGCACTATTCTTTCAAGGTCGGAACGCCTCAGGGGTCCATTCAGGACCTGAAGGTCGAAGGGGACAGCCACGAGGCGGCGCGCCGAACACTGGAGGCGAAGGGATTTTTCGTATTCGACGCCGAGGCGAAGACCCGGGCGTCGTCGCGGCTTCGGCTCCCAAACCTCCGGGCCGGCCGCATCGGCGCACGGGCGCTCCTGGTGTTCAACCAGGAACTTCTGGCTCTCGTGCGAGCCGGGCTCCCCATCATCGTCATCCTGGATCTCTTGCGCGAGCGGAACCAGAATCCACGCCTCCGCGCTCTCCTGGAGACCGTGCGGGAGGACGTCAAAGCGGGCGCCGCGCTCTCCGCGGCAATGGCCAAGCATCCTGCCGTTTTTGGCCCCCTCTACACCGCATCGCTGCACGCGGGAGAACAGAGCGGGAACTTCGCGGATGCCCTCAGCCGCTTTGTGGAATACCAGAAGCGGATTCTGGCCTTGCGCCAGCGACTGCGGGCCGCCCTGACCTATCCGGTGATCCTGATTGGGGCGTCGCTGGCGGTCATCCTGTTCCTACTGACATTCGTGGTCCCGACGTTCAGCCGTATTTACGGCGACATGGATGCCGAGTTACCGGCGGCGACGCGCGTTCTGGTCACTATTACCGGCTACCTCCAGGGAGCCCTCCCAATGGTTTTTGTGGGCATTGGCTTGGCAGCTTTTGCACTGTGGCAATGGCGTCGGACCACACAGGGACGGCGACTGACGGACGGGTGGATCGTGCGGCTGCCGTGGGTCGGCGCGCTCACCAGCGGGTATCTCTTTTCACGATTCGCACGAACCCTGGCCATGATGCAAACAGGCGGCATCCCGATGATGCCGTCACTCGAGACGACGTTGGGCACGGTCGGTAACGCCTATCTGGTCGAGGGGTTGCGCTCCGCCCTTCCTCGCGTGGCCGCCGGCGGCAGTCTGGCGGATTCCTTGGGCAAAACGGGCGTCGTGCCATCTCTCATGCTGGAACTGGTCGCCGTCGGTGAGAACAGTGGGTCTCTAGGCGAAATGTTGGGGCATGTCGCCGATCTGTATGACGCCGAGATGGACACGAGACTCACGGCTATCGCAGCCGCCCTTGAGCCTGTCATAATGATGGGAATGGGCCTTGTCGTGGCTGCCATCGTGGTTATCATGTATCTGCCCATCTTCCACCTGTCGTCGGTGGTGCGGTAACAGCCGCTAGATCAGCTTTGGTCCAGGTCTTGCAATTCACGACGGGTTTCGGGTCAATTTCCTGGGAAAAAATGGCACAGTACCGGACGTTGGAAGAAGCGCTTATAGGCGAAGGCCACCTCACCCGCGCACAGTTGGACCAGGTCCTGCTTCAGCGCAACGGCCTTCGGGGCGGTCTGGGTTGGCATCTGGTGGAGTCGGGACTCCTCACGGAGGAAATTCTTACCCAGACCTTCAGCCGACTTCACGACCTACCGATCGTCGATCTCGTCGACACTCCCCTGGAGGCCGGCATCCTGGATGCCTTCCCGTTGGAACGAATGCGCCGCGATCTTTTTCTGCCCATCCGCCATGACAATGAACGGCTCGTCGTGGCGGTTGCCGACCCCGGCAATGTGGTCTTGAAAGACGATCTCGTGCAATCCCACGGCGGACCGGTTGACCTCGTGCTGGCAACTCGCGCCGCGCTGCTGGATCGACTGGGCCGCGTGGATGCCTCCCAACGAGTGCTGAACGCCATCGGCGAGGACTTCAAGCTGACCGAGGCGGACGAGGAGGAAGGGGCGGTCGCCGTCGAGCACCAAGCCGCCGACGCGAGCCCGACCATCCGGCTCGTGGACACCATCCTGCTGAACGCCCTGGAACACCGGGCCAGCGACGTGCACATCGAGGCCAGCGAGAAATACGTGCACGTGAAGTTCCGGGTAGACGGGATGCTCCATCCGGCCATGGAGCCCTTGGACCGCCGACACCAGGACACGATCGTGTCGCGGATCAAGATCATGGCGGAGCTCGACATCGCCGAGCACCGGATTCCACAGGACGGTCGATTCAAGATGCGCATTCGCGGACGATCCATCGACTTCCGGGTGTCCATCCTGCCGAGCAACTTCGGCGAGGCCGTGGTCATCCGTATCCTGGACAAGGAAGCCATTACCAAAGAGCTCGCCGACCTGAAACTCGAGATCCTGGGGATCGCGGAGACGGATCTCCGCCGACTGCGGCGCCACATCCATCGGCCCCACGGGATGGTGCTGGTCACCGGTCCCACGGGCTCGGGCAAGACCACGACCCTCTACGCCGCCATCACCGAGGTCCACACCGGCACGGAAAAGATCATCACCATCGAAGACCCCATCGAATACCAGCTCCGCGGCGTGGTCCAGATCCCGGTCAATGAAAAGAAGGGCTTGACCTTCGCTCGCGGGCTGCGTAGCATCCTGCGGCACGACCCGGACCGGATCTTGGTCGGCGAGATCCGCGACCCGGAGACGGCCCAGATCGCCGTCCAGTCTGCACTGACCGGCCACCTGGTCTTCACCACCGTCCACGCAAACAACGTCATGGACGTGCTCGGGCGCTTTCTGAACATGGGGCTCGAGCCGTACCACTTCCTGTCCTCCCTGAATTGCATCATGACGCAACGCCTCGTGCGCGTGCTGTGCCGGGCGTGCCGCCGGTCCGTGCAATACGCACCCGAAGCCCTGGAGGAGTTGGGCCTGGACCAGGAAACCGACGCAAACCACGCGTTCTACGAATCCGTCGGCTGCGACGAATGCCAAGGTTCGGGGTTCCGCGGCCGCAGTGCGGTGGCCGAGCTGGTCGAGGTGACGGACACGATCCGCGGGTTGATCATGGAACGCCGGCCCGCCACCGAGATCTATGCCGCCGCGCAAGCCAGCGGCACGATCCTGCTGCGGGACGCCGCGCTTGCCAAGGCCCGCGCGGGGGTCACCTCGGTCGCGGAGCTCAATCGAGTGACCTTCGCCGAATAAGGCGGGACGCCGGAGCGTCAATGGCCTGGGGATTGGAGATTGCGGCGGATTGCGTTCGACTGTGCCGGGCGGATCTCCGCCGCGGACGGATACATCTGCGTCGTGCCACGGAGTCGCCGGTGCCGCCCGGACTCGTCCGGGCGTCCGTCAAGGATGCGAATATCTCCGATCCCGCGGCTCTGACCAAGGCGCTCCGCGCTCTGGCGCGACGCGCAGGTTGCCGTGGCTGGGTGCGCGTGGCGCTGCCGGACCCGGTCTTCATCCTGCGAACGATCGCCACGGACGATCTGCCGGCGGATCGCGCGGCGGCGCGCCGCTTCCTCTGCTGGCAGGCACGGGACCTGCTCCCCTTTTCGGCGGAGCAGGCCCGATTGGATTTCGTCAAATCCGGGTCGGGACCCGACGGCCGTTTGCGGTTGACGTGCCTGATCGCCAACGGCCGCGTACTGGCCGAGTACGAACGGATCCTGCACGACGCCGACTTGCTGCCCGGTGCGCTGGACGCTAGGAGCGTCGCCTTGGCGCAGGCGGCGTCCGGCCTGCTCGCGTTCCCGTCCGTCGGGCTGCTCACCGCGGATGGAGCGCGCGCGACGCTCCTTGTGCTGCAGGACGGCCGCCCCCGGCTGTGGCGGATCCTGGCCACCGATGACGGCGCCGGCGGCAATGGCGTTCGCCTCATTCGCGAGGTCGCCGACTCGCTCGTTTACTTTCAGGAGACGGAGAACTTGCCCCCCCTGCAGCACTTTTTCGTCCATGGGATGGGACCTCGTACGGCGGAGATCGCCACGGGTCTGACCCGGTGGCTGGAGTTGACCGTGAGTGTCCTGGACCTCAGCGGGGCCTTCACGTCCGGCGCGGGGCCGCGGGGCCTCGCCGACGAGCTGACCCGGTGGGGCGCGGCGTTCGGTGCCGCGATTCGACCATGGTGATCACGGGATTCAATCTGGCCGCGTCGGATTACCGCCGCAATCGGCGCACTCTCCTGCTTCTGACGGCAGCGGTCGGCCTGCTGATCGCGCTGCTGGCGGGGCAGCTCCTCGTCTGGGGCGCCCAACGCCGGGCGAATCAGGCCGTGGAGGGCCGCCTGGCCGGAATGGAGGCTGAGTTCGCGCGGCATCAAACCCAGGCACAGGCGGTCCGAGCCAAGATTCCGGCCGAGACGCTCAAGCAATACGAAGCCAAGGTCGCTGCCTACAACCAGATCCTCGAAGCGTCGGCTTTTTCGTGGATCGGCCTCCTGGTGGAGCTGGAGCGCGCCGTTCCGCCGGGTGTCATTGTGAGTTCGATCCAGCCCGATCTGTCCTCGGGTAGAGTGGCCCTGCACGGTGAGACCGGTTCGTTCGAGAATCTCACCAAGCTGTTGAGGGGCTTGGAGCAACGCGCGAACTTCCGGGACGTCTTCCTCCTGCGCCAGGCGACGCACAAATCTCCAGGCGGCCCGGACGTGGTCGACTTCTCCGTCAGGCTGACCTACGAGGGGCGCCCGCGATGACGGCGCGAGATACGAGAATCTCTTGGGCGTGGGGAGCGTTGGTGGCACTCCTGCTGACGAACGCGGTGGTTTTGGTCGTGCTGTTTCTGCCAGCGCGCGAAACCCAGCTTCAGCTGGAAGGCCGGATTCGCGATTTGGAACGGAATGTGCGAAACCTGCAGCGGGAAGGTCGAACCAGCGATGCCGTGCTGACAGCGATTCGCGAAGCCGAGGAGTTCTCCCAGGGCTTTCCGCCGCGGGCGGACCTCGTGAGCCTGATGGGTCGCCTCACGAAACTCGCCGGCTCGCTCGCCCTGAAAGTCCCCGATACGAACTACCAGCCGTCCGAGATCAAAGGGGTTGGCCTGACGAAGGTGACGGTCCAGATGGGAGTCGAGGGGGCGTACGACAAGATCCGCCGCTTCGTCTACGAATTGGAGAGTATGCGACGGTTTCTGGTCATCGAGCGGATGTCGCTGCGGGATCTAAAAGGGGTGTCAGTTCTGCAGGTCCAAGTGCAGTTGGCAATGTATCTACGGTAGCGACTCGGTTGGGATTGGTTTGCACATGCGATCCATGCGGACGAAGCTCTTGATTCTGGCGGTCCTTTTGGGGGTCTGGGCGGTCATCTTCGTCCTGCGCCGACCCGGCGAACCGCCGACGCGCACCGGGCCGGCCCAGACGGACGCCCGGGTGCCGCGCGCCGCGGCCGGCGGCGGAGGCATCCCGAAATTGCGAGCGGACCTCCTGAATGTGGCCCGCGCTCCATACCCCGCGGACGTTCAGAATATCTTCAGCGCCCCGCCGCCGCCGCCGCCTCCGCCGCCCGTCCAGTCGGCTGTCGGTCCGGGTATGCAGGGGTCCGCTCCGGCGCTTCCGCCGCCCGATCCATTCCAAGAAGAGGCCAAGCAGTTCCGCTACGTGGGCTTCCTTCGAGCGGGAAACTCGAACACCGCCTTCATCGTGCGGGGGCAGGAAGTCCACACGGTCCCGGTCGGGTCGATGCTGGGTGGGCGCTTCCGCGTAATGGAGGTCCAGGACGACGGCGTCGTCCTGGCGTCTCCTGCCGGCGACAAGCAGGTCCGTCTGTCGCTCACGGGAGACAGCGCGGCGGCCCCCCGGGCGCCGGGCGGGCCTCAGCCAGGCGGGCCTCAGCCAGGCGGGCCTCCACCCGGCCCTGCTCCGCGAGGCGTTCCACAGCCAGGCGTGCCTCGATGACGTTTGATGGAGGAACGGTGAACCTTATTATCCGCGGCAGAGCACTCATCGCGCAGAATCTCGGCGAGGGACGGCGATGACAACTTCATTGACCGGTGCGTTTCGACGGCTTGCGCTCCCCGTGATCCTGGCAAGTCTCGTGGCGGGGTGCCTGTATTGGCCCATCGAGCGGGGCGAAGAGCTGGGCCAGGAGGGCCGCTGGGAAGAGGCCGTGCGCGCGTTCCAAGAGGCCGTCCGGAATGACCCGCGCAACACCGAGGCGCGCCTCGGGCTAGCCCGGGCCATGATGGAGGCGGCCGATCAGCTGGTGAAGCAGGGCCAGGAGCTGGAGCGGGCGGACCGGCTGAGCGACGCCGCGGCGGTGTACCGCCGGGCGCTCAGCTATAACGGCGAGCACCAGGGGGCCCTGACGGGCCTCGACCGGCTGGCGCGGGCGGCGGCCGTCAAGGAGAAGCTGGGGCGCGCGCGCGAGCGGATGGCGCAAGGGGAGTGGCGGGCCGCCCAGGCCGAGGTGCATGCCGCCCTCCGCTTGGACCCGGAGAACGGCCCGGCCAAGGCCCTCCGGCAGGAGATCGCGATCAAGCTGGCGACCGAGGTCGCCCCCTCCAGGGTCGACACGGATCCGGAGCGCCTGGCGCAGCAGCTCTTCGCGACGAAGCCCGTGACACTCCGCTTTCGTGACACGGACATCAAGGAGGTGCTGGAGGTTTTCGCCCGCACCGCGGGGGTGAACATCTTCACGGACGAGGCCCTCCAGCCGAAGCGCATCACGACCTTCTTCCAGAACCTGTCGCTCCGCGAAGCGTTCAACCTCATCCTGACGTCCAATCGCCTCTTCGCGAAGAAGGTGGCCGAGAACACCGTCATCGTGGTCCCGGACAACCCCGGGAAGCGCCAGCAGTACGACGAGCTCATGGTCCAGACCTTCTACCTCACCGACGCCGACGCCAAGGTGGTGGTAAACCTCGTGCGGACCATCCTGAACACGCGTCAGGTGTTCGTCAACGAGAAGCTCAACGCCCTGGTCATCCGGGAGACCCCGGAGAAGATCGAGCTGGCCCGGAAGGTGCTGGAGGCCAACGACCGGGGGGTGGCCGAGGTCGAGATCGACCTGGAAGTCCTCGAGATCGACCGCCAATCCGTGCAGAACCTCGGCATCGACCTCGCCCCGCGCTCGTACTCGGTGACCCTGGGGTTCCCGACGGACATCCCGGTGAGTGACTTCTTCAATACGATCCAAACCGGCAGCGTCGTCAATATCACCAATCCCTCCCTGATCCTCAACCTGGTGAAGAACGACGGCTTCACGAACATCATCGCCAACCCCACCGTGCGCATCCTCGACCGGCAGAAGGCGCGCCTGCTCGTGGGCGAGCGTCGGCCGTTCCAGATCTCCCAGTTCACCAGCGTCCCCGCCGTCGCCGGGACGTCGTCGACCACGCCGACCGGCGCCGTCACGACCACCCAGACGAACGTCGAGTACCGCGACCTGGGGCTGAAAATGACGCTCACGCCGACGGTCCACCTGAACGGCGAGGTGACGGTCGAGTTGAATTTCGAGATCAGCGCCGCGGGCGCCCCGATCGCCGGCATCTCCGGCGGGGAACTCCTCCCGCCCGTGAACACCCGAAACCTCGACACCTTCATCAAGGTCAAGAACGGCGAGACCCGGCTCCTGGGCGGGCTCTTCCAGGATGTCGAAGCGGCCAGCAACAGCAAGATCCCCTTCCTCGCGGACATCCCGTGGCTGGGCCGGCTCTTCACCAGCGGCAACCAGGAGCGCCGGCGGACGGACGTGCTGATTTCCCTCACGCCGCGCATCGTGAAGGTCCTGGAGCGGCCCGACCCAGAGATCGAGAGCTTCGCGTCGGGCACGGCGGACAGCTTCGGGCCGGCGGCACCCGCCATCCCAACGCCGGTCGCGCCGCCGCGACCCGTCGCGCCGACAGTACAACCGCCCGCCGGGCCTGGTGGCCCTGGGCCTGCCGCGCCAGGCGGCGCCACCGGCCCTGGCCCGCGCCCGTGACGAGACGTGGACCGCTTGCCCGGCGAGCATGTGCCGGGAGCACCTGTGGGCTCACCATGATCGAGTTGCTGGTAACGATCTCGATCCTGGGGATTCTGGCCGCCGTAGCCATGCCTTTGGCCCAAACCACCGCCACGCGCACTCGGGAGCTGGAGCTTCGCCGCAACCTGCGCCAAATTCGCGATGGCCTCGATCGATTCAAGTTTGAATATGATAAGGCCAAGACGAACGCGGTCGACGCACGCCAAGAGTTCAAGAAGAAGGTGTCCGTGGATCGAAGCGGTTACCCGCTCACCCTTGAGGAGATGGTCGAGACCAAGATCCTGCGGCGCATTCCGCTCGACCCGTTGAGCGCGGATGGCAAGTGGGTGACCCGATCCTTCTCCGATAATCCGGAGTCCAGTCTGTCCGATGGAAAAGACGTGTACGATATCCGGAGCGCCAGCAAGGCGGTGGCTTTGGACGGGACGCACTATGACACCTGGTAGGAATACAGCGGTCAGCGGTCGGCGGTCGGCCCGGCCCGGTCGCGGCTTGTCCGCACCGCACTCGGCGCTCGGCACTCGGCACTTCCGGCGCGGTTTCACCCTGATCGAGATGCTCATTGTCGTCACGATCATCGGCATTCTCGTCACCTTGGCGCAGCCGAGCTTCAACCGGGCCGTGACGGCCGCCAAGGAAGCCACCTTGAAGGAAAACCTCTTCATCCTACGCGACGTCATCGACCAGTTCTATGCGGACAATACGAAATACCCCACCGCGCTCACCGAGCTGGTCGAGAAAGGGTACATCCGACACGTCCCGAAGGACCCCATTACCGGCTCTGCGGAGACCTGGGTCATCGTGCCGGCGACGGACGAGAACGGGCAACAGGTGGGAGTCTTTGACGTGAAGAGCGGCTCCGACCGAACCGCCCGCGATGGATCGAACTACAGTGACTGGTGAGGCACACAGAGAAAGGTTCGTGGTTCGACGTTCCATGTTGGACGTTCACGGTTCATGGCGCAGACGGCGATCCCCCACGCCTGAGTGTTCGGCCCAAACGGGTGACCTGAGCGGCATGCCTGCGCTCTCCCTCGGCCCGCCGCTCCCCGGCACCCCTGCTCCCCGGCATCCCTGCGCCTCTGCGCCTCTGCGCCCCTGCAGTGTCCGTTGGCGGCTCTCGGTTCCACATCGCCCGCGGGGTATCGTCTATCCGATGCTGCTCGGTGCCATCCTCATCATCGGCATCGCCACGGCCGGCGTGGCGGAGCTTTGGACGACGCAGATCAAGCGGGAGAAAGAACAGGAGCTGCTGTTTCGGCTCGGGGAATTTCGGCGCGCCATCGCACGCTACCGGGCCGACCACAACAGGCTGCCGAAGGAGTTGAAGGACTTACTCGACGACAGAACCCAACTACAGACGAGGCGCTATCTTCGACGCATATACCCCGATCCCATGACCGGCAAAGCCGACTGGAGCTTGAAGCTCGTCGTGGACCGAGCCGGCGTGGTGTCCGGGATCGAGGATGTCCACAGCACGAGCGCGGCCAAGCCCCTGAGATCCATTCCCGGGAAGAGCGCGGAAAGCTCGACATACAAGGACTGGTGAAGCTCCCGAACCATGGGGGCGCCGAGCCCACGCCGCTTGTCGGGTCGAGGGCCAGCCGAGCAGCGCAGCGCGAGGAAACCGGACACCCCGCTCACAACCGTTGACAGTCCCGCGGCACAGGACTATCTTTGGCGCTTCACTGATCGCCGAAAACAACGCGCCTGCCCGACAAGGAGACTCTCTGTGCGAGAGAAGGAAAAAGAAATCCGCCGCCGCCGCCAACGCCGTCAGGATCGTCTGAAGAAGCGCCGCCAGACTGCCATGGCCGGCGGCACGTCCGCAGCCAGCGGAGCTGCCAAGTCCCTGCGCAAAGCCGAAAGCGCAGCGCCGGCAGCGCCGGCCCCAGCGCCCGCAGCCCCACTCCCGGAATCCCCGGCCGAGAGAGAGCCCACTCCGAGCGCGTAACCCCGCGCTCGCCAGCTCTGCATCGGATACCTGCGCGACCCGGGCGGCAGACAGAGCCACCCGGTGGGGGGGCTTCGTGCCTTCGCGCAAGATGCGCGGCGGCACCGCTCAGCGTTCAGCTGTCAGCGTTCAGCTTTCGGCGCGAGACGCTTTGCGCTCGGCGCCTGGCGCATAGCGCCGTCAGTCGAGATCCTCTCGCCCCTCACTCCACCCGGCACTCCCCTCACACTTCGCCCGCTGCCAGCTGCCGCCTGCCCGCTGCCCCGCTACCCCTTGATGCACCCGAGGGGCCGGAGCTTTGCCACCATCTTCGAGATGCCGGCATTGTGGCAGACTCTCACCACATCCTCCACGTTCTTGTACGCCTCCGGCATCTCTTCCTTCATAGAGTCGCGGCCGCTCGCCTTAGCGTACACCCCGTACGCGTCTTCCAGCTCCCGCTCGATCGACCGTCCCTTGCCGGCCCTGATGGCGGCCGCCCGGCTCAGGAGGCGCCCGGCGCCATGGCAGGTGCTGCCGAAAGTCTCGCTCATGGCGCCCTGCGTTCCCACGAGGACGAATGACGCCCGCCCCATGTCGCCGGGGACGAGGACCGGCTGGCCGATGGCTCGGTAGCTTTCGGGAAGCTCCGGGTGTCCCGGCGGGAAGGCCCGCGTCGCACCCTTCCGATGGACCACGAGACGCGTGGATCGCCCGTCGACGTGGTGCTCCTCGACCTTGGCGATGTTGTGCGCGACATCGTAGACGACCGAGATCCCCAGGGCGCGCGAGGACTTCTTGAAGATTCTCTGAAAGACCTCGCGCGTCCAGTGGGTGAGGCACTGGCGGTTGGCCCAGGCATAGTTCGCCGCGGCCCGCATGGCACCGAGATATGCCTGCGCCTCATTGGAGTCGAACGGCGCGCACGCGAGCTGTCGGTCCGCCAGCTGGATCCCGTACTTCTTCACCGCCCTCTCCATGGTAGCCAGGTAGTCGGTGCAGACCTGGTGGCCGAAGCCGCGCGAGCCCGTGTGAAGGAGCACCGTCACCTGCCCGGGGAAGAGTCCCATGACGTTGGCCGCCTGCTCGTCGTAAATTTGGTCGACCACCTGGACTTCTTCGAAGTGATTCCCGGACCCGAGCGTCCCGGCCTGGTCGCGGCCCCGCTCGTACGCCTTGTGGCTCACCGCGTCCGGGTCCGCCCCCGGGATGCATCCGCCCGCCTCGGCAAAGACCAGATCCTCCGGCTCGCCCATCCCTTCCGCCACCGCCCAGCGCGCGCCCTCGACGAGCGGCCGCGCCTGGCTCTCCTTGGTCAGGCGGACCTTGCCGTGCGAGCCGACACCGCTCGGGATCGCGGTGAAGAGCAGATTCACCAGTTCTTTGAGGCGTGGGGCCACCTCGGCCTTGGTGAGGTCGGTCCGCAGGAGCCGCACGCCGCAGTTGATATCGTACCCAACGCCACCCGGTGTGACGACGCCGCCGTCCGTGCGCGTTGCCACCACGGCTCCGATGGGAAGCCCGTAGCCCTGATGGATGTCTGGCATCGTGTAGGCTGCCCGCACCACGCCGGGAAGCGTGGCCGCGTTCATCGCCTGCTCCAGCGACTGGTCGCCCTTGATCTGGTCCATCAGCCGGTCGTCGGCAAAGATGATCGCCGGCACCTTCATGCCGGGCTTGCTTCCCGCCGGAATCCGCCAGCGATACTCGTCGAGTCGCTCGATGGGGACGCTCATGACACCTCGCCTCCTTCCTGTGGAAACAACGTAGGCCGCCCCACTGGTGTTGTCAAGGGCAGGCTCGCTCTGGGAATGAGGACGTCCCACCTCATCGAAGACTGGCACGAACCTTCGAGGTGACCTTTCTGGTCAGACCATTTGGCCTTTGTCCACGATGGCGATCGCCGCCTTGCGCAACGAATCCGGCATCGCGGTGGCCGCGATCTCGATCGCCGCCGTAAAGCTGTAGACCATCAGCACCGGCATCATCGGATCGCGGATCAGGCTCCACCGTTCCTTTCCACCGCGAACTCGTTTCTGCGGCCTTCTGACAGAGCGGCTACGCGTCCTCTTCCTCGAGCGGTTGCAGCCTGATCGTACCCACGAGCCCCGCACGGTACGCGGCCGAGTGGACGCGCGCCTGCTCGACAAGCGTTCTCGCGTGACGTTCGGCGAGCCCCAGCCGGGCAATCACGTCGGCGTTGTTGGGTCGTCTGAGGAAGTCGCCGAGCGCCGCCGCGCCGCGCGCGCTGCGGGCTGCGTCCGCCCGCTGCTTCGCGTCGAGCCGGGCCGCGTACCAGTCGCTTGCCAGGACGCTCTCGAGGGCGAAGAGGTATCGCACCTCCTCGGAGTGCAGTCCGTGGCCAGCGCTGGTGCGGCCGCGCGCCATGATCTCGAGCAGCGCGTGCAGCGGCGGGCAGGCTATCGAGAGGCTGCCGTCGCAACAGAAAAGACTGAAGGGCTCAATGCGTTTTGGCTCGAAGAAGGGATGGGGAAGAGGGTGTCGTTTTGCCCGCTGGACGCCCCCTCGAAATTGTTCCCCTTCGCGGTCTGATTGTGCCGTGGTCTCTTCGCGGTGAGAATTCCGGCTCAGGTGCCCTCGCCGGCCTTGCGCAGCACCCGGACCAGGTAGTCCCGGCTTTCCTACGTCGCCTGGATCGGGCGGGCCGGCGCGGGAATCGCCAGGACGGCCGCGCCTGGCAAAAGACTCAATGAGGAACGGCTCAAAAGAAATAACTGAACGTCAGGGCCCCATACTCTGCCGTGCTTGGGTGCCCCTTGAACGTTTTGCCCGCGTACACATAAGTGAAAGTTGCGAGGAAACGCCGGTTGCCGACCCCCACGCCGAACCGGGCGGTTGGCACAAACCACTCCTTGTCGACACTGGGGCTGTCCTTGAAGGTGTTGCCATCCAAGGTGAGGTCGCGCAGGACGAAGTTCCCGGCCACACCACCGAACACGTAGAAACCCAGCGTGGAGAGCATGGATGTCGACGCCCCTGCAGGATTCCACCGCGGAGGCGGGAGTTCACTCATCCCGCGTAGCAGGGTGGTGCCGAAATCGTCCGGAATCTTATAGCCGAGCCGCACGTGCCCTGCCACGTTCCCCTGAATGAGCAAGTTACCCGCCATGAGCCCGACGACGGGAATGGCTTCCACCGCCCATCCGTCGGCCCGGCCCAGGACGCGGTATTTCCTGCGATGTTCGTACGCCAGGTTGATAATCGGTTCGTTGTGCAACTGGTAATCCCAGCCCCGCGGGATGTTGGAGCCGACGAGGCGGTGGAACTCGCGCTGCGTCTCCCCCCCCCAAGGCCCAGGGGCCCACGACCCCGAGAATCAACTTGAGTCCGTTGTATCGGTTGTCCCGATCCACGTGCAAGCCGAGACCAAATGTCAGCACTCCTGCGTACGGCCGGTCCGTGGGGTCGGGGACGGCCCGCGCCGTATCCTCCGGCGTGAACATGGCCTGACTGAGGGAGTAGGTGACTGTATGGCGTCCCTGGCCCCAGGGAAGCCAGTTCATGATGGGATCCGCCCAGCTCTCTCCCGTGTGCGCGAGCCACACGGCGGAGCCGTTGGTGTAGAAGCGATCGTGGTTCGCGATGGTGTCGTTTTCCCAGCGGATACCCACGGTCCAGAGCCGCTTGTCCGTCGAGTTTTCCACGCTGGTCTGTCCGTCCGTGGTGGCGGCCTCGACCGCGCCCGAGCTCAAGCACCCGGCGGCGAGGCAGGCGCAAAGCGTTACCCGCACGACGTACGCCGCCGAGCTGGAGGCGCCCCGGGCCAAGCCCGCCCAGAGGGACAGGAGAACTGCACCCGCCACTGAGCCCATATGGCACTCGTGTACTCGACCCATGTTTCGGGAACCGCCCTTCTACTTCTCGTCCTGGCACGTGTAACCTTTTTGCGTGAAGCCAGGCGCGCGACTCTTGCGAGGGCCGTCGGCCAGACGCTTTATCACCACGGGGGCCCGTCGCCTTTCAATTCGGTACCTGGTACCGGCCGGGGCCTAAGTGATGGAAAATACGAGGGGCGCATTCAACTTTTCAGCCGCGCTCGGCGGAAAGGGCAGCGTCGGGAAGGAGTTCGTACTTGGTGTTGCGGCGGGCCGGAAAGAAGCCGGCGTCCTTGATGAGGCGCTCGATCTCGGGAAGCGGCACCATGAAGACGGACTCCTTGGAGACGACGTTCTCTTCGAGGATGGTGCTCCCCATATCGTTGACGCCGTACTGCAGGGCGATCTGTCCGAGCTTGGGACCCTGCGTGAGCCATGAGGATTGGATATTGGGCAGGTTGTCCAGCATGAGGCGGGAAACCGCAACGGTCCTCAGATAGTCGAACCCGCTGGCCCGCTGCACCTCTCCCAGGTGGGTCCCCTCCGGCTGGAAACTCCAGGGGATGAATGCCCGGAAGCCTCCGGTCTCGTCCTGCACCTCTCGGACGCGGACGAGGTGCTCGACGCGCTGCTCGATGGATTCCACCGACCCGTACATCATGGTGATACTGGACCCGATGCCGAGCTGATGGGCCGTCCGCATGAGATTGAGCCACGCGTCCGCTGAATTCTTGTACGGGGCGATCTCCTCTCGCACGGCTTCCACGAGAATCTCGGCTCCTGCTCCCGGAATGGAATCCAGGCCGGCGGCTTTCAGGCGCGCCAGGCAGTCGCGCTCGCTGAGCTGGGAGATCTTGGCTAGATAGATGATCTCGACCGGCGAGAGCCCATGGATGTGAATCGGGTACCTGTCCTTTATGGCGCGGAACAGCTCGTCGAAATAATTGAGCTTGAGCGCCGGGTTCACCCCGCCCTGAATCAGGATCTCCGTTCCGCCCAGCCGCAGGAGCTCTTCGATCTTCGCAAAGATGGCTTCCTGCGGAAGGACATACCCTCCGTCCTGCCCGGGCAGGCGGTAAAAGTTGCA
>Ga0316619_10000006_pt1 | contig 31004 bp, 51 predicted proteins | sample OWC_Aug_M1_C1_D4_FD_207659 | JGI IMG/M metagenome (GOLD analysis project Ga0316619, IMG submission 207659) | Wetland soil microbial communities from Old Woman Creek delta, Ohio, United States - OWC_Aug_M1_C1_D4_B | ecosystem: Environmental > Terrestrial > Soil > Wetlands | place: USA: Ohio...
TCGATGAGTGAGGCAGCGCCGACGAAGGTGTTCTACGAGACGAGGGGTAACCAGTCCATCGATGTCGAAGCTCTGCCGGACGGGCAGATGCGCGTGCGGTGGAGGGGCCATGAGATGGTCATGAGCCTCAAGGAGTTCAACGAGCGGTTCCAGGAGCAGAAGGGGTTTCCTGGACCCTGTGGCATTGTGCTACCGAACGACATTGGGGCCATCGCCGGGGCATTGCCGGTGAGCCTCTACGCCAAGTCATTGGATGACCTGTGCTACTGTCTGACACGGTGGAGCCAGGAGCACCCTGGGCAGCGGATGATTACCCCACAGGTGCAGTTCTGCCCTACTACCATTTCAAACCCCACCGGGAATGAATGGATTGCGTTCTTCTGGACCGAACTGATTGCCTCCAAGGGCCACATTGACGACGTGGCTGAGGTTTCCAAGCTGATGGGGCCGGAAATCGCAAAGCGCCAGACGGAGCGCCGGAAGCAAATGGAGGACGCATACGCGGAAGCCAAACGGCTGGACCAGGAGAACACCGAGCGCCAGAAGGGTGAGCTGGACGAGCTGCGCCGCCTGGCCGAGCTGGGCAAGAAGTGGGAGAAGATGCACGGCAAGGGGAAGAAGAAGTGAGATTCAAAATACGCCTGGAGTTCAAGCTGGAAGACCTGTGGGTGGGGGTGTACTGGCAAACGGACCAGGCACAACTATACACCGATCCTGCAACGTACATCAGGGGTGATGCACCACTTGGCTGGATACATGTAGTAGATGTGTGGGTTTGCATTATCCCGTGCCTGCCCGTCCATATCAGTTGGGGGAGAGTACACCACCATGCCCGAGACAAGTGATTTTCGTTTTGGACTTTACCTCGGGACTGGCCAGCATGCGACCATTGCTCAGGGCTCCATACTCTACCAACGCCGGAGCAATGACCACCCGGTCACTCCATGGACGGTCAAGGAGTTGAACCGCAGGCGCATGGTGCTGAAGTGCGCCTGTGGTGACCCACGATGTACCCGAACAGAGACCTGGACCGCCAAGCTTAGCGGTCAACATCCGGCGTAATCCCGGTAAACCCCCCACCAGGCGGTGCCGGCCTGGTACCTTCTCCACCGGGATGCTGGCCCGAGGAGGTAAAAACCGGCACAGTTTTTCTTGGCACGCATCCACCGGGCAGCACCGGCCCGGTTCCATCACCTGCCAAGAAGGCGTCGCTCTTGGTGGTGGTAGTATGTCCGGTGCTCCAGGGCTCTGCTCGCTGATGCTGGTGGGCCCAAACTTTTGGAGGCAACAATGAACGTCGAAGACCTCATCGCCAAGCTGCAAGTGCTCAACCCAAAGGCAGCAGTCTACATCGATTCTGGTGGAATAGAAGGAGAGCCTGACGAGTTGAGGGCTATTTACGCCGCTAGAAAGGTTTCAAACATATGGAAGGCCGTCGGCACCGAATACCCAGAGCGTGCGCCTACCATGAATGACCTTCTCATCATGTTGAGCTACTAATGCCAACTCGGCTAGCGATGACTCCAGAGCTGGCACGCGCCAAGGCCATTTACGAGCGCAAGTTCGCTGCGTGGGAAGCTGCCGGGAAACCTGTGTAGCCATGGCGTTTGACCCCAGAACTCTCGGTGCTGACTGCGCACACTGCCCCCTGGCAAAGGGGGGCTGCCCGGATAAGCCGGTGCCCCCCTCCATACCGAGAGGGCGCACGCGCTATATCCTGGGCGGGGAGTCACCTGGGGATGCCGAGCGGGCACAGGGTAGGGTGTTCGTTGGTCCCACAGGCCAGAAGCTCGATAGGGAGCTGGGCACTGCCGGGCTCCTGCGGTCGGAGGCTCTGGTCATCAATAGCCTATGCTGCATGCCCCCACGAGAAGGAAAGACCGAGGGTATGATGGGTGCGGCGCTTCGGTGCTGCTTGCCCGTCTACCGGCACTACGTTTCCCAGGTAGTGGTACCGGCATTGATGATGGGAAAGTGGGCCTGGCGGGCACTGGTAACTCTCGACGGCGCCAAGCTCCCAAAGGGTGGTCTCTCGAAGGGTCGGGGGTTCCTTCGGGATTCTCCCTACCTTCACAACAAGTACATCGCTACCTGGCACCCCACCTACGCCCTCTCGCGCAACCCCTACGAGTGGGGAGCGTTCCGTGTGGACCTTGCCCGGATGGCACGCCTGCTCACCGGGAAGCTCCGGCCGGGGCCACAGCGGCTGGTGACAGAGCCCACCTTGGAAGATCTTCGGACCGTGGCCTATGACAGGTTCGTGGCCCTGGATATCGAGACGAAGCCCCGAAGCCCTCGCGAGTCCTGGACCGGCAAGGACCCCAGGCGTGCGCGGCTAGACCTCATTGGCCTGGGGAACTCGGAGTGGGGCCTGAGCTTCGACCCGGCAGAGCGTCCGGACCTGCTGGCCCCTCTACGCAGGCTCCTGGCGGAGAAGGTGGCCATCACGCACAACGGCATCACGTTCGACCGTCCGGCACTGGACCGGGCAGGCATCTACATCAAACGCATCGTGGACACCCTACACATGCGCAAAGCGCTAGTGGCCACCTCGCCAGCATCCCTGGCCTACTGCTCGTCGCTCTACGATGACCCCCACCCGTGGAAGGAGATGGGGCTAGAGGACCCTAGCGAGCCCCCATCGGAGCAAGAGTGGGATGAAGAGGACGGGGGGGAGGATGAGGAGGAATTTCGGGGAACAGAGGACGACGACAAGGGCCTCCTCTACTATGCCCGCGACCCACAGGCCAAGCGCCGGTACAACGCAGAGGACTGTGTGCGCACCGCGCGCATCCACGTTGCGATGGAGGCAGAGCCCGAGTGGCAATCTGAGCAGGTCCAGAGGCTCTACCAGTTCCGCTGCAACTCCGCGATGCTGGCAGCGGACATGCACGAGATTGGGCGCATGGTGGACCCGGAGCAACGGGTGGCCTTGCGGTCGGAGCTGGAAGGGCTTATCGTCACGCGGCAGAAGAAGTTGGTGGAGATGGCCGGCATCCCCAGCTTCACCGGAAGCCCCAACCAGATGCGCTCTCTCCTCTTCAAGCGCCATGAAAGGGGAGTCTTCCACAAGTTCGGGTTGCTCCTGCCCACCGAGAAGGTCGGCTACACCAAGACGGGTCTCTGTGCAGTCAATCAGGATGCGCTTCTGCTCCTGCTGGTGAACCCCCTTATCTCGGACGAGGCCAAAGCACTTATCTCACAATACTGGAAGGTGGCGGCTCCAAAGAAAGCCAAGTCCACCTTTGTAGATTCTGCGCTGATTGACCAGGCCATTGGGGACGATGGACGGCTCCGACCCGAGATGGGTTCCATGCGCACGGACACCGGGCGCTGGACCGAAGCCAAACCCTCCACCGTGACGTTGCCAAAGGAGAAGGAATGAGCACTGACAAAGAGGCGGTTGGCAAGGTGTTGTTTGCCTGCGAGGGAACGGCAGTTAAGCACCGGATAGTAGTGCTTAATGAATCCGACGATCTCACTCAACTGATACCACAGTACCAGACCAACTGGTATGGTGCGTGTCCACCGGGGCATTGGGAAACCTTGAGGGTTTCCGATGCGATGCATATGCTCCTGGAGGGGATGATGGAGGAAATCCTGCGCCTGCGCAAGGAGAAGGAATGCACGAATGGTGGGTATCCACAACCGCAATGACGTTCTGGGTGCAGACCGCCATGAGTGGGGCTATCATCGATGCTGCACCCATCGCCCAAAGATTTGTGGGGCAGCCGTTTGCCAATCTGGAGTGCTGGCTCCGGCGGCAGGGCGGCTATCGGAAGGAGTCGCTTGGATGAAATGTCCGTACTGGTTCTGCGTGCTCATGTGGTTCCTGATTGGCTTCTTCACCGCAGCAATACTGTTCACAACGAAAGGATAACACCATGGCACCTGACAAAAGTGAGCTGGAGGAGTTGACGCGCAAAGCACAGAAGGCGGTATCCCTGTGCCCACCGGGACATGCGGCGTATGTCCTGGTGCCCACGGAGACGTGGCTATGGCTGGAGGAGGATGGCAGGCTGGGGGATCCAGAGGACAGAGAAGAAATGTCAGTTCTGGACCAGGCACTGGATGACGGCTATATCATCGAGGAGTAGCAATGGCACACCTCTCCGGATATCTGCCGAACTTGCGCCGCATGTACCGCGCGGGACCACATCGAAAGCTCATCGGGGCAGACCTCTGCCAAGTCGAGCTGTGGATGATGGCGGCAATATCCGGAGACCCCGTGCTCCTACGCAACCTCCAGTCAGGTGACGTGTACACGGAGGATGCCAAGTACCTCTTTGCCTTGCCAGAGCACCTGAAGAAGTGCTCCTGCAAGGAGAAGACCTGGACTGCCGAAGGGCCACGCATCATCTGCCAGGCCCCCACGAACCACCTGAAGCCCAAGGCACGTCAGGATGCCAAGCAGACCCACTTGGCGTGCCAATACTACATCTTGCTACCCAAGTTCTACCGCCTCATGCTGGAGGCCGACATCAACACCTCTTTCCAGCACTGTGCGAACCTCTATAACGGGTTTCACAAGTTGTACGCCGGCACGTTTGCCTGGGGGGAAGAAGAACTGGCGCGGGCGCACCGGGAAGGGTGCTCCCGAGGACGGATTCTCGGCATCACACGTACCTACCCCCAGCTCGCGACCATGCAGGAGGCCATGAACTACCCCGTGCAGACCACGGCGGCAGAGCTGTTCGGGCTCATCCTCCAGCGGCTGGGCTCCGGCATCCGGCCGCGCTGGGGTCAGCCGGCGGGGCTACTGTGGGAGCGGTTTGGAGGGGAAGCCCAGCTCGTGAAGCACTGGTACGATGCCGTCTACGTGGAGGCCGAGGAGCACATTGTCAAGGACGTGCGGCAGACGGTGGTAGAGGTGATGGGGATGCCCGTGGTAATCGAAGGCAAGGAGTGGCGCTTCAAGTGCGAGGTGAAGGAAGGCTACCTGGAGAGTGACGTATGACATCGATTGCCGTGGCGTTTGCTGTGCTTGGTGCCATCAACGTAGGTGTACTTGTCTGGTGGTGGTTCGAGCTGGGAAAGTACCACTAGTTATGAATACCGACATCCTGCTGAACGAAGTAGGTGTGCCTTATGGATGGGGGCACAAGGGCTATAACGCATCGGGCGTGCCGGTGAAAGAGCACAATGGCAAGCTCGTAGAGGCCCTCTACTACGGCTACGACTGCTCAGGGTTTGCCGCGTGGGTGGGGGAGCACCTCCGCTCGGAGCCGCTCCGGGCAACCTGGGACGCGAAGCGGATGGAGAAGGAGCTACCCGAGGTGCGCCGGGAGGACGTGCGCCCCTTCGACCTGGCCGTGTACCCAGGGCACGTAATGGTGGTTCTGGCGGTGTCTCACGCCGGTAGGGTGGTGGTCATCGGCGCAAGTGGGGGCAATTTTGAGGTCACCACCAAGGAGTATGCCGAGCGTGTTGGTGCAATGGTGAAAGTGATCAACCGCCCCGACTACCGCCCGGACTTCATCGGCTTCAGACGGTGGTAGTGCTAGGTCAGTAGTGCTTCACCTTCGGGAGACCTAGCCCGTCCCGGAGTCCGTCTACCATCGCCTCGATGCGGCCAAAGGATTCCTTGGTCTCCCGGCGCAGAGACACCTGCTCGTTGCGCATGGATTCCTGCTCCACCCGGAGCTGATGGTACTCGGCCTCTCGCGCTAGGTCCCTAGTCACCAAGCGGTCAATGGCCACCTGCTGGGTGGTTTGGCGCTGTTCATAGGCCATTGCCGCAGCCCCCCTCGTGGCGACGAAGGTGCCCCCGGACCCCAAGGCGGCAGTTGCCAGGGGTACCAGGATGACCTTCAGGTCGAGCTGGCCAAACAGTTTCACGGCCGGCAGCCGTTCCTGTACTGGCGCTGGAGGTCTTCCCGCGTCGCCGCCTCGGTGGGCTTGGTGGCCTCGACGATGTGGCCGTAGGTCCCCCCGTCAGGCTTGCCCGGCAGCCAGCACGCGGCCTTGCAGTAGACCTCCGGACGCCCCTTCTTGTCCTTGCGTGGCCAGCAGGTAGCACTATCGATTCCGGGTGGATGGACCGATTCCGGATAGGACTCTGGTTGCCCAAGAGCCAGCATCAACAGGAGGGCGATCACGGCTTCACCCCCCGAATGGACTTATCCAGTTGCTCCTTGACGGCATCGAGACGCGTAGCTGCCGCATCCTCCCGGCACTGGTCAATGGCGGCCCTGGCGTGGGCGTTGGCCTGGCCAAACCCGGCCGCACAGGCTCCTGCCACGAAGAGCCCAGCTCCGAGTCCAATCTGCTGGGCCTCGTTCAGCTCCCGGCCCTTGAAGATGGCTGCCAGGCCAGCTGCCCCGGTAGCGAAGGTGCAGACTTCGGCCACCACAGAGGTCAGTTCGTCCCTGGCCTCGGCAGCCGCGCAGTTTCGGGGGAGACCCGGCACTGTCACCGGTGGGGGCATATCTGCCATCTGCCGCACAGAACGAACGGGGGAAGCTGCACAGCCAACCAGAAACACCGCCAAAAGTAGCTTGTTCACGCCTAGTCTCCGTCAGGAAGAGTACCTATACCGCGTTTACCTACCAGCACAACACGAGTGTCTGGGGTATTACCGACGTTGCACCCTCCATCGTACCCGATGGTGACGCTAGAAACACCATCAGTCCAGGGGTTATAGGCCCCGGCGCATGTGTAGTTGGTAGGCGTAACAGTGTTCGCCGCAGTGCAGGCTGTCTGGATAGTGCAGATGTTCTCAAGCCCTCCATCGGTCCTGTGCTTCTGCACTGTCCAATGGGCATTGCCGGCACCACCTCCAGCAGTGATAGGAAGCACCTCTGCCCGCGTGATTGTACCAGGTACAGTAGGGTTCCATCCACCCATGGTGGCACCACGGGGTACAGCATTGGTGTTTGCTCGGGTGGAAAGCATCCGCTCTTCCAGCCCAACGGAAACAGTGCTCCACCAGGAAACGCCATCACACACATACCAGTAGTAGACCCCGCTAACTACACGGGCTACCTGCCTACCGATGAGACTGCTGTCACAGGCAATAGCCCCCTTGGTGGCTGCTAGTGAAATCTGATCGGTGGTGAGCAAGTCGCTTACTGTCAGTGTACCAATACCATCAGTCCCCACTTTGAGGTCATTGCCGACTGTCCAAGTGGTTCCATCGAGGTACAATGTTTGTGCGCAGCTATCTGAAGGTGCGCAGATGGAATCAGATCCATTCAACACTAGTCCCCCACCACCACTTGCGCGGGTGCTGAAAATCCCCACAAAGGTTCCGCCGTCGAAGTTGGAGGCCGACACGTCGGAACCAAACGTGGCGGCCCCCCCAACCCCCAGGGTCCCGGAGATGTCTACCTGGCTGGGTGCGATGACGGTCCCGTTGACCGGGTGGGACAGGTGAACGAGTGGAGATGACTTCGCGTTCACGTCAACGTTCCGTCGGTAGACCTTGCAGGTACCAGTGCCACCGGCAAGGATGAACGCCAGATACCGCAAGCCTGGGGAGATTCTGGTCTGCCATGCCGTGTTCGCAGGGATGGTCAGGTCATCCGTGGTGGCTACTGCGGTAGCTGCATTAGGAGCAATCCGATAGTGGGTATCTACCGTGCAGTAGACCATCTTCCAGCCGGACGACAGTGCTCCAGTGGTGGCACTGGTTCCAGAAGTAGAGACCGTGGCCTCGTAGTTGCCAACCTCGGCAATCACGATACCAGCCACCAGCAGGAGCAGGGCAGCTATGATGGTATAAAGCTTGCGCATGTGAACCTTACTGCACGCAGATGTAGGAAACCGTGTCCGTGGTGGTGTTCGGACCCGTTACGGTGAGGGTCGTAGTGGACACGGCACACTTCACCGGGTTGGCTTGTGTGGTGTTGTTGCTGCACACGCAGATGGCACCAGAGTTCACCGTTGCGGTGCAGACAGACGGCGAGGCATTGTTCAGGTTGCAGTTGCCTCGTGTCTTGGTAGACGCGATGATGTTGTCTCCAGTGTTGGTGAAGCTACCAGAGTTGCTCACGTTGCCGGTAGCGGTCAGGTTGTTCACCCCTGCATCCTTGCCCGCCAAGTAGGCTACGAAGGTGGTCTCACCGGTCAGTGTGGTAGCGCCAGTTACCCCCAAGGTACCAGAGATGGTACCGTTTCCGGTGGCCGTGACGTTGTTGAAGCCTGCGTCCTTCCCAGAGAGATACGCTGCGAAGGTAGCCTCTCCCGTCAAGGTGCTGGCTCCCGTGATGGACATGGTGCCAGAGACGGTCTCGTTGCCCGTCATGGTCACATTGTTGAACCCCGCGTCCTTGCCGGAGATGTACCCGGATGCGGTGAGGGTAGAGACCGTGGTGGCTCCGGTAACGGTCAGGGTGGAGTCTACCGTGAGGGTGTTGAAGTCCCCGCCGTAGCTCTCCAGGTAGCACTTCCCCGGCCCCGGTCCCTTCTGGATGAAGGCGAAGTAGCGGTTCGTAGTGTTGTCCACCCACACCGGCTTGTTCGCCGGCAACGGCGTGCTGGAAGTGGTAGCCGTGGGAACGGTGGCGGAGGTGGTGTAGTAGACCGACTGGTCCGGGCAGTGAACGCGCGTCCACGTTGCCGGCACATAGAACGCCTTGCTGGTGCTGGTGACCTGGGCCGTCAGAGTCGAAGGGTCCGTACCCAGGGCCATCGACAGGAGGCTGGTCATCGGCGTAGTGATGGCGGTGAGGGCCAGGAGCCCCACCACCGCAACTGCAACCGCGAAAATCCACTGTACCCGCTTCATGTTACACCTCCTACTACGTAGGGAAAATCAGTCCTTTGTTGCCGTTGGCCATCTGCTGTGGTGGTTCGGGCGTTGCCATACGCCGAAGCACCTCTGAAATTGCCCTTGGAGAATAGCCTCCCGCCACCAGGTTGTCCAGCTCCAAAGACATCTGCGCGATGAGGTCTGGCCCCAACCCCAGGAGTATGGCGGGGTCCCCACCGAGGTACTTCGCAAGCATCACCAGCCTTGCCGGGTCCATACCCCCGGTGGGACCCCGTGAAAGCTGATACTGAATCTTGTCCTTCTGCCCCTGTGGTGTAGCTGGCATTTGTGGGGTAGGAGTAGGAGACTTCCTCACTTTCACACCAGGCCAGTCCACGTCTACCCGGCCCTGGGGTTCTGGGGTGGGCATGCCCCCACCGGGTACCCCCATGGCATCCATGCCCTGGTTGAGGAGCTGCCGGAGGTACTGGCGAGTGCGCTCCGGTTCCGGCGGTGCCGGCTCGGTGCCCAGCACCTCGATGCCGTAGGGGCCAGCCGCAGGCGTAGGCCACTGGCGCTGCACGGGCAGGTCATCCATCGGTCCTGGATCTACTCTGATGCCTCCGGCCATCTAGCGCCCTCCCCCCAATGCACCTTCCAACGTAGGATACTCGGTAGGCAGTTGTGGCAGTCTCCCGCCAGATTCGAATCCGGTAGGGTAGGGGTTCGAAAGTGGGGGAAGCACATCAGTGGGCGCACCGATTCTAGCCGCCGCTTTGGGGTAGGCTGCTTCATATCGGGCCTGCCGTGCTGCCATCATCTGACGCAGGGCCATTAGCCCAGCAATTGTGTCTTGGATTGACAACTGTTGACCAGATAGCATGTCAATAATCATGCGTTCGCCTTCGGTAATCTGGGAACCCACGATAAGCTTCCGGAAAGGCGTGATCGCCAACGAGACTTGGCGGCGAAAATCTTTCTGTGGTTGCTCCAGACTGGCATCAGCAGCCACTTCGAGCCCCGCCGCAATTGCCTTCCCTACCATGGGGATTTGGCTTGCAATGTTGGCACTACGCCGGGTGATGTAATCGTACTGGTCCGGTGTTACCCCTGGGGCAGTTTTTGCTGTGGCCACAATTTGGTCAATTGCAGGAACCGTCCATGCCGTCTCGGCAGTGCCCCTGAGATAGTCCTCTGCCTCTCTAGCTTCAAGGTTGCCTCGTGCCACGTCAATACCGGCCCACCGTGCAGCCAGATTGTCCTGAGCTATTTTGATGCGTTCTGGAATACCGGACGCCTGGGCATTCATCAACTCTTCCCGCGCAGCACGTAGTCCCTCCTGTGCATCGAATTGCCGCTGGCGCTCCCGTAGCTGGTCCCTCCGCAGCTCATACTCCAACCCCCGAAGGTCCATCATGCCTTGGTCGCGCCTGCCTCCAAGCTGTGCCAGTGAGAGAAGCGCAGGCATGTCCCTACGCGCGAAGGGGGCAGAAGGAGTAGGTGCTTGCTCCTTGGCTTGGCGTGGTGCGGTGACTGTGATGTCCTCGGAGAAGGAGGGCATCGTGGGAGGCTGGGAAACAGCCCCACTGACGATTGGGCCCTGTGCCGGCATCTGGGGGGTAGCCGTTGGCGGCTGTGCCTGTGGCATCTGTGGTGTAGGTGCCCCGCCACCGCGAAGCTTGGCCGCCCACGTCTTGGGGTCCTCGCCGGACGCCACGGCAATCATGGCCTCCTGAAGCCTGGGATCCATCGGAGAGAGCTGGTCTACCGTCTTGGCGATGCCCCCCAAGGACTCACCAACCGCTCCGATGTAGTCCTTTGGCTGGTAGTCAAGACGTGGCAGCGCCATGGCTAGTACCCTCCGAACGTGGTGGGCATGGACGGCAACTTGGGCTGAAACTGCTGGCCAATAGACCCACCCAGATTGGAGCCAAGATTCCAGCCGCCGGTTGCACCGGCAATGGCTCCAGGGATAGCACCTACGCCGCCCACGGCAGCGCCTCCAAGCCCCCCAGCAATGGCCCCTCCAAGTCCCCCGATGATGCCCCCACCAAGCCGCCAGAGGTCTTCCCCCTTCTGCTGTTCCAGCTTCCACTCGTCCAGCGCCCGGCCGTACTTGTCGGCCTGGCTCTGACCGGTGGTGCTGGTCAAGCCCCCCAGGGCTTGCATGGCCATGCCCTTGCGCTGCGTAGCCAGCTTGGCTGCCGTGTCGGTGTACGCCCTCTCAGCCTGGTTCTGGCTGTAGGGGCCGAACACGCCGCCCATCTGGGAACTCGACAGCGTTGCCTGCCGTGCCGCGTTGAGGATGGGTGCAAACTGCGGGTCGTTGGGGTCGAAGGGCATGTTCAGCTCGGCAAAGAGCTGCCGCCACTGGTCCAGAATGGTCTCCATGGGGTCCTTGGGGGACCCTTGCTTGACGGTCTTGCCGGTGCCAGCTAGCGGCCTGGCACCTTCTGCACCCTCTGCACCCAGCCCCCCGGCCGAGGGCATCACCGGCAACGCAGAGGGGCTACCGCCCGCCGGTAGCCGAGGCTGGTAGGTTTCTTCCCTCTCTCGATACCGTGGAGCGGCCATGGCTAGGTGTCCATCACCAGAATAGAGAACTGGTTCACGTCGTATGCAGCACCGGTGTAGTCGAAGCACTTGACCAGGAAGTGCGGTGCTGCCACTGCGCGGGTGTCCGCCACACACACGGAAGCCGTGGTATGGGAGGTTACCAAGATGGCAAAGCTGGTGTTCGCGGGCGTGTAGGCCAGCGTGCCACGAAAGACCCCAGAAGCCGCATTCGTGGAAACAGTAAGCTGGCTGGAGTCCCCAGCGGTGCAGGCAGTACCTGCCGCCGCAGAACCTGTGCAGTTCGAGGTGACCACAGCCCATGCCTTGGGCACCAGTGCCGGAGTTGCGAGCTTGCTGTGAGAGATGGCTGCACCTGCCGCAACGTCGGTATTCGAGAGCTGCACCCCTCCACCAATCTTGTTGGTGTTGAGGAAGGAGAAGTTGTTGTTCAGGTTGACGGCAGTGGGCACTTCGCTGTTGCCGAACGTGTGCAGTGCCCCCATGGACATCTGCTCCAGCATCCAACCGCCTCCAAGCCCAATACCCAGACTCATTGCCACGAGAAGCGCCTTCATTGCATTCCTCCTACCCCACGCGGGGGATGATGTCCATGTTGGCCTGAAGTCCATACATCTCCCACATAGCCACACCGTTCTGGAATGGGGCTACAACACCATCGAAGAGCACTGCCGGCGAACCGCTACCGTCACCAGCAAAGTTCTGGGTGGCACTGGTATCCAGCCCCAGAATCGCACCCAGGCGCCTGGAGACCAGAAGCTGCGCGGCAGTGGCAAAGGCGTTCGCGGTGAGGGTGTTGTCCGTGAAGTTGATGGTCAACTGCCCAAAGGACGGGTTGGGGGTGTCGTCGAACCGCACGATACCGGTGCCGAGAATCTTCACGTCCAAGTCATAGGCGGCCAGATTGACCGCATCCACTATGCCGTCAGAGTTCAGAATCGCAGCCGCTTCAATTGCGGCTACCAGCTCGGTAAGGGTGTAGACCCCGGCCGGGATGGTCAGGAGCTTCTGGTCCGGTGTGGCATCCCAAACCCCAGGACCAATCACCAACGTGTCGTTGAACCCGGCCGTGATGACATAGCCGGCCTCATCCGCAAGGGTGAACTGGTGGGTGTCCCCAGCCTGGCGCAGGTTGGGGTAGATGGCCACGGACTGCGCCTTTACCGCCAGCGGGTCCACGTCGAGCTGGTTGGAGCCCAGCCGGAACGGCGTGGGGTTGATGTGCTTGGTAGCGGGGGCAGAGCTACCGTTGTCCAAGGCCACCGTACCAGTCAGGGCTACATCGTCAAGAGCACGAACGGCGAGAAGGATGCCGTCGTTCGACTGCTGGTTGCCGGGGGAGAAAATGACCTCTCCAGTACGAAGCTCTGCCAGCACCTCGGAGCCAACGAACGCGGTATCCGAGATGGTAGCGGTGGCCGCAGCCAGGTCTCTGGGGCTATCCCCCACCACGCCAAGCGCGTAGCCCTTGGTGGCAGGAAACCCGGCAGCAAATTGCGTGTTGGCCATGTAAATTAGTTGCTTCTCGGTTCCTAACCCCCCGGCAACTGTCATTGCCACCAGCCCAGGCAGAGCAGTGGTGTCCTCCTCCGCTACACCAAGATATTCGATAGGTCCGTACCAGCGGGCATCTCTCCAATCCTGTGGGGGGCCTTCCCGGAGGTCCAGCCACCATTGCTGGGTGGGGGGTGCGCTCAAGTCCTGTCCCTGTCCGAATGCCTGAAGGCGGTAGAACCCATCAAAGTAGGTACCCGTCATCCGGATATGCTCTGCCGGCGGGGCGTAGCCGAAGATGGGCTTCAGCTTAGTGCCCACCGGATACGGCAGCGCACCCTCCCGGTAGAACCACACGTCATCTTTGCCGGCCCAGATGACCCCGTAGGGAGTAGTAGCCACAGTCCACGGGGAAGCACACCCTGCCGCAATGTGCATCCGTAGAGGTACCAGCGTAGAAGTCCCTCCGGTGCTCTGGTCCAGGTCTCCAGTGAGCAGGAACGGGTTGCCGACCCGCCGTAGCACCAGCAGGGCAGCCTGTGCAGGCGTACCGGCAGCCGACAGCATGACCTCGGTCATGGCCCAGATCTCGTCACCGTCATCACCAGAAACGAGAGACACGGCCCGGCCATTGACAGCTAGTACGTCGTTGCCCACCACATTGTCAGTGTAGTCATCGGTGAAGATGAGGGTGTTCTTCCGGCCCGCGCCGAGGTTGCCGTAGACCATCCGCACCCGGAAGGGGGAGGCCACCAGGGGATGGATGTCCTCGTTACCACTGCCAGCAAGTACGAGTGACGTTTGAGTGCTCTGGCTGGTTTCATCGAAGCGGTATGCAAGAGGTCCAGTAGGACCGGACCATGCCGCGTAAGGCCCAGGGAGCAGGTATGCCCTGTTGTTCCACGGAAACAACCATGGCCGCCTGGAGTAGAAGTGCAGGGCACTAGGGCCGGAAGATACTGGAGTCACAGCCTCTATGCCTGCTATTCTGCCCTCCAAAGCACACGAGGAAAGGTCAGAACCAGAAAACACTACAAGTACATCGGAAGTTCCTGTGGCATTGGGCAGAATAGGAGACGGAATCACGCACTGGCCTGGCGTGTTGGTGAACGTCCAAGGTCGCTCTAGACCCCCACGCTTCGAGAGCACACCGCTGGGTACCGGCACTAGGTTCTTCCCGTACCGGTACTCGCCCTTGCGCAAGGCCCGCGCGTCGTCGTGCAGGTTTACCCCCCTGCTCGTGTCCAGTGGTACCCACTTCATCGGAAGTACCTGGTATCCAGCGGGGGGCGCATCTGGTTGTATCCGGGGGGCTGCCCGAAGTCCACCATGTCACGCACGATGAGGGCGTTCAGCTCGGCACTGGACTCCGCGCGGTCCTGGTGCCCGTACTTCGTTGCGTAGTCGTAGACCCATTGAATCATGGTGCGGTCATTTGGATACCAGGGGATGGCACCAGTAGCCGGGTCCGCCGGCAGCTCCAGGTAGGGGATGACTAGCAAGTAGTCCAGATCGGGTACCGGCTGGAACCACAGGCGCCAGGCCGTGGTGCTGCCGTTGAGGTAGCACTTGACCCACCGTGGCCGAGCGCGGGAGGTTGCAGGGTCGGTGGTGGACTCGTCTGGCCCCTCACCGTCGAGGGTCTGCACGCGAACCGGCCCCTGGTCAGTGAACCCGGTACGGTAGACGTGTAGGGGGTCCCGAACACGAAGTACCCCGGTGGACACGACAGACCCGTCACCGAAGTCCAGGTACTGCACGCCGGCACCCAGGGCAACTCCGGTGGAGCGCTTGTGCAGTCTGGGCCAGGGGAACCGCGCAGCCATGGACCGCAGCCAGGCCAGGAACGCGGTGGTGGTTGCCGAGTTGTCAGCAAGCTCGGCCCGCCCGGCCTCCGAGAGCCCCTGTGCAATGATTGCGGCTCTCGTCATCTGTCCCACGGTACGCTACTCCTTCTTCTTGACCTTCTTCTTGACCTTCTTGCGTTCCGGCAGGTGCATCCCCTTCGATGCCTCATCGAATTCGTGAACGGTTTCCGAGGAAATCATCCCCTTGCCCAGCATCGCGTGGAACTTCCGCCGCTGTGCATCGGATTCGTAGGCCATCAGTGCGCTTTCCAGTTGCCCCGTGCAAGCGCCGACCGCTGAGGCTTGGCCGCCGGGAGCACCTTCGGCTTCAACACCGCCAGAACCCCAGCAAAGGTACCCAGGATGGACTTCGGCACCTCCAGCCGCCGGCCCTTCACGAACCGTATCCCGTTGAGGCTGCCGTCCTTCAGCGCCTCACAGAGCACGAAGTCCACTGCCGGGTATTCTACCCGTCCGAACTTGCGCATCGCAGGCGGCTTGGGTGCAGCCGCCTTCTTGGAGTCGTCACTCATTGCCTACCTCCGAACAGGGGCCTTGGGCCTCATGTACCTGGTGAAGTCCGGCTTGTGAGCGCCCAAGGTGGGCCAGCTCCACCCACGGCTCTCTCCGGAGGCGAACTCCCGCTCCACTTCGGTCTTGAGCTGGAGCATGTGCTTGAAGTCGTTCTTCCGGGGTACCAGAATCTGATGGTTCTGGTGCTTCGACAGGAACGTGCGGCCGGACACGATGATGCCCTGGAAGAACCGGTCGGCAGGAGGCGGGGGCAGTACCACCATCAGTACATGATTCGCATCTTCCTCCCGGTCCTTGAAGCGCTGCTTCCGCACTTCGATAGTGACCGGCTTCCCGTCCTTCATTACCGGCTTTCCGTGCTCATCCAGCTTGGGCTCCTGCACGAGGACCATCTCCGGTCCGCCACAGAGGGATACCGGCAGGTGGCACTTCGTACATCGGGCACCGCTGCGCTTTGCAACCGCACGGGCAAGCGCGGCATCGGAGGGCTTCCCTCGGCTAGCCGCGACGCTGGCCATGGTCATGCCCTCTTTGATTGCGTTGGGCACGCCTTCCGCCATGGATGCCATGGCTTTGGTGAGCGCCTCGATGGAGGCGCTCAGGGAGTCGATGGTGGGGGTGGACACGGGTTCTCCTGGCTACGTGAAGTCGGAGGCTACGTAGAGCTTGAGCAGGAACTGCTCTCGCGGAATGAGGGCATTGCCCCAGAACTTGAAGCCGTGCGTGCGGACCTGGTGCAGGGGATCCGTGACTCCACCGGTCTCGGTGTAATACTGGAGGTCTTGGATGCCCAGCCACTTGGTAGACCCCTGCCCGTGGATGTACACCGGGAAGATGGTAGCCGGATCGCTCGCACCGGTCCCGTGGATGTTTGCCGGGGCGGTGGTGGTGGAGGTAGAAGCGGCCGTGACTGTCACTACATCCTCGGCCTCGATGGCATCGGCCATCAGGAGAAGGCTCGCGTCTGCGGCAGCCGTTCCGAAGTACAACTCGTAGGAGAAGTCCGAATCCATCCCCGCGAAGGCGAAGGTGAAGGACTCGTCGTTCCCGGCGGCGGCCGAGGTCATCGAGTGAGCAATGCTCACCTGTTCCCGGAAGCCCCGGTACTTGTCGATTGCCACCAGCTTCCAGTAGTACGGGGTGCTGGAGGTCAGAGACCCACCACCGTTGACGGCGGTCACGACTGGAGTGTTGGTCCCGAACGAGTTGCCGGTGGTCACCGCAGCCGTGGTGTTCCCCAGAAGCTCGAACTTGGGCAGGAAGTTCGACTCCACCCAGCGGAGTCCACCCCAGGTGCCAGTCTCGCACACGTAGATGGACTTAGGGTCGGTGTACTGGTGGACAGGCACCCAATTGGTGAGCTTTCGCACCTGGGCAGTCACCTGGGGTGGCGCCACGGCCACGTAGCTCTGCCCGTTGGCGAGGTTGCCGGAGTCCACAGCACCCGTCTTCACGCCCTCCTTCATCGCAGTGCCCGCGATGTTCGCGGCACCACCCAGCACGATACCTCCTTGGGGGTTGCCTCGGGGCCAGGCACCACCATCGGAAAGCGTGACATACGCCTGGGCGATGGTGTCCTCCGCGATGACCATGGTGGACGTGATGTCCGCCAGGGCAGTAACCGACCCGTCGCCGTAGATGACGTTCGTGCCGGCCAGCCAGATGACCTGAATCTCGCGGTCAATGATGCGCTGGGCAACGTCCGCCAGCTCCTTCAGCACGATGTCCGTGATGTTGTGCTTAATCGTGTACTCGGACTTGTCCGTGGTGGCCATCGCAGCGCCCCACTGGCGCCCGGTCACGGTGACCTCGGTCACGGAAAGTGCCGTGAAGGCCGGAGGCGTTCCCTCGGAAAGGGTAGCGATGGGAACCTGCGCCCGCTCCCAGCGGACGAAGTGCGCCGTGTCACCAGAGCCCTTTGGCTGCTTCTCCTTCTCACAGAAGGACTGGCAGACCAGCTTGAGTGCCAGGGTCTGGATCAGCTCGGCAGCGAGGTACTTGTCGTTGTCGGTGGTCCCGGTCGACTGAGTTACGGCGTTCGTCAAATCCATCGTGTTATCTCCTAGCTGCGGAAGTGCTTGCGGCCGTGCTCCAAGATTTCCTGGATAGAAGCATCAGCCGGCAGAGGGGGAGGACCATCAACCACGGGGGCCGGGTGGTACCCACCGGGCATGAAGCTCATGGTGGCCAGTCCGCCGTTCAGCCTGGCGCGCTTCTGCGCCTCCATCTGCTCGGCCTGCCGGCGCTTGATTTCCCGCATCCCGAGCTGGTTGGCCAGGGCGATCTCCACGTCCAGCGGCTGCCCCTTCTCGGCGTACCGGGCCATCAGGGCCTCGGTCTCTGCCTGTACATCTTCGGGCACGCCCAGAGACCTGGCGGTTTCCCGGAGCTGTTGGCTGGAAGTCCACTGGCGCTGGGCCATCACCTGGCTGCCCAGGGCGTTGAAGTGGGGGGCCAGCTTCGCCACCACCCGGTCCACCATGGCGTCCAGGGCAGGGTCCGGCTTGGGTTCTGGCGTGGGAGGAGGTGCGGTCTTGGCCTCCAGCTCTGCCATCTTTGCCTGCATGGCCTCGAAGCGGGTTGCCGCCTCAGCCAGCTTGGCCTCCAGAGCAGCCAGTTCGGCTGCTCGGTCAGGGGCCGGTTCCTTCTTCGCCTCGGGGCTCTCGGTCTTCTCGGTGGGGTCCATGCGTGTGGCCATACATCGCATGGCACTACATGGCTGTCAATGCCTAGTAGTGTACTTTCGTGTATGGTCACATATCGTCATGTATCGTCACTAGGGCGCATCCACCCTTCGCTGCTCTTGCCCATACCCCAGCACTGCCCCACCAGCCGCCGCCCGGAGCTTCTCCTGGTTCTTGGCCATTTCCTCCAGCTGGACCAGCGTCTTGGGAAGCACGGCTGCCTGACGGTAGGCACCGGCCGCACCCACATGGAGGGACATATCGTGTGATGCCTGACCGGGCCGCGCAGCGGCGGCCCACTCACCCTCTGCCCACTCTTGCAGGCGCTTCTCCAGCACTGCCCAGCCCGGATGGGCCATCAGGCCGCGCATCAATCCAGCCTCTTCTTGCGGTGTCATGCATTATCCTCCCAAGTTGCCATACTGTGCCGCCAAGGCGTCAGCGCCCTGGCGTACCTCCATGAAGTCCTCAGCCTCACCAGAAGCCGCAGGCATACCGCGTTCACCCCCACCCTGCTCCACGGCAGACCTGGGGCGGTTGCCTGCCTTCGAGCCACGTTGCTGTGCGGCCTGGTTGCCGGCAGCGAGCGCGTTCGCCTGCATCTGCATCACGTCTGCTGGGCTACCAGTGGCCCTTCGGATGAAGGAGTCGAAGTTGTTGTACCCCTGATCGTACCAGATGCGCTCTAGCAGCACGAGCGGGTCCACAATCACGCCCTGCTGGGCCAGCACCGGAGCCAACTTCATCGCGATATCCAGCATCTGCATGGATGCCTGGGCGCGCTGTGCCTGGTTGATGTGCATCTGGCTAGCTTTCCAGGTCATTGCCGCGTCAATAAGAAGGTCAGCAGGAGTAATCTGAATAGGTTGGTTTGCCACCAGGGCCATCACGTTACGGTCCCGGTACTGGATGCCGGCTAGCCACGCAGCCTGCATGGTGGGAATCAACATTGCCTGTTCTAGGTCCTCCACCCGGACGGACATCGGGATGGCCATGTTCTTCTGGAGAATCTGGGCCTGGGTAGCCGTCTTTGCCTGGTTGGAAGTGCTCCCCTGCATCTGCGCCGGTTGCTGGGCCAGATCCTCCTCCATTCGCCGGAGACCGTTGACCAGTTGCGCTCCGTAGTCCAGCATCTGGTAGGGGGGGCGGAACATCTCTAGTGCCTGGCTAGGTGGGCCGAAGGTGGGGATAAAGAGCCCAGGGTAGAGCGGCGGTGGGGGATGGCCACCCAACAGGTTGATGTCCCCCACGGTAACCGGAGACAAACAGAGGCCCGCCACGTCCAGCCACATGTTGAAGGCATCGTTCGTGTTGGCCTGGAGCGCCTGGGCCATCTTCCCGGTGTCGTACCCATAGATGAAGCCCGGCTTGGCGTTGGGGCTGAAGAAGTCGTAGGGAGGCTCCTGTGAAAGCTCCGGATTCCTGGTGACCGACAACGGGTCGCTACCGGCCAACAGGATGCGCACCGGGTACTGGCAATCCGGGTCCTCCCCTTTCAGGAGCCTCGAGAGAGGCAGGAACAGCCGAGTCCAGACCTGCGTGAGGGCCTTGGTCTGGGCGAATTCGTTACCAACGAGGGAACCCTGCTGGGGTGGGGTCACCTCTCCATGGGCGATCTGCTTTCCAGCCATGTACTCCGCCGATTCCGGCGCAGAACGCGCAGCCGTCTCGTTGACGAGGATGCCCTTTCTGAGCATGTACTGTAGAGTGCTCCAAGGCACTTCCATGTCCTCGAAGACGATGGTGGCATCCTTTATCCCTCTTGCTGTGGTGGGCCAGATGTAGAAGTTGTAAAGGGATATGGTAGTGACCTGGAACCCCTCCTGGGACACCGGCCCGTACTGGAGCTGTGGTACCCCACCAACCCCCATCACCGGTGAAACCTGATACAGCACTTTGCGGCTATAGTGGCGTTTCCATACAGTGGGGCCGAACTTCACCATCTGGGTAGTCATCTGCTCTGCCTGGAGGCGAATCTTCGCATTCGACTCCAGTTCCCACTTCACGTATGCCTTGACGGCCTTCGCTTTCTCCCCATTGCCGCCTTTGTCCACCACATCGAAATACTCATCTGCCGAGGGGAATAGCCCTTTGCGGATGGTGGCAGACCTCTGCTGGAAGAGAGAGGTAGCGATGGGCAAGTAGGACTCGTGCCGCCCGAGATACCGGCGGGTCTCGTCGTGAACGAGATCCTCCATCCGGTCTATACGCTCCCAGAGCCGGTGGAGTGGCTGGCGGGCAGCGCGAATCTGGCTGACCGCTGCCGCCACATCACGGACCTGGGCCAGGATATCGGGGTCCTGGGCCATGTTGGTAGTGGCGTCCGGAAGTTGTGACATCTGCGGAGGAATCTCCGGGATGGCTTCCGCGTTCAGCAGGTGCAGTGTGTCTCGGGGGGCCATCTAGTATCTCCGGTGGGCGTTCATGGGGTCAGCTTCTGGCCGGTAGGCGATAGAGCACGGGCGCATGAGTGGGTCACCAGCATAGCTTGTGGTGCCTCCACTCCCTAGTGCTGTATAGTCAACCGGCATGCCTTCGGGGTCCTGGGCCATCACCTGTCCATGGATGCCGAACAGGTAAACTACACCGTAGCGGAAGGCATCTGCCGGGTGGTCATAGATGCCGTCCTTGAGTGGCTTGAGCGCCCCGGCCTTCTGGGGACTATCCGAGTTGCGCCTGGTGTCCTTCGGGTAGCGGTAGCCCCGCTCCAGGGTACGAATGAGTACGGTACACGAAGGGTCTATCTCCAGCGCGGGCTCCCCACCAATATTCCTACTCAGAAGCATTCGTACTGTACGGATACCCCCATCGATGTCGTTTGGCGCAGGGCGCAGGAAGATTCCATTACGGATAAGCACCGCCGAGGTAGCGCCGGTGTCCTTCTGCTGGTAGGCGGCCGGGTCCCCAATGTCGGCAACTTCCTTTGCCTCCATGAACTTCTCCTTGGTGAAGGAAAGAATCTCTGGCGCCCGTTCATGAATCTCTACGTCCGAACCGTTCAGCTCGGCCAGAACGCGAAGGCCACCAAACGGCTTTTTCTGCGCGTAGAACGTAAATGGGTTGTGAAACCCGAAGTCGTGGAATCGATAGAGCGGCCCGTCAGTAGGCCGGAACTTGAGAGGGTGCTTGGCAACGTGAAAGTCCCGGCGGAACGAGTGTCCATAGACCGGGGTGCCCTTGAGCGTGCTTCCCCACTTGCCCTCGATGTATCGCCTTCGCAGGTCAGGGGTGAGCTGCCGCGCCCGCTCTTCATAGTACCCCTTCTTGACGTTGGCCGCGTTCTCCTTGGGCTCTGGCACGAATAGGGTGTAAATGGGACCCTTGGGCTGGCCAGTTTCCTCATCCAGCACGGGCCGTCCGTGCTCGTCCAATCCGGTGCAGTCCCGGTAGAGATAGTGGTCCTCGTCTGGGGGGTTGAAGACCACCAGGAAGAGGCCCCCGATTCCCGGCAACCGGGCACGCAGCTTCAGCGTACCCATGGTGGTCTCATCTACCTCATCGGCCTCATCCACGATGATGCCATGGGCTTCCAAGGAGCCCAGCCCCGCGTTCAGTCCCAGGAAGGTAATCTGGCTAACGCCTGCTCCGATGCCCCCGATGGGGTTGATGTACCACGTTTCTGGGGACTTCTGGCTTCTCTCCACCAGGGTCCCGTCTGGCAGGCGCTTGAGCATCTCCTCCATACGCTTGAGCGTGGTTTCCTTGAGCTTGTTCTCGTCCTGGCGTGCTACGATAAGTCGGTAGCCCGGAATGGTGAGCCCCCGGAACCACCCCAGGGCACAGGCGAGAGAAGTCTTGGCCGCGCCAGCGGCGCCCATGTACGCGATATATTCGTCCTTGCAGAAGTAGATTTTCTTCTGGGTGGGTAGCGGCGGGCCTCCCAGGAGTCTGGCAAAGAGTCCTTCGAGGCCCTCCAGCTTGACAACGGTGGTCTCCTTCTTGGCCAACCTCTCCAGTTGCTCCAGCCGGGACTCACGCATCGCGCTTGCCCCAGGGATGGTCCTCAAGAGAGTCCATCTGCGCCTTGCGCTCGTCCACTGCCGCGAAGGGCAGGGCACTCAAGGGAACGACCCCGTTCGCCGGCAGCCCCTGGATGATGATGAGGGAGCCGCCACCGCCAAGGGCCTGCTTGTCGCCAAATCCGATACTCTTCAGAACCCGCTCGGCTGCCCGTAGGGCCTCCGACTCCTCCCCGTGCTTGAGGGTGTAGACCAGGCGCTGCACCGCGTAGGGTCCGGCCTCCACCAGGGCCTTGCGCACCCACTCCTCTGCATCTGCGCCCTCCAGGCCCTCTGGAACAGGTACCATCTCGTTAATCTGTTCTTGGCGCATCCGGCCACGCTCGAACTCCCGTTCCTCCGCGTGGTCCTTCAAGTCTTCCTTTGCACGCGTCTTCGGGGCAGGTACCGCCGCTGCGCCAACGCAGGTGGCAGACGTGCAAGAGCCTATGCCAGGTATCTCGTTGGGTAGCTGGTGCCCGGCAGGGCACGTGAGGAAGGAGGCCAGGTTGGCCAGGCCCTCATGGGGGGAGCGCTTCCTCACCAGACCAGCTCCGTTGCCAGAGGCAATTCCTGCCAGTTGTTCTTGGGCTGGAAGGGCGCATCGTCGGGTAGGCGGGGGTTCTTGTCGTCCTTGGCGTTGGGGCGGACCTTGCGGTACCGCTTCCGGTCGCTCTTCCGCCTGCTGGCGGCCCAGCTCTTCAGGTCGAAGTTGTAGTCGATGGCGTGGCGGACACACGGGACCTTGGCCCAGGCCACCACGGGAATCTGGAGGCGCTCCTGCATCTTGAGGGCCTCGGCCAGGGTAGGGGGTTTTGTGCCGCTGGCGATGGCCTGGACCCTTGCCGGCCAGATGCCCAGCCGGAAGGCTACGGCCATCTTGGACCCTTCGATGGCATCCAGGTAGGCAGAAAGGGGGGTAGCGGCGGCCAAATGCAGCACTTTTGGCGCGCCAGCGCCGGCTCTGGTAGGTGTTTGTGGTCCGTTTACCATGGGATTGCACGGTAAGGTACCCTCGCCTGTCATGTAAGTGCAAGCTTCCTGGAGGTACGATGGACTACTACCTGGTGTGCATGCCGTGCAGTGAGGGCCAAAATCTAAACCTTGGGGGGCTGGACCGGTGGGACTTTACCCACAATCACGTAGACCAGGGGCATGATGTGCGTGTTTTGACCAGCGAAGCCGCTAGATGCCGGATAGGGGGCCCCTTGACTTTTGCAGAAAACACCTGTAATTGGGGGGGACCCCCACCCCAACCAAGGGGTGTGGGGTGGGCCCCCCCGTGTGGAGAGAATAAGATACCAGTGGTGGCTCCAATCCCTCGGAACCACTGGTCTTCCGGCTTCCACCGCGCGCTTCAACTTGTTGTGCAGCGTGCCAAGTTAGCGATGTAACACGTTCGTATGGCCAGAAGTGTAGGTGTGACTGGGCAAAACGCGTGCCATGGGACCCTGTAAAAATTACGGTAGGGCATCCATGTCATACTGAACACGACAGCAGTGTCATACTGAACGGCTGTGCCTGCGCCATTTTGGCCACATGCACACACCATGCCACGCACACTTTACGCGTATGCAACCTACATGCCACCGCATCTTGGCATGGTTCGTGGCGTAGCAAGGCGCGTGCCGCGGGATTTTCACCCCGAAACCTCGGGGTATGACATTTTTGTCATACTGAACGCACTGTATTGGACCACTGAACATCTGTGCCGTGTGGCTATTTGACCGCACTGAACGCGGCTAACCGGCCACACTGAACATGGGAGCAGGTGACAAAATGTCTGGCACGGTGGGTGCATAGGGGCAAACGGCAAGTTCCATGCCAGTAAAGTGGCAAGGTTTTTGTCTACTGCAACCCTCGTGCTGGGAGGAAAACAGGGAAAACATGTGACATTTGTGTCATATGTGGTGTCCACCCCACACTGAACAAGACTTGGCACGCTATTCCCAGGCTCCCCAGCGCCTATTAGGGGGCGCCAGGGTGCATGCCAATAGACGCCGGCGCTCCGGCTAACCTGCACTATAGTGCCTGTTGCACCTGCACTATACTGCATATGGCTAACCTATTGAATTTACTGGTCTTGTCCTGTTCCAGGACACCTGGAGTGCGCCCGCGCACCGCAGTTCTGCCTGTCGGCAGGTGGGTACCTAGTGATTACGGGGGGTTAGCGGCGGGGGAGGCTGGCGTGGCACTAGCAGTAGAGGGAGGCATGAGCACCGCAGCCGCAATCGACCTTCTCGTCTACGTTCCCGAAGTCTGGCCCCAGGTAGAGACTCGGGCATGGACCCCGCCGGACCCCGATGGGAAGTATGACTGCCACTTCTACCGGCCCGGCAGTTCCTACGATGAGCAGCGCGACCTTACGGTCCCGGAGATCGTCTATCTGGCCAACGAGTACCGCGCGAGGTTCTACACCCTTCCCAAGCTAGAGGCCATCGCGTGACTAAGCACTCTCCAGACTGCATCCATGCTTTCGGCCGGCGGACCCCTGGTTGCCCCCGCTGCGCTGAGCTGGCCACTGGTGCCGCTCCCCGCCGTGGGTGGAACCACAACGGGCGCTTGTATGTGTACCCCCCATCAGTGGCCATTGCGGCCATCCGGGCGCACGACTGCAAGGCGAGCGGGTGCGGCGTGGTCTGCACCTTCGGGGACTACTGACATGAGCACTGCAATCGACCTTCTGCACCTGGCGCGTAGCGCGAACCCTGGCCGTCCCGAGGGAGTGGCAGAGCTGGCCACCCCAAAAGGGGCAGTGATAGTGGCATGGAATCGCATTACGCGCACCTACGAGGTGGGGACAGAGGCGGAGGTGGTGGCCACGGGCAAGCGCGCGGACGTGCTCCCAGTCCTCAAGCGCTTGATGGGGGAAGAGCCGTGACCACCTACGTCCACTGCAATGGCTACACCGTTTGCCATACCGGCAAGTATGATGATAATGCGCCAGCCGAGTGCGCGCGCTTGGAGTCGGAGCTGGCGGACGGCTATGCCGTGATCGCCTACCAGGGCGGAGTACAGGTCGCTGATGCTGAGGGCTGGCACGGGGATGATGGATACTACACCGATGCCGCGACTGCATCAGGGATGTACGATCCATGAGCTACAAGTTCCCTAGCCCGAAGTACCAGTTCCCGGCCAAGTTCGCATGGTGGGGACAGGGCCCATGGCCGAAGGCGCCTACCTACGCTGATCGGGTACTGGCACAGTGCAGGCTTCCGAGAGACCAGCGGACCATCCCCGCGCCGAGAGAGAACGTGGTGTGGGATACGGTTTACGAGGAACTACTTGAGGCCGGCAGGCTGGAATGGGTGCGCATCAACCCACCGTTCGCCAGCCTGGGGGACTACCTGATAACGAAGGGGAACGCATGACAAGGTTCAAGGTTCAAGGATGGGTACAGCTTCGCGGGTACTCCAGGCGGGTACCCATGCCGGAGAAGGTAGTCGATGCCGTCGACGGCATACAGGCGGGTAAGCAGTATGCCAGCTACTACGGGATTCCCGCAGGTGCGTGGTGGAACGTGGGCCCATGCCCCCAGGTGGTTATCCGTACCGAGGAGAACGCCGCAGAGGAAGAGGAGAATCTGTAATGAAAGTCCTGACCGTCAAGATGCCAGCGTTCCTCGCCAGTGCCCTTATCAACGGGGACACGTCGGGCCTAGAGTGCAGTTGTGGCGCCGATGGAGAAGGACGGCATACCGGGGACTGCGATTTCCGCTGGCTGGCTGAGGCCCTGGCCTACTGCGCTCCGGGACACGTGGCTAGTACCGCTTGTACTTGTGGAGAGGAAGAAAGCCCCTCCGAAGAGGGTGAGCACGCTCCGGGGTGTGGTAAGCCCTACTTCTCCTGGGCCTGCGAACTGCCCGGATGGCCGCAATGGCCACTGGTGCTGGATTACGTGGTGATTTACCAGGAAGGGTAGCCATGGCTGGGATGGAACAATGACGGGAAAGACAATCACGGTAAAGTACCGTGCGTGGTTTGTGGCCAGCGCTAATGAACGCGTTCGAACCACCATGCCGCGTGACTTCTCAGTGCAGCTAGATGAGCAAGCGGCGCACTGTGCCGAGCTACTGGCCCAGAAGATGCAGTGGTCGGGCCGCTGGCACGGGGGCAAGATAAGGGCCAAGCTTTGGGTCTTCGTTCGCGAGGAGCCCAGAGCCAGCTTTGAAGTGTGCGTGCAACAGAACACCCCGGCTCCTGTCTAAGGAGCAAAGGAGACACAATGAAGCTTGCAAGGCAGGATGATCGCAAGAAGGTACCGGAGCTGGAGGAGTACCGCACCATGACCAAGGAGGAAGTTCTTAATTTGGCCTCTGGCGAGCAGTGTCTGTTCCTTCTCCAGCACCTTCGCCCTTCTCCACTGCGGAGTCCCGATGCGGCCTACCGTGTGGGGCAAATTCGCATCAACGGGAAGGTGCGGACGTGGAAGAAATTCCCGGATCGGGTGGAAGTGCCTGTCAAATACGGACTGTACGAGTACAGTACACTGGATCTGGAACAGGCCATGTGCCGGCTTCTGATCAAGGTGGGGCCATGAAGATTTCACGCAGAGACCTTGAGGCGCAGTGGGAGACCATCGACAGCACGGGTGAGTTTCGCCTGCACATTCTCTACTCACGCTCCGGACTGACCGTAAAGGCCCGACTCTGGCACCCGGATGGCATGGTGGTAGGGGTAGCGGATGGTGGCGGGTACGACCGGGCCGGGTCTGTGCTGGGCCAGGCAATCGAGAAGCTCTGGCCGCAGTCCGAGCTGAAGCGCCTGATACTTCCAAGCCACCGTACCGCCTCCGGTGTGCCCAGGCTGGGCCTCTATGGCCTGGAGGAAAACTCCACCACCGGCAAACGCTGGCTGCATGGGTCGTGTGGCCTGGGCTCCATGCTGGCCGTGCTGGACGCGCTGGGATACCCGGCCAGGGTGTTTTCCACCGGGAACGGCAGTCAGATGGTTCTCGCAACTAGAAGGAAGTAACATGTCCTACCTGATCAAGCGCCTTAGCGATGGAGCTTACGTGTCAAGGCCACAAGTCTGGACCAGCTACACCAGAAGGCTAGAAGACGCACGTAGGTTCTCTACCCACAAGGAAGCCGAGCGTGATAGATGCGGCAATGAGGTAGTAGTAGAGCTGGAACGAGAACTCGACATGTACAGGAGGGAGTAAGCAATGACAACGGCACTGTGCAAGGGTGGAAGTGTGGTGTCCGGCGGGTGCCGGCACTGCAAGGCACTGTCGAAGGGTACGGGGTATACGGCACCGCAGGCGGTACGCACGCCAAGGGCTCCAGCGCGCCAGCGGCGGACGCGCCAACTGAATCAGCAGCGGGGCCAGGGGCCCTTCAAGACTCCGCTTGGAGTGTCACCACCGGTTCGTGTGGCTTGTCCTCGTTGTGGCTTGCAGCGTCGGTACCCGGAACTGCCCCACTACGTTGGCAACGATCCGGAGAATGGGTTTTGCATGTAGTTGTGGGGGTGGGGGCCGCCCGTCCCCTGCACAACGGGCCTTCACCTGCCCTTCCGAGCTACCTCGGGAGCACTGGCGAGGAGAGACCATGACGAACTGCATTCGATGCCGCAAAGAGCCTGCAACCGAGAAGCTTCTATGCCGGAAGTGCTGGAATGCGCTACACCCAGCACGAAGAGTTCTGCCGAAGTTCCCGCCGCTTCGAGAGATTGAGGTAAGGGTTGTGGCCCTCACGATGGGGCGGCCGGGGAAGCCATGAAGCCCTCAAAAGAGCAGATTGACGTATTTTGCGACAATGCCCACCACCATGGGCGTCAGCCATGCGTCGCGCTGGGGTGTAGCCGCAAATCCATAGCTGGCATGCGCCGGGGGTACGGTGCGTGTAGATACCACTGGATTGCCATGTGCTTTGGTGAGAAATGGGCCAACCGGTGCGTAGGGATTGAGACAGAGGAAGTAGTGTCATGACCGCCCCGGAGATACTGGATGCGTTCCAGCACTGGTGGTGTTGGGAGGCCAAGCGTGGAGAGCGATGGGTAGGGGTCTACCCCGTCTATGTGGGGGATGGCCTGAACGGGCAGTGGTACATCCGGGAGCCACACCCGAGCACCAGAGCATGGCGAGCTGAGGAAGATGGAACGTTCACGCCGCTTGGAGCGGCGGCCAGGGAAGAAGAAATGAAGCGCTGGGTAGAAGAGAACCAGGAAGTGCTCAAAAAGCTGGCGCAGAAGTGACCAACGCAGTAAGGAGGTACATCATCATGAAGCGTAGCGAGTCGAAGTTGGCGATGCTGGCGGCGCAGGAAGCGGAGATGCAGGTCCGTACTGAGGTGACCGAGAAGCGGCTGGCCCTGGCCGAGGAGGCTCTGGAGAAGGCCAAGCAGGCCCACGCGGATAACGTGGCCGCGCTTGACCTTCTGAGTGGGGAGGTGATTCAGGCCCAGCGGCAGGAGGTGGCGCGCCGCTTGGCGGAGAAGTAGGCCATGAGCGGAAAATACATCCGGGGACCTACCCGCAAGGCAGGGTTGCTCGAATCCCACGGCGCCAAGCTTCTCGGCAGCTCCCCGCCAAAGTCGCTTTCGGAGATCCCGGCCGGAAAGGCACTCGTGGTTCTGGCCGACTCTGGGCCGTTCGATGCCTGTGCGTGGATGTTCGACGATGATGAGCTGAAGCACTGGAACGACCCGGACGACTACCGGCTCAAGTCGTACTGGTTGCTGGACACCAGCACGGTTATGATGCTGGTGAAGTAACCGCTGGTGAGTTGATGGTCTTGGGGTGTCGTCTAGCGGCAAGACGCCAGACTTTGAATCTGGCTACCAGGGTTCGACTCCCTGCACCCCTGCTTCTAGTTCAAGCCAGTACATCGCCCGGTGGCGCGGGCAGGAGGAAGCAAATGAATCTGCCGAAGTGGGCAAAGGGCTGGATCGCCCTGACCGGGCGCACCGACAAGAAGCGCAGCGATGGGACAGATCTCAGATACATCCCCAGCGTACAGTTCGGGCCCGATCCATACTGGTCCAGTGTTATCCACGTCCCTTCCACCTTGGATAACCACGAACAGGCTATCGTCCTTATCGCGGCGGCACCGGCCTACGCGGTGGCGTGGGCAATGGTGCCGGAGGAGATCCGAGAGCGCGTCTTGGCCGCTGCCGAGCCATGGGTGGGAAAGACGCTTGATTCCCTGATGATGGAGCAACCATGGACGCGCGGAGAATGACGGACGCCGAATTCGAGCGTGTCGGCGGAGTGGCAATCGCCCTGGACACCGAATGTCGGGCGCAGACGCGGGTCTACGTCCAAGCGATCTACGCCGAAGCCGGGCGTGCGCGGGAGTCGGAAGATCTTCGAGTTGGAGACGTGGTGTGCCACAAGAGTTACCCCGGAAGCCATGGGGTGGTGGTGTTCACCTCACGAGAACCGCTGCAAGTTCATGTGCAATGGGATGCTCTTCCAGGTGAGCGCCTGTCATGAAACGCCTGCGAGTTCTTTTCCATGCTGTCTTCTGTTACGGCGCCACGTCCTCCCTCTATGGTTCGTGTGTGGTGTGCAACAAGTGCGGTGTCGTCTGTACCGTGCTGACACAGCAGGAGCTGCGGGAGCGCCTGTCATGAGCGAGCGACGCCTGTTCGAGTGCCCGACTGAGGTCTGGGTTTCCGGTCCGGAAGTGGGCGCCTTCCGCGTGGTCGTGGTTCCGGACGCGATCAACAAGACTACGAAGGTCGAGGACCCGATCACGATGTTCGTCGAGATGCGTGCTACCCCGGATGCCATGGGACACGAGCGCTGGATAGCGATGCAGCTCGGTGAGAACTCGGACCCCAACTTCAGGCGCCTGTTCGACGCGATGGCGGTGGGCCTGACCAGGGCCTATGTCCACGAGCGAGGGCTTTTGCCATGAGCCGTAGACCCGAGCCCTGGCGAGGTCTCCGCGCCAGACCCGAGCAAATGGAGCTTGGCTACCTGCCTAGCTTGCTGCACAGGGCAGACCAGTTTCTCTATGCCATCCCGGTGGACGTGACTAGCCATGAGCTACACCATCGCCGGGAACGCATTGCAGTTCTGGCGTGGAAGTTGCAGGAGCTGATGAACGGAAACTGCCCTTGACACCGCCACTTGCAGGGGGTACTATGTTGAGCATGCCAACCAAAAAGAAGAAGTTCATCGGCTACATCGATTTCACACCTACTTGGCAGAGCTTGCTTCAGCCGCTGATGGACTTGTACCAACAGGGAATCACGGCACAGGCACGCACGGAAGCATACGCCGAGCTGCGGTATATGGCCAAGGTGGCTGACCAGGCTCTGCTCCACCAGAAGCGTTTGGAAGCCATCAACGAGGCAGCACACGACTTCGATCAACTTGGCGAGTCTGGAGACAACAGATTCGAAACGCTGCTAAGAATGACTTATGCTTCCAACAAAGGGGAATTGAGGGAATTGTTGGAGGAAGCTAGGTTTCGGGCACAAGACTTTGCCGCTAGGAATGCCACATTCCCTAGGAACTTCACAAAGAAAAAGAAGCGCTAACCGTGTGCCCCTACTGCTACTGCTCGCCGGTAGACCCGGACCCGGAGTTCTTCGGTACCTGTGGACGGTGTTCCTGCGTTCGAGCAGCACAGGCACAGGCCCTGTGCGGTGAGGAGAACGAGAAGGATGAGCGTTGGCAGGTGGGTGGGTGGGCAGAGTGGGCGAAGGAAATGCACGGGAAAATGCAGGAGGATGTCTAAATGGATGAGAAGCGGCTGGAAGAGATTGAGAAGGCAGACCTGAAGCTCCAAGAAGACCTGTGGCAGAACATGGGGAACCTGCTCTACTGCCCGGAAACTGTCCTTGCCGTGCGTGCTCCCATCCCGGAGCTGATCGCGGAGATACGAAGACAACGCGTCATCCTGGCCGAAGAGATTGCGGAGATAGAAAGACTTCGCGTCCTCATGGCCGAGGAGGGTCACGATGCCATGTGCCCCCGCGTTATGGGTGTAAGAAGCTTTTCCTGCGCCTGCAATGAGGATGATTGAGGTTTGGCCGTAGTCCCGAGGCCATTACCGCGCCGCTTCGGTGGCGGGTAGAAGTGGGATTCGTCTCGCTCGGGACGCAAGCGGTGGCCGGACTGCACCTATGAAGTGGCCAGTGGGTGCAGTCCGGCCGGTGGGGCGCACAAGTTACGGGAGGTGCAACGTGAAGCTGATCGACGTGGATGGATGGGTGAAATTCGTACAG
>Ga0316619_10000007_pt1 | contig 30097 bp, 22 predicted proteins | sample OWC_Aug_M1_C1_D4_FD_207659 | JGI IMG/M metagenome (GOLD analysis project Ga0316619, IMG submission 207659) | Wetland soil microbial communities from Old Woman Creek delta, Ohio, United States - OWC_Aug_M1_C1_D4_B | ecosystem: Environmental > Terrestrial > Soil > Wetlands | place: USA: Ohio...
TCAACCCCCGGCGGCAGATCGGGGACCTCGTCGCCGAGCCCCTCGACATCCACCGCGTGGGCACCCCGGCGGAGCGGCAGGAGCGGGCGGCCTGGCTGCTCAAGGTGGTCGGGCTTCTGCCCGAGCATGCCCGCCGCTACCCCCACGAGTTCTCGGGCGGCCAGCGCCAGCGCATCGTCATTGCCCGTGCTCTGGCCCTGAACCCGATGCTGCTTCTGGCCGACGAACCGGTCTCGGCTTTGGACGTGTCGATCCAGGCGCAGGTGATCAACCTGCTCAAGGAACTGCAGTCCCAGTTCAATCTCACCTACCTCTTCATTTCGCACGACCTGAGCCTGGTCGAGTACATTTCCGACCGGGTGGCCGTGATGTACCTTGGCCGTCTCGTTGAACTGGCGTCCAAGCAGGAGCTCTACCGCGAGCCGCTGCACCCCTACACCCAGGCGCTGCTCTCGGCGGCGCCGGTCCCGGACCCCAGGGCGCCCAAGAACCGCATCCTGCTGACCGGCGATGTGCCGAGCCCGGTCCACCCGCCGGCCGGCTGCAGTTTCCACCCCCGCTGTCGCGAGAGCCGCGGGATCTGCCGTTCCGATCCCCCCGCCTTCCGCGAGCTTTCCCCCGGCCGCTTCGTCGCCTGCCACAACCGGTAAACGGTCCAAGCCTATTTGTTGCTTCGGCAAATGCAAACTCGTTTGGGGCGAAAGGAACCTTTGGGTCGATCCGCACGGTATCTCTTGATCAACCGCCACGGAATTATGTAGAATGGGCGCACTCCAGCGGCGCTGTGCGGACCATCGTCGTCGCCGGCCCGGGCCTGCCGCCAAACGCCTGCCTAGAAACGCGGGCCATTGTGTCTTTCCTTCGGATGGGCGAAAAGGGGGTGCCCCGTGAGCCGGAATAGAATCCTTTCGGTCTGCGGCCTCTGGGTCCTTCTTCTGCCGGCGGCCTGTGCGGCCCCGTCCCCATCCCGCACGCCGTCTCAGCCTCCCGCTCAAGCCTCCCGAAGCGAAAAAGCCAAGGTGGTGGACGAGGAGTTCCTGGCGCTGAAGGAGGAAGGCAGCTTCCAGGACGCGGTTCGTTTGGCGCAGGAACGGGTGGCGGCGAGTGAAAAGGAGTTCGGCCCCGACCATCTTCAGACGGCGATCTGGCTGAATCAGCTCGGCTCGCTTCAGACTCACCTCGGGGATTACGATCAGGCCGAACAAGCCTACCTGCGCTCCCTCGACATCAAACGCAGAGCCAAGAGACCCCACCCGCTCGCCGTTGCCGTCAGCCTGCTCAACCTGGGCGACCTGTACGTCATCAAGGGAGACTATGCGCGGGCGGAACCGCTTTTGCAGCAGGCGCGCGAGCTGCGCGAGAAGGCCCTGGGTGCAGACCACCCGGATGTGGCGCCCTGCCTGGCCAGCCTGGGCCGATTGAAGATGTTCACCGGCGATTACCGATCCGCCGAAACCCTCAACGAGCGTGCGCTGGCCATGAGCGAGCAGAATCTCGGGCCGGATCATGGGCGTGTCGCCGTGTGCCTGGACAACCTTTCCGAAATCCGCAAACACCTGGGCGATCTCCCTGACGCCGAAGCCCTCGCCCGGCGGGCGCTGGCCATCCGTGAGAAATCCCCCAGGCCGGAGACCCCCCTGCTTGCCAGAAATCTGAACAACCTCGCAGCGATTTATGCCGCCATGGGAAAATACGGTCAGGCCGAGTCCTTCTACAAACGCGCCTTGGAGGTTTATGAAAAATCCATCGGCATGCAACACCCGGCCGCGGCCCAGGCCATGAGCAACCTGGCCGGATTGTACATGACGCTGGGAAACTACCCGCGCTCCGAGCAATTGCAGCGCCAGGCCCTGGGCATCCTCGAGAAGACCTACGGGACCTATCACCCCCGGGTGGCGTGGGCCGTGGAAAAAATGGGCGGGCTGTACGCGGCCTCCGGCGATTACCGCCAGTCCCTGCAGCGCTACCGCCAGGCCCTGGACATAACCGAAAAAACGGTTGGACCGGAACACCCCGAAGCGGCCAACTGTCTGGACGGGATGGGATGGGCCTTCTATGCTCTGGGCAACTTCGCCGATGCGGCCGATTGCTACCGCCGCGGTTTGGCCATTCGCGAAAAAGCCTTCGGGTCGAACCACCTTCAGGTGGCCCGCAGCCTGTTTTATCTGGCCAAACTGCCCCATGCCACCGGAGATTACGGGAAGGCGGAGGCCTTGTACGCGCGCGCCCTGAGCCTCTACGAAAAAGCGCTCGGTCCGAACCACCCCAAGGTGGCTGTTTGCTTTGACAACCTGGCCGCGCTGCGCGGCGCGCTGAACGACTACCCCGGGGCTTTTGCCTTCGGCCTCAAGGCCCAGGCGGTCAACCAGGTGGTGCTCGATCAGGTGATGGACATACCTTCGGAGGATCTGAAAATCAAATACCTGACCACCAAGGAGCAAAGCCTGCACACCTTCCTCAGCCTGGTGTCCCAGCACATGCCCGGGCAGGCGCCGGCGGTCAAAAGCGCCTTCGAGACCTGGGTCCGGCGCAAGGGGCTGGTGCTGGAGTCCCAGAAACGCCTCTACGAGGGCCTGATTTACTATGAGGACCCCGAGGCGCTGAGGACCTTTCAGGAGCTCGAGCGGGTCAGGGCCCGCTTGTCCACGCTCGCCTTCAGCCAGCCCGAAAAGGAGAACCTGGACGCCTACCGCAAGCGGATGGAGGATCTGGAGCGCGAAAAGGAGAGACGGGTCGAACAGCTCACGCGCCTGAGCCGGGCGTTTGCCCTGCAGAAGAAATTCGTATCGGCCGATGCGGAGGCGATCGCCGGGGCGCTCCCCGGCCGGGCGGCGCTGGTCGAGTTGGCCCGGATCAACACGTTCAACTTTGGGGCGAGGGGCCGAAGGGGGCGGTGGCTGCCGGCCCGCTACCTGGCGTTCGTGCTGCATGCCGGCAAGGGCGGCGAGGTCCGCCTGGTCGATATAGGCGATGCCGAGGCGATCGACAGAGCCGTGGCCCGCCTCAAGGCGGAGGTCGCGGCCGAGCGCAGGCCCCCCCCGGCCGGCGCCGGCAGCGCAGCGCAGCGGCTCTACGATCTCGTCTTCCGGCCCATCGCGCCGGAGTTGGGAGCGGCCAGGGAGATCTTCATCTCCCCGGACGGGAACCTCAACTTGATTCCCTTTGAGGTGCTCAGGGGCCCCGGGGGGCGGTTCCTGATCGAGGACTACAACTTCAACTACCTCGCGGCGGCGCGCGATGTCCTGGCCTTCAATGAAATCAAGGGGGGGATGGGCGCGGCTCTGCTCATGGGCGACCCGGATTTCGACATGAGGGCGGAAAAAAAAGCGTCCGCCATGCAAAAGCTGGCCTTGAAAGGCCCGAGCCGCGAAGGCCAGCCCCGTCGGTCAATTGAAATGCGCGGGCTGCGGTTCAACCGGCTGCCCGGCACTCGCGAGGAGGTCCTGGCCATCCGGGAGCTTTTCGGCAAGAATGAAACCGAATCGTATCTGGGCGAGGACGCCTTGGAGGAGGTCCTGAGGGTGAGGGGCACGCCGCGGCTGCTCCACCTGGCAACCCACGGCTTTTTCCTTGAAGATGCCAAGCGTCCTGAGGTTTCTGAGATCGAGGAGTTCATGGACGACCGGGGGTTGGTGGGGGCCGAGGCGCCCGGCCCGACGGCGGTGGCGGTTGCCGGAGCCGCAGCCGGGGTCAAGGACCCGTTGTTGCGCTCCGGCATCGCCCTCGCCGGCGCGAACCGCTCCATGGCCGGGGCCGGAGAAGCCGCGGGCAGCGAGGGCATCGTGACGGCCGAGAAGATCCTGGGCCTTAAACTCTGGGGCACCGAGATGGTGGTGCTTTCGGCCTGCGAAACCGGTTTAGGGGACGTGCGCACGGGGGAGGGCGTCTATGGGCTGCGACGGGCGTTCGCCCAGGCCGGGGCCAAGAGCGTGGTCATGAGCATGTGGTCCGTGCCGGATGCGGAGACCAAGGAGTTGATGATTGAGTTCTACAAGGGCGCCCGATCGGGTCAGTTGAACCGGTGCCAGGCGCTGCGGCAGGCCGCGTTGAAGCAGATGGCCGTGGTCAAGCAGCGCTACGGCGATCCCCACCCCTTTTACTGGGGGGCGTTTGTGTTCATGGGCGAGCCCTGAGCGTTGACCCATGGACCCTGCCCGACGGACAGGAGTTGCATCCGGTTCTGAATGATCGTATGTAATGGCGGCGCATGGGTGGCTCGGCGCGGCTCCGAGGGGCCGCTGCGGCGTGAAAAACCTGGCAGGGACCGATGAAAGGGAGCGGACGATATGACCGGGCGTTCGGAATTCGATGACGTACTAGAGATCATCCATGACGTGGTTGAAAAAATCCCATTCAACCAACTCCTGGGTCTGACCGTCGACTCGTTGAACCTCGCACACCCTTCCGTGAAACTGGCGATGCGGCCGGAATTGATCGGGAACTTCATCCGCGGCTCGCTGCACGGCGGCGTCATCTCGAGCACCCTGGATTTCATGGGGGGCCTGGTGGCATTCCTGGGGGTGCTGAAGACCATGCAGGGGCAACCCGCGCGGGCCATGGCCGAGCGCTTCGCCAAGATCGGCACGATCGACCTGCGCATCGACTACCTGCGGCCGGGGATCGGAGAGCACTTTATCGCTACCGGCTACGTGCTGCGCACCGGGAAAAAGGTTGCAGTGACCCGTATGGAACTGCACAGCGACGAGCGGCAACTGATCGCCGTCGGCACCGGCGCCTACACGGTTGCCTGAAAAATGGGCTGCGGCTCGCCGCGGCGGGCGCCCCGCTGCGCCTGTTCGCGGAGTGCTCAAATCAGACCGTGTTCAATCGACGGGGCTGCCGCTTCCGCTGAAGTCCGAATATTGTTTTCTTTTCAAGGAATCGCTGGTAGGAAGAAAAAAGACCGGCTGACCTCATTACGATCCTACGACGGGAGGAAAGTGAAATGTCCAAAGCCCAGGATGTGAAAAAGGACAGCAAGAAGAAAGCCCAGAAGTCGCTGAAGGAAAAGCGCGCGGAGAAGAAGTCCAAGAAGGGGAAAATCTAACCGCCGCATCGCTGCCAGCAACCCCCCGCCTCGATGGGTCCGCCCGCGGCTGAACGTGAAACCGTTTTGCGGCCGTGCGGCGCCGCCGGTGGTCGACTGTGCGGCGGGCGATCCGTGCAGCCGCGGTGCCGGCGCCCCCGCCCGGGGGCCGGCGGCGGCAGGGCGATGTCATCGAGGGCGTCCGCCCGGGCGGCGTCGTGCGTCCACCGAACCCGGATCTGAACCCGGGTCACACGTCCCCGTATAGTTTCCCCAGGAAGTAGTTCATCTGCACGTACCACCACGGCCAGTCGTGATTGACGTCGTGCCCCCAGAAATCCACCCAGGCCGGGATCGATTTTTCCCGGAAGCAGCGTTCCAGCCCCCGCGTGTCCTCGACGGCCTCGTGTTCCCAGGCCCCCTGGCCGACACAGACGATGATGCGGCTTTTCCGGTACCCGTCCAGGAACCAGGGGTCGGCCATCCCCGGCAGGTAGGCGAGCGGCGAGTTGAAATAGACCGCCGGAAGGTCGGCGGCGCCCAGCCCGAACTCGGGGCGATCCAGGCGGTAAAGGCCGGAGAGCGCGATCGTGCCTTCGAAGAGATCCGGGTGCTTGAGAAAGAAGTTCACGGCGTGATAGGCACCCATGCTGCAGCCGGTGGCCATCGCCCGCTCCTCCGGCGACCGGCAGTGCTGCCGCACGAAGGGGATGACTTCGTTGACGACGTAGCCGTCATAGGCCTCGTGGCGTGAATTGCGTTCGGCGGGCGAGATCCCCCAGTTGTACCAGGACTCGCCGTCCACGCTGTCGATGGCGAAGAGCTTGATTTTCCCCGAGTCGATGAAACCCGCGATCGCGGACACCATCCCCATGCCCTCGAAGTCGAAGTATCGGCCTCGGGAGCAGGGAAACACGATGAAGGGCCTGCCCCAGTGCCCGTAGACCTTGAGTTCCATGTCGCGGTTCAACCGCGGGCTCCACCAGCGGTGCTGTTCGATCTGCATACCGGATGCCCTCTCAGGAATGGGTTGCGTGGATGAAGCGCACGACTTCCATGACCTGGTCCAGGCTGGGGGAGCGGAAGATGTACCCCACGTCGCCCAGGGCGCCGCTGAACACGCCGGGCACGCTTTCCACCTGCAGCATCAGGTGCCCGTAGCGCGAGAGGATGTCGTTGTGGGTGCGCACGTAGGCATGGGGGCGCTTGCGGCTGGCGTAGCAGCAGTGATACTTGCGTTCGTAGACCAGGTCGTTGCGCTGGTGCGCCATGAGCTCCGCCCAGGCGCGGTAGATGTCGATGTCGGCGGCGTAGTTGAACATGTCGGTGGTGAAACCGCCGGGCGGCCGCATGTTGACCTCGAGCGCCACGTACTCGCCGGAGGCCGTCAGAAAAAACTCGATGTGGAAGAAGCGCTCCCGCACGTTGAAGGACGCCAGGCAGCGCCGGCCGATCTCCTCCAGGGCGGCGGGGATGTCCCGCATGGAGTAGTAATAGATGTGGCGCGCCTCGTTGACGGTCTCCATGATGCCCTGGCTGAAGACGTGACCGGTGAAGAAAATCGGGCGGCCGTCCGGGTCCGCCAGACCGTCGAACGAATGGATGTCGCCGGTGATGAACTCCTCCATCAGGTAGTCCCCCGGCGGCTTGCTGGCGAAGAAGCTCTCCAGCCCGGCGTCGGAGTCCACGCGGTAGGTGTTGAGCGCCCCCACGCCGGCATCGGGCTTGGCGATGACCGGGTACCCGGTCGCGGTGATCAGCTCCCGGGCTTCCGCCGGGGTGTGAACCACCCGGCCGCGGGCCACCCGCACGCCGGCCGCGCGAAAGCGCTCCTTCATTTTGGATTTGCGGCGGATGAAGTCGATGTCTGCGCAGCGGATGCCGGGGATGTTGAAGTCGTCGCGGATGCGGGCCTCGGTGGCGAGCCAGTACTCGTTCAGGGAGTCGAACCGGTCGATCTTGCCGAAGCGGTGGGTGTAATACCCGCAGGCGCGGACCAGCCCGTCGTAGTCGTGCATGTCCGGCAGGCAGTAGTACTCGGTCAGCGCGGCGCGAACCGCTTCCGAAAGCGTCTCATAGGGCTCGTCGCCGATGCCGAGGGCATGGGCGCCGGCCTGCTTGAGGTGCAGCCAGAAGCGGTGGTAGTGCGACGGGAAGTGCGGGGAGAGAATGACGATGTTCCGGGCCATGGCGGTCATCCCTCTTCGCGGGCGGCCGCCGCGAATTCGAGGATCTGCGCCTCCGCCTCGGCGCGCACGAGGTAGCGGTGGCGCCCCATGACCTCCCAGTAAATCGACGGGTTCTCGGCATATTCGACGAGACAGGCGCCCAGCCGCGCCGCCAACTCGTCATGGCTGAGGGCGTGCGGCGTGTCCTTGCGTCCGATGTAGCCGACGAAGTACTTCTTCTCCTCGGGCAGCTCCAGCGGTCGCCCCGCCAGCATCCGGGCCCAGGCCCGGTAGAGGTCGCCGTTGATGCTGTAGTTCATCATGTCGATGATCGCCCCGCCCGGCGGCCGGCAGTTGATCTCGATCGGCACGTAATCTCCGTCGACCACGAAGAACTCGAAGTGAAAGAACTTCCGGCGGATGCCGAAACGCGCGACCAGCGCCGCCCCGATCTCCGTCAGGCGCTGCGGCACGCGGCGGCCGACATAGAAAAAAGTGTCCATCCCCCGGGCATATTCGATCAGGCCTTCGCCGTAGATCAGGGTGTTTTCGAAGACGACGCTGCCGGCGTCGTCGGTGAGGCCGTCGTAGGTGACGATCGGGGCGTCGACGAACTCCTCCATGATGTAGTCTTCGCGCAGCGTCGGGAAAATGTCTTCCAGCTGGGCCCGGTCATCCACCCGGTGGGTGCCGCCGGCGCCGACGCCCTCGTTGGGCTTGAGGATGAGAGGGTAGCCGAGTTCCCCGGCCAGGCGAACGGCCTCCCCGGTGGAGGAGACCACGGCGCCTCGGGCGACGCGCAGCCCGGCTTCCTGGAAAAGGCGCTTCATGACGGACTTCTTTTTCAGAAGATCGATGCCCTGCAGGGTGATGCCGGGGATCTCGAAGCGCTCGTTGATGAAGGCCTCCAGCCTCAGCCAGGCTTCGTTGTGAGACTCGGCCCAATCGAAGGCGCCTTCAAATCCCTGGGCATGTTTGATCTCGAGAAGCTCGTGGATGGCCTGCTCGGCCATGCGCCAGTTCTTCAGGTCGGTGCGCACGTACCAGCAGATGCAGGCGCGAAGGTCGGCCGGCATGCTGTAGAAGTCGGTCTCTCCGATGGCCCACACGCGGATTCCCTCCGCGTGCAGGCTCCGCACGAAATTGGAATAATTGGGCGGAAACTCCGGTGAAATGTAAAGGATGTCCATTCGGGCCTGCGGGCTATGGGGTTTTTTGCACATACGCCTGGCAATGATACAACACGAACCATGCCAGTCAAGCCGCATGCGCCGGGGCCCGGCGGAGGGGCGCGTCAGGCGAGCTCGTCGAACCGGCAGCTGAGCGTCACCCCTTCGCCGTCGAAGACGCTCTTGGCTTTGTAAGGCAGGGATTTGAACATGCGGATCATGCCCTGATTGTTGGGCGACGTGTAGGCCATGAGGCCGGAGACGCCTTTCTCGCGGGCGGTGTCGGCCAGCTTGCGCAGGATCCGCCGGCCGATCCCCTTGTTCTGATACTGTTTGTGCACGGAGAAGGCCACTTCCGCCATGTTGATCTTTTGGATCAGCATGCACTCCCCGACCGCCACCACCCGGCCGAACCCGAACTCTCCCACCACGGCCAGCAGGGTCAGGTCCTTCACATAGTCGACGTGGGAGCGCACTTCGACATCCGAGCGCGAGAAGCTGGTCTTCTCGTGCCGGAACCGCGAGAAGATGTCCTCCTTGTCCAGGCCGTAGTAGTGCTCCTGGATGCGGCGCTCGTCGACGGGTTTGGCGGGCCGGATGACGATCTCCTCGCCGTCGATTTCAAGGGCTTCCTCGAGGTTGACCGGGTAGACCCCGTGGACCGCCTCGCCCAGTTTGCGCTCGGAACCGATGAGGCCCAGTTCCTTGGCGGCGGCGAACAACTCCTCCCGGAAGTCCGGGTGGGAAACGGTGATCATCCCGATCGCACGCTCCTGCAGGCTTTTTCCCAGCAGGTTGAACACGCCGTACTCGGTGACCACGTAGTGGACGTCGGCGCGGGGCACCCCCACGTTGGTGTTCTTCAGGATCGGCACGATGTTGCTGGCCCGTCCGTCCTCGGTCGTCGAATGCAGCATCAGGATCGCCTTCCCGCTCGGCGACCGCCGGGCCCCGCGCATGAAGTCGACAATCCCGGAGATGCCTGCGAAAAAGGTCCGTTCCGAAGCTTCGACCTCCACCTGCCCGGTGAGGTCGATCGTTCGGGCCACGTTCATCGACACCATGCGGTTGTGGCGCGCAATAACGAACGGGTCGTTGACGTAATCCGAGGGGCGGAAATCCACCGCGGGGTTGTTGTCGAGGAAATCGTACAGGTTGCGGGAGCCGATGGCGGCCGAGGCCACCAGTTTGCCGTCGTTGAACCCCTTGCGGCGGTTGGTGATGACCCCCTGGGAGTAAAGGTGCATGATGTCGTCGGTCAGAAACTGGGAGTGGACGCCCAGGTCGTTCTTGTCCGCCAGGGCCTGGATGGTCGCCTGAGAGGCCGCGTCCAGGCCGATCTGCAGCGTGGAGCCGTCCTCGATCAGCCGGGCGATGAGCTGACCGATGCGGGAGGCGGTTTCGGAAGAGGGCCGGCTTTTTACGGACAGGAGTTCCTCGTCGTGTTCGACGACGATGTCCACATCGTTGACGTGGATAAAGCTCTGGCCGAGCACCCGCGGCATCTGGCTGTTCACCTGGGCGATCACCAGGTCGGCAGCCCCGGCCGCGGCCTGGGTCACGTCCACGGAAATCCCAAGGCTCATCCACCCGAAATCGTCCGGCGGCGACACCTGGACGAGGGCCGCGTGGATCGGCATCTTTTTGGAGGTGAAGAGATCGGGCACCTCGGACATGTTCATCGGCGTGATGAAGCGCTGGTGGCGGGCGATCAGCTCCGAATTGGCGGACCCGAGATAGATCGTGCGCAGATTGAGGGCGAAATCCTGGGTTTGGTCGGCCAGCGCGCTCAAGGGGGTCGTTTCCGTGCTGAGCAGGCGCACGATCTCAAGGCCGCTCAGGCGCGGGGCGGCATCGGAGAGGGCCCGCACCAGCTCCTGCGGCTGGCCGCAGGCGGAGCCGATAAATACCCGCTGGCCCGACTTGATCAGGCGCACGGCATCGGCGGCGCTGCGGCGTTTTTGAAGGTAGGCGTCCGCCCAGTAGGTCGAAATCGGCATGCTGGCCCTCCGATCAAATGAACACTTATAGTCCGTATACTAGTTCAACTACTGGAAAAGCGAACGCATGTCAAATGGGCGCCGGCCCGGCTTTGTGGTTTGGCAGAGCCCAACCGACTTTACCCCGCCCATTTGGACCTAGTATAACCATTGACAAGCGCAGCGTGAATCGATAACCTTCAACCAATTTCATGTTTCCGCAACTGGCAAGACTTTGAGCTGAATCTGCCGCCGCTTCTCACCCGGCATCTTCATCCGCCTTTGCCGCTGATGGCGGCATCACACACTCCCGAATGGCCCTGCCCACGGATGGCACAGGGATTGCTGCCGTTTTTCTTTGCTACATAGATAGTGGGTTCCTAAAAAGCAGATGGCACCCGGCAGAAATTTTAAGGGTTTCAAACAAGACAGGCCCGCCTGAGGCAGGTGACGGCATGGAAACGGGACCCATCGCTCCGCTCTGCGGTTTTTCTTCGAAGTGCAGCGTCAATTTGGGCGAGCGATCGACCCGATTAAATGAGGAGGCAGCCATGGAAAAACGGGGCGACATTCTGATCATCGAGGATGACCGCGACATCGTCAGCAGCATGCGCATCATTTTGGAGAGCAGGCAGTATCAGGTGCGGGAGGCCTACGACGGGAAGCAAGGATACGCCAAAATCGAGGAGAAAATGCCCGATCTCATCATCTTGGACGTGATGATGTCGACTGAAACCGAAGGGTTTGAGCTGGCCTATAAGCTGCAAAACACAACGGCCTACAAGAAAATTCCCATTCTCATGCTGTCTTCGTTTCCCAAGAAGATGGTGGAGGAGGGTTCTGAAAAATTTCAGCACCTTTTAGGTGATTACTGGCCGGTCGCCGATTTTCTCGAGAAACCGGTGGAACCCGAAGAATTGCTGTCCGCTGTGGAGAACTTAATCGCCCAACCCAAGCAACCCTGAGAGACGTGCGTTGATCCGGAGCAAGGAAATCCCGCCGCGTCCGGTGCACGACCGGACCAAGGGGCAGGTCTTTTTCCCCATCGACCTGATGAAGGTCTTTCTGTGGCTGATTCGGCTGAGATGGATGGCCGTCGCCGGCGGTCTAATCGCCAGCTGGGTAGTCTACACCGAGGACAGGGCATTCCCCACCCTCGTGGTTCAGGGGACACTGGTCGTCATCAGCGGTTATAATCTTATCTTTTATCTCCTCCGGCGGCGGATGAGTGCTGCGGCCCCTCTCGACGAACGGTCGGTTATTCTGGTGGCCCACGCGCAAACCGCAGTGGATCTATTGGCACTCTTTCTGCTGATAGGCTTCACCGGCGGCATCTACAGTCCGTTGCTGATTTTTGTTTTCTTCCCCATTGTTCTGATCGGCATAATATTTTCTCCCGTGGGCTGCTTTATCTATGGTACGTTGGTGGTGATGGCCACCGGCGGGCTTATTCTAATGGGAGAAATGGATATTCTTCCCCCGCCGATCGCCATGGTCCAAAACTCTCTTTTCGGTGATCGATTTGGATTAATTCCCTACGTATGTTTTGTCGGCGCCATCCTGGCGACCGGTGTGCTGGTGACGGCCACGGCATCGCGCTTGAGGGGGAAGGGAAGCGATCTTTTCCGAATATCCAGAGAGTTGGATGCCAGCAACACCAAACTCGCCGCTCTTTATGAGATGGTCAAGGAGATGGGCTTGTGTTCCGATCTTCAGAAATTGATGGATACGGCCACACGCCACGCCACGCGCATCATGGGGGTCAAGGGGTGTGCGATCAAATTGATGGACGAAGAGGCAAAAACCCTTCGGTTCACCTCCACATACGGCCTCAGCCAAGACTATCTGGCAAAGGGCAAGATCGACATCGACAAAAGCCCCATTAACCGGCAGATCATCGAGGGAGCCGTATGCGCCATCGGGAGTATTGATGAGAAAGACTATTTCCAATACCCAGAGGATATCCGCAAGGAAGGGATCGCCTCCATGATATGCCTGCCCTTGCGGGTCGAGAAAAAGATATTTGGGATTTTTTGCGTCTACAGCGACGAGTCGTATTGTTTTGGGGAAAGCGATACCAAGTTCTTTTCTCTGATGACTGATTTGGCCGCTATTGCCATCGAAAATCTAAGAAGCGGGCTGTTGAAATTGTGGTTCATGATGAAGGTCTCCCATCAATTGCGTTCACCCATGAATGCCGTCTACACCATGTTGAAACCGATGAGCGGCGAATACCTGGGCCCGCTGAGTGTGGCGCAGAAAGACACCCTCGACAAGTGTTTGAAGCGGATCAAAAATTTAGGGGAGTTGATCAATGACCTGCTGAAGCTGGGAGAGAAGAAAAGCGAGGTCGCCGCCCCTGTGTGGTACCCGGTTGATCTTGTAAAAATCATGCGTCACATGCAGGATTTCTACCAGACTCAAGCCCGCCAAAAGACAATCGATTTCCGGGTGCAGATCGCCGCCGACCTGCCCAAGGTCCATGCGAACGAGAAGCTCATCGACGAACTTTTTACGAACCTCATTTCAAATGCAATTAAATACACGCCGGCCAACGGCCGGGTGGAAGTCTCGCTGACCAGGGCCACGAACGATCGTGTTTGCCTGGAAGTTTCCGACACGGGAATCGGAGTATCGGAGAAGGACCTTCCCGGGCTTTTCGCCGAATTCTTTCGAACCGACAACGCGAAAGCGTTTACCGAAGAGGGGACGGGTCTGGGCCTTTCGATCGTCAAGGAAATTCTCGACCGCATCGGAGGAACCGTCCACGTGGAAAGCACGCTCGGACAAGGGTCCCGATTTTCCTGTCTGCTTCCGAACGCGCCGAACCCTCAGCCGGCCCCGGGCGCTCCGTCGGCCGGCTGATACGCCTCCACCCTCCTGGGGATGCGAAAGCTGAAGCGAATCCATTCGCCTTCTTCCCCTTCCGCCCAGACGGCGCCCCCATGCCTCTCAATAATTTCCCGGGTGATGAAAAGCCCCAGGCCGGTTCCCTTTCTCCCCGTTCGGTCTTTGGAGACGAGGTCTGTGAACTTGCTGAACAACTGCTCGGCGTTGGCCGCAGGAACCCCCGGCCCCTCGTTCCGCACGGACACCTGGATCCATTGACCCAACTCCTCGAACTGGATTTGGATCTGGCTGCCGACCGCGCCGTATTTTGCGGCATTGCCGAGAAGGTTGTTCATTACCACCCGCAGCAGGTTGAGGTCCGCTTCGATTTCGACCCCGGCGGGGACCTGATCCAAAACCGTCATCCGTGCGGCGGCGAATTGCGGTACCAGCTGGTATTGGATGGGGTCGATCACATCCTCCTTCAGCAGCCCCTTGCTCGGGCTGATGGCGAGCTCGCCTTTCTCGATCCGGGACAGGTCCAGATAATTCCGGATCATGGCGTTCAGGTATGCGGCATTGCGCATGATAATGTCCGCGAGCTTTCTTTGCCGCTCATTGAGCTGGCCGACGGACTGCGCCATCATGGAGGACAGGCCGAAGGTGATGGAGTTGATGGGAGTTTTCAGTTCATGGACCACGAATCCAAGCAGTTCCATGTAGCTTTTATTCTGTCTTTTTAAATCCGCGTTCATGTGCGCGAGGCGTTCATTCCGCTCCTGAATCTGCTGCACCATGGCATTGAATGCCCGGGTGAGATGATAAATCTCTCGAAATTGCCGCTCTTCGGGAACTTCGGCTGGGAAACGGCCCTCGGACACCTGCTCCGCTGCATGGGCCAAGCGGTTGATCGGCAGGGCCACCCGGGACAGCAGGATATAGAACAGGGATAGGGCCGCGAGCGTACCGGTCAAACCGGCTAGCGCGAATTGCCCCAAGAGGACCTGCTGGGAGTCGGAGAATTTTTTTTCAAGCACCCCCACATAAAGAATCCCGATAATGTTTTGCGAAGGATCGTAAATCGGTTCATAGGCGGCCAGATACCAGTCGTCCACCACAAAGGCCTTGCCCAACCACGGCTGGCCTCTCTCCAAGACCTGGTCGTAGACCTCGCTGGAGACTGTGGTCCCCACGGCTCTCGCGCCGGCTGTGTTTTTCAGCGTGGTGGCGATGCGCGCATCGCCCTGAAAAATGGTCACCGACCCGAGCGGCCGGCCGTCGTAGGTCTGAGCGAGAAAAATGGTCTGCTGAATTTTATCCACCAGGGTGTCGTTCTGATTCAATAGCACCCCGCCATAGACCACGCCAATCTGCCTGCTTCCGTCCCACACCGGGACCGCTGCTTTCAGGGCCATGCCCGTGTTCATGCGCCGTGCGGCGGCGCGTTTCGACATAGGGGTCGGGACGGTGTCGATTCGCACTTTTTCCGCCAACCCGGCCCCCTCCAGTTCGAGAACCTCCAAGGGGATCAGGACCGTTCCGGCAACTTCCCTGCCGCTCAGGGCGCCCGTTACAATGCCGTCCATGTGTGCCGGGTCGCCGCGGTGATGGGGAGGCCGCGCGCGGGTGAAGACTCTGCCGTCCCGGTTGAGAACGGTCATGAAATCCAGGTGGTGCTGTTCCATGAGAGCGTTGAGACGAGCGGTGATGGCCGTGTCATCCCCTTGCTTCAGGGCATCGATCAGCAGCGTCTTGCTGCCGATGAGCTGCAGCATCAGTTGGAGCTCGGTGAGCCGGTGGTCATATTCCGACCAGGTCACCCTCAGAGCGGAGGCGACGTAATCGTTGGCTTCCCGGAGCACGATGGATCGGATAAGCGTGTACCCGCTGAATAAAAAGGTGCCCCCGAGGGCCATGAACATGGCCAGCAGGATCACCAGAAACTTTCGCCTCAGGCTCGCAATGCCCATTCCCGGTCGCCCCTCAATCCATCCGCGGCAGGCTGACGATCACTTCGCTGCCCTGATCTTCGACACTTTCCATCCGAATGCGACCGCCCAAGCCATCCACAATGCGTTGCACCAAGGAGAGACCCAAGCCGCTGCCGTCGGGGTCCGCCTTTTTGGCCCGTTGGGTCCGAAAGAACTCTTTGAACACCTTGGGGAGGTCCTCTGGGGAAACACCGATACCCGTGTCTTTGACGCGCAGTTGCATCCAACCTTCGACCAATGCCAAGGACACGGAAACCGCTCCGCCGGCGGCAGTGTACTTTAGGGCATTGGTGATGAGATTGCCCAGGATTTTTTCGAGCCCCTCTTCGGTCGCCGAGATGAGGGGGTCTTCTTCCGGCAATTCCAGCCGCAAAGATATCCCCTTTTCCTGTGCCATCCCCCCATAGAGGTCCGCCGCTTTCTGAATCTGTGTTTTCACGGAGAGGGGGGTCATCACCTCCTGGTGCCCCCTCAATTGCCATTGGTACAAATCCAGCAGCTCGGTCGAGATCCTCAAGACCGATTCAATCCGCTTCTGGATCCGCTCCATCAGTTCTTTCTGCTTTTCGGTTACGACTCCGGCATACCCTCGTTGCATCACCTCCAGAAAGCCCTGGATGACCGTCAACGGGCCTTTGAGCTCATGCGTCATCATCAGAATGAACTCGTTTTTGGCTTCATCCTGCCGTTTCAGCGCGTCATATATGCGGGCGTTTTCGATGAAGATGGCCCCTTGGCCGGCCAGGGCGGAAAGAAAATCCATCTCTTCCTTCGTAAACTGCCGTTTTTCGCCGGTGTAAAGGCGCAGGGCCCCGATGATTTTCTTTCGTCCCGTGAGTGGGAAAGAGAGGATGCCGACGATTCCTTCCCGAACCGCCTCCTCCGGGTACTGGGTCGACGGGTCACTGGCCGCATCCGCCACGAAGTGGGGCTCGCCTCTCAAGACGCCGGCCAGACTCTTGGTGACATCGACAGGCCCCTTGTTGAGATAGGCTGGGCTCAGCCCGCAGGAGGACATCAGCTCCAGTTTGCCGGTGCCCTCATTCAGAAGCCGCACCGTGACGCCCTTGACGCCCATGAGGTCCCGGACGCTGCTGCAGATGAAATCGATCCGCGGTTTAAGGCCCAGGGTGGAGGAGGTGATGCTGGCGACCTCGTTGAGCAGTTCGAGTTTGTTTTTTGCGGGCGATAGGGTGCTCTTCAGATGGGAGAGTTGGAGCAGGCTTTCCTTAAAGTCATGGAAGAAAGTCTTCATTCGTTCGTATAAGCCCACCGTCACCGTTGCACGGATGCGTACGCTTTACATGCTGCAGAAGCATTCACTCCGAGGGAATGCCGGCCCTTCCCGTGGCGCTCGCTGTCCGGTGAATGCCGATTCTCGGGGACCTCTGCCGAAAACCCAACGGATGGGATGCGTCATCCGGGTCCGGACGCGTTGCCCTCCGGGCGCTTGAGGAGTTTCCGGATCGTCTCGAGCAAGGGGTCGATGCGGACCGGTTTTTCCAGGAATTCATCCACCGCGAGGTAATCCCCGTCTCTTTGGGTCGAAAATTTCATCTGCATTTTTTGCGATATGCCCGTCAGCATGATGATCGGGATGGTCGAAAATTCCCGGTACTCGGAATTCGGGTCGTGGCTCCTGAGTTGATAGGACACCTGGAAGCCTTCCGTCGTCGTGTCCATCATGACATCAAGGATGATGAGCTCCGGCCGAATCGCCTTCACCGCTCTCAGGCCCTCGGTCCCGTTTGAAGCGCTGGAGACGTCGTAGCCGTTGGCTTCCAGCGCGATCCGCATCACCTCGACCGCGTCGGGGTCGTCATCGATGACAAGAATTTTTTGTCTTTCCATCATCTTACCTCCCGTCCTTGCCGTGGGTCGGTCACCGGCGGCCGTCAGTGAGTGGAACATGAGATGCAAGGGTCATAGGCCCTGACGAGCATTTCGACCATGAATTCGATTTCATCCCCCGGCCGGTCCTTGAACCGGCCCACCAGCGCCTCCATGTCCTTCTGGATGTTGGCATGATTCTGGTTGGTGGGAATGACACAGTTGGCCCACACGCATTCCCCGCTCTTATTGTACTCATATTCATGAAACAGGATCCCGCGGGGGACTTCCACGGCACCGGCGGCCCTTCCCGCGGCGATGGCGAAAGAGGCCTTTTCCGGTTTGAAGTCGTGCGTGAGGAGGTCGTCGATCCGCCGAATCGCATCTTCCAAGGAATGGACCAATTCCACGGCCTGGGCCGCGTTGTTCATAAATGGGCTGTGGCTCACGGGCCGCAGTCCAAACATCTCGGCCACCTTCCGGGCCGCCGGGCCCAAGTGGTGATGGTTCAGGTTGACACGGGCCAGGGCCCCGACCATGTAGGAATCCCTCCGGTGCCTGGCGAATTTGGCGGTGGACTGCGGCACGCAATACTCATTGCAGACCTGCCGGTACTGATCCACGGGAAATGTGCCCCCATCCGTGGAGGCGATGCGCCCGTCATAAAGAGCGTACTCGTTCGGGTCTGACAAGGCAATGTACTCCGTCTCGCGCTCAAACGCCGGCACGTTCGCCGAATGTTCCCGGATGAACTGCGCCAGGGCGATACCCTCCGGCAAAGCGGCTTCCAGTCTCGAGCGCAGGTTTGCCAGGTCGGCACGGGCCGGCCATCGAGCGAAGCCGCCCACCACCGCACTCTGCGGGTGCGTCGTCCGGCCACCTATCAGCTCCGACATCTCGTTGGCCAGGCGGTGGATCCGTATAGCGAGAAGGACTTGCTCCGTGTGGGTGGCTGCCAGCGAAATCACGCTGGGGACCTTGAACAGATCGGGCAGCACCAGGTAGCCGAGGTGGAGGACATGGCTCTGGACGTTCTCGGCATGCAAGAGCAGTTTCCGGAGGTCGACCACCTGTGCGGACACCCTTATTCCCATGGCCGCTTCGGTGGCTTTCAACGACGCGAGGGTGTGACCGATGGAACAGATGCCGCAGATCCGCGATGTGACGTGAGCGACCTCGAACCACTTTCTGCCGCGCAGCATGGCTTCGAAAAACCGTGGGGCCTCGACCACCTGCCACTGGCAGCGCTCCACCGTTCCATCCCGGATCTGGATGTCGACACTCCCGTGGCCTTCCACCCGGGTCAGGTGATGAATCCGTATGGACGTGGTCGCGTTCATTTAGACACCTCCGAAAAACCCGTGTAAAGCCGGAACCGCTTGAGGATGTCCGGCAGGGTCAGGCCGTTTCGGGCAAGGATCTCCCGCTGCGCGTCCGCATTCGGGTCATCCACAAGACCTCTGCACCCCCAGCAGAAACTACCCGCTGTGACACAGCACGCCTCACATCCGGCCCGCGTCACCGGCCCCATACAGGTCATGCCCAGCTCGAAGACACAGATGTTTTCCGCCATCTTGCATTCGACGCAAACGGGGTAATTCGGGACATTCGGTTTTTTGCCTGCCAGGAGGGAGGCCAGCACGGCTTGGAACTCGCGACGGTTCACGGGACAACCGTGGATCTCCACATCCACCGCGACCACCGCTTTCAAAGGCCTGGCCGGATAGGTTTCGTAGTGAAAAAACTGCTCCCCATACACGAACCTCCGGACGTTTTCCTGCTCCTGGAAGTTTTTGAGCATGTTGATGCCGCCGTTCGTGGCGCAGGACCCGAAGGCGACGAGAACCCCCGCGTTGCGGCGGATTTCCCTGAGACGCGCCTCATCGGAGCGACGGGTGATGGACCCCTCCACAAAGGCGATGTCGTAGGTCTCCGCATGTCCTTTCAGAGCCTCCCTGAAGCTGACGATGTCAACCGCTTCCAATACCTGCAGGAGGTCCTCCTCCAAGTTGATCACCTGAAGCTGATCCCCTTCGCATCCGGCGAAATCAAAGAAAGCAACCTGGGGCTTTCCCATCACAGCGCCTCCCTCACTTTAACAAGGTCCGCATACGTGAACACGGGACCGTCCTGGCACGCGTAGAGATGGTTGATCTGGCAATGACCGCACTTGCCTATCCCGCATTTCATCCGTCTTTCGAGCGACAGAAATATGCGGTCATCCGGGATCCCTTTGCCCTTGGCCTCCAAGATGACGAATCGATACATTACCGGCGGCCCCACTGCGATGCAGAACACCTTCACGGGATCGACCCTGACCTTCGGAAACAGGGTTGTGATGACCCCCACATGCCCTTTCCACGCGGCATCCGGCCGGTCGACCGTTTCCAGATACTGCAGGTCTTTACGCTCCTTCCACTCGCGCAGTTCACCCAAAAAGAGCTGTTCGGCCGGGTTGCGTGCGCCGAACAGCAGGGTGACGTCGCCATAGTCGCTGCGGTGCTCCAATACATATTTGATAAACGACCGCAGCGGCACCAAGCCGATTCCGCCGGCGACGACCAGCAGGTCCTTGCCCCGGGTTTCTTCCACGGGGAAACAGGTGCCAAAAGGCCCCCGGATCCCGACCTTATCTCCGACCTTCAGGCGGTGAGCTGCAGCGGTGACATTCCCGATCCGACGTATGGCCAGTTCAAAGGATTGCCTCCGACCGGGAGGCGACGATACAGATATCGGAGCCTCGCCGATGCCCATGATGGAAAGTTCCACAAATTGTCCCGGTTTGTGCCCCAGCGACCTCCCGTCCAGCAGCTGCAGCTCGAAAAGCTTCTCGCTTTCCGTGAGTGGTTCAATGCGGGAGATTTCCGCCCAGCTGGGCAGGTAGGGAGAACCCTCTGCTGCAAGGAGGCTCCTCATGGCAATTCTCCTTTTTGCGTTTCTTGCTTCAGGCGGTTGAAGACGTCGACGGGATCGGCAATGTCGGTCAGGCATGCGGAGGCACAGCGGCCACACCCCACACAGGCCACATCATTCAACACGGGAACCAGATAGCAGGTCTTTCGGAGGAACCGATGCTGATACCGGGACGTCCGGGTCTCTCGGAAATTTTCGCCGGTTGCGACCTTGGCGAAATCCTTTAACAAACACCCGTCCCAGCGCCGCAGCCGTTTGCCCTGCGCCAGATCGATAGAGGTCTCGTCCCAGACATCGAAGCAGTAGCAGGTGGGGCACACCAGATTGCAGGTCCCACAGCTGAGGCATTTGCCGGATTTTTCCTCCCATAGCCATGCATCCGTAAATTTTTCCACCAGCAGCGGGATCTCCTCTTTCGCGACCGTCAAGCCTCTCTGCCGGCAGCGATGTGCCGCGTCGGCGCGGGCGCGTTCCCGTTGCAAAAGATCTTCCGTGGCGGCCGCCCGCGTTTTGGCGTAGCGGGCTAAGAGATCCTCACCTTTTATGCTTCCCGGTTCCACCACATACTGCGGCCCGATGTCCGTCAGCATCAGGTCATAGCCCGAATCTACAGAGGCGGCTCCCATGGACGCCCAAAAGGCGCGGGGCGCCACGCGGGCCGGGTCAACCCCGATTATACAGACGGCGTTTCGTCTCTGAAGATAATGTGGGTCGGGGGTCCCGCGGGAGAAAACAAGATCCATCTGAGAGATGGCCTTGATGTCATAGGGGTGCACACCGATCAGAATGAATTCTTTGACTTCCATCACGCAGGATGCTGAGAGGGTTGGCCGGCGGGTGAAATGGAGGAGTTCCTCCCGGGGTGGCAGGAAGTACTTTTTGGGAGGCATGGCCGTGCAGTCGAAGTCCAGGCAGAGATCATCCGGGTGTTGGATGGGCCCGTAAAAATAGGCTTGACCATAGACAGACTGCCCTTTGCGCTTCACCCCTTCCACTTTATGGTTTTCGATGAGCCGGCAGACAAAAAGGGCAAAGTCCGGTTTTGAGATGACCGCTATTTCCATCGTAGACCTCCCTCCGGGGCCTGGACAGCCCAGTGACCGCCCTCAACCGGTGAGCGTGCATCCGGCAGGCTCAGTATCCGGAGCAACCGTCATTAGACGAGGAAGAATGGGTCGATGGTCACCCTCCTGGGCACCCACAGAGGTGAGGTTCCCCAACCGAACGTGAGGTGAGATGCGAAGGAAAGAAAGCCGTTGGGCTAAGGATACAGCAAAAGGGGGTGGAACCTCCCCGGGCGCCCCTCGCTTCATGTGAGCGTTGAATGATCAGCGATTAGCTACATGTGCAGCAATCCCTGTGCCAGGGATTTGGCAATGTTACGGTTGTTAACGTTTTGTTAATTCAGGGATATTCACTCTGTAGGACAACATGGAAAGGCATCTATTTTCACGGCTGTCAGTTATTTTTACAAAATGTAAAAAAACCGAGGCTGCAGCACCAGTTGGATGAAGTGCAACCCAGAGAAGAGGGTTATTTCCGGGCCATCCGATTCAGCGTGTCGGCAGGAGAGGATGTGATGAGGGTGGCGATCAGTCGCCGGGTTCATTCATGGTCCATCGTGTGCCTTTTTCCAAATGAAGCGAGCTGGATGCTGTGCCGACAAGTTCTCTTATTTTTATTGTTCCGCCGAACTCCTCTGCCGGCTTTGTTTTCAGCTTTACACCTCGTAAAGATTCCGGACACTTGACGGTCGGTCGTCCGTTCCTGTTATGAGTCGAAAGCAAAAAGAATTTGTATAATCTTAATATGGTTAGTCGATTGGCGACGATGCTGTCCCACTGGCATAAGGATTGCTCCTTCACGCTATGTGACACATCCCGCCGTGTAGCGGACGGCTGCATCATTTTGAGGCGATTTCGACTGTCGGGGGCAAAGAGGGCTTTGAATGTTTTATTCGACTCGATCCAAGCTCCTTGCCGGCTTTTTGGGGGTCACGCTCCTCGTCGGATCGGTCTCGCTATTCATCGGGGTACGCCTGATCGATCAGAACGTGTTCGGGGAGGCCCTGAACCGCGTTAAGCAGGATCTCAATGCCGCCAACGAGATCTACCATAGCCGCGTCAAGCAGGTAAAGATCAGTCTCGGCATAACGACGCTCGGATTTGCCTTTATTTCTTCGGTAAGCGAGCGGAACACGGCAGATCTGGTGATCCGGCTTGAACGTATGACCCGGCTGGCCGAGCTTGATTTTGCGGGGATAATCACCGAGGACGGCAGAACGTTGTGCCGCATGGGGCCCTTCGCGATTCCCGGGCCGGCCTCCCGAGAGGCCAACCCCCTTGCCAGGATCGTGTTTGAGAAACGGGTGGCCGTAGCCGGAACGATGGTGCTGGATCAAGACTTTCTCGCCGGCGAGAACCCGGAGTTGGCCGACCGCGCCCGCATTCCCTTGGCCCATCGGTTGGATGGTGACCACGAGTCCGCGCAGGAAGAGTCCGCCGGAATGGCCATTGCCGCCGCAGTGCCGATATTCGACGGTAACACCCTGCTCGGGGTTCTCTACGGCGGGATTCTGCTCAACCGCAGCGAGGCCATCGTGGACACGGTGCGGGACACCGTTTTCCAGGGCGAGGCCTATCAGGGGCGGAGCGTCGGTTCTTCCACGATCTTTTTGAACGATCTGCGTATCGCCACCAACGTGTTTGGCCCCGAAGGGCGCAGGGCACTGGGAACCCGGGCCTCGCGCGAGGTGAAGGAGCACGTCCTCGACCAGGGCAAGCTGTGGACCGACAGGGCCTATGTTGTCGGCAATTGGTACATCACGGCTTACCGTCCGATCGAGGACATCCTCGGCCGTCGGGTGGGTATGCTCTACGTGGGGGTGCTCGAGGAAAAATTCGCCCAGGTTCGGCGCCAGGCCCTGAAGATGTTCATCCTGACCACCTTGGCCGGGATGTTGCTTGCGGCGGCTGCCGGTGTTGTCATCGCCAGGCGGATCACCTCGCCGATTCAGCGCCTGATCCAGGCCAGTCAGCAGGTGCAGGAGGGCAGCCTGAATCCGGAACTCGGCCCGCCCGCGAACAGTGAGATCGGGGTGCTGCAGAAAGCCTTCGGGGAGATGGTGGCGGCGATGGGGCGCCGACGCGAGGCCAGTGAACTGCGGATCATACAGTCGGAGAAGCAGGCCAGCGTCGGGAGGCTGGCCGCCGGGGTGGCCCACGAGATCAACAACCCCCTCACCGGGGTTTTAACCTACACCCACATGCTGCTGCGGCGCAAAGACATCGTGCCGGAGGTGCGCTCCGACCTGGAGGTTATCGCCGAGGCCACCGAGCGCGTGCGCAAAATCGTCAAGGGGCTCTTGGACTTTTCACGCCAGACGAAGCTCGACCCGGAACTCACCGACGTCAACCGGCTGGTCGCCGGCGCCATATCCCTCATTGAAAACCAGGCGTTGGTGAAAGGCGTCACCATCAATTTCAACCCGGGAGAGAACTTGCCCATGGTCACGTTGGACCGCAGCCAGATCCAGAGCGTGATCATCAACATCATCATCAACGCGCTGGATGCCACCGAGGCGGGCGGCCACATCCGGGTCTTCACGGCCGTCGGCGTATCCGGCGACGGTGCCGCGCAGGAGGGCGTAGAGATCACGTTTGCCGATACAGGGTGCGGTATCCCGGCCGAGAACCTGAACAGACTCTTCGACCCCTTCTTTACCACCAAAGGCGTCGGCCAGGGGACCGGACTGGGGCTTTCCGTGTCCCTCGGCATCGTGCAGCGGCATGGGGGCCACATTCGCGTGCAGAGCGAGATCGGCAAAGGGTCGCGTTTTTTTATTTGGCTGCCAATTCAGAGGAGGGCCGAGCATGAGGGTGTTGGTGGTTGACGATGAGCCCATCGTACTGAAGAGCTGCCGCTTGGTGCTTGAGGCCGAAGGCTGGGAGATGATCCCCGCCTCCTCGGTCGCGGAGGCCCTCTCGATCCTCGAAAGCATCCCCCCGGATCTGCTGCTGGTCGATGTCAAAATGCCGGTGCATGACGGCATGTATCTCATGCGCAAGGTCAGGGAAAAGCGACCCGGGATTCCGATCATCGTCATGAGCGGCTATGCGACCAGCGAAACCATCAAGGAGGCGGAGGGCTTGGGAGCCGCCGTTTTTCTGCCCAAGCCGTTCACGCCGGACGAGCTCGCCGACACCCTCAGGTCCATCGCGAAAAACCCATCACACGATTGAAAGGAGAGGCGCCATGCAAAAAAAACGCGTACTGGTAATCGACGACGAGCGCATCGTGCTCGATAGCATTACCAAAATCCTGAAGGAGGAAAACTTCGAGGTGGATGTCACGCTGAGCGGCCGCCAGGGCTTGGAGTGGGCCATCGCCAAGGACTACGACATCGTATTGACCGATATCAGAATGCCGGACATGGGCGGCATGCGGGTGTTGCGGGATGTCAAGCGCGCCAAACCGGCCATGCCGGTGGTCATGATCACGGGATTCGGCAGTGTGCAGTCCGCCGTTCAGGCCATGAAGCTGGGGGCGGCTGAGTATCTCGAAAAGCCCTTTGCTCCGGATGCCTTGGTGAAGGTGATTCAGAAAGCCCTTCACATTGCAGCCACCACGCCACCCGAAGACCAGAGCCTGATTCACAAGGAGGAAGTCCTCACCGTGCTGGAGCGGGCGGCGACGGATTACACGTTGGTGTATAACATGCTTCACTATGGTGCCGAGGCGCTGGACGAGTTCGACCTGACGGCCGCCGAGAAACTGGCCATCATGTCCGGAGATATCCAATGGATTGAAAAGCACGTGGGGGAACTCAGTCAGACCCAACGCAAATGGCTTGAGGGGCGTTTGAGCGCCGAAATCTGGTAGCGGGAGGGCTCCATGGCGGAAAAGATGCTGGTCATCGACGACGAGGTCATCGTGCTGGATTCCTGCCGCAAAGTGTTTAGCAGCGATGGCTATGAGGTCACGGTCACCGCGAGCCCGCGGGAAGGGTTGGCGCTGGCGAAAGGTTCCCGGTTCGACGTCATCCTCTGCGACTGGATGATGCCGGAGTTCAGCGGCATGGACGTTCTGGAGGAACTGGAAAAGATATCCCCGGAGTCGACGGTGGTCATGATCAGCGGGTATCCCAATGTGGGGCGGGCGACCGAGGCCTTGAAACGGGGGGCCATGGACTACATCGCCAAACCTTTCACGCCCGAGGAGATCCTTGAGACCGTCCGCCGGGCGACCCGTCGAAAGGTCACCGAAGAAAAAAAAACCATCAACCGGTTCGAGAACATTGCCAAGTCTTGGCAGTTCCCCGTTCCGGCCATGGAGGACAAGACCCCCAAGACGATCGCCGAAACCGTCGCCACCACCGTGGGCGTCGGAAAGGTCACCTCTCCGTGGTTCAGCGTGCTCGTCCTGGGTATTTTGGCGGGGGCCTATATCGGCTTCGGAGGGTTGCTTGCCACCAGCGTCACCTTCGATCTCGCATCCAAAGCCGGTATCGGTATACAGAGACTGGTGGCCGGTTCGGCCTTCAGCCTCGGCCTGATGCTGGTGGTCATCGCCGGCGCGGAGCTTTTCACCGGTAACAACCTCATGATCTCAAGCGTCTTGTCGCGAGAAATAGGCTTCCAGGTCATGCTGCAGCGCTGGGGGTTGGTTTTCCTCGCCAACTTTATCGGCTCGGTGCTGCTGGCGCTGATTTTTTACTCCTCGGGGCTTTGGAAAACCGGAAACGGGCAATTGGGGGTTGCGGCGCTGGTCACCGCCTTGAACAAGGTGCAACTGGGGTTCGGAGAGGCGCTCGTCCGCGGGATCGGCTGCAACTGGCTGGTCTGCCTGGCGGTGTGGATGGCATTGGCGGCGCGGCAGACCATCAGTAAAATTTTCGCCATTTTTTTCCCCATCATGGGTTTCGTCGCCATCGGATTCGAGCACTGCGTCGCCAACATGTACTTCATCCCGGTCGGGATTTTTCTCAAAGACTGGGCGGGCGTCCCTGCCCCGGCCGGAATCGACCCCGCCGCACTGAACTGGGGCAGGTTCCTGTGGAACAACCTGTTTCCGGTCACGATCGGCAACATCATCGGCGGCGGCGTTTTCGTCGGCATGAGCTATTGGGGCGCATATCTGCGTCCATTAAGCGACGCCAAGGACAAAAGCGCCTGACGGTCGTCCGCCTGCAGTTCCCACGCAAGGAGTCCTCCACCGCCGGCATGCGATGAATCTCAGAGGACCGGCACCTGCTTGTATCTTCGGGTGTTTTGGAATAAAATAAGAAATATAAGCGCGGCGGACCAACCGGGCGCTCGGGCATCCGGTTGATTGCTTTCCGGCGGCAGGAAGCAGGAAACCCGCTGCGCGGCGGAGGCTTACCCACAGAATATGTCTTGGCTGCCCTGCACGGGGGTGAAGAGGGAGCGGACAGGATCGAGGTCTATCGATGAAACGTTTGATGATGGCGGTGCTGTTAACCCTTTTCGCATGTCACACTGCCTTCGGCGGACCAACAACCCCCGGCAAAAAACTCGCCAAGACACCCCCATCCACGCCCGCCCATGCCAGGCCCGTCAAGCCCCCCGAGCCCAAGGCTCCATTCGAAGCCTATGCCGTCGCGGATGCCGCCGATGGGAAGATCCTGGAAGGGTTGAACGTGAACCTGAGGTGGCCCCAGGCCAGCCTGACCAAGCTCATGCTGGCGGTGGTGGTGATGGACCAGATCGAGCGTGGGGCGCTGCACCTGAGCGACCGCGTCACCGTCTCCAGAAAGGCCGAGGGCATGGGCGGGAGCCAGGTGTTCCTCAAGGCCGGGGAAACGTTTTCGCTGGATGAACTGATGCGCGCGGCGCTGGTGGAATCCGCCAACGATGCGGCCTTTGCCGTGGCCGAGCACACGGCCGGCAGCTCCGATGAGTTCGTGAAGCTGATGAACGCGAAAGCGCGGGCGCTGGGCATGCCGGACACGGAATTCCATTGCGTCCACGGTCTTCCCCCCGCCAAGGGCGGCGTCGACAACATCACCACCTGCAACGACATGATCCGGTTGGCGCGCGAGGCCCTCCAGCACCCCCAAATCCTCGAGTGGACTTCCATCGAGCATGCGACCTTCCGCAGCGGAACGCTCCCCATCAGCAACAAGAACAAGCTGGTGGGCCGGGTCCCGGGGGTGGACGGCCTGAAGACCGGCTACACCCGCAGGGCCGGGTTCAACATCGTGGCCACGGCGAAAACCGGTGATCGGCGCCTGATCGTGGTGGTGTTGGGGAGCCCGGAGTCGCGGGTCCGCAACGGGTTTGCCGCGGACAAGTTCAGGGAGCACCTGCTGGTCCAGCCGACAGAGCCTGAAGAGCCGGTCGAGACGACGGCCTCCGGGGGGTGACGGGTTGCGGATGATAGACAGGGGATGCCGGCTGCTCGATGACAACGGAAGGAACCCGGCGTCGACCCGCTATTCGGCCGCGTGCATCTTCATGGTTTTGACGGCGACGCGGCCAAAGACGCCCGGATCGCCACCATCACCTGGTCGGCCGTGTAAAAGTCGCTTCTGAAGATCGGCTGGCCGTCCGGTGTGTAGACCAACAGCAGCGGAATCGTCAGGCTGCCCGCCGCCTGCAGCCTTTTCCGGCCTTCGGGGTTGCTCCCGGTCAGGTCCACCTTGATGGGCAGCACCGATGGCTCCGACACCAGCCGCACCAGCTCCGGGTTTCCCCAGACGCCTTGCTCCAACGCCTTGCAGTTCAGACACCATTCCGCGGTGAAGATCATCGCCACGGTCTTGTGTTCCTTGAACGCCCGCTCCAGCCGGTCCGGGGTGTAGGCGGCCCATGCGATCGGGCCCGTGTCGGTCAATCGCGCGGCGCCGTACAGGGAGAGGACCACGATCCCTGCGCCCACAGAGGCCCAGAGAGCTTTCGCCCGTTTTCCGGACGACAGCGTGAACGCACGAAGGCCGGTCCATGCGCCGGCGGCGGCGCACAGGATCATCACCGGCCACCAGTGCAGCCGGCCGGCCGGGGCGGCCGGGTCCGACAGCAGGGTGCCGATGCCGATGCCGATGAAGTAAGCGGCCGCCGCCAGCATGAGGAGCGCCATGGCCTGCTTGAGCAGCTCGCTCCCCGGGCCGGTCTTGGGCACACGACGGACCAGGCGGGGGAACGCGGCGAGCAGGGAGGGCAGGCCCATGCCGGCGCCGATGGCCGAGAAGGTCGCGATGGTAACGGCGGGCTGCTGGGTGGCGGCCCAGGCCGCCGCCGTCCCCATGAACGGCGCCGTGCAGGGCGTGGACAGCACGGCCGTGAGCACGCCGACGCCGAGGGCGCCTGTCAGCGTTTCCTGGCGGGGGTTGAGTGCGTAGATCGCACCGGGCAGCCGCACGGAGTAAACGCCGAACATGCCGACCGCCATGACGGCGATGACCAGCCCGACGCCGATGGTAAAGGCCGGGTACTGGAACAGCTGGTTGGTCGAGGTGAAACCGCTGACCATCGAGACGATACCGCCGAGGGCGACCCAGAAGCCCAGCACCCCGGCATACGTGAACAGCCCGAGGCTCAGGCAGCGCCGGCGGTCGGCGGCGGCCGCGTTGGACAGGCTGATGAGTTTGATCGGGATGAGGGGCAGCACGCAGGGTGTGAAATTGAGCAGAAAGCCGCCGAACGCGGCGAGCACGAGGATCATGGCCGCCGTCAGCGGCGACTCCGGGTCCAATGCGAAACCGAGGCCGAACAACTTGAACGGGATCAACCGCTGCGGACCGGCCGCCGCCCTTGACTCGTATGCGCTGAACAGCTCCCGGTTGATCGAGGTTGTCTTCGCGTCCCGAGGGGCCAGGGGCAATTCCGCCGTGTGAACCGCCCGTTGCGGCATCAGGCAATAGGTCGGTGCGCAGGCCTGGTATTCGACGCCCACCTTTACGAAAACGTCGCCGCCGGGGGCATTCAGGTTCAGCCGGATCGGAAGATAGATCACCGTGCGCCCTTCGAAGCTCATGATCGGTGCATCCACGAAATCCACCTCGAACGGCGTCGCCCTCGGGTAAACGGGCGGCTCGGACAGGACGCCCTCGGTCGCCTCGCTCACCCAGACCCGCGTCGGAAACGGCTTGAAGTCCCGGACGTCGCTCAACTGGCCCTTGTCGGCCATGACATGGTAACCGGGGCGGATGTCGAGCACCACGGCCAGCACGGCGCTTCCGGCGGGGTGCACGGCATCGACCGACCAGGCGGTGGCGACCGCAACGGGGTCCTCGTCCTCGGACGGCGCCTGCAAGAGCAGTGGCAGGTTCTGAGCGGCGGCCGCGGTCAGGATGAGGGCGACCCCCAGCACACCAACCAAGATGCCGAAAAGCACGATCCTTCGCATGCCACCCTATGTACCACACTTCGGGGTCGGCCATCCACCCCCTCCCTCGGGCCGGTCGCCGGTTTCATGCGGCCGCGGTGGTTTTTGCGACGGGCCCATCGGATCCGATTTGCCGCGGCCGGAGGTTCAATGCGGCTGCGACCCAAAAAAGACATGATCGTTTGTCGACCGCCCGGGGATACGTCGTTGACTTTTTTCTAAAGTCATAATAGCCTGGACAAATTAATCAAAATGCCCCTGACTTGCGTGGTATGCCCGCCCGATCGCCCCAAGAGGCCGGAGCACCCGAAAAAAAATCAAGGAGATGAAGAGATGAGCATCAGCATTCCCAAGGAAAAATTTTTCTTTACGTCCGAGTCCGTGACGGAAGGGCATCCGGACAAGGTGGCCGACCAGATTTCCGATGCCATTCTGGATGCGATCATTGCGGAGGACAAGCGCTGCCGGGTGGCCTGCGAGACGCTGGTCACCACCGGCATGGCCTTCATCGCCGGCGAGATCACCACCAGCACCTACGTCGAGATGCCCCAGATCGTGCGCGATACCATCAAGGACATCGGCTACAGCTCCTCGCGGATGGGGTTCGACTGGCAGACCTGCGCGGTGATGACCAGCATCGACCACCAGTCGCTCGACATCGCCCAGGGGGTGGACAAGGGCGACGGCCTCTACAAGGAGCAGGGCGCCGGGGACCAGGGTCTGATGTTCGGCTACGCCACCGACGAGACCCCGGAGTTCATGCCCATGCCCATTCTTTTCGCCCACAAGCTCTGCCGCCGGCTGGCCGAGGTGCGCAAGAACGGGCAGCTGGATTTCCTGCGGCCGG
>Ga0316619_10000009_pt1 | contig 29767 bp, 38 predicted proteins | sample OWC_Aug_M1_C1_D4_FD_207659 | JGI IMG/M metagenome (GOLD analysis project Ga0316619, IMG submission 207659) | Wetland soil microbial communities from Old Woman Creek delta, Ohio, United States - OWC_Aug_M1_C1_D4_B | ecosystem: Environmental > Terrestrial > Soil > Wetlands | place: USA: Ohio...
ACCAGCCGCGAACTCAAGTGCGTCTGCGGTCGCTGCCGTACCTGTCGGAACCGGGAGAAGATGCGGGCCTTCCGGGACGCCGCCCCGAAACGCCCGTACAAACGCCGCGGCCCATCGATGGCGCTCGGGCGCAAATGCCTCTGCGGCCAGCCGATAAGCGACAAGAATCGGACCGGTTCGTGCCAATTCTGCCATCAGAACCGTCGCAGCCCAGCGGCGAAGGCGGCGCAGTCGTGACCTTCCCCCCTCGCACCAAGGAGCAGTGGGACGCCTACGACGCAGCCCTGATCGCAGATCACCCCGAGTACGCACCGGAACCCGAGCAGACGCCCGACGGGGACGAGGGCGAGGAAGGGGAGGAGGCATGACGGCGGAGCATGACGCGGTGATGGTTCCGGAGACGAGGGTGCTGGATGCGGAGCGGAGGGCCGAGAACTGGCGCGACGTGGCGGTCTACTTCGCTGACATCCTCGCGGCCTCGGCATCCATGGCGTTCGATCGGAAGACGACCAGTAAAAGCGAGCGTCGGCGGCAGGAGTCGATTGTCCGGGCGGCCGTGTACAACCTCCGTGCCGGACGCCTCTGGGAGGGAAGGCGCTACCGGCCGGAGTTCGTGATCGAGCGGCTGGACGAGGTGCTTGCGGGCCTCAAGTCCGAGGGATCGCGATGACCACCCAGCGCATGACCCCCGAGCAGAGGGCGAGTGAACTTCTGTGTGCGGCGGAGAGGATGGCGCGGGTGGGGCGTCCCTTCGGTAACTCCCGAGAAGACATGTTCGACGCGCTAGCCGCCACCATCGCCGCGGCGGAGGACGAGGCGCTTGAGAGGGCCGCGCAGCAGGAGGAGGCCCGGGGCTACCTCGTTGCTGGCATGGTCGCCAAGTGGATCCGCTCGCTCAAATCCCCCGTAGGCGCGAAGTGAGCCATATACCAACCGTCCCCACCTATCCTGCCGCTTCCGGGCCCGCGATCTCGGCACATTCCGCGAGCCCATATACCTCGGTGCTGCCATGAGTGAATGGCGGCGCGTCTCAGGCAGCGGCCGGCGGGACTCCGTCGAACCCGAGATCGTCCGCGAGTACCAGCGCGCCGGCTGGAGCGTCCAGCCCCTCAACGGCAAAGGGATCCCGGACCTCCTCGTCGCCCCTCCCGGCGAGCGCGCTGACCTCGTCGAGTGCAAGACCGGCAACGCTGGCCTGACCCCGGATCAGGTCGAGTGGCACAAGGCATGGGGCGGCGCGAAGCCGGTCATCGTCCGGAACGGCGCCCAGGCCCGCAAGCACATCCGGATGCGGGCGGAGGAGCGTCAGAGGCAGGTTGCCGAGGCAGTCGAGGCCGAGCTCCGACGTCGTGAGCAGGCCGCGGACCCCTTCGACACGCCGGCGTCGCTGGCGGGAGACGACAAATGACCATCTGGGAACGAGATGCTGAGTCGGTCAAGGCGGGACGGACGCCGTACCTTGATGCCTTGGACGATGCGATCCTGTTTCTTCCCTGGGGCGCCGAGGTCCGGGTGCGGCTGTGGGGATCACTATGAGCCGCCTCACGACCAAGCAGAGGCGGGCGAGGCGCCGTCGTCGCGGCCACTATGGCGACGCCAGGCGGAGGTTCCTCGCGCACGTCGATCGGATATTCGCGCGCAAGTACATGCTCATTGGGGCATCGATCGAGTCGGTGCTGTTCGGGAGCGAGCGAACGCTCGTGACGTGGGACTCGTAGTCTGGTCGCATAGCCAAGGGAGGCGGCCACGCGGGACAGATTCCTAGAGCGAGTGGAGGCGCGACGGCTCGACGAGCGGGAGGCGATGCTCGACGCCCATGACGTCACCTACTGGCTTGATGCCCCCGAAGGCGTGCCCTGCCGGCTCTGTGGGAGGCCCACCACTTCGGGTCTCCGGATCTGTAACCTCCACCGGGAGGAGCGGGAAGCGTTGCGCGCCGAACGGAAACGAGGGATCGTGAGGCAGAATGAGTCGTCAATCAGGCGCCAACCAGAGCAGTTAACCCTGGCGCTGGAGACAGCGGCGTGACCGACACCCGAACCCCGGAGGCGCACCCTGGCTAACCATCTCGGCAGGGGGGCGCAGCCGACGCGAACCCCTGACACCTTGGAGCAGACTGCGGCTCTACTCGTCCAGGCGACGAAAGATAGGGACGCGGCGAAGGCAGAGGCGGTGAATCTGGCGGAGCGCGTCAGGGCGCTGGAGGCCGACGTCGCGTCGCTCGGTGGCGAGCGGAAGGCGCTTGCGGACGCAGCAGCCGAGCGAGAGAAGATCGCCGACGCCGCCCTCGCTGACGCGAACCGGCTGATCTCGATGCTCGAACCGGAGGCCGGGGTCGGCAACGGACCACCGACGGAATGGCTGACGCTGGTACAGGTCGACCCCGAGGACTTCCGGGTGCTGCGACTCGTGACGCGGGGCGTCCCACCGAGAGCGATGCTGGGCGAGTCGAGCGCGGACCGGGCGGAGGCGGAGGATCGGTTCAGGGCAGCGGCCGGTGATCTGTTCGACCGGATCGAGCGGGAGGGCAAGTGAATAACTACCGACGCAGCGCGAGGCTCCCGGTCACGGACGCGGAGGAGCGGGAGTACCACCGGAAGATGGAGGAGATGACCCGGAAGCGCGGCTACCTGAACCTCGCCCAGGCTCACGCTCTGGCGGCGACGGACTGCCCCCTGGGTTGCGGGTGCTGGGGGTGCGTCCAGACCAAGGAATCCAACGCGGAGCGCATCGCGATGCGGGACGCGAAGCGTAAGGCAGCGGCCATCGCTCGCGAGGAGGCCGCGGCATGACGCTCCCCTTCTCTCTCGTGATCCTCGGAGCGATGGCCCTCGCCGGCTGGGCGATGTACCTGCACACCCTGGGACCCCGCGAGGTCGCTCAGGAGGTACACGAGGCGAAGGCCCATGCCGAGGCGGCCCGCATCGCCGCGCAGGAGGCAAACTCTCGGACAGCGGCTCAGCTCGCCGAGGCTCTCGACGTCCTGTCACGGCGACTGACCCAGGCCAAGGACGAGCTCGCGGCGATGGCGAAGGAGCAGCGCGCCGAGGTGGACGCGGTTGCCGGGCGGGTGGTCTCGGAGATCAACCAGCTTTCCGCGGCGACCGGGATCCTGCGGCGTGACGGCAAGCCGTTCAGCGGGTCGACGCCCCCGCTTCCGACGGCGGCCGATGTCAAGGCGGTACTGCGATGACGACGGAGCAGATGGTCGAGGCACTGGTGAAGTCCGGGTGCGGTGTCGTGGAACTGAGGTGGACTGGGGATCCCGAGCATGTGGTATGGGCGCGCACCGTTGACCACTGGGGAGAGGAGACCGATGCCTCAGGAGCGACCGTTGGTGCAGCGATCGAGGCGCTGACTGGGTCGATCAGGAGATCGGCCGAGCGCAGGTGTGAGCGAGTTAGGACCATCGTCAACATGCTGACGATGGGCGCTGCGCCGCAGGTGGATCGGTGACCGTCCTTATCCCCGGCGCCGCACAAGGTCGCACCATCGCGGTTCGTCGCTCCGACGGGAAGTGGGCGACGATCACGGCTCCGCCGAACGTCGACATAGCGGCGGTCAAGCGCGGGTTCGAGGCGCTGCGTAAGGGCGTGGTTCCGTTCTGGCTGACCCAGGCGGAGCACGTGTTCATGGCGGACATCATCGGGGAGTTCGAGGACAAGGCCGCAGAGTCGGGCGGCGAGGGCGACGGGAATGGCGAAGCGAAGGGCCCGGAAAACGGTTCCTGAGAACACGTCGCAACAGGAAGGGGTTCGCGATGACCGCGGGCACTTCCTGCCGGGCGTGTCGGGAAACCCCGGAGGCCGTCCGGCGGTCGCGAAGGAGATTCGCGACCTCGCGCAGTGTGATTCGCCCGAGGCGTACCGGAAGGTCGCCCAGATCATGAGGGACGACACGCACAAGAACCAGCTCCCCGCGGCCATCGCGGTGCTCAAGATGGCGGGCGTCCAGATGAACGCGGAGGCGATGCAGAATCCCGCTCCTCCGCCGGTCCCGGTCGGTGGTCCGAGCGTTGCCGTTCTTGAGGCCGCAGCGGGCGGTCCGAGCGGCAACCTCCAGTGACCGAGGCTCTCACCCAGGAGCAGGCGCGCGAGGCGCTCTGGAGGCAGGGGCGGCTTCGGTACAAGCTGTTCCCCGATCAGAGGGAGGTCTACGACGAGATCCGCGCCTTCCTCGACAGTCCCGAAACCAGGTTCGAGGACTTCTGGTTCGACATCAGCCGTCAGTACGGGAAAACGTTCATCGGCCTTCTCGTCTCGTTCGAGTGCGCCATCCGCAACCCGGGCTGGCTCATTGGCTACACCGCGGCGACGCGGGCGGCGCTCTGGCAGTTCGTGCGGCCGAACGCGGACGTGCTTCTGTCCGACTGCCCGGCGGACCTCCTGCCGCAGTGGAACGGGCTCACGAACGACTACGTTTTCCCGAACGGCTCGAGGATCCACCTCGCGGGCGTGAACAGCGGACATGAGAACGACGCCCGAGGTCCCAAGCGACACCTGATGGTGAACGAGGAGGCCGCGTTCGTTGATCGGTTCTCGTACCTGCACGACTCGGTTGAACTCCCGATGCTCACCACAACAGGCGGGCGGATCCTGAACATCACGACGCCAGCCGAGACGCCGGCGCACGAATCGCACGCGTACATGCTCAAGTGCCGCGAGCGCAGGCACTACATCAAGCGAACGATCGAGGACAACCGGCACCTGTCGGAAGCGGCGAAGGCGAAGATCATTGCAGAGGCGGGCGGGCGGCAGTCGACGACGGCGCGACGCGAGTTGTTCTGTGAGTGGATCACCGACGAGACGCGCGCGATCGTTCCCGAGTACACCGAGACCCTCGACGACGTGCTGTGCGCGAGCGATCCGCCGGGGCCGACCTATGAACAGCCGGTGGTCGCGATGGATGTCGGGTTTGAGGATTTCCACCACATCCTCTTCGGCTACTACGACTTCCGGCGAGCCAAGCGGGTGATCCAGGCAGAGGTCCGCCTCCAGCGCGCGACGACCGACAAGATCGCGGAGGCGATCAGGGAGACCGAGACGCGGCTGTGGGGCGAGACGCCCAAGAAGACGCCGCTTCGCTGGTCGGACACGGATCTCCGCCTCATCGCGGACCTGTCGATGCTGCACCGGCTCGCGTTCCTTCCGACCGAGAAGGACGACAAGGAGGCGCAGGTCAACGCGCTGCGCATCGCGATCAAGAACCACGGGTGGCACATATCGCCCTCATGCGTGGCGCTACGCCGGCAGCTCCGGACCGGCATCTGGAACAAGGCGCGCACCGAGTTCGACCGGTCGAAGGAAGATGGCCACTTCGATGGCGTGGACGCGGCGATCTACTTCAACCGCAACCTGGACATCGTGTCGAATCCGTACCCGCTCATCCCGGAGGGTGTGTCGCATGTGACGCACCAGATCCCGGCGGAGATGTACAGGCCTACAGGGAACGCGGCGGTCGTGGGGTCGATGTTCAAGGGCATCGGAGGGGTTAGGCGATGACGAGGACGCTGGACGACCTGGAGCGAAAGCACTTCACCCCGGAGGAGATCGCCGAGATCCGGCGCGATGCCCAGGTGGAGTGCCGGGCGTCGCCCGCGACTAGGTCCGTCGTGTGGCGCGTGACCTTCGAGGTTCTCGAGGAGGTGGCCGACGACATGAGTGAGGAGTCGGTGCGCTTCTACCTGAACGAGAACCATTGCATCGACAACGCGGTGATGACGCTGGCTGCCGATCTTCGCGAGGGCGTCTGTCGCAACTGCTGGCGTGCGAAGGGGGAATACGTGCGTGAGGCGACACCCGAAGACCTTGAGCACCTGCGCCGGGAGCGAAGCGACCGCATCACCGAGGCGATCTGGAACGAGAAGGGGACTCCCTGATGCCCGGCCTCAAGCCGTACCGGACGATCCAGACCGGCCCGACGAGCGACGCATTCCGAGATGGGTGGGAGCGCGCGTTCGGTAAAAAGCCGAAGCGCAACCGCCGGACACCTCGGCCGATTCACGAGGTGGTCGCAGAGTTGCGCGCAGCAGCGGATCGGCAGCACTCGGGCGACAATGCAGCAGTGCTAGAGGGCGAGGCCGATGCCATCGAGTCAGCCGCGCGCGCAGACGGTTCCTGGGACGGGTAGGGCGGAGGCGGCGGGATGGCAAGAGACACGTACTGGTGCGCAGCGCCCCTCTCGGAGGCTCTCCCGGAGATCGACACTCGGGTCGAGCGGTACTATGAGACCCTCAGAAGCAAGCGCCTGATCGATCTGTGGCGCAACGCGTGGTGGCTCGCGTTCTCAGGCGGTCGGACCGGCGGCAACCTCGGCGTCAACGGCGAGGCTGGCGAGCTCACGACGATCGAGATGAACGAGCTTGGAAACCTCTACCAGCACATCCTGAACCTGATCACCGCGCAGCGCCCCGAATTCGAGTGCATGGCGGCCAACACGGACCATCGCTCTCAGTCCCAGACGATGGTGGGCAACGCGGTGGTCGAGTACGCGCACCGAGACCGCGACCTCGAGACGTACCTACAGCGAGCCGCCGGGTACATGTGCCTCTACGGAGAGGGCTGGCTCTCTCCCGTGTGGAACGCGACGGCGGGCCCGGACTACCGGCCCGACCCGGTGACCGGCGCCATCGTCAAGGCGGGCGACGTCGAGTATGCGACGTTCGGGCCGTGGGATGTGGCGCGCGACACGCTCGCGGAGTCCGCGTCAACCTCGTCGTGGTTCATCACGCGCGACTGGAAAATCCGGTTCGACGTGATGGCTCGGTATCCGGAGCTCGCAGACCAGATCGCGTGCGTCCCGTCGAAGTTCGACACCGAGGACCAGCGCCCCCGACTCGTGTCGCGGCAGTGGACGCAGGCAACGGGCGTCGACAACAACGACGAGATCCCGGTCTACACGTTCATGCATCGCAAGTCCGACGCGATCCCGGACGGGCGGCTCGTTGTGTTCCTGACGCCCGAGATCGCGCTATACGACGGTCCGCTCCCGTACCGAGATATCCCGCTCTACCGGATGAGCGCGCTCGACATCGACGGGACGACCACGGGATACGCGACGCTCTGGGACGTCCTCGCCCCGCAGCAGGCACTCAACGCGGTGGCGTCGACCGTGGCGAGCAACCAGGCCGCGTTCGGCATCCAGAACGTGTGGACCCCGGCCAACGCGCAGTACTCGTGGCGCTCCCTGCGCGGCGGGCTCAACCTCGTGGAGGGCGGGACGGTCCCTCCGCAGCCGCTGAACCTGCTCTCCACGAAGCCGGAGACGTTCCAGCTCTGGGACCTGCTCATCAAGGCGATGGAGCGGTACTCGGGGATCAACTCCACGGTCCGCGGAGACCCGGCGACGTCGCTCAAGTCCGGTGCGGCCCTCGCCCTCGTCTATAGCCAGACGATCCAGTTCATCGCTCTCACACAGAAGGCGTATCTGAAGGCCGCCGAGAAGACCGCGACAGCGACGCTTCACGACTACCAGGACTTCGGTCAAGCCAAGCGCGCACTTGCCATCGCGGGCGAGAACGCACGGCCGTACTCGCTGGAATTCTCTAGCGAGGACATCTCCGATATCGACCGGGTGATCGTGAAGGTCGCCAACCCGCTCACCGGGACGATCGCGGGCCGCTACAACCTCGCGGAGATGATGCTTCAGGCCGGGCTGCTCAAGGACCCGCGCCAGCTCATCGAGGTCGTCACCACGGGCCGGATTCAGTCGGTGACGGAGGCGCCGCTCCGCGAGCGGATGAACGTGCGAAACGAGAACGAAAAGCTGTCCCGCGGCGAGCCGGTGCGGGCCCTGTTCCTCGACAACCACCTACTGCACATCCAGGAGCACGCGACGACCCTGGCAAGTCCGGAGGCGCGCGACGAAGCCTCACAGGAGGGCAGCCGGATCGGGATGGCGGTTCAGGACCACATCCAGCAGCACATTGAACTGTGGAAGACGACCGATCCGGACATCCTTGCGGCGCTGAACATCCCGCCCCCGCCGTCCATGATGCAGCCGCCGATGCCTCCGGGCGCTGACGGTCCTCCGGGTCCGGGCGGCCCTCCTCCGGGCGGGCCCAGCGGGAAGCCGCTGCCGGCTCCGCTTCCGGGGATGGCTGGCAACCCAGCGATGGGGCTGAACGCGCCAGCGATGCCGGAGATGCCGCGCAACCCAATCACTGGGGCACGGGTGACGCCCCCAATGGCTCCGGCGCCTGGGGCGCTGGGATAGGAGCACCACAATGGCAGACACGATCGAAGGACCGACCGCCTGGGAGCGCATCAAGCAGTTCCTCCGTCCGGGTCCCAGGACGCCCGAGGAGGAGGAGGCCGAGCGCAGGGCCTCGCTGGAGGCGATGCACGGGGCGCTACCAGATGAACTCTCCGCCCGGAGCGCCATCATGCGGGACCGGGAGCGCAAGCGGCGGCTGGACGAGCAGACTCGAGAGTGACGTGACGAAGTTCGCAGGCGAGGCAAAGGCAGACGACTCGGTCACGGTCCACGAGGACCGTCCGGTGCAGTTCAACGCGATCAGGGTGCGGAATGGCAAACGAGGCGGTCGAGGCGGCGAGCGTGGACAGCGTGGACGAGCCGAGCGGGACGGACGCGGCGACTCTGGACGACTGGGCGAACCAGCCGGATGCGGTTGCAAGCGCGGCGGATGCGGCGCCGGGTGCCGATGCCGCTCCGAAGCCGGGGGCGAAGAAGGGCGCTGACGCCCTCGCCGCGGCTGCCGAGGCCGGGAAGAAGGGCGCGGCTCCCGCGAAGTCCACTCCGGCCAAGCAGGAAGCCAAGCCAGCCCTCCCGTACGACCCGAAGGCCAAGGTCAAGGTCAGCATCGACGGCGAGGAGTCGGAGGTCACGCTCGATGAGGTGATCCGGGGCTACCGCAAGAACGCCGCGGCCGATCGCCGCTTCCAGGAGGCGAGCAAGCTTCGCCAGGAGGCCGAGTCGCTGAAGCCCCTGGAGGCGTTTAAGGGGATCTTCACAGACCAGGACATCACCCAGGCCCGGAACCTCCTTCGCTCGCGCAACCTGCCGGAGAACGATCCGCACCTCCTCCGTGAGGCGGTCGCCGAGATCGCGGTTCAGGAACTCATCGAGCGCGAAAAGCTCCAGAAGGAGAATCCCGCCGAGCTCGCGCGCCGCGAGGAGCAGCGCAAGCGGGAGGAGGCCGAGGCGAAGCTCAAGGCCCGCGAGGAGCAGGAGCAGCAGGCGGAGCAGGAGCGGAAGCGCCAGGAGATCCGGGCGCACTACGACAAGGAATTCACCGCGGCTCTCACCGAGCACGACCTCCCTGCGACCCCGCGCACCATCATGCGTATGGCCGAGGTGGCGCAGGAGAACCTGCGGCTGGGCATCGACCTCCCGGCAGGCGAGATCGCCAAGGTCGTCCGCGAGGACATCGCCAAGGAGAGCACGGCGATGTTGAAGTCCCTGACCCTGGATCAGGCGCTCAAATTCCTGCCCAAGGACTTCCTCGACGCTCTGCGCAAGTACGACCTCGAGAAAGCCAAGGGGTCCCCGGGTGTTCGGCCCAAGCCCCCGGCTCCGCTGGGCCCGGTGCCGGAGCGCAGGCCGCGCGGCCAGAAGTTCACGCGGACGGCGGACGCGGACGCCGCGCTTGAGAAGTGGGCAAACGGCGGGTAGTGGGCCGCGACCACAACGGAATTGCGCTTCGGGCTCCGCTTCGGCGGGGCCCGTTCCGTCTATGCGCGTTGCGCCGCGACACGAATTGACCGGACCTGATCTAATCTGACCATGCAATACCCGCGACGTGTGCGGGATGAGGTCTCTCCCGGCGACGGGCCGACCATCTCCCCCGGCATAGACACGGTGAGCCGTTTCGCCAGTAGGACGCGCGGCCAGTAGGGCCGACTCCCCGAGAGCGAGCGAAGGCGCAGCACCGGCTTTCTCTCTCTTTCGCGCTTTCGAGCGCAGTGGAGTCGCACCATGGCTGAGTTTACTGGCACGTCACAGCTCAATGGCTTCTTCTACGAGGTCTACGACAAGATCGTGGACCCGATCCCTGAGTCGGCCAAGGGCATCGCGAGGATCCCCTACAAGGGCGGCGCGCTCGAGCTCGGGAACAAGCTCCACGTCAACGTGATCACCTCGGACGAGGGCGGGTTCACCCACGCCGCGGCCGGGGCCGGCGCGTTCACGACCAACGCGGGCGTGTCCATGGAGACCCAGGACTGCCAGGTGGACGGGTATCAGATCCTCCTCCAGTCCTCGATCGACTACGAGTCCGCCGCGAAGGCGTCATCCAGCCGCAAGGCGTTCCTCGAGATCGTCGGCAAGAAGCTCCAGAACATCGTCGCGTCGTCCAAGCGCCGGCTCGAGTGCGAGATGTGGCACGGCCAGCGCGGGATCGGCGAGGCCGCGACTGCGGGTTCCCCGGGCTCCGGCCGGGTGACCATCACCATGACTGACGCCACGTGGGCGCCGTTCATCTGGCAGGGCAAGAAGAACCATCAGGTCGTGATCTTCGACACCACGACCAACGCGGCGATCTCCACGTACGCGTTCACGATCTACGCGGTGAGCGTGTCGGCCAAGCAGGTGACGCTCTCGGAGGTCAACTCCGGCGACGCCACCACGCTCGCGACGGCGATCACCTCCAGCGGTCACACCGTGCGGCTGTTCTGGAACTCGACGATCTCGACCGCCTCGACCCTCGCGAGCCCGACGTGGGCGACGATGCTCGGGATCATGTCGATCGCCCAGAACACCGGGACGATGTTCAACATCAATGGAGCGCTCTACGACGTGTGGCAGGGCAACTCCCTGTCCGTCGGCAGCGCGGCCCTCACGCTCAAGAAGGTGCTCGACGGTTGCGCCAAGCTGGCCGACCGCGGCTGCGAGGGCGACCTTGAGTGCTTCGTCTCGAACCAGACGTGGGGCAACATCAACACCGACCAGTCCTCGCTTCGGCGCTACGGCGCCGAGGTGAAGGAGGCCAAGAACGGGTCGAAGTCGATCGAGTTCTACTATCAGGACGCGACGGTGCGCCTGATCGGCCACGGCATGATGAAGGGCGGCGAGGCGGCCCTGCTTGAGGTCCCGAAGTGGAAGCGCATCGGCGCGCGGGACTTCTCGTTCAAGATCCCCGGCTTCGCGGACGGGCAGGATCTCTTCTACAACGATCCGTCCAAGGCCGGCGTGACCTGGCGCTACTACACGCACCAGGCTGTGATGTGCGAGATGCCGTCGCACAACCTGGTCTTCACGGACATCGTCAATTCCTAGTGAGCGCTTCGGAGGGCGGCCGGCGACGCAACGCCGGCTGCCCTCCGGGCCGTGAGAGCGCATGCCTCCCACTGCGATCACCGTCACGCACAGCAGGCCAACCATGGCTGTGGTTTCGTGGTTGGTGCGGGCGGACTCCGCCGTCATCCCCGTCGCTTCATCGGGTTTCATGGGCGATGACCACCGCCTCCGTTGCTCCGGTGCAGTTGTCGAGTACGTGATCGTCGATCCAACCAAGCGAGACTAGCCATGGCTACCACCACCACTCTTCAGATCACGCACACCGCTCCATTCGCATCGGTCTATCCTCGCGGAGCGCTCCCCGGGTCCGCGGATGGATGCCTGGCTCTCCAGGGCTTCGTTGACCTTCTGAGCGGAATCTCTGGCGGAAGCGTGGCCGCCTCGGTGCGCGTCCAGGCGGCCGGCACGGCTGCGGCGCGGGCCAGCGGTACCCTCACGCTCTCCTCGGCGTCAGGGACGGTCGGGGGCGTCATCAACGGCGTCACCATCACCGTGACCGCCTCCGGCGGCGACACGGTCACTGCGGCAGCCATCGCAGCCGCGATCAACGCGTCGACCAACGCGCTCGTGGCGGGGATTGTGACTGCGTCGTCTGCTGCCGCGGTCGTGACCGTGACTGCGGTCGAGGCGTCGAAGACGACGAACGCGATCACCTTCACCGCTAGCGGGACTGGCGTGACGGCGTCTGGTTCCGGACGGCTTACGGGCGGCGCAGGCAACGACGTGGCGGGCGTGACGTTCTCGAAGCTCTAGGTCCGGTCATGCCGATCGGCGCTGGCTTCCCTGACTTCGCGCAGCTCAAGCGGCACCTGCGCCAGTCGTACGCGAAGAAGGGCAAGAACCTGCCCGACGAGCGGCTGAACGCGATGACTGCTTCCGTCGCGTCCAACATCAATCCCGGGTGGCGCAGCGAGGCCGCCAAGAAGGCCGCAATGACCCGCCGCGCGCGGGGTGAGAGGTAACACCATGGCGACGTCGCGTTCCGACCACGTCAAGCTCAAGATCGACGAGCTCGAGAATCTGAAGCAGTCGATGAGGGACTATACCGGCGAGCGGCTCGCCAAGATCAAGGGTAGGCCGCATGAGGAGCCGGAGACTCCCGAGGAGGAGTCCGCCGAGACCATCAAGCGCGCAGAGAGTGACACCGAGGACGGCAAGTCCGAGGTTGAGTGCGAGAAGTGCGGCGCCGAGTTCGAGGCGGGCGAGCAGGCGTGCCCGAACTGTGGCGCCGAGTCCGGCCAGGACGCTGGCGGGTACGAGGGCGGCAGCGCGACCGACATGGAGGGCGCTCCGGAGGAGGATACCGACCTCGGGGCGGACGAGCCCCTGAAGAAGTACCGCGGTCGTCGGTAGAGCGTCGATGGAGGCGGGATGCCGTACTGCCCCATCGACACGACGCCGGTAGCGGCGCCGGGAGGGTCTCCGGTCCCTCCGGTAAGCATGACGTCGTCTACCGATCTGGTGTTCGGAACGGACAAAACCGGCCTCCAGCCAACGTACGGGACGTTCGTGCGAACCGACACCGGTGCGTCCGTGACTCCAACTTCCACGCCGCCGGTCGTGTCCGCGCTGGGGTTGTCGTCGTTCACCTTCGACTGGACCACAGCGGCTGGGGTGCCGTCGATCTACTGGATGGTCACCTGCGACGGCCGCGAGCAGTGCGGTTTCATCTACCCACCGGCGTGAACCGTGCCCTACCTGAGCGACGACCTCGTTACGAACGCGAAGAAGCGGGCCAAGATCCCGGCGGCGCAGGCGTCGTGGTCGTCGGCCGAGATCCTGTCCAGCGCAGACGAGCAGACGCAGAGTTACGTCATCCCGCTTATCCGGCGCACGCGCGAGGACTACGGGCTTCAGGTGCTGGACTTCACGCTCGGCACGGCCGACGCTCAGGGCACAACGGGACCGTATCGCATCCCGTACCGGGCAGTCGGCGGGGCGATCCGGGACGTGTATCTCGCGGACGTCCACGGTAACCCGATCAACGTCCCCCGCATCACCCCCGACGACCTAGAACAGGCGACGTGGGGCGTCCACTTCCTCGGGAATGCGCTCTACTTCGTCAATAAAACGACCCAGGCTGCACCGGTGAAGCTGCGCATGACCTACTTCATGCGCCCCAACCGCCTCGTGCTTCAGTCCGGCGCTGCGCAGATCGCATCCTTCGACCCGGTGACGCGTTCCGTGGTCTGCACCTCGGTCCCCACGTCGTACACGGGGCAGACGTCATTCGATCTCGTCCAGGGTCGGCCGGGGTTCGACACGCTCGCCTATGACTTCGCCGGGACGGTCGGCGGGACGACCTTTATTTTCGCGTCGAATCTCCCGTCCGATCTCGCGGTGGGTGACTACGTCTGCCTTACCGAGACGACCCCGATTCCGCAGGTCCCGCCGGAACTCCACCCGCTCCTAGCGCAACGCGTCGCGGTTCAGTACCTTGAATCGGAGGGCGACCCATTCCTTGAGCGAGCCCAGGCGACGCTAGCGCGCATGGAGGCGGACGCGACGACGCTCCTCACGCCGCGCATCGAGGGCTCGCCCAAGCACATCATCCCCTCGCAGCGCGGACCATGGCGCAGGTGGCGCCGGTGACATCATGCGCAAGATTTCCGCTCTCGTCGCGGCTCTGTCTGCCTGCGGTCAGTCGGACGTCGTCGCTCCGTGGACCATCGAGGGGCCATCGGTCGTGACCACGATCTCCCAGTTCAAAGGGCTGTGGACGCAGCCGGGGCAAATCGGCACGGTGCCGCCAGGCGCCATGCTCCAGGCAGACAACGTCGTCATCACGAACGACGGACTCGTGGAGACGCGCCGAGGGACATCGATCATCGCGTCGAAGGCGATGACCAAGTTGCTCCCGTACCGGGGCCAGTTCGTCGGGCACAACCGAGCGACGGGCCTTCTGTCCTACGGCGATGCGACGTCGACGACATGGACGGACTACTCCGGGACCTTCTCTGCCCCGACCTACGACCAGATCCGGGCCGCGGCGCTCAATTCCAACCTCTACTTCACGACGAGCGGCGTCCCGTACCGACTCGATGCTCTTGCCGGTACCCCGGAGCCAGTCGGGATCAGCGACGCCCTCGACGTGCAAGCCGTGCTCACGACCGCAGCGGGATCGGCTCTCCCGGGGAACACTCAGACTGCGTACCGGATCGTCTTCGGGAAGCGCGACGCCAACGGGATGACGATCCTTGGGTCGCCCTCGGGCCGCTACGTCATCGCGAGCCCGTCGGTGCTCATCGGGATCGGAAGCCTTGTTCGCTCCGGGACGACAGTGACGGCTACGCTATCGTCCGGTGTCACTAACCCGTTTCTGAACGGAGAGACGATCTATCTGACCCCAGGGGAAACCAACTTCCCGGCCGGCGCGAAGACGCTCACGGGCGTCACCCCGACCACGGTCACGTTCACGGAGTCGGGCGCGGCGACGTCCTCGACCTCGACGCAGACGATCCAGTACCAGACGCGCGACGCGAATCTGATTTATTCCATCCCGGCTGGGCTACCGACCGGCGCGTTCGTGCAGGCATATCGCTCGCAGCCCTCGTCCGCCGCATCCGTTGACCCCGGCGACGAGCTCGGACTCGTATACGAGGGAAGCGCGTTCCCCGTTGTCAGGACGGTCGGACGGCTCATCCGGACCGTGTCCAGCGTCGTCACCGCAACGACCTCAGTTCCCCATGGCTATACGACGGGGATGCTGGTCCGTGTCAGTCCTGGCGGCACGGTTCCCGGCGTCGGCACCACCCACGCTGCGGTCGGGTTCTCATCGGCGTGCGCGACGTCGACAGATGGAGTCACGTGGGTCGCCCAGACGATACCGACTGGAGCGTACAGCTCCGTTGTGTGGAATGGGTCGGTCTTCATCGCTGTGGGCTCAAGCGTTGCCGCGACCTCTCCCGACGGCGTGACATGGACCGCGAGAACGATCCCGGCTGGCGGATATACCTCCGTGGCATGGAACGGGGAGGTTGCGGTTGCCGTGGGGACGGCGGGCGCGGTCGCTACCTCTCCCGACGGGATCACTTGGACCGTGCAGGACGACGGGGGCCGCTCGTTCTACGCCGTCGCGTGGTCCGGGTTCCAGTTCGTTGCGGTCGGAGACAACTGGGCCGGGACCTCTCCCGATGGCATCGCGTGGACCTCCCGATCCATCCCGGCGGGCTTCTACTACGCATTGTCGCTCAACGGGACAACGTTCGTCGCGTGCGGGGCCTCCGGGCGATGCGCGACGTCCGTTGACGGAGTCACGTGGGTTGCTCAAACAATCCCGTCAGGTGACTACTACGGAGTCGCCTGGAACGGCTCACTGTTCGCCGCCGTGGGCAACTACCGAGTCGCCACGTCGCCCGATGGCGTGACGTGGACTGGGCGATCCATTCCGGCCGGGTTTTACCGTGCCGTTCAGTGGAGCGCATCCGGGTTCATCGCGGTTGGCGATGGCGTGGCCGCGACATCGGCGGACGGGCTGACGTGGTCGAGCAGCACCATCCCGAGCGGCAACTACTCCGGGGTGGTGGTCGGCGGGACCGGGACCGTCTCGTTTGCTCCAGGCGAGTACACGATCACCGGAACCCCCGGAGCCTCGTCGTTCACGTACACGGAGACGGGATCAAACGGGATTCTCGTCGAGCCCCAGGTAGCTACCCCTCTCACTGGCGCCATCATCGACCAGACTCCGGCCTACTTCATCGGCGCAGCGCTCTACACGAACCCCGGTCAGCAGGGGATGGCGGGAGCCGCATCGAAGCCCTGGGGCGCGCGCGACGTGGCCGCGTGGCGGGAGACGGCGTTCTACGCGAATATCACTTACCCGTCGTCGGCGGACCTGTATCTGCTCGCCGTGTCCGACGGGACCTCTGGCGGAATCCGTGCCGGGGATGTCGTCACCATCAACGGTATCTCCTACACTGCATCGGCAACGACCGAGAGCATCAGCGACCGGACGTTCAAGGTCTCGACCTCCACGTCGGCGGCGACCCGCCTGTTCGAGACGGCGCAGAGTCTCATCCGGATCATCAACCGAACCAGCGCCAACACCATCACGGCGCAGGACACGTCGTCGTCGACCGATCCCGGGCCCAGGATCCACGTCCAGGAGAACAACACGTCAACGACACTGTCCGTTTCCTTCACTGGGGACGCGGCGTCGTGGTCGGTTGCCAACCTCGTGGGCCCCGAGCAGCGACTTAACGAACTCCGGTGGTCCTCGCTCCAGCAGCCGGACGTGCTCCCGCTCCTCAACTACAAGCGTATTGGCGACGCCTCCGCGGCGATCCTTCGCATCGTCCCCACCCGGAACGCGCTCTATGTCCTCAAGGAGGACGGTGTTTGGCTCGTCTCGGGCTACTCGTCGCCTTGGTCGATCGACCCGTTCGACCCGACGATCAAGCTGGTGGCGCCCGAGTCGGCGGCGGTCCTCGACAACCAGATTTATTGTCTCGCCCGAAACGGCGTGATGCGGATCTCGGATACCGGCGTGACCGTCGTCAGCCGGCCGATCGAGAACATCATCAACGACGCCCTGAACCCGACGATGCGGTCCGTTACCGCGGCGTACGCCTTCGGGATCGCGGACGAGCGCGATCACAAGTACTACCTGTGGATTCCAACCGCGAGCACCGACACCGCCGCGACCAAGGCGTACGTGTACGACATGTTCACGGACGCATGGACCGCGCGCACCGACGCGATGTCACACGGTGTATCAAACCCCGCCGACGATCGGCTCTACTTCGTCGACGGGACCTCGGTGCGCCAGGAGCGCAAGGACTACCAGCCCACCGACCTTGCCGACGAGACGTACGCGGTCACGATCTCGTCTGGCGCTGGGACCACCTCGCTCGTCCTTGCCGACGCCACGAATGCGTTTGTGGGCGACGTCGTCGCGCAGGCGTACGTGTTCGGAGTCATCACAGCCAAGAACGGCAGCACCGTGACGCTGGACCGCGCCGCGGCGCTCTCGAACGGCGCAGCGACGGTGTACCGGGCGATCTCGACTGCCATCGCCTTTGCTCCGAAGTTCGGCGCCGATCCGTCGGTCTCCTACCGCTTCCGCGAGGTCGCATTCCTCTTCCGGGACATCTACTTCGCCGCCGCCACGATCGGTTACTCGACCGACTGGTATCCGACGTGGACCAGCATCACCGCGAGCGGACCCGACTACGGCTGGACGGGGGTCAGTTTCCCCGTGGTGGCGCCGACGGAGGCTGCACAGACCGCGCTCGCGCTCCGCTCACTCGTGGACGGCGATCATGGCCGCGGAAATCAGCTCCTCGTCCGCTGGCAGCACGCGCAGGCGTGGTCCCCGATGCGCCTCCAGGCGCTCAACGTGATCGTTACCCCCGTCAGCCAGAGGGTCGGCCGGTGAAGTTTCCCAAGATCACGCTCCGACGGGAGGACTTCTCGGAGGTGGACGGCGCCTGGATGGATCGGCTTCTGCGCCCGCTGAATACGCAGTTTCAGGCGCTCCAGTCGATCCTGAATGCGGGGCTCGTCTTCGGGGACAACGTCCAGGGCTTCACGAAGGAGGTTACGACCGCCAACGCTTCCACGTCCTCGGCGTCGTCGGCCGCCTCCGGATGGACAGTCGTCGGCGCGACAGGATCTCCGGCCTTCCAGAACTCGTGGGTAGCGTCCGGAGGTGCGTATTTCGCTCCGGCGTACCTCCGGAAGAGCGACGGAACCGTGATGTTGCGCGGATCGGCGATGTCCGGGACGGTCGGAACGGTCGCATTCACGCTCCCGGCGGGGTTCCGCCCGAGCCAGACGCGCGCGTTTCCCCTCGCATGCGGGCTTGCGGCCTACGCGGCGATCGACTCGGGCGGAAACGTGACGATCAGCGGCGATGCCGGTATTTCCGCCGCAGGCGTCTCCCTCGATGCCGTTCAGTTCCCCGCCGATGACGCCCCATCGTCGTCCTCGAGTAGCCTTTTCCCACTGAAGTTCAAGAACGACCTACCTGGGCAGCGGCGACCGACCTCGGTCATGCTCGTCTCGGCGGTCGACACCACGGGAAACACGGCTGTTCCGGTGTCCGCGTCCAATCCGGCATGGACGACCTCAGGAGATCAGGTCGTTGTGAACGACGTTGCGGGCCTCTCGGCTGGACGCCGCTACAGGCTACAATTCCGGATTGAATAGAGGCGCCTATGGCCTATTTGCCGACTAGCCAGAGAACGAGCATTGCGCAGGCGCAGGACCCGAACCAGGTCCAGCAGTCTACCGCCATGCCCACGTCCTCGGCCGGTGGTGGAACGGCGCCGTCGCCGGTGTACGGCTCCGCCTCCAGCGCTCCAGTTGGCTCAACCACGGCGCAGAACGCCCCATCCTACCCGCTCGTCACCGACTACCTGCGGGCGAATGAGGGCGCCGGAAACAAACTCGCCTCGACCATTTCAAGCCAGGTCGGGGGCGAGGTGGAGAGCGCCAAGCAGGCCGCCGATCGGGCGCAGTCTGAATGGGCGGCACAGAATCAGAACACGATCAATCAGTGGCAGCAGGCGGTGACTGCCGGCCACCAGACCGACGCACAGCGCATCAAGGAGCTGAAGCAGAAGGCGGACGAGGAACTTTGGAATACGCGCGGGATGTGGCGTACGCTCGATCCGGGGGATCAGCGCAACAGGCACGCCCAACGCATATATGATGCATACCGTGACCAGTACGCCCCGACCGCAGTTGCGGACCCGAACCTGTCGACCTACTACACGCCGCAGGCGGTCACCGCAGCGCAGGCGGACGTCAACGACACCCTGAACGCGCTTGGTTCCGAGGGCGGGCGCTCGGCGATCGTGTCGTCGCGCTTCGGAGGGCGTGGCGGGTATGGCGGCGGAGCGGCGGCCCTGGACTCTGCCCTGCTCAACCGCGCCAATCCGCAGTCGGACATCCGAGCCAGATACGGAAACATCATCAACGCGCTCACGGCGGAGCCTGCGCCGATCGCCGCTCGGGCGCCAGCCGCTCCAGCGGAACTCAGCGCGCGCTGGTGGCGGCCCAGCGCCGAGAACCCGTCTGGTCTCTATCCCGACGACGGGACGCCGCTTCCTAACGCGTGAGGTACGGCTATGCCTGGTGAAGTGATGGCAGGTTCGGCACTGGGAAGCGGCCTCGGGACCGTCATTGGCGGGCTACTGAGCACCCAGAGAGATCCGTACGCGGACATCGATATTCCGGCGCTTCAGGAACTCATCAACGCCGGCAAGATCGACGCTACTGCGTTCACCGACATCAACCTGGACCCCGCGACGCGGGATGCCCAGATCCGGGCAATGACGGAGCTCGCCAACGAGGGCAACCGCGGCGGAGCGTCGCTCCAGAGCCGGGCGGCGCAGGCGAATCTGATGGACACCGCGGCGACCGCGGAGCGCATGAACCGCGAGGCGATCCTGCGCGACATGGCGTCTCGGGGACAGGCGGGTGGCGGCGCCGAACTCGCCGCACGGCTCGTTGCGAACCAGAACACCAACCGCAACACGGCCCTTTCGTCGGCCCAGCTTGCCGGCGACGACCGGGCGCGCGCGCTTCAGGCGATGACGTCGGCGGGATCGCTCGGCGGGAACATCCGCGGCCAGGACTACGGGATCGCCGCGAACCGGGCGCAGGCCCAGGACGCGCTCGCCCGCTGGAACGCCCAGAATCGGACCGGCGCCTACGATCGCCGGCTCGGGTGGCAGTTCCAGAAGGCCGGCGGCGAGGCCGGCATCCAGGATCGGAACTACAACCGCAACGTCAAGATGGGCGGAGCGATGGGCGGCCTCGCGGGCGGCGCTTACGACTACGCCGCGAGCGCAAATAGGATCGGTGGTGGAGGGAGCGCGAAGCCGACCGGGTGGGACTCCAGTTTCGACGACCCCAGCGACTACGGGTAGGGGCGGGAAGACTCCATGGATCCTCTCGTCCTCGACTACTTCCGGCAGCGGAACCAGCCGCCGCAGATCGACGCCGGATTGGCGCTGGAGCAGCCGGACGTGTCTGTCGCTCCAGCGACGCAGGCGGCCCTCGCTCCCGCTCCGGCCACCGCGCAGCAGACGACGCGCGTGAACCCGGACGAACTCTCGGCGGTGGTGCAGAAGCTTCGCGAGGCCGCTCCGCCTCCGGACCTGTCTGGCCTCGACGCGGCGCGGGCGGCCGATCTCGATCGCGAGCGGCATATGGCGCTTGGCCGTGCGGGCGCGCGGGCTGCGGCACTCATGACGGGCCGGGCTCCGGACTACACCGGTCTCGTGCAGGACGATCAGAACGTGCGCACGTTCCTCGCCAAGCAGCAGGAGCGCGACCGGGCGGCGAAACTCGGCAACGAGGAGATCCGAAACGCGGCCTACCTCGCGCGCTGGCTCGGAAACCGGCAGCAGCAGGTGAAGCCCCCGGTTCCGGCGGATGACCCGGCCCACCCGGTGTCGCAGGCAGCGCGCGAGCGGTTCCGGGCGACGCGAGAGGGAGCGGACCTCGCCGTGAAGATGGGGGCTCAGTTCGACACCCTGTCGGCGGCAGATATCGCCCAGGTCGACAAGGTCAAGCAGGACAGGGAGGCGCGCCCGGCGGACGCCGAGGCTAGCGAGGCGGACCGGGGCGAACTCCAGAAGCGGGGGATCAACCCTGGCCTTGCGGCCACACACGGAGACGCGCTGTCGCTGATTCAGCACCACGACTCGGCGAGGGCCGCGCGCGAGGCCAGGACTGGTGGCGGAGCCAGCGGGACAGACGTCAAGGATCTTGCCGATGGCATCGAATCGGGGCTCCTGCCTCCCGACATGAGGGCGCTCTATAAGTACGGCGCCCCGATCAAGGCCGAACTCGCACGCCGCGGGTACGATCTATCCCGCGCGAGCACCGACTGGGCGGCGGCACAGCGAAGCATCAATACGCTCAACGGTCCTCAGCAGACCCGCCTCCGCCAGGCGGTTCAGGCGTCGTACGATCAGCTAGACGTTGTTGAAGGGCTGTACGACGAGTGGAAGCAGAAGGGCTCCGTCTCTGGGGTCAAGATGTTCAACCGGGCATCGCTCGGTGCCGCCAAGAACATGCCCGGCGAGGCTGGCGCCGCCGCGCAGGCGCTAGAGGGTCAGATCGCGCTGCTCACCGGCGAGCTCGGAAACACGCTCATGGGCGGCAACTCGCCCACCGACCACGCCCTCGAACTCGCCAAGTCGATGCTCGCGGCCGACTGGAACGAGGAGACGTTCAAGAAGGCGCTCAAGCAGCTCCGCGTGGACCTTCGGATCCGTCAGAACTCGCTGGCGCACACCACTCCGGCCGGGATCAGCGAGAACAGCCCGTACGTCACGAAGTCGGCGGCCCCTGCACCTACGCACGGAGGGCCGGCGCCCGCAGGTGGCGCGGCAACTGCGGCTCCGGCTCCGGTTCAGGTCAAGTCGAAGGCAGAGCGCGACGCGCTAGCCCCGGGCACGCGTTACACGCGCCCCGGTGATCCGGTCGTCTACACGAAGGGCTAGGACATGGCCGAGAACGACTGGGGCGACCTTCCGGCGAACGAGTGGGGCGACAAACCCGAGGCATCGGTGCCCGCTTCGGAGAAGCCCGTCCACGGCATCGGCGAGGCGCTTGCCCGCGGTGTGGCGCAGGGCGCAACGCTCGGATTCGCGGACGAGATCGGCGGCATGGCGAGGGCGGGTGTCAAGGTTCCTGCGGAGGTTCGCACCCCTGGTCCGAAGGCGCTGGCGAAGATGTATCCGGGCGTCCCGTATCCCGAGGCGGCAGCCAAGTGGTTCGACGCGAATCGCCCCGACGTGCAGGCCGCGACGGGTGCCGAGTCCGCCCGGCAGCAGCAGTCGGCTGCCTATGAGTCGGAGCGCGACAAGATCCGTGAGGCTGACCGCGCGGCACGCGAAGCGCATCCGGTCATCTTCGGCGCCGGAGAGGTGGGCGGAACCCTCGTGTCGGCCCCTCTGATGCCCATCGCGGGGGCCGCTCGCGGCGCTCCACTCATGGCTAGGGTCGCGGAGGGAGCGAAGGCCGCTGCTCCGCTCGGCGCAGCGTTCGGTCTCGGCGCCTCCGAAAGCCCGGACGTCTCCGGTCAGGTCAAGGACGTGGCGATCGGGGCTGCTACCGCCGGGGCCCTCGGTGGCGCGGTTCCGGCCGTTCAGGAGGCGACGTCCCGCGTCGCGCGCCCGGTCGCTGACTGGCTGCACGGCCAGGCGATGAGGTACGGACGCAAGGCCCTGACCGGCAACGCTGGGGCCATCTCCGTCAAGAAGCCGCTGTCTGACGAGGCGGTCCAGGCCGCGCTCAACGCGGGGGCGATCAAGCCGCTCTCTGGTGTTCAGGGCATCGCGGACCGCCTCGGTACCTCGGTCGATGTGGTCGAGCAGAAGCTCGGTGACGTCCTGTCCCAGCTTGAGGCGGCGGGGGTCCAGGGTCCGAACCCTGCGGTAGTCGAGAACATCCTTAAGACCCAGGGACTCGATGCCTTCCGGAACAGCGGGCTTGAGAAGATCCGCCGCATCTACGCAGAGGCCGCGAATTCGTTGAGCGAGATCGGCCAGGTGCAGCGCGGCAACCTTGGTCTCACCCAGGCTGAGCGCATCAAGAGGGCCCATCAGCGCGAAGCCAACTACACCAAGGCCCAGCGCGACACGAACGCGATGGGGGCGCAGAAGGAAGTCGCATCGATCCTGCGACAGGCGAACGAGGACGCGGTCGCCGCGCAGGCATCGAAGGCGCCCGACCTTGCGGCTCAGTTCGTGCCACTCAAGCAGGAACTCGGCCCGCTCCTTGAGGCCCAGGGCGCCGCGGACGTCGCGGCTGCGCGGGCCGCCCGGAACCGCGGGATCTCGCTCACCGACACGATCGCGGGTGCTGCCGGGATGTCGCACGCCGGGATCCCGGGCGCCGCAGTGATGGCGCTCGCCAACAAGCTGGGGCGCACTCGAGGCCCCTCGACGCTGTCATGGCTCGCCAACAAGGGAGCGGGTACCGCTGAAGCCATGGCCTCCGGGGCGTCGACCCCCAGCGCGACTCCACTCACTCCGACGGTGCTGGACTGGGCCCGAGGGAGGATCGGCGCGGATCCGCTACCGGTGGGCATCCACGCGGCTGCTGCTGGCGACGACATGCCCGCGGGGAGTGCTCCGGCACCCACGCCAGTCCAGGGCGAACAGCATCAGGGCAACGAACAGCCGCCATCGCACGATCCCGATCTTGGTACTTCCGGTGCGGTTCCGCAAGTCGGCCAGGCCGCCCCCAAGGGCTCCACGTCGCAGGCGGAACACGTCCACGTCGGAGACCGGATCGCCACGCTGCTGGCGAACGACCCGCAGGCGCTCGGAGCGTACGCGGCGCCGCTCGCAATTCGGTTGCGCACAGGGGGTCCGAGAGCCGTTGCGGCTTATGATTTCGTGGAGTCGAGCCGCAACCCGAAGTACCGCGAGATGAAGGCACGCACACTCGGAGACGAGCGGTTAACGTAGACGGGGCCGCGTCGGGCGGCGTGATAGGTGGTGCGGGGCGCGGCCCCGTTGCAGTCTGAACGACGGTGAAGGGCGGCCGTATGACGGCAGGCAGAGTGATGGCGGCGCTCGGCGCCGTGGCGGTTCTCGGATACGCGGGCGCGGTCTACGGTTCAGCGACGGACGACATCGGACCTATGACGGGTCAGCAGGTTTCCCGGAACTGGGAGGCGCGCGTCAACGACGGTGCGTCCGAGAAGTCGTGGGAATTCGAGTGGACGCCGGGCGTGGCTGGCACTCTTGCGGTCGCCGGCAAGCAGTACCCGGCAGCCGGGACGGCGGGAGTCGGAGCGAAGGCGCTGTATTGTCACAACCGATCGTCCGCGACGATCTACGTGACATTCGACGCCGTCACTCTGACGACCACGGGCAGCACCGGCTACAAGTTCGCTCCGGACAAGGAGTTTACTTGGAACCACTCCTCCACGACGTTTGGTCCCCGATTCGGCGCCGCTGCGACGGCGGCGACGACCTCGGGTGCTGGTCTCTGGTGCGCGTGGCTGAAGTAGGGGCGCGCCATGTCGACGCTCGCAGAGCGCGGACAGATCCCGGCAGGCGCCAAGGTCTCCGACCACTTCGCGTTCGCCGAGCTGACCGTCACCGATCACCGTGACTTCCTTGACGAGCAGGCGGACGCACCGCCGAGCGTCCGGATGAATCTCGTCCGGCTCGCGTCTGACCTTCTCGAGCCGGCGCGCGATCTGTGTGGACCGCTGCGAGTGAACTCGGCCTACCGATGCTCAGGGCTGAACCGGGCGATCGGCGGCGCGCTCAAGTCGGCGCACATGGATGGCCTCGCCGCAGACGTGGTGCCCGTCGAGATCGACATCAGGGACGCGTACCTGCGGGTGATGAAGAGCGCTATCCCGTTCGATCAACTCATCTTTGAGTGGGGCCGCTGGATCCACCTTGGCGCGGCCCGCCACGCGCAGGAACCCCGACGCCAGACGCTGATGATCTGGTCGCCGGGGCAGTACGAGAAGTTCGCAGCCAACGATCCCCGCGTCCGCGGGGTCGCCTAGGAGGCAGTCATGGAGAAGTTCGGATTCTCGGGTCTCTGGTCGCACCTCGGCTCCACCGTCATCGCCGCGCTGCTCCCGATCGGTGACGCTGCGTTTGCGTATCTCGACGTGGTCTCGCTGCCGACGTGGGCCCACGGGCTCGTCGCGGTCGCCTCGGCGATCTTCCTCTTCTACAAGGGCAAGGTTCAGCCCAAGCCCTCGCTCGTTCAGTGACCACCTTCCTGCGCCGCTGGTTCGATGAGGCGAGGTCACTCGGCTTGCCCGGGTGGCAGATGTTCGTCCTCATCGTCCTGGCGGCGCTGGCAAAGGTGCTTGTTCAGAGCGGCGGCGTGCTGGCCTGGGACCTGATCCGGCGGATCCACATCGACGTGGAGCCCTATCCGCCCCCGATCTCGGACGGCGGAACGGCCGCGGATCTCGACCTCCCGGCGGCACGCGAGGGCGGCGGCCCTGCCGGCGGCGATAACGGGGACAACGGGTGAATCGCCTCGCTGTCATCGTCGCCGCTGCCTCCGTGCTCGCCTGCACGGTGATGGTCCCGCACCGCCCTCCGGCGCCCCCGCCCGTCATCGAACTTCGGCAGGTCCCGGCGCTTGAGGCAGAGCGGTCACGGTGCGCGTGCCCGGAGGCCGGCAGATGACCATCGAGGCCCCCGCGTCGCTCCCCGAGGCCCTCCAGTACGTAGCGTACGCGGCCGGGTGCGTCGTCGCGGTCGTTGCGGTCTTCTGGCGCGTGTTCCGCTGGCTCCTGGATCGCATCGACGAGCGATTCAAGGCGGCGATCCGCTCCGAGGAATTCGAGCACGTCGTCGACAAGCGGGTGTCGGCGGCGTTCGCCGGAGCGACTGAGCCGCTCATGGCCGGACAACGAATGCTCTCGCGTGAACTCGGAGCGGTCGAGGGGATGGCAAAGGCCGCGCATCGCCGGCTCGACGCCATCGGGGCGCCGAGGACCGTCACGGAGGCCAGCGAATGACTCCATGGCTCGCGCTCCTCTCGATCGTCCTCGCTGCGCTCGTTGCTCACCACATGTGGGAGTCGAGACGCGGCAAGAGATGGGAGAGCAAGATCGACGGAGTGATTACGGGCTTCAAGGCGCTCGAACACATCGTCAGCGGCGCCATTTCGCAGCGCACCGGGATCGAAGTGGACATCGAGGATCTCAAGAAGCGGATGAAGAAACTCGAGGACTGGAAGCGGATGGGAGACGGGCTATGAGCGCGTTTCTGATCGACGACAGCGAGGACATCGAGGAGTCGATCCGCGGCGATGGAGACACCGTGCCGGACGGACTGGATCGAAACGTCGGCCACCACGCGCATCAGCCGACGGACCGGAAGGCGGACCGCTGATGGCCGGCAAGCCGTTCAGGAACCTGCCCGATGACGCCGCGCGCAAGGCCCAGGTGATCTCTGCCCTTCGCTCGTCCCGCACTCGTGCCGAGGCGGCCTCCGAACTCCAGGTCGGGCTCGGGTCACTCGACCACACGTGCAAGGTGTACGGGATCGACATCCGCGCCGAACTCGGCAGAGGTGAAGAGTCAGTCACCGTCGACGCCCCCCCGCCCTCGGGACTCACACCCGACGAACTCGTGGCGAACCTCAAGATCCGGTACGCCCGCCTCGCCGTCGCGGACGAGGCCCGGAAGCTCGTCCCCGTCCGCATCGCGAGCGACATGCCGATCGGCCTGCTCGCCTTCGGGGACCTCCACCTAGATGACCCCGGGTGCAACATCGAACTGGCGGAGAAACACGCGAACCTCGTGCGCTCCACTCCGGGCCTGTGGGCCATCACGCCGGGAGACTTCCTCAACAACTGGATCGGCAAGCTCGCTCGCCTCCATGGCAACCAGAGCGTCACCCGCGAAGAGGGGTACGCCCTCGTCGAGTGGTTCATCGAACTCGCCCGCGACTGGCTCGTGGCGGTGCTCGGCAACCACGATGTTTGGACCGATGATCAGGGCAAGTTGACCGAGTGGATCGCGAAGAAGTCGGGCGCGTGGTCCCAGAAGCATGACGTGCGCCTGGCGCTCCGGTTCTCGAACGGCCGCGAAGTGCGGCTGCACTGCCGGCACGAGTTTCCAGGCGGCTCCATCTACAACGACGTCCACGGCGAGCTCCGCGCGGCGATCTTCGGCCACCGCGACCACATCAAACTCGGCGGCCACAAGCACACGAGCGGCTACCACATCGCCGCGGACCCCGACACGGGGATCGCGATGCACCTCCTCAAGGTCCACGGGTACAAGCGCCACGACGACCACGCGCGGAAGGAGGGGTACCTCGAGAAGTACCTCGGCCCCTCCGCCGCGATCGTCATCGACCCGCGCCTCCCGGACACGCATCCGGACCTCGTCCACGTGTTCCGCGACCCTGAGGAGGGCGCGGACTACCTCTCGTTCAAACGCAAACGCCGCCGGGTGGCCGCATGATCCCTCTCCTCGCTGCTCTCCTTCTCGGTGCCAACGCGCAGGCCACGGGGCAGATGTCCCCGACCTCGGACGTGTCGGCCAACAGGGTCCGAGCCACCGGAGCCGGTGCTTCGCGAGCCCTCCGGGACCATGTCCGCACGCTTCCTGACGTGGACTGGGGAGCGATCGGGGTGGGAAGCGCGCTTGTCACCGCCCCCAAGATGGACGGCACGACGGGATCCCAGGCGCTCAACCTGCGCTTTTCCGACCTGAAGACCGGGTTTGACGGCGTCAACGCGACCAGCGTAGAGCACGGAGCGCGCCTTGACGCGCTAGACGCCACCAGCACCGCGCACGGTTCCAGGCTGTCCCTACTCGAGATCGGTGACGTACCGTACATCACGTCAGGCGCAACAACGGCACGACCGGACCGCGAGCGATGGTCGGATGTGGTGAACGTCAAGGACTTCGGTGGCGATCCGACGGGAGTGCGTGACAGCACGGACGCCGTTCAGGCTGCGGTCAACGCACTGATCTCCCGTGGTGGGGACATGGGCACCCTCGTTCTGGACGGAACGTATTTGGTCACGACAATCGTGGTCAGCGCGCACTCGGATTTCACGATCGATGGTCGTGGTGGAACGCTCGCCAGCTATTCGACGGGCGCGCGCAACGCGATCCTTGACCTGGTGAATGTGAATCGCCTACGAATCCGCAACCTCACGGTTCACTGCAATTACAATGCGAGCACGACGGCCGGGATCCGCGTGTCGGCGAGCGTGGGGGCGCAGAATCTGGATTTCTCTGGGATCACTTTCTGGGGGTGCCGACGCGCCTACCAGTTTGGCGACGGAATCCCAGCGAACATCGAAAAGCCCGTCAGCGAGGTTGTGGTGCGTGGCGGGCACTACTTTGGCGTGCCGACCGTGGTCGAGGCAAACGGAACGGAGACGGTAATCTCCGTCATCGGCTCGCAAATGACGGCCCAGCATGCGGGGTGGCCGGACACGACGCTCCCATCGTACTGTGTCACGAGCCGTGCGGCCACGGTCCACGTCACGGGCGGACACTGCTTCCATCAGACCGCCGGACAGGGCGGTGCGTTCTCAATTGAGCCTGTCGTCTCGGCGGTCGACGGGAACAATTACGGTCAGGTCTACGTCCATGGCGCATTGATCGAGCCTGCCGGGTACATCGGGCGTGCGTGGGATCCTTCGAGCGTGATCACGACGGTTGCTGGGCGAGGCGTGCTTTCATTCGAGGGATGCAACGGCTATCACGGGCTGGACGTCGACGCGGCAATCCTCGCGGATGCGAACTTCAGCGGGCAGATCAAGGTTTCGGGATCGAACTTCTACGCGCGTGCTCCACAGCGGACGCAGCCGAACGTCAAGGTCAACGGCGCTGCAATGATCGTCGCGGACGATCATTCGTTTAATGAGAATTACCGCAAGGTGGCGAACGGAACCGCGTTCGTGGGGGGATCGTTCCGCCAGATCGGACCGACGCAGGCTGGTGTTATCTACGCGCTACATGTGTCTCCGCAGATTTCCGGCGATCGTGGCGATGTTAGCCTAACCCTAACGGTGGGGTTGGATGAACAGGTGCAACGCTTCGCAACGTCGTTAACGGCTAACCGCGCAGTCACACTATCCACTTCCGGCGCTCTCAATGGCGACACGTTCCGAATCGTACGAACCGGACTCGGCGCGTTCACGATTGATGTGGGCGGACTCAAAACGATCCCATCTGCAACAGCCGCGTATGTCGACGTGACATATGATGGTACGGCGTGGCGACTCTCCGGGTATGGGGCTCTGTAGCAATGCTTACCGCTCAGCTAATCACTGCCGCGTTCGTCGGCTCCTTCCTCGGTGCCGTAATCGACTCAAACGGGTCCTCGCCGTGATCCTGTCTACCTTGCTGCTCTCCGCACTCCTCGGCAGCAATGCCACCGGGAAAACCCTGGTCCGCTCCTGTCAGGGAACGGTCGTCCAGTGCTTGGGCGGGTCGAACGTTCTCGCTTGGTTTCCTTTCTCGACCACCGGCTGCTACCCGAGCGGATCCGCGATGGGGACGAAGGGCCAGACGATCACCGTCGCTCGCACCGGGACCGCCACCTACGCCAACACGGCGGGGGTGATCGCGACGTGCCAGGCCAACGAGGCGCGGGTCGGGTGCGATCCGACGAACCTCTCCGTCTGCGGCCTCCTCGTGGAACCGGCGCGCACGAACTACGTACTCAACTCCGCGACGCACCCCAAGACGACGGAGGCCACGGGCTCACTCTCCACCGGCGCCCACGTCGCGTGGCACACCGGAACCGACCCAATGTCGGTGACGACGGGGACGGCCGTTGCCACGGGGCTGTCGTGCTCCTCCGTCTCCGCCGGCACCGTGTGCGCGTTCACGGTGACGAGTGCGGGGACGATGCTGATCACGACGGGTGCGGGGGCTACCCATGCCCAGATCGAGAACGGGACGTATCGGACGAGCCAGATCGCCACCGCTGGCACCGCAACGGCTCGCTCCGCCGACGCGATCAGCATCGCGAACCCCCTCGCCGCGACGAACCCGCCGACCTGGTGTGTGGAAGGGGTTTATGCG
>Ga0316619_10000010_pt1 | contig 29703 bp, 28 predicted proteins | sample OWC_Aug_M1_C1_D4_FD_207659 | JGI IMG/M metagenome (GOLD analysis project Ga0316619, IMG submission 207659) | Wetland soil microbial communities from Old Woman Creek delta, Ohio, United States - OWC_Aug_M1_C1_D4_B | ecosystem: Environmental > Terrestrial > Soil > Wetlands | place: USA: Ohio...
GGCTTGGCGAGATACGTCGCCGCGATGTGGACGGCCATCCGGCCCGCGACTTCGCTCATCGGCTCCAGGAGCGGCAGGCGGCCGTCCGCCGTCTCTATGGTCTCGTAGGCCACGCCGACAACCTTTCGGGCGAGCAGCGCCTCTGTGAGTGCCTTGTCGGCCGCAAGGTGCAGATAGGTGAACAGGACCTGGCCCCGTCGCAGCAACGGGTATTCCTGCGGAAGCGGCTCCTTGACCTTGAGGATGAGTTCCGCGCTCTTGAAGACTTGTCGAGCCGCGGCCACGATCTTGGCGCCCGCCGCCTCGAAGGCCTGGTCGCCGATGCCCGAGCCGTCGCCGGCTCCCTTCTGCACCAGGACGGTGTGGCCTCGCGACACCAGCGCCTGCACGGTGGCGGGAATGGCGGCAACCCGGTTCTCGTTGTCCTTAATCTCCTTCGGCACCCCGATGATCATGGTCGCGCCCCTTGTCGAATGGTCAAGAAGTCAAATGGTCAACTCGTTCACGGCACCGAGATGGTTGCCCCTCCGAGTTGACCAATCGACTTTTCGAGGAATTGACTGTTCTATCTTCCCCAGTCGCGGGCGTAGCGAAAGTCCCGGTCAATGGTTCGCGACGAGATCTTGGCGATGACGGGCAGGCGCCGCTTGTACTGCGATGCCTGGACCTTGCGGGCGACGGCGCGCACGAACTTCTCGTCGAAGCGGCACTCGGCGATCAGCTCGCTCAACTCGTACCGTTGGTCCACGAGCAGGCAGAGCACCTTGTCCACCTCCTCGTACGTGAAGCCGAGCTCCGCTTCGTCGGTCTGACCTTCCCAGAGGTCGGCGCTGGGATGCTTCTCCACGATGACGGCGGGCACCCCCAGGTGGCGAGAGAGTTGCCGCACCTGGGTCTTGTAGAGATCGCCCAGCGGGTTCACCGCGGAGGCCATGTCCCCGTGCAGGGTGCCGTAACCAAGCAGCAACTCCGTCTTGTTGCTGGTTCCCAGCACCAGCGCGCCGAGCCGAGCCGAATGGTCGAAAAGGATGGTCATCCGTTCGCGGGCCATCTTGTTCCCGCGCCGGACCTGGTCCGCGTCGGGAAAGATCCCGAAGTAGGCGTCCACCATGGGCGTGATCTCGATGGTCAGACTATTGATCCCGAGCGCCTGAACGACCATAGCGGCGTGGGCCGCGCTCTCGGGGCTCGAGGTGCGATAGGGCATGAGAATGCCCCACACATTCGCGGGTCCAAGAGCCTCGGCGGCCAGGTACGCGGACAGCGAGGAGTCCACGCCGCCCGATAGGCCGACGACGACGCGGTGGAAACCGGCCTTCCGCACCTCGTTGTCGATGAAACCTGCGAGGACTTTGCGGACGCTTTCGCAGTTGAGCTGAAGACTCAGCATGGGGCTATTCCCCGTCCGTGCTGCGCGCCTGCAGGATGCGCGCGATTTCTCTTGCCGTGAGGTCCAACCGTTCGTCCCGGAGGAGTGGGTTGGCGACTCTCGCCCGTCGGAGGCTGCCGGGGTCCAGGTCGGCCAGCAGCAACTCCTCCTCCAGATAACGGGCCTTGGCGACGGTCTCGCCTGAGGGAGCGACCACTTCCGAGCCTCCCCAGAAACAGGCGCCGTCCTCGTAGCCGACCCTGTTGGCGTAAACGACGTACGACGTCAGGAGATCCCCGCAGGTGCGGATCGTCCGCTCCCAGGTGGACGCATTCTGGAAGGGACCTGTCTGCCCCAGGCCCCGGCCAGGGCTGGCGGACGGACAGATCATGATCTCGGCGCGGTCCCAGGCCGCGATGGCGGGTGCCGCCGGATGCCACAGGTCCTCACAAATGAGGATCGCCATGCGGCCCAGCGCCGCGTCAAAGGCCCGTATCCGATCTCCCGCGGCGAGATAGCGCGCCTCGTCGAAAATACCGTAGGTGGGCAGATAGACCTTCCGATGGATATGTCGGATCTCCCCGCCTTCGAAATAGGCCGACGCATTGTAGAAGCGGTGACTGGAAGCCTCCTCGACAAACCCCACCATGATGGCGATCCGTTGGCTCAACTCCCGGAAGAGATGGAGAGCCGCCGCGTCGGAACGCAGCGCGACAGAAGGGACCTGATCTTTGAGGAAGTAGCCGGTCAGGCTGAGCTCGGGGAAAATCAGCAGATTCGCCGATTGCGCGATGGCTTCCCGCGACATCTTTTCGTGCAGGGCGAGATTCTTTTCCAGATCGCCGAGTGTCGGCGCGATTTGGCCTACGGCCACGCGGAATTGCCGCATGTCGCTCCTCGGAGTTGTACGAGCCCGCAACCGATTGAATTCAACGCATCGTACTACACTTCCGGTTTCAACTCAACCGCGTCGCCCATAGTCCAAGGTGGCGGTAAAAGCGGGTGCGTCCTCGCGGTATCGCGCATCATCACACTCTCATGAAAGGTGCCAGGCACCTTTCGATCGGTAACTCCTTGATTTCCTTTCGGTGGCTTCCCAATTCTTCACCAGGGAATTCTGGAGGAGGAGCAGCCTGGACGCTCCATCCGCGGTGACCCTCAGCGTTCGCCCGTGATCCAGTGGTACACGGGTCGGGCGGATCGAAAGGTCAATACGGCGAGGACCGTCATGGCCGCGGTCATGTCAATGAACAGGATCACCATGGTGGCCCGCGGCCCGACGGCGTCGAAGAACTGGCCGATGAACCACGGGAGCGTCATCCCTCCGCCACTAGCCCCGACGAAGAACCATCCCGTTACCCGACCGGTGATCCGCATTCGAGCCTGTGCGAGTGACAGCGCCGCGGGGAAGATCGAAGCCATGGAGAGGCCGACGCCGCAGGTTCCCACAAAGGTCGCCACCAGGGAATGTGAGCCGACCAGCAGAATGGCGAAGCTGACCAGACAGCCGACGCAATCGGCGAGCAGGACCGACCGTGGTGGAAAGCGGAGCGCGACGGGCACGGCCAGCAATCGCCCGACGGTGAGAGCTCCCCAAAACGCCGAGGTCAGATACGCTGCAACCGCATGGCTGCCAAGGCGAAGTCCAACAGCGTACGAATAGATCCAGCCGCCAAACGCAACCTCCGCCCCCGTGTAGAGGAAAAAGAACAGGACGATCAGGGCGACCAAACGCCCGTTGGACCGTTTGCTCGACGCGTCGCCGCTCGCGGTGTGACCCGAGGGGCTCGGAAGACGCAGCAGCCACAACGCGGCCGGTAGCTGCAGCAATGCAAGCGTCCAGTAGGCTCTCGCAATCGCGCCATCGTCCGGCATGGCCCAGGCAACGATGAGAGGAGACAGAAATGCCCCGACGCCGAAAAAGAAGTGCAAGCCGTTCATGAACGGCCCCACCTTCTCCTGGTGCACCCAGACGAGCAAGGTGTTCCCGCCGACGTCCAGGGCGCCCTCGGCCATCCCGAGGGCGAAGATGGCACATGCCAGCACCCCCAAGCGCGTGAGGAGAGGCGCGGTGCCCATCATGGCCGCCATCAAGAGTAAACTCCCGCTCATTACCGGATGTCCGGTGATTCGGTCGTACAGCCTGCCTCCGAGTAACGAGCCGGCGAGATAGCCAGACGAGCGGGCAACGAACAAGAGGCTGATGTGGGAAAGTTGGCTGCCTGTGTTGTTTGCCAGCCCAGGCAACGTGGGGCCAAGGGAGGCCGACACCAGCCCGAGCGCGATGAAGGCCGCGTAGTATCCCAGTGTCCGGAAAAGGACCTGACGGCGGTCACCCGCCGAGTCGTCGCATGAACGAAGCGCCGCCGTGGTCGTCATGCGCCAACACCCAGCGCCAGATCGTCGAGGAGCTTCCGCGCGGCGGCGAGCACGTCGTCAACCGTCGGCCAGGGCGCATCACCGAGTGCGGTGACGACGGAGACCTCTGGACCACGCGGTGCCCACACGGCTGGGTCGGTCGGTCCGAACACGGCCACCGTCGGCACGCCGAGACCCGCCGCCAGGTGGCTCACGCCGCTGTCATTGCCGACATACCCGCGGCTCTCCGACAACAAAGCCGCCAAGCGACAAAGCGACACGCCGGTCGCGCGGGCGACGGGAACAGACGAAGCGAGCGCCTCGGCGAACTCGCGGCACGCATCCGTATCTGCAGGCCCCTCGAAGAGGAGAACGGGCGCCTGCAGGCGAGTGGCGAGTTCCGCGAACCGTTGGGCCGGCCAGCACTTCCACTTTCCGCCGCTTCCTGGGTGGACGGCGACCGGGTGGACCCCCTGGCCAATCTCCCGATCCAGCCAGCAGCGAGCCTGAAGGCGATCCTCGTCACGACATTGCAGGGTCGACAGCGGCACCGTGTCCGGATCGCTCGCCGCAGACGCGACCGTGTTGGCCAGATGCCGCGCGGCGTGCATCCCGGGCACAGGTTCCACGGGCCACACCACGACGGGACCGGGACACGCGCGTCGGACGTAGGACACGACGTCGCTCTCCGGCGCCGCCGTGTACACGATGACTGCACTCGAGGCGGCGAAGACCTTCGCCGCCGGCCCTCCGTGACGCGCCGGAGGAAAAACGCGATCGATGTGCACCGTGCGCGCGGCATAGGGGATCAGGGGTTGGAGCGCCTCGGCCCATGTGGAACCGACCAGTGTGAGGGTCGCGTTCGGGTACACCTCGCGAAGGATCGCGAGGGTGGGAAGGACGAGGATCGTATCCCCGAGGCCGCCCGTCCTCACAATCGTCACATGCGCGTCCGGCGGCAGCCCAGTGAGCCGGGAGTGCAGCGGGACCGGATCGTCCTGTCGAGTTGACACGTGCGAGTCGCGCGATCGATGGCACATCGGGTCACCATCAGTCCGGGCGCGCGTCGGATCTCCCGGATCTGCTAGAACTCCTCGGCCAACCGGTTGAGCGCCTCGCCCGTCAGCCTATGCACGGTCCATTCGTCCATGGTCGTGGCGCCGAGTTTCCGATAGAAGCGGATCGCAGGCTCGTTCCAGTCCAGCACGGCCCACTCGACGCGGCCGCACTTCCGCTCGGTGGCGAGCTTCGCCAAATAGGCGAGCAGCACCTTTCCGAATCCGAGCCCGCGCATCTCCGGCTGCACGAAGAGATCTTCGAGGTAGATCCCCGGCCGCCCGAGGAACGTCGAGTAGTTGTGGAAGAAGAGGGCGAAGGCCACGGCATCACCGTGGTATTCGCCGATGACCACTTCCGCGACCTGCCGGTTTCCGAAGAGCGTCTCCCGCAGCAAGTCCTCGGTGGCTGTCACCTCGTGAGAGAGCTTCTCGTACGCCGCCAGTCCTGTGATGAAGCGGAGAATGAGGGCAGCGTCCTCTTCCTCGGCGATGCGAATGACGAAGCCTGGGATCTTGGTTCGGGTCGATTGCTTCACGGTGCCGTCTCCATCCTGGAACCTCGGTTGTTGCCAGAAGAGCGGGCGCATCCTCGCCCAGGTCGCGTCTCAAAGTCGATCAGAAGAGGAGGCAGGTGGCGAAGAGCGCTTCGAAACCGGCGCGGTCTCCGGAGAATTGGCACCGGACCTCGCGGCAATCCGCGAAGAACTTGCCGGTGATCTTCCCGCCGACAGGGTCCGTGGCAAGCCAGACGGGGGTGCGGGCGCCCTCCTCAGGCGTCTGGTGGCCGTGGAAGCCCAGATTGTGGCTGAGCGTGGAGGGCACCTCTCCCGGGTGGCAGGCATTGACCGTGACGCCACGCGGCTTCAGTCGCTCGGCGAACGGCACGGTGAGCATCCGGTCGGCCTGCTTGGATTGGCGGTAGGCCGCGTTGTTATCGTACCTCCGGCGTTTGAACTCCAGGTCGTCCGGTTCCAGATCTCCCGCCCAGTAGCTGGCTACATTTACGATGCGGGCCGGCTCCGATCGTTTCAGGATATCCGCGAAGGCCTGGATCATCCAGAAGTAACCCAACACGTTCGTCGCGAACTGCAACTCGATGCCTTCGGGGGTCTCCTCTCGTCGCTTCGGGGTCACCGCGGCGTTATTCACCAAGACGTGAAGGGGGCCCTGCCAGCGCTCCGCCAGCGCTTCGATCGCTGCGCGACGCGAGAGGTCCACGGTCTCGTACCGGACCCGGCGATTCCCGGTGGCCGTCACGATCCGCTCGACGGTCCGTGCCGCCTTGCGCCCGTCGCGACACACCAGCACCACTTCGAAACCCGGACATGCGGCTATCCCCGCAGCGATAGCGCTCCCAATTGCCCCCGTTGCGCCGGTGACGATGGCCACCCGCTCGACGGTGCGATCCATGTCGCGCCCTCCGGTCATTCTTCAGCACACGGATGCGGGGTCCACGTCCAGCTCCAGCCGAACGCCGCGAGCCGCCGCAGAGGCTCGCAGCCGACGCGCGGCGTCCTGGACGCGGGCGTGGAGCTTCCGCACATCCTGCCCCCGCACGAGGAGGTGCCAGCGATACCGCGAGCGGACCCGGTAGAGCGGAGCGGGCGCCGGACCGCTCACGGCATCGGCCCGCATGCCGACCTCGCGCATCAAGCGAGCCAGTTCGGTAGCCGCGGCTTCCACCGTCTTCTCCTGCGGACTGCTCAGCACGGCCAGGACGGCGCGCGAGTAGGGCGGGAGGCTCTGGTCCTTGCGCAGGGGGCTCTCGGCGTCCCACAGCGTCGCGTAGTCCTGACCCCGCACGGCGCGGAGGATGTAATGGTCGGGGTTGAAGGTCTGGATCAACGCAAGGCCCGGCCGGTCGCCGCGTCCCGCGCGGCCGACGACCTGGGTGAAGAGCGCGAACGCGCGTTCGCCGGCGCGGAAGTCGGGCAGGCAGAGCGCCATGTCGGCGGACACGACGCCGACCAGCGTGACCTTGGGGACATCGTGGCCCTTGCCGATCATCTGCGTGCCCACCAGGATGTCGATCGCGCCCTCCGTCAGGCGCTGAAGGATCCGCTCGGCAGCGCGCCAGTTGCCGGTCGTGTCCCGGTCCATGCGATTGACGCGGGCCGTGGGAAAGCGCTCGCGCACGGCTGCCTCGAGCTGTTGGGTCCCGAAACCCAGGTAGCGCAGGCGGGTCCCCTGACACGCCGGGCACTGCGTCGGCGGCCGTCGCTCGAAGTCGCACGTGTGGCAGCGCAGGCGACCGCGGGCGGCGTGAAATGTCAGCGACATGCTGCAGCGGGGGCACTCCAGAGTGGCGCCGCACTCCTCGCACAAGAGCAGGGTCGAAAAGCCCCGCCTGTTCAGGAAAAGGAGGGACTGCTCGCCGCGGGCGAGTCGCTCGGCGATCGCTTCGCACAGCGGGGGAGAGAGCAGGCGCTCGCCTCCGTCCACACGGCGGAGGTCCACGATCTCGACGCGCGGAAGGGGGCGGGCCTCGATTCGCTCCGGCAGCCGCAGCAGCGCGTAGCGCCCCGCCTGCGCCCGCTCGAAACTCTCCAGCGACGGCGTCGCCGACCCCAGGATCACCGGCGCGCCCAGCAGCTTCGCCCGCATGATGGCCACGTCCCGGCCGTGATAACGAGGGGTCTCCTCCTGCTTGTAGGAGGGGTCGTGCTCCTCGTCCACCACCAGGATTCCCAGGCGGGGCAGGGGGGCGAAGACGGCGGAGCGCGCACCGACCACGATGTCCGCCTGGCCGCTCTTGATGCGGCGCCAGGCATCGAACCGCTCGCCGCCCCTGAGACCGCTGTGCAGGACGGCGACCCGGCCGCCGAAGCGGGCGAGAAAGCGCTGGACCGCCAGCGGCGTGAGGGAGATCTCCGGGACGAGCACCAGAGCCTGCCGCCCCTGCGCCAGCACGGTCTCGATGGCTTGCAGGTACACCTCGGTCTTGCCGGAGCCGGTGACCCCGTGCAGCAGGATGGGGAGGAAGCGCCGCTCCGCGATCACCTGTCGGATGAGCTGCAGCGCACGGGCTTGAGACGCCGCCAGCACCTTCGGGGCGTCGCTCGGCTCCGCCGCGTGCGCGAACGGGTCTCGCGTCACCTCGACGTCACGCACCTGGAGCACACCCTTGCGCAGCAGGGCGGCGAGCGCGGCGGGGCTGCCCGCCGACGCGTCCGCCCTCGGCAGCCCCTCCGGAGCCGCGGCCAGCGCCCGCAGGATGGCCCGCTGCTTGACGGCGCGCGCCGGCAGGGGCACGGCCTCGGGGTCCACGCCGGCGGGCAGGCAGCAATAGCTCACGGAGAGCGGACGGACGCGCGGGCGGCGCACCTCCGCGGCGACGGCGAGCAAGCCCCGCCGGCACAGGGCGTGAATGTGGGCCGAGGCGTGCGGCCAGCGCCGCGCCAGGGTGTTGACGGGTGTGTTGCCCCGGCCGCGCACGAAGGTCAATATTTCCTGTTCGCCCGGTCGGAGCATCCCGTTCGCGTCCAGCACCGCCCGCCCGTTGTCCGTCACGCTCGCGACCCGACGCGTGAGCGCGTCGATTCCGGGCGGGAGCGCCGTGCGGATCACCTCGCCCCAGGGGCACAGGTAGTACTCCGCGACCCAGCGCGACAGCTCGAGGAGGTGTGCGTCCAGGAGAGGCTCCGTGTCCAGAATCTCGCCGAGCTCCTTGATGTCCTGCACCGGGGCGCGCTCGCGCGTTCCCACCAGGTATCCGGTGACGGTCCGTCGCCCCAGCGGCGCCAGGGCGCGCTTTCCGGGCGTGGCCGCGTCGCGCCAGGCGGCCGGGACGCGATACGTGAGCGCGGTCTCCAGCGAGGAAGGAAAGACCACGTCGACGAAGGCGGCTGGGGTGGAGGTCATGGCTGGGTGCGGGCGGCGGCCGCTTCAGGCCTGCCGCATGTGGCGCAAGAGGAGCTTCATATCCTCCCACACCGTTTTCTTCTCGTTGGGGTTGCGCAGCAAGAACGCCGGGTGGAACGTGGGCAAGAGCGGGATTCCGTGGTAATCGTAAAATTTGCCGCGCAGGCGCGAAATCGGCTCCTTGGTCTGGAGCAGCGTCTGCGCCGCGGGCCCGCCGAGGGCGCAGATGAACTTCGGCCCGATGGCGCGAAGCTGCTCCAACAGGAACGGTTGGCAGGCCACGATCTCGTCCGCTTCGGGCGTCCGGTTGTTGGGCGGCCGGCACTTGATGATGTTGCAGATATACACGTCCTCCCGGCGCATCCCCATGGCCTCGATGATCTTCGTGAGCAGCTGGCCCGCGCGGCCGACGAAGGGCTCGCCCTGCGCGTCCTCGTCGGCGCCCGGCGCCTCGCCCACGAAGACGAGGCTCGCGCTGGGGCTTCCCACGCCGAAGACGATCCGCGTGCGGTGCCTGTGCAGTTTGCAGCGTGTGCACTCACCCAGGTCCGCCCGCACCTGCTCCAGGGTGGGCCGGGGCGCCGCCGAGGGGGCCTGCGGTTCCGGCCAGCGCAAGTCCGCGCGCTCCAGGCCCAGTTCCTGCTGCCGCTCCAGATGCGCTCGCACCCGGCCGACAATCTCGCGCAGTTCCTGTCGTGGATCCTTGTCCATGTCCGCCCCGTTCGTGTCTCAGCCCCAACAGGCTGCTGAACACGGCCCATCTGCTGCGTTGGAATGCTCAGGCGCTTGTTGCGGCGTACCTCCAGTACGCCTCACCCGGCCTTCCGCATTCCGCCTTGCATCTGGACCGTTTTGAGCAGCCTGTGGAAAAAGAATTTCTCGGCAGCCTGCTCGATGACCATCACATGGATGGCTGCAGCAGACCCTTCACGCGGTCCAGGATCCGGTCCGCGACCTCGCGCTTCGACAGGAGCGGCAACTCCTCGACGCCGCCCATCGCATCCAGAATCGTCACCACGTTGGTGTCCACATCAAAACCGGCGCCCGCCCGCCCCACGTCGTTGGCGACCACGAGGTCCAAATTCTTCCGCTCGAGCTTCTTGCGGGCGTTGGCCACCAAATCGTCGGTTTCGGCGGCGAATCCGACCAGGACCCGCTTGCCCTTCCGCTTTCCAAGCTCGGCGAGGATGTCCGGCGTCGGCTCCAGGGCGATCTCGGAAACGGCATGGCCCTTCTTGATTTTTCCGGCGGCCTTCCGTTTGGGCCGGTAGTCGGCGACGGCGGCAGCCTTGATGACCACGCCGGCCGGCTCGAGCTTCGCCAGGACGGCCTGATGCATCTCCTCGGCGGTTTCCACGTGAATGATGTCCACATCGGGAGGCGCCGGGAGCGCGGTGGGCCCGCTCACCAGGATCACGTGGGCGCCGCGGGCTGCAGCGGCTTCCGCGATGGCGTAGCCCATCTTGCCGGACGAGCGGTTGGAGAGGAAGCGGACGGGGTCCAGCGGCTCGCGGGTGGGGCCCGCGGTGACCAGGACCACCTGCCCCTCCAAGTCCTGTCGCGGGCCGAGGATCAGCTCGATGCGGCCGAGGATCTCCGAGAGCGCCGCCAGACGGCCGCGGCCGACCATGCCGGAGGCGAGAGGCCCCGTGTCCGGCTGGACGATGTGCACCCCGCGGTCGCGCAGGCGCCCGAGGTTCTCCTGCACGGCCTGGTGCTCGAACATGTCGCAATCCATGGCGGGAGCCACCACCACCGGGCAGCGGCTGGCCAGGTAGATGCAGCTCAGAAAATCGTCGCCCAGACCCAGCGCCAGCCGTGCGATGGTGCGAGCCGTGGCAGGCGCCACCACGAAGAGATCGGCGCGCCGGGTCGCCTCGATGTGGCCGATGCGGTGGCTGTATTCGAGGGACCACATGTCGAGGAGCACCGGCTGCCGCGTCAGCGTCTCGAAGGTGAGCGGCGCAACGAACTTGGTGGCAGCCTCGGTCATGACGACCTGGACCTCCGCCCCCGCCTTCGTGAGCAACCGCAGGAGCTCCACCGCCTTGTACGCCGCGATGCTCCCGGTAACGCCGAGCAGGATGCGCTTGCCGTTGAGACTCATGTCGCCACTCCCCCGTCGTGCGGTCTCGGCTGCCGTGTCACGGCTCGCGCTCGAGAAAGATCCCCACCGCCTGCTTGGGCTGGACGCCGACGATATCCGCCACGGGCTGGCATTTGATGGTGAACAGGCAGAAGATCTCGGCGTCCAGCGCCGCGCGATGCTCGGACAAGACATAGTAGTTGGCTTGACCCTTGGCAATGATCAGGCGCGCCGCGCGCATGGCCTCACGCAGCTCGGGGGAGGCCTCTTCCCAGGAGATGCCCAGGGTGTCCGGACCCGCCTGGATCAGCCGATCCACGGCGCGGTCCAGGCCGACCGTGCGGCCGTCCTCCATCGTGGCGTCGGACGTGATCGGGCCGCCGCGCAGGGCGGAGGTGACGTGGCAGCCGTGACGCCGGATCTCTTGGATGAACAGCGCATCCAGGGCGATCTCGCCCACGTTGTCGTGGAGGTACAGGACGGGGGTCCCGGCGAGGATCCGCTCGTACAGTCGGTCCACGTCGTCCCTGGCCATCCCGCGGTCGACGTACGACTGGAGATGCTGACGCATCTGCGCGGGCTCGAAGCTGTAGCCGATCCCGACGGTGCGCGAATCCAGGCTGTTCCCTGCCAGGGCCCAGAGCGCCAGGAAACGAAAACGGGCAAGCCCCTCCAACCGCTCCGCCTGCGCCTGGATCGTCGGGGCCAGCTCCATGGCCACCCGGTTCAACTGGTCTCGGTTTTCGGCGAAGGGCGTGGCGACGCCGGTGTCGCGTTTGAGGATTCGATGCACCTCGGTGATGTAGTAGGACGGCACCCGCCCGTGGCCGAAGCTGTCCGCCAGGAACCTCATGCAGTCCTTTGCCACTTGGAGCTGGACGACGGGATCGCGGGTGACCTGCTGCGCCGCGGCGTACACATCTCCCAATACGCACGTGAGACAGGCGGGGACCGTCTTCATCGCCTGGCCTCCGGCGGTACAAAGCCGTCTGGAAAGTGGTTCAGGGGGCGACGACCGCCCCCGACGGCCGGAGCCGCGTGCATGGCGCGCCTGATGTACGCCTGGGCCGCCGCGACGGCCTCGGGCACGCTCAAGCCCACGGCCAGGCCGGATGCGATGGCCGAGGAAAGGGTGCAGCCCGTGCCGTGGAACTCCCCCGGGATCCGGGAGCTTTCCTGTCGCACGACATCGAGGCCGTCGAAAAGCAGGTCTATCACTCGGTCGCCCGCGAGGTGCCCGCCCTTGATCAGGACGTAACGAGGACCCATGGCATGGATGGCTCGCGCCGCCTCCTCCATGTCGTCGATCGTCCGGATCTTCCGCTCGCAGAGGAACGTGGCCTCATCCAGGTTGGGTGTCACCACCGTGGCCAGCGGAAACAGGTGCTCGCGCATCACCGGCGCGGCCTCATGCTGCATGAGGGTGTCCCCGCTGGCCGCGATCATGACGGGGTCCACGACGAGATTCGTCAGGCCGAACTCTCGCACCATGCCGGCTACCGTCCGAATGATCGCCCCCGTGGCGAGCATCCCGGTCTTCACGGCGTCCGCCCCGATATCCTCCAGGACGGCACGGAGCTGCGCGGCGATGAAGTCCGTGGTGGGAAGCTCCACCCCGCGGACCCCGCGCGTGTTCTGCGCCGTGAGGCCCGTAATCACCGACAGGCCGAACACCCGAAAGGCGGTGAAGGTCTTCAGGTCGGCCTGGATGCCGGCGCCCCCGCCGGAATCCGAGCCGGCGATGGTGAGCGCCGTCGGCATCCGCGTCCCACTCATGGCTCAGCTCCTTCGAGGCTGGTAATCTTGCCGTCCCTACCGGACCTGATAGGCCTGCTTCGCGGCTCGCGGCTCGCGCTCTTCGGCTCGCGGCGCCCCGTACAGCGTTTGGTACCGATCATAGTTGCCCAGCACGCGCTTCACGTAGTTGCGGGTTTCCGTGTAGGGGATCTCTTCGACGAACTCGACCTCGTCGGCGAACCCGAAACGCTGCACCCAGCGCTGCACCGCTTGTTTTCCCGCATTGTACGCCGCCAGCGTCAGGCTGAGGTTGCCGCCGAAGTCTCGGGCGAGGTCGGCCAGGTGGTTCACACCGAGCTGGATGTTCCGCTCCGGTGTCTCCAGGGCGGCCAACGTGACGGGCGGAAGCTTGTGTTCGCGAGCGGTGAGGTCCGCCGTCTGCTGCATGAGCTGCATCAGCCCACGCGCCCCCGTGCGGGACACGGCTTGGGGCGCGAACGCGCTCTCCTCGCGGATTACGGCCAGCACCAGATATGGATCGAGCGCGCGCGCTCCGGCGGTCTGACGCACCACGTCGATGTGGCCCAAGGGGTAGGTGCATTGCCAGAAGCCGGGAATCGGGGCCTGGCCTCCCCCTTGAACGAACATCGGCCGCAGAACCCTGTTCCCCACCCAGACGGCCTTGTCGTAGCGACCCAGATCGAGGAACACGCCGCACGCTTCGGCCAGACCGGCGCGCTCTTCCGGGTGGCCCCGCACCTGCTCGGTCCACTCCTCGACCGCGTCGTCGACGAGGCCCAGGCCGCGCAGGGCTCTGGCCTTTTCGGCGTGGAGCCCTGTGGCGCCGCCCGCCGGGAGCGGCGTAGCCGCCGGCGCAGGCTTCGGCGGCGCCTTCTTTTTCAGGGACGTCAGGCGATCGGCGGCTCGAAGGCGGTAATAGTAGTCGTTCGCAGCGGTGTCCACGAGCGTCCGGTAGGCCTTGGCGGCCTCGGAGACATGCTTGGCGGCCTCGAGAGCGCGACCGCGCCAAAAGAGCGCGGGGACCCGCCAGCGGGATCCCGGCTCCTCGTCCACGAGGCGCCCCCACGATGCGGCGGCCGCCGACAACTCCTTCCGCTTGTAGGCAAGCCAACCCTGGAGCCACAAGGCGACGTCCCTCCAGACGCTCTTGGGGTAGTCTCGAAGCAGGCGAGCCAGGTACGCGCGACTCTTGGCGATGTCCGCATTGTCGGCCGCATCCTGGGCCAGGAGGTAGAGCGCTTCCTCGCTCCGCCGCGCCTTCGGTTTCGCGTCGGCCACCAGGGATAGGTATTTCGTGAACTTCTCAGCATCCCCGACGCGGCCGGCGCTACGCCCCAGCCAAAAGCGGGCCTCCGTCGGATCGGGGCGGGCGGAATCCGTGAGCGGCTCCAGCCATTGGACGGCCTGGCCGTACTGGCGAACGTTGAACGCGCTGATGCCCAGCATCATCCGCGCCTGCGCCTCGCGCGGGGACCCGGTGACGGCGAAGGGGGCCAGCTCCGGGATGGCCGGCCCGAATCGCCCGAACTGGTAGAGCGTTGCGGCCCGCTGGAACTGTTCGTCGGCCGTGAGCGGCCGGGCCGTCGGGATGGCGGCCAGGAGCTCCTGGGCGCGTTGGCTCTCGGGACTCGCCGGCAGCTCGATCCACACGCGCCGGAACACCTCCTCGGCCTGGTCCGCGCGGCCGCCGCGGAGGAGAATTTCCCCCAGCGTGAGGCCCACTTCGCCTCGCCCCACGCTGGAGGGGCCGGCAGCCAGATACTGTTTCGTGGCCTCCTCGGCTTCGGCGAGCTGGCCGGCCTCCAGAAAATCGCGCGGCATCTCCCGGGAGGCCCGGTCGCGAAGGATGCTCTGCGGGTGCTGCGCCACGAGTCGCTGGAGCGCGTCCGCCGCCAGATCGCGGCGGCCGGCGGATCGCTGGGCCTGGGCCAACTTGTAGAGGGCATAATCCCCGAGCAAGCTGTCGGCGGCGGCGGCCTCCAGGCGAAGCACGGCCTCCTCACCCCGTCCTTGGCGAACGAGGATGAACCCCAGGAGGAGATCTGCCCGCCGTCGCTGGGCCTCCGGGATGCTCTGCGCATCCAGCGCCATCAACGCCTCGGCGGCGGCCGAAAGATCGCCGGACTCCAGGCTCTTGGCTGCGGTCTGGATAACCGCCTCGGGGGCGGGCGCGGAGACCTCGTCCGCGTTCGCGCCTCCCGCGAAGGACAGCAGGAGCACCGTCAGGACGAGCCAGTTCTGCATCCTCCTCCCCGTTTCAGATCGGCCGACGGCCCTCCTTTCCGTCGTGGCCCTTGTTACCCTTTGGGGCGGAATGCGGCCGGGCGCTTGGCCGGATGGCCCACGTGTGGCGACGTCCGGCGGTTCCTCGCTTGGGGTGGCGGACGACGGACGCCGCAGGGGGCTGGGCATCGGTGACGGGGGCACCTTCAGGGCATGAGGGGTGTAATGCATGCTGACGATTTAGCTACGCGTCGCCGGCCAGGCGCGGCAAGCTCTCCTCGTACGGGGCACGTGCGACGCCTCGTTCCGTAATGATCCCGTCAATATAACCGGCCGGCGTCACATCGAACGCCGGATTGGCTGCTCGGAATCCGCTGGGCGCCAAGCGGCGGCCCCCGATCTCGGTGACTTCCTCCGGGGCCCGCTCCTCGATCGGGATCTCCGCGCCGCTGTTCAGGCTCAGGTCCAAGGTCGAGATGGGCGCCGCCACGTAGAACGGAATGCCATGCGCCCGGGCCAAGACGGCAACGCCGTAGGTGCCGATCTTGTTCGCCGTGTCCCCGTTCCTGGCAATCCGATCCGCACCGACTACGACGAAATCCACTTCGCCCCGCTGCATGAAATGGCCCGCCATGTTGTCGGTGATGAGCGTGGCAGGGATGCCCGCTCTCGAAAGCTCCCACGCGGTCAGCCGCGCCCCTTGGAGCAAGGGACGGGTTTCGTCTACCCAGACCTTGACGCGCTTTCCTGCCTCGACCGCCGCACGAATGACTCCGACGGCCGTTCCGTATCCCGCGGTCGCGAGGCCGCCGGCGTTGCAGTGGGTGAGAATGCGCGCAGGGTTGGGTACCAGCTCCTGCCCGGATTTGCCGATGGCTCGATTGATGCGGATATCCTCGTCCCGCATCGCCGTCGCCTGTTCCACGAGGTGAGCGGGAACGTCACCCAGCGGTACGTCGCGCAAGGCTCGCGCCGTCTGCAGGATCCGCCGGACGGCCCACGCCAGATTCACCGCGGTGGGGCGGGTGCGCGTGAGTTGGGAGCCCATGCCCTCCAGCGCAGCGAGAAAGGCCTGAAACGTCGGTGCCTGAATCGTGCGGGCAGCCATCGCCAACCCCATGGCGGCGGCGATCCCAATGGCTGGCGCTCCCCGCACCTGCATGGTCCGGATGGCCCGAGCCACCTCCTCGACGGTCCCACACTCGACATACACCTCTTCGAGCGGGAGTCGCGTCTGGTCGATCAATCGGATGGTGCCGTCTTCTGTCCAGCCCACCGTCACGAACTCGTCGGGCATTCTGCGTCCTTTGTCGCGGCGACAATTCGCAAAAAAGAGCCTAACATGTTCATCCGACGATGCAAAACGAAAACTCGACACTGGCGAGCCGCGAGCCGCGATTGCCGCACGCTGCGCGTTGGTGTCCTGCCGGCTCTTGTGGTACGGTAGTTACGAAGCGTGGCGTGGACGGGCCAGCGGTGCCCCATTGCGCAAACGTAAAGGAGAACGACATGCCGTTCCAGACGAAGTACATCTTCAGCGCCGCCATGGATGTGGAGGCGGACAAGGATGCCCTGTTCAATGAAGTCTACGACAAGGAGCACGTGCCCTTGCTTCTGAAGGTGCCCGGCGTCGTGGCGGTGGCGCGCTTCAAGAAGCAGGAGGTGACGCTGGTCATCGGCGGCGAACGAAAGACGATCGTCGTCGAGAACGAGCCGACCTACAACGCCCTCTACGAAATCGAGGGACCGGAGGTACTGGTGAGCGACGCGTGGGCCAAGGCCGTCGACCACGGTCGCTGGCCGGGGCAGGTCCGCCCCTTCACCAAGAATCGCCGGCATGTGCTGTACAAGAAGATGGTTCTGTAAGCACGGGGCGGTGCCCATGTGTGCGGCCGTCGTCAACGCACATGACTCGTCTGCCCAGCGGCACGCTGGCTCGCTGACGTCATGAGGTGACTGCGATGCCTATACGGATTAAGCGCGTGTATGAGCCGCCGGAGGGAACCGACGGGCGCCGCATACTGGTGGATCGGCTGTGGCCACGCGGAATGTCGAAGGCGGTCGCCGCGATCGATTTCTGGGCCAAGGATACGGCGCCGTCTCACGAGCTTCGCCGGTGGTACGGGCACGTGCTTGAGAAGTGGCCGGAGTTCAAGCGCCGCTACTTTGCCGAGCTTGACACGAATGGCGAGGGTGTCGCGCAGCTCCGCCGCGAGATGGGGCGGAGAACCGTGACCCTGCTGTTCGGTTCGAAGGAAATGCGGCTGAACAATGCCCAGGCATTGAAAGAGTATCTGGAGTCCCACTGACCGCCCGCACGCCGGGCCATCGGCGGCGGCGCGGCGTGGAGGCTGAGGAGGTCCAGCGTGAGCTTTCTCGTCTCGGCCTTCTCGCTGGCGATCACGGTAATCGGCGCGCTCGGTCTGGCGAGTCCCGACGCGCTCATGTCCTTCGTCCGCCGCTGGCAGACCCCGTCCGGGATCTGGACGGCCGCGGCCCTCCGCGTCACATTCGGGGTCGCGTTGTGGTTGGCGGCTCCGGCGTCGCGTGTTCCCCTTGCCCTTCAGATTCTCGGGGCCGTCTCGGTCGCGTCCGGCATCGCCCTGCCTCTGCTGGGCCTCTCCCGGTTTGCGGCGATCGTCTCCTGGTGGGAGCGGCGGTCGGCAGCCGTCAAGCGACTCTGGGCTGGCGTGGCGTTTGCCCTTGGCGGATTCCTGCTCTGGTCGGTGATCGTGTAGCCCCGCGGAATGATCGAGACCCCACCGCCCCGCCGGAGAGGGGGGCGGTGGGGGCAACGGGAGTCCCGAATTACTTCCCGAACAGCTTACCCAGGAAACCTCCGATGCCGCCTTGGGCAGCGGTCTGCCCCTCAGCCGATGCAGGCTCGGCCTCTCTGCCTTCCTTCAGCATGATCTTGCCGGCGATGTAGCTTCGGCCGACCTCCACCCGGACCCTGTCGGCGATCTCCAGCTTCACGAAGTGCTCGCCGCCTTCGATGATCGTGCCGGCAATTCCCCCGTTCGTCATCACCTTGTCGCCGACCTTGAGGCTCTTCAGCATGTCCTGATGTCGGCGCTGCTTCTTCTGCTGCGGGCGGATGAGCAGAAAGTAGAAGACGGCGAACATCAGAAGGAGGGGAACGAGCATCGAGAATCCCCCTCCGGCTCCGCCGGCATTGCCGGCCCCCTGGGCGTAGGCCAAGTCAATCATCAGATCGAATCTCCTGTGCGTGCTGCGAGGTTGTCGTTTCGACGCGCATGCGCGCCAGAGTCGCGTCTTTCCACGCGAGAAAGCCGCCGGCCTCGATGGCCTGGCGCGCCTGACGCATGAGGTCCAGATAGTAATGCAGATTGTGGATGGTATTCAAGCGGAGACCGAGGATCTCGCCCGAGACGTACAAATGTCGCAGATAGGCGCGCGAGAAGTGCCGGCAGGTATAGCACGCGCACCCTGCATCCAGGGGGCGCTGGTCGCGGGCATGGACGGCGCTCTTGATGTTCAGACGCCCGGTGGAGGTGAAAAGCGTCCCGTTCCGTCCGTTCCGCGTCGGCAGGACGCAATCGAACATATCGACGCCGCGGGCGATGCACTCCAGCAGATCCTGTGGCGTCCCGACGCCCATCAGGTAGCGAGGAGCATCCGCCGGCAAGAGGGCCGTGGTGTCCTCGACCGTCGCGTACATCGCCGTCGGGCCCTCGCCGATCCCGAGGCCTCCCAGGGCGTACCCGGAAAAGCCGATCCGTCTGGTCTCTTCGGCCGAGCGCGCGCGAAGGTCCGGGAACGTACCGCCCTGCACGATGCCGAAGAGCGCCGGCTCGTCGCTTGGGTGCGCGGCGCGGCAGCGGGCCGCCCAGCGCAGGGTCCGCTCCATGGAGGCTTGATGATACGCGGCGTCGGCGTCGTGTGGCGGGCATTCGTCCAGCGCCATGAGGATGTCCACGCCGAGTGCCAGCTGGATCTCCACCGCCTTTTCCGGCGTCAAGACGTGCCGGGAGCCGTCCAGGTGCGATTGGAACACCACCCCGTCCTCACCGATGCGGCGCCGTTCGGCCAGGCTGAGAACCTGGAAGCCGCCGCTGTCCGTCAGGATCGCCCGGTTCCACCCCATGAAGCGATGCAGGCCGCCGAGTTCCTTGACGACCTCGTGTCCCGGGCGGAGGTAGAGGTGGTATGTATTGCACAGGAGAATCTCGCACGTCTCGGCATAGAGGTCCCGCGGCTCCAGCGTCTTGACGGTGGCCTGGGTGCCTACCGGCATAAACACAGGAGTGTCCACGGACCCGTGCGCCGTGCGGATCCTGCCGCGACGCGCGCCGGAGGCCGGATCGGTGGTGAGCAGAGCGTACCGCATGGACTCTCGCGATGCGACCGCCGCCGGCGCGGTCACCGGATCAGCATGGCGTCGCCGTAGCTGTAGAACCGATAGCGACGGGCGATGGCCTCAAGGTACGCGCGTCTCGTCGCGTCCAAACCGGCGAAGGCCGCCACCAGGATGAGCGGCGTGGACCGGGGCAGGTGAAAATTCGTGAGAAATGCATCCACCATTCGAAAGCGAAATCCGGGCGTGATGAACAGATCGGCGTCTCCAGACCCCGCCGCAAGCATGCGGCGCCCCTGGGCCGCGTGCTCCACGCTCCGCACGCTGGTCGTTCCCACAGCCACCACGCGACGCCTGTCCCGCTTGGCGTCATTCACCGCGTCGGCGGTCGCATGGGGGATCGTGTACCGCTCGGGTTCCATCCGATGCTCCGACAGGTCCTCCGTGCGAACCGGGAGGAACGTGCCGGGGCCGACGTGCAGGGTCACGGGGCAGATGTGGACGCCTAAGTCCCGGATGCGGCCGAGCAGCTCCGGAGTGAAGTGCAGTCCCGCCGTCGGCGCGGCCACCGCACCGTCCTCGCGGGCGTAGACGGTCTGGTAGCGTTCCCGATCCGAGCCCCGATCCGTCGACGGCTCCTCGGTCTCCGTCGCAGCTCGTCGCTTGATATACGGCGGGAGCGGCACGACGCCGTACGACTCGAGGATTCTCCGCAGGTTCGCGTCCGGGGGCAGACGCAGGATGCGGCGCCCGTGTATCCCGAGCGTGACCACGCTGGCCTCGAGGTGACCGCACGCGAGGAAAAGGCGACGGCCGACACGAGCGGGCTTGGCGGGCTTGACCATCGCCTCCCAGCAGTGCGCTCCGGCCGGCCGGACCAGCAGAATCTCGACCGACTTCCCGTCGTCATACACGCCGAAGAGCCGCGCCGGCATGACGCGCGTGTCGTTGATGATAAGCACGTCGCCGGGCTGGAGGTACTCGGGAAGGTCGGCGAAGGTGCGGTGCTCGGTCCGCCCGGATGGACGATCCAAGACCAGCAAGCGTGACGCATCCCGCTCGGGGACAGGCTCTTGCGCGATCAGGTCCGGCGGGAGGTTGTAGTCGAATTGATTCAGAAGCATGACGCTACCGAGCACTCAACAGGTTGCTGAAAGAATCCCATCTGCGGGGACCCATCCTTCAGGATGGGTGACGCCGCCTTGCGTCTGGACCTTTTTGAGCAGCCTGGGCAAAAATGAGTTCTTCAGCATCCTGTTAGCCGAGAGTTGAGAGTTGCGACCGACGAGCCAACGGGACGCCGACCAAGAGCGGCGCAAAACCCGAAGCGATTTACCGGGGCCAGGGGCCGATCGTCGCCAGCGGATAGTAAAACTTCAGAATCTCGTGGTATTGGAACGCCAAGTCGGCCATCTCCTTGGCGCCCCATTGACTCAGGCCCACACCGTGTCCGGATCCACGCCCGACGAAGGTGAACGCGCCGCCCTCCTCACGCACTTGGAAGTCGGTGCTCCGGATCACATCGTTTCCCATAGCCTCCCGAAACCGCCTTCCCTCCAGGGCCAGTGCTCCCCGGCTGTGGCGGACCTCGATCTGGAAGATCCGCCCGGTGCGACTTCGGATCAGATCCTGAATCGCGAGGACGCGGCCGACCTGGTAGCCGGCCCGCACGAGGTTGTCTTCGATCTGCTGGCGGGTCAACCGCTCGATCCACAAATCGTACGGGCAACCCAGGCTGAAATCGTCCTTGACGCCAAGAACGACATCATACTGCAAGCCGAAGACATCCATGGCGTCCTCGGTGGCACCGCCGGAACAGGAGTGGTAGAAGGCCGGGAGCGGTTGTCCACCGAAGGTGAGTATCTGTCCCCGGGTTGCCTGGATCGCCCAGTTCGTGCGCGCGTCCTCGCCCCGCGCCCCTCCGTACACCTGGGAGGCCGTCGTGGCGCGCAGGTGGAACAGAGCATCGGGATTCTGATGCCGCTGGTACACCGCATAGGTCCGAGCCGCAACCGCCATGGCCTTGGCGGCTTCCGCCGGCCAACCGGGCGGAATCTCATCTTTCAGGACGCCCTGCAGGTACTCTTCCAGTTCGACCAGGTTGACCGCCACCAAGCCGCCGTTCAGCACCTCAACGTACAGCCGACCGCGGAAGGGTTGCCCATCCAGAGTGAAGAGGGCGCCATCGGCCGGCCACGCGATGAGGCCGGCCGCGAACCGACCCGTTTCGCGCACGGCGACGGCCCCGCGCTGATTCGTCAGGCGAAACCCGCCGCTCATGCGCTGCGCCAGGATTCGTCGGCCGGAGACATCCGTCAGGGTGAGTGGTCCAGCGCTGCCGACAGTAACCGCAGGTCGGCCTTCCGCGAGGAGCACTCGGACCGTATCGGCCGCGCCGGCCTCCGCTCCCGAGAGCACAGCGAAACAGATCAGGACGCCGGCGAGGACGCACGGCACACCTCTCGGACCACCGCTGATTCCTCTCATCGCCGACCGAAGAGGCTGAAGAGCAGGGTGAGCAGGACGCTGATCACGATGCTGGTCGTCAGGGGAAAATAGAAGCTCCAGTTGTCCCGCCGGATGACGATGTCGCCCGGCAGTCGTCCGAGCAACGGGAACTTCCCGACCAGGAGGAGGAGCCCGCCCAAGAGGGCGAGCACCACGCCAAACACGATGAGCAGCTTCCCTAGCGAATCAAACATGGGTCAGAGTTCACGGTTCAATGTTCACGGTTCGAGGTCAGACGTCCAATGTCCACGGTCCAATGCTCGAGGTCGAATCCACACCACCCAAGGACCGCAGGCCGATGACCTTTCGGCTGTCGTCATCGGCCGGACCACAGCTCGCCCTGCGCCCCGGCCGGCGGCACCAAGCCGAAGTGGGCGTAGGCCAGGCGTGTGACGACGCGCCCCCGCGGCGTTCGAGCCAGGAAGCCGAGTTGGATGAGGAACGGCTCGTACACATCCTCGATGGTGTCCCGCTCCTCGCTGACGGCCACGGCGATCGTCTCGATCCCGACCGGCCCCCCCGAGAACTTCTCGATGATGGTTTGGAGGATCCGTCGATCCATCTCGTCGAACCCGCGCTCGTCCACGTCCAAGCGATCGAGGGCGTGATGGGCTCCCTCCTGGTCGATCGTCCCGTTCCCCAGCACCTGAGCGAAGTCGCGGACGCGTCGGAGCAGGCGATTTGCGACGCGCGGGGTTCCGCGGGAGCGCCGGGCCAGCTCGAACGCCCCGTCGGACGTGACGGTGACGTTGAGGATCCCCGCCGAGCGGCGGACGATCTGGACCAGGTCGGCCTCGGAATAGAAATCCAGCCGCAGCACCACGCCGAAGCGATCCCGCAGCGGCGATGTGAGGAGGCCCGCGCGGGTGGTGGCCCCGATCAGGGTGAAGTGGGGCAGCGTCAGCTTGTAGGTCTGAGCGGTAGGACCTTGTCCAAGGATGAGGTCCAGCTTGTAGTCCTCCATGGCGGGATAGAGGGTCTCCTCGACCGTGGGGTTGAGCCGGTGAATCTCGTCCACGAAGAGGACATCCCGTTCTCGAAGGTTGCTGAGAATGGAGGCCAGATCCTTGGGTCGCTCAAGCACCGGGCCGGAGGTGGAGAGAATATTCACGCCCAGCTCGGAGGCGATGATGTTGGCCAGCGTCGTCTTGCCGAGACCCGGCGGGCCCGAGAATAGGACGTGGTCCAGCGCTTCGTTCCTGGCGCGCGCGCCCTGGATGAAGACGTGCAGGTTTTCCTTGACCTTCGTCTGGCCGACATAGTCTTCCCACCGGGTCGGTCGGAGCGTCTGCTCGACCTGTTGATCTTCGGCGAGCCGCTGCCTGGTGGTGACGCGATCGTCCATGTTCTTGCTCAAGAGCGTTCGGCGGTTCGGCCGTTCGGCCGTGCGGCAGTGCGGCGGTGCAGCAGTTCGGCGTTCCCAGAACAGCCGGACTGTCGAACCGTCGAACAGCCGCTCTTCATCGCTGTTCGCTCAGGCCTCGCAGCGCGGTCTTGATGAGGGTCTCGAACGCAGCGGAAGGCCCCAGCTCCTTCCGAGCGGCCTCGGCGGCCTTCGCGGCCTCTTTTCGATTGCACCCCAGATTCACGAGCGCGGACACGACATCGTCCACGGCACGGTCCTCGGGAGCGGCGGCCGGCGTGGGCATCGGCCGCTGCGGGCGGCGGAGCGTCGTCACCTTCTCCCGCAGCTCGACCACCAGGCGTTCGGCCAACTTCTTCCCGACCCCGGGCACCGCCCGAAGCCGCGGGAGGTCGCCCTCGGAGAGGGCTGGGACCAACTCGTCCGCGGAGATGCCCGACAGAATGTTGGTGGCCAAGCGCGGCCCGATTCCCGCCACGCCTTGGAGCAACTCGAAGAGCGCCTGCTCGTCCTGCGTGTGGAAGCCGAAGAGCTGAATGGCGTCGTCTCGGACGTGAGTGTGCGTATGGAGGAACACCTCACCCGGCACCTCGGGCAACCGGTAGAAGGTGGAGAGGGGAATGAACAGCAGGTAGCCGACCCCGTTCACGTCCACCACGATCCGGTGGGGTTCCTTGACGACCAGGCGGCCGCGAATCTGGGCGATCATCTCACGATCTCCGCAGGCGTCCGCGCAAGCGGGCGGCCTGTTGGTGACAGATGGCCACGGCGAGGGCGTCGGCGGCGTCCGCCGGGCGCGGCGCGTCGGGAAGTTGCAGGAGCATCCGGACCATCTCCTGCACCTGCCCCTTCTGGGCCTGCCCGTAGCTCGTCACCGCCTGTTTCACCTCCAGGGCCGAGTACTCGTGGATCCCGATCCCTGCCTCCGCCAGCGCCAGCAGGGCCGCGCCCCGCGCCTGGCCCAGCCGCAGCGCGCTCTGGACGTTTCGCGCGAAAAACACCGCCTCTACGGCGGCGCAATCCGGGCGGGCGTCGGTCAGGAGGAGCCGGAGTTCGCGGTAGATGCGGAGCAGGCGCTGCGCGAAGGGAAGGCTCGCCGGAGGCGTGATGGCGCCGAAACACACTGCGTGCAGGCCGTCTGCCCGTTCCTCAACGATGCCATAGCCTGTGGCTGCGATCCCCGGGTCGATGCCTAGTACGCGCATGCCGCCACGCTGCTGCCGGATGCAGAGCGGCCGGAGTCGCACCCGGCCCATGGCAGGGGAGAACGTCGGCCTTCGGGCATAGGGCCTGCGATCAGGCGGTCAGAGCCGCCATGATCTCCTCGGGGATGTCGAAGTTCGCGTACACGTGCTGGACGTCGTCATGCTCTTCCATCTCTTCCATCAGCTTCAGCATCTGCTCGGCCTGCTTGCCCGCCAGCTTCACCGTGCTCTTGGGGAGCTTGGAGATCTCGGCGGAGAGGGGGTGGATGCCGGCCTTGACGATGGCGTCGCGCACCTTCTCAAAGTCCCGAGGGGCGGTCGTCACGGCGAAGACGCCTTCTTCCCGCTGCATATCCTCGGCGCCGACGTCCAGTGCGACGGACATGAGCTTGTCCTCGTCTACCTTGGCGGCATCCACCACGATATGCCCCTTCTTCTCGAACAAGAAGTTCACGCAGCCGGACTCGCCCATGTTCCCGCCGTGCCGCGAGAACACCTTGCGAATTTCACCCACGGTTCGGTTCTTGTTATCCGTCATCACCTCGACCAGGATCGCCACGCCGCCGGGCCCGTACCCCTCGTAGGTGATCTCTTCGTAGGTGACACCTTCCAGCTCGCCCGTGCCTTTCTTGATGGCGCGGTCGATGTTGTCGGCAGGCATGTTGAGGGCCTTGGCGGCCAGGACGGCGGTGCGGAGCCGTGGATTCCCCGTCAGGTCCCCGCCCCCGACGCGCGCGGCCACCGTGATCTCGCGGATGAACTTGGTGAAGGCGCGTCCGCGCTGAGCGTCAACTTTGGCCTTCTTGTGTTTGATGCTCGCCCACTTGCTATGTCCAGACATAATCACACCCCCTCGGATGGCAGAAAACTACCATAGGGCCGCGAAGCTTGCCAAGCGAAAACTCCCGCCAGACGGCGCCAACGGCGGAATTTCGGCGGCGGAAATCACCTTGACACCTTCCGGCCCCTGGGATACATTGCAAATCAATAGGATTGAGGTAAAGAACTTCGGATCCTCGCCAGGGCGGAGAGAATGAGAAAGTCCTAACGAGGGGCGATTCACGGGATCGCCTTTTGTTAGGACTTTGCGTTTGTGGGGGAGTATGGGAAGCGCCAGCGACGGATTCTTCCGGGCGCTCCGAGCCAAGCCGGTCGTGGCCGGACTCCGCCGGTCCGCCGACGTGGATGGAGCCATCCGGCACGGGATCAGGGTCCTCTTCATCCTGGGCGAGGACATTTTCGCGCTGCAGGAGAGCGTGCCCAAGGCCCACGCGAGCGGTCGGTTGATCTTGGCCCACGTGGACCTGATCAAGGGTGTCGGGCGGGACGAGGTGGGCGTCCGGTTCCTGGCGCGGCACGTCCATGTGGACGGAATCCTCACCACGCGCGGGAATCTCATCGGCCCGGCGAAGCGCGAAGGATTGATCGCCGTGCAGCGGCTCTTCGTGCTGGACTCGGAGTCCTTGGAAGCCGGCTTGCCCGCCGTGGAGCGGGCCGCCCCCGACGCGGTGGAGGTCCTGCCCGGTGTGATATTTCCGCTGATCGCCACGCGGCTCAAGGGCGCGAGCCTCCCACCCCTGATCGCCGGCGGACTGATCCGAACCCGCGCGCAGGTAGACGAGATCCTGGCCGCGGGAGCGATCGCTGTTTCGACCGGCGCGGAGGCCCTCTGGGGCTTTCGCGGAGCCAAGGAGCAGACTAACCCATGACGGGCGGACTGGCGGATATCGACGGACGAACCTTCGATCTGGTGGTGATCGGCGGCGGAATGGCCGGGGCCGGCATCGCACGCGATGCCGCGCTGCGCGGTTATCGCGCGCTCCTGCTGGAACGGAAAGACTTCGCGTTCGGCACCACCAGTCGTTCCTCCAAGCTGATTCACGGCGGCCTGCGCTACCTGGAACTGTTCGACTTCGGCCTGGTGCGGGAATCGTTGCGCGAGCGCGAGCGCCTGGCGCGCCTGGCGCCTCACCTGGTGCGCCCACTGCCGTTCCTGGTGCCGGTGTACCGCGGCGCCAGGCGCGGCATGTTCATGATTCGCATAGGGATGAAGCTTTACGATCTGCTGACCCCCGGCAAGCGAACGGACCGCTATCGAACCATTACCCGCAACGAGACGACGCGTCTCGAGCGGCACCTGGAGCCGCGAGATCTCCTGGGGTCGGGCTACTATTTCGACGACCTCCTGCTCCTGCCGGAGCGGTTGTGCCTCGAGAACGTCCTGTCCGCCCAGCGGTGGGGGGCCACGGTCTACAACTACGCCGAGGTGGTGGGCATCAGAAGCATGGCGTCGAGCGCCGAGCGCGGCATCTGGGACGTCGAAATACGGGGTGCCCTGGATGGGGCGCAGGCACGGGTGACCGCGCGCGTGGTCGTGAATGCCACCGGGCCGTGGGTCGACCAGGTGCGGCGCCTGGCGGGCGTGGACGGAGGCCGACGCTGCGTGCGGACCACCAAAGGCATCCACCTGCTCTTGCCGCGCGTCACCGACCATGCGGTTTACATTGCCGCCCAGCGCGACGACCGGATGTTCTTCGTCATCCCCTGGCAGCAGTTCACGCTGGTCGGCACGACCGACACCGACTTCAAGGGAGATTTGGATCGCCTGGCGGCGACCAGCGAAGAAGTGCAGTACCTCATGCACGAGACCCAGCGCGTCTTGCCCTCGGCGGGGATGCGGGAGGATGACATCTGCTACACGTATTCCGGCGTGCGCCCGTTGAGCTTCGAGGAGGGGAAGTCCGCTTCCGCGGTCTCGCGGGCCCACAAGGTCGTCCCCGAGGGGGAATCCGGCACCTTTCTGTCGATCACGGGGACCAAGCTGACCTGCTTCCGCAGTCTGGCGGAGGAGGCGGTGGATCAGGTGGGGCGGCTGCTCAACCGGCCCGCGCCGTGCCGGACCCACCGCTTGGCCCTGGATGGATCGGACGGAGAGGAGACCATCGAGGTGCGACTGTGGGCCGACGTGGCCGACCTGGGCCATCGGACCGGCCTGCAGCCCGCCCAGATCCAGAACCTCCTCGACACCTACGGGCGGCGCTACCCGACGGTCCTGGCGACGGCCGGCCGGGCACCCGAACTGAAAGAGCGCCTGTGCAAGCAGAGCCCCGACATTCGCGCGCAGCTGGTGCACGCCGTGGAACACGAGCGCACCGAGACGCTCGCCGACTTCCTGCTGCGGCGTACGGGGATCGGGACGGGACTCTGCCGCGGGAAGGACTGCTGCGAGCAGATCGCCCAGCGGATGGCGGAACTCAAGGGCTGGAGCCGGGAGCGGGTGGACCGAGAGGTCCGCGACTATCTGGACGAGATCGCCCTGGGGCAGCAGTTCCGGGAACCGAGGCCGGCGGGCACTCCGCCGTTCGACGGCACTATTTCCGTGACGGACGCCAGGTAGTCTCCCGCGGCCGTGCGGCGTCGAACGCCTGGCGCGTGACCAGACTCGCGCCCCCTGTTTTCCGGGGGCACGGCCGGTGGGGCTGTGATATAGTCCCGCGCGTGGGAGGCGCTGCGCATCGCCCGCCGACGGGCGCATGCCTCATCGCCGCGCTCTGGACGTTGGCGCTGGCCTTGCTTGCGAGGACTGGAATGACCAACGAGACGACATCGAGCTTCCCGCCGCATCTCTCGCTGCAAGCGCATCGAGGCGCTGCCGGTCTCGCGCCCGAGAATACGCTGGCCGCCTTCCGGATGGCCATCGAGCTGGGCGCGGACGCCGCGGAGCTGGACCTTCAGGCGACCAAGGACGGGATCGTAGTCGTCATCCACGACGACACCGTGGACCGGACGACCGACGGTCGCGGCCGCATCGGGGAGCTCACGCTGGCCGAGATCAAGCGGCTAGATGCGGGGGCCAAGTTCGGGCCGGCGTTCCGGGGCGAGCGCGTCCCCACCCTGCGGGAACTCGTGGAACTGGTCAAGGCCGGCGGGAGTCGTCGATTCCGATTGAACCTGGAGATCAAGTTCGCCGAGGGGCGCGAGGGGCAGCCCGCGGATCTCGAGGAGCGGGTGCTGGCGGTACTGCGCGAGACCGGCTTCTCGGACCGAGTGATCACGCAGTCGTTTCATCACCCCTCCGCCGCCAAGATGAAGCGGTTGGCGCCGAGCATTCCCGCCGGCCTCCTGGTCGGTCAGCGGCGGCAACCGGCCGACCCCGTGGCCGCGGTGAGGGAGCACCGTGTGGATTACTACGCGCCGCACCATTCGCTGGTGACGCCCGATCTCCTGCGGACGATGCACGAGGCGGGGATTCCGGTCGTCACCTGGACGGTGAACGACCCGGCGGACATGCGACGCCTCATGGTCGCAGGGCTCGGCACGCTGCCGGGCGATGGGATGATTTCGGATTTTCCGGATCGTCTAGTCAACCTGCGAGGGACTCGTCAGTAAGTGCGAGGACGTCTCGAACAACACGCGTTGCCCCGGAGGAGGACAGCCATGAGAAGGATGTCTCGGTTCCGAAGAATTTCCATGATCGCGATCGGGCTCGTGATCGCCGCGACCCTGATCCCCGTTTTCGCCGCGGCGCAGCAGAAGGTTCAGGTGGACTTCTGGCATGGACTCACCCAACCCCTGGGTGGCATCCTGGAAAATGTCGCGGCGGGCTTCAACGCCTCGCAGAGCAAGTACCAGGTGAACGCCACGTTCAAGGGGAGCTACCCGGAAACCATGGTAGCGGCCATCGCAGCCTTCCGGGCCGGCAACGCGCCGCACATCGTTCAGATGTTCGAGGTCGGCACCGCCACCATGATGGCGGCCCGGACCGCCATCAAACCGGTCCACGAGCTGTCGAAAGAAACCGGGGTCAACATCGACCCGAAGAACTACGTCGGCGGCGTGCGGGGCTACTACAGCACGACCGACGGGCGGCTGGTCTCCATGCCGTTCAACAGCTCGACGCCTGTCACCTGGTACAACAAGGACGCCTTCAAGCAGGCGGGGTTGGATCCCGAGAAGCCACCCAGGACCTGGGAGGAAACGTGGGCTGCGGCGCGCAAGATCGTGGCCACAAAAGCGGCCACCTGCGGCTACACGATGGCGTGGCCGACGTGGACCCAGTACGAGAACTTCAGCGCTATCCACAACGTGCCGTTGGCCACCAAGGCGAACGGCATGGAGGGGATGGATGCGGAGATGAAGATCGACAGCCCTCTGCATGTCAAACACCTTCAGAACATGATGGATTTGCAGAAAGAGGGCATCTTCAAGTATGGCGGGCGTGACGGGAAAGCCGACGCCCTCTTCCCGTCGGGCGAGTGCGCCATCTTTCACGGCTCGTCCGGCATGCGCGCTCGTGTCGTCCGCGAGGCGAAGTTCAACTGGGGCGTGACGTTCCTGCCGTATTACAAAGGCACGCCGAGCGCCCCCAAGAACTCCATCATCGGTGGCGCCAGCTTCTGGGTGATGACCTCGCCCAAGCGCACGATCGAGGAGTATAAGGCCGTGGCGGAATTCTTCCAGTACATCTCTCGACCGGACGTGGACGCCAAGTGGCACATGGACACGGGCTACGTCCCCATCACCCTGGCTGGAATCGGCCTCGCCTCCGGGCAAGGTTATTACATCAAGAATCCGGGCGCAGACGTCCCCTTCCGCC
>Ga0316619_10000012_pt1 | contig 28989 bp, 37 predicted proteins | sample OWC_Aug_M1_C1_D4_FD_207659 | JGI IMG/M metagenome (GOLD analysis project Ga0316619, IMG submission 207659) | Wetland soil microbial communities from Old Woman Creek delta, Ohio, United States - OWC_Aug_M1_C1_D4_B | ecosystem: Environmental > Terrestrial > Soil > Wetlands | place: USA: Ohio...
CAGTTAGCTTTCCTTTCGTGTTGTCCAAGGTTCGATCAACATCAAGATCAAGCCTTGTTTCTCCGGGGAAATACACCACGTTATCCATTCGAGATTAAGCCCCGTACTTTCCAAGAATACCCGGCACCGGGCGATTGGCAGCAACGTTTTTGGAGAGAACGCCAAGTTTTCCAAGATCCAGCCCACTGCCTCCGCCACCATAACCAACCCCGTAAAAGGTGCTGGCTTCTCGGCGCTTGCGTTCAAGCTCGGCCTGTTCCTCTGCTGCCGTGGGAGTGAATGCGCTTTGCAGTACGTTCCCGGCAATCATTGTGGCGGCCGGATGGGCTTCGATGAAATTGAGCATGGAGGTTGCTGCGCCTTTCAATGATGCGCCCATGGTGGCTTGGCCAGCTGCGCCAGTGGCAAGAGTCGGCGCTGCGGCGGCGGTTGTGGCTGCTCCACCAACACCAGTTGCGGCAGTTGTGGCGGCACCTTCTATCGCTCCGGCCCCAGTAGTGGCAGCCAATCCACTGGTTGCTGCTGGGGCCGCTCCTGTCGCCCCTAACGCTCCAAGTTCAGAACCAGTAGCCGCCAATCCAGATGATGCGCCAGCACCAGTCCCCCAAGCGCCAAGTGCGGCACCCGCTGTGTAAATGGCGGCGGCGGCTATTAACGCTTTTCCGACCTTGCTTGTAATGACCTTCTTGAAAACCTTTCCGATTTTCTTGAGTGGACTCGACATGTCAAATCTCCTTCAAATAGATGCCGCCAACCCGATTCATTTTGAGTCTACGGTAAAGTTGCTCTGTTCGCTCCACATCACCAATTCCTGAGCTGACGGCCATGCCCTTGATCTTTACGTCTGGTCTTGCGTCAGCCCATTCCATGAAGCGTTTTGCGAGAAAATATCCTGCCCGCCTTGAATGCTCGTTGACGTAAAAGAAAACATCGCTCGCTTCCTTCTGCCTACTCCAAATCCACTCATCCACCATGCCAAGAAGAACGCCGTTAACCTCACCGCCAACTTCGTCAACCCACGCGAATTGGGTAGGGCTCGATATGATGGTGGAGATGATCTTCCGGCACTTCTCGGGTGAAAGAGGAATGTCTTTGTAGAAGCTGATCGCATGCGCCTCTTGCATCAGCGCCCAGATTCTCGGCGCGTCGAGATAGGTGGCTTTTCTGATCAAGCGTTAGCCCATCCTTCGGGGGTCCATTGAACTCTATACTCACCTGCATTGTTGCCCCATCTATCGAATTTAGGGAATGTTTTTATCTGCCCCAAGAAAGATCCAGGAGATAAGTTTCCGCTACCTGGCGGAGGCGTCTGGCCCGGCGCCATACCTCCAGTGGATTGAACGGTTGGTGTAGATTCCGCTTCGCCTGGCATTCTTCCTGTCCAGTCAATAGCGTCCGGCGGAATTGAGCCGATAAGTTTCAGCCCACTCCCTAGCATTTCTAACTGCTTGTTCTTCCCTGCGTTCTGTTGCTCTGGCGATAGGTCTGGATTTGATGCAATCTGTGAAATAGCCTGCATGGTTTGGTTGTACATATTAACCGCAGATACATTATTCTGAAGAGTTAGCTGGTGTTCTTTCTCAATACTCGCAAGAGCGAGTTTATTTTCCTGATCCAGGTTGGCCATCGTTTCTTGATGGGTTTGCTGAATAGAAAGCAGCTTTTCTTGATTGGCCTGCTGTTTGTCGGTCAACTGCAATGTTTGTTCAAATCCAGTTTGTTGGGCGGATTTTTGGGCTTCGATCTGCTGCTGGTTAAGTTCTTTCGAGTACCCAAATCCGGCCTGTTGAGCGGCCTTATTGGCTTCGATCTGTTGCTGGGTGAGTTGGGTTGAATATCCGAAGCCAGCCGCAGCCGCAGCTTTGTTGGCCTCAATCTGCTGCTGGGTCAACTGAGTTTGATAACCAAAACCAGATTTGGCCGCCTCTTTCTGGGCCTCAATCTGCTGCTGGTTGAGCTGGGTGGAGTAGCCGAAGTTTTCAGCGCCAGCCTCTTTCCCCGCTTGAATCTGCTGTAAGTTCAAAGCCGATTGCCCCAAGAGCCCTTGGTTCGCCGCTGCTTGTCCTCGATATGCTCCGGCGGCTTCTGTGGCCAATGGCATTGCAGCCCCGATAGCCGCTTCCTCGCCCGCCTGCACAGCCATTGAAGATGGCAGTAGTCCCCGTGCATTCCATGATTGTTTTGCGCGCGTCACGGCCTGTTGCTGGAGTGGATTATCCTTTGCAAGAATACCCGGCAACTGTCCAATAGCAGTCTCTTTCTCGGGGTCGAGTTCTCGAGTTGGTATGGTTATATTCTTTGCCAGTATTCCCGGATTATATTCGGCCATTTAAACGCCCCTCTTTTCTTTTCCGCGATGCCATGCCGCAATGCCCACAGCAGCGCCAGGTACTCCAAGGATAAGAGCGATAGCGGATGCCAGCGAAGGGATGACATTGATCACCTCCGCTACGGTCATTCCCTCACCTCTGGGTGCGTTCAATGCTGCATAAAACAGATAACAACAGAACAGGGTGGCCAAGAACGAGCCAGCCGCCACCGCGAACCCATTGGCCGGACGCCATGCCTTTTGATACCACGCTTCGTTTGCGGAATTCGCAAGTTCAGACCGCATGGTCTCGTTCACGGTTCCAATGTCGGCGCTGTCGGCCTGTCGCATTGCCACCTCGTTGGTGTAGGCCATCTCCATCAGCTTCGACTGGTGCGCCAGCTCGAACTCTCTGGCCTTCTGCGCTGCCTCTGGGTTACTTGTGAGCGCCGCCACTACATCGGCTGGCTCTGATGATTTGGAGCCAATGGCAGACGCCAGAGCCGCCCCTATCGCTGAACCTCCGGGTATGGGTAGGGCCGCACCGAGAAGGGGGAGGCCGATCTTCGCGAGTTGCTGACCAAATTCTTTCAGGTCCATGATCTACTCCACCAATTCAATATGGGGCATATCCCAGCCGTAAAGTCCGGATGAGTCGCCTTTCCATAAGCCACCCCACTTGATCTTGTACCCAAGTAATGAGGCCGCCTGTAAGAACGCCGCCGCCACCATGGCCAAGTGTTCACGCTTCCAGGATGCGGCACCATCTACATAGGCATAAAAATCCAATGCCTTGCCATAGCCATCAGCGGCTTTCTGGTGCTTGCTTTTCTTAATGTAACCATCGGCCTTGCTCTTCTTCTCGATAAAGAGCTGCATCTGTCTTTGGTCTTCTCTAACGCCAGAATCTGGCCCGTGGCCAAAATCAACAAGAGTTATTGTGATGGCTAAATCGCTAATCTCGATTAACCGTGGGTCGACTCCTTCACGGTTCTTTTTTGATGCTTCGCTTAATACGTATGTCACTATTGTTTCCTCGCTTCTGACTCCGCCCTTAACGCTCCAACTAACGCCGTGCTAGCATCTTTTGGCTGCATCTGAGAAAGATACAATTCAATCCTCTTGAGCGTGTCCCACGTCACCATCTGTGATCTCACTATAGCCAGCTCTTTTTCGAGCGCGATCAATCTTGTATCGTGTTGAGATAGTAGTTTATATGATTGCCATTGGAATTTTGCACTTATGGCAACGCCTCCAGCTATGACATAGAGCACGAAGTTCTGTGTCAAGCTACCAACAAGTATAGCAAGATCATCGCCGGTCATTTCGTTTTATGGCCTTTAATGCGGACGCCAATGTATTCGGGTCGAATCTCCATGGGTCATCGAAACCAAGAATATAGGCGACGGCTTCTGAGCAAAACATTTTATTCCTATCCTCTCCTATTCTCCTTATAACAAATCCGGCAATACCGAGAACGTCATACAACTTCCCCTTGATGTTAAATATTCTATCCCTAATGCTTTGTTCATAGGCCAAGCGCTTATCTATTCTGTCAGAAAACCAATCCGATTCTAATCCTAGTTCAATAAAGTCCCAGTTAGATAGGTCGAAATCAATCCGTTTCTTACGCACACCGCCATCCATAAAACTGCTCGATATAGAAATTCCATCGTCAAGCACCAGTTCTACATGAGAGTACGGACCCCGCGTCCACCATGCTACCAGTTTGTTAAATAGGCGCTTTCGGCCTTTGTAAAGTGCAATTTTCATACTTTACCTTATTCGTTTTTGATTCATTAAAATTGGTTATCGCGTATACCCGACAATTGCATAGGTCGCGTTACCTCCGGCTGTCCATTTTACATAAGCGTTTCCAGATACGACTGGAGCAAAAACTTCCATTGTCGACGATCCGAGTGGTGTAGCAACCGCAGTTGCTACTTGCTCGTAAGTTTCTACGGTCATGATTCCAGAAATAGTCGTACCGGCGTCACTATATACGTTGATAGTTCCGGTTCTTAACGCGACAGAATTTAACGCTTCGGTTATAACATATAGCCTTAATATCAATCCCGTAGCATTAGTTGGAGCCGCGATACTTGTTAATGTGTTCAATACCAGTACCGTAGGGGTTGCCATTGTGCTTCGACGGTAAGTTCCTCCGCCAATACTCACATATCCAGACTCCGCAGAATAAGGATAATTCCCAGCGTGCCAGGCGGTGCTGCCGTTGATGGTTACTGTAGTGTCTGCGTTTACAGACAAAACTTCCGTATACGAAATGGTTCCGCCAGCCACTCCGGTTGCCGCTACGCTAATGATCGCCGCGCCATTGGATGTGTTTAGATTGAGTCGTGGCGCATAGCCATTTACGGAATAATAAAAGACTCCAGCGGCATCTGTGTACGCATTTGATATAATACTTAGATTATAGTTCGATGAATGATTTCTGATTAATGCCGAATCACCAAAATCAATGGCATACATTGATAAACTACTGCGTCTAGTGGCTCCTATGGAAATGTTATTACCTAGTCCTTGAATTGCTTTATTTGCGTCTAGCACGACGGCTTTCGATGCCTCCGCAGTCCCAGGCGTCGTAACATCCGTGTAATTCAGCTCGGTTGCCGTTGCAGTAACCGCAGCCCCGCCAATCGAGAAATTCGTCGTGCTTAAATCGGTAAGCCCGGTTGCACTACCACCAGTTATTGAAACAGCATTGCTATTCTGTGTCGCAATAGAACCCAGACCCATGGTGGTCCGTACAGTTGCGCCAGACTCCAGCCCAACAGTCCCTGTTCCAGTGCCGACGATAAAATCGCCATCAACCACGCCGGAGATGTTCGCCTCAAGACCGCCATACTCGTGCTTGAGCTGGCCAGTGGAAGAAGTAAATGCGCTTAGTGTCGTTGGGTCTGTAGTTCCGTCGCCTATAACGATCTGGCCATCGGCAAGAACACTCATTGCCGTAATTGCGCCAGTTCCAGAGCCAAGCAAAATCCCGCCATCAGTCAAAGAAGCGGCACCAGTCCCTCCTTGTGCCACAGATAATTGAGGGGTCGTCTCAAGCGCGGTCCCGCCAGAATTAACCACAACAACTTCCGATCCATTCCCCGTCAGAGTAGGCAATTTGTCAGATATATCTGATTCAATCGCGGCGAATTCATTTCGCATCGTCGCAGAAGCGCCTTGCGACCCCGTCGATGGGGACCCTGTCTTTGTGTACCAATCTGTCATGTAGCACCTATCTCAATTGGTTTCTAAAAAGCAAGCGCAGCAGCGCTCCTGAAAATCTAACTGGAGAGAAATAATCAGAATTCTTTCTGATCGTGATGGCGATGTTTTCTGCGCTGCCAGAAAGCTTCAGGTTTGATGGCGTCAACGTTTGGCCATCCCAGATGAACGCATCCCACACAAACGAATCCCAGTTAACTCCGGAGAACGAAAGTGTCTCCGTCTGAGAGCTAGGCTGTGAAATATACGTCGATCCATACCCCAACGTATAAGCCAGTTCAAACTGAGCGTACCCGGTGCCGGAAGCTTCGAGCGTAATGCCCATGTAGCGCTTCTTGATTCTTGGGCGCTTGGAATGGTGATAGTGCAGTGTGAAGAACGCTTCGATAGCCGCGCCGTCGAATGAGGTCCCTTTCTCCATCTGGTAAACGAACCCGTCATCAGAGCCAAAGAAGATCTCCTCAACACCGCTGGAATTCTCAAGCGAGAACATGCATCTCACTTCTGCTGGGAATAGGACGGGCATTGCGCCAATCAACTTTGGACCGAGGAACGTAAAATAAATCCCATATCCACTTGAGAAGAACAACCTGTACTGGTTCTTGTCTCTAACGATACAGCTGTCGGTTGCGGTGAATCGCTTCTCATTTAAGAATGGTTGAATAAGCGCCGAGATAGTGGCGTCTGCGAAGTTGCCGTAGGTCTGCGCGGCGGACAGAGTTGTTACCCCGCGATCATCTAGGAAGATAGTGCTGTGAACCTTTTGGATCGTATAGGCGTATGCCCCTGCCTCGTCGCTGTATTTGACAAGATTCCAGTTTGCGCTGGACGTACCATATAGAATATACAGCGCATTACGGTTATAAATCGCTATTGTTCCACTTCCATCGGCGGCGGCTTCTGTTTTGAACCCCGTAATTGTGTCTTGAGTGCCAATCGCTGCCGCACCAAGTCGAAGCGTCCAGTTAAATGGCGTGCCAATGCCGGAGTTCTGGAAATTGTTACCAAAACTAAAAAGTAGCTGATTGACGTGCGCTTTTACATGCGTTGGCGTGTCGGTTGTCATCCCAGTCGCAATTGGGGCAAAAACGGTTCCGTCAAACTCGAAGCCACGATTTACGCCATCGCATCCGTAGGCGCGCTTTGCTGTTCCGAAATTGTAATAATCGACTTCGTAACGACCGCTTGGTAGCAACGCTATTGCTGTGCTGTCACCTGCTATCGTTGCCACGTTGAGGGTGGCCCCAACGTTCAGATTTTCGGCTTGGAACGTTCCTGTCTGCGATGCAAAAATGAAGCGCCCGGCAGCCGTCCCCGCCGCCCACGATCCACTCTCCAAAGAAACTCGAGTGATAACCGCTGTAGCTCCTGATATGGCACCAGTGATGGTGTTTCCTTCCACCACTTCATAAGTACCGCCAGAGGTGAAGCTAAGCTCTCTTCCGAGCGCCACGGCCGTCCAGCCAGACGACGATGATTTGTAGAGCGCCGCAGCAGTTCCGCCCGCATTGTTGCGAAAGGCATACTTCACATCGCTGAGCATCATAATGCCCAATATCCGGCCAGAACCGGGCACGGCGGCTATATCGCTGCGATATTCATCGGCGGCAAGGTTTTTATACTGAGCATGAAGAAGCGCGGACGATGCGCCATCGACAATAGCGCCGTCTGGCGTAGTGCCTTGAGGACTGCCGCCGACATTCAGGGTTTCCGCCACGAACGTTCCAACAATCTTGGTTATCACCAGATAATCGTTATTGACCACCGCAATTACTTTTGCGGTCGCGGCGCTAGTAACCCCGGTAATCGTGTTGCCGACAGCAATACTTCCCGTGATTGTCACATCGAGAATCGCGTAATCCGCATCGGATGGGCTAGGCTGCCCGTCAAAGCGCTCATAGCCCATGATGTCTTGGTAACCGCCGTTGATATCGATCTCGTAGTTCTGCGAATCGGACAACGTACCAGGGCGGGTATTGAGTACTGGGGTTACTTGATCAAGACCACCGTTAAACGAGATGTAGTCGAATGACGGTTGCGGAAGCTGCGGGGCCTTCATGCAAGTGTTCCATATATGACCGGGCTAGATAGCTGGTTCATTCGCAGCTGCCCCATCAGCAGCGCCGATTCTTTCTGAGCGCGGGCAACCACTTCGGCGGCTGATTCAAAGTAGCCGTACTTCTCCAGCGCCTTATAAACAATCAGTTTATGAAACTGAGTTGGCATCTCAGGAGTGTCGGCGTCAGCGGCCAGAACCTGAGCGGATCGATGATAGTCCCCGGTGATGACGTAAACTGCATCGGGCGATGGACCGACAACGATATTGTTCTGCGGATCGACAGTGATGTGAGCAGGTGCGCCGGTTGTCTGTGTCCCCATTTTATAGACGGACTTGAACCATTCCCACGGAACGACTTCTAGCCAATACTCGCCGCCTACCCCAGAAGATTGGAGATATGCCTTCGGGGGATCATCGCAGTTGTCGAACATCCAATGGTCAAAACGAGTAATGGCACTAGACGTGAGGCTATCGGTGCAATCGCCATAAGCATAGGTATCGTCGCTGGCCACGGTGTTAAGCGTGAATGTTACCCGCATCCAGCGCCAAAAAGGATTCATGTTCTGAATGTCGGTGTATGCCTCTTCCGCCCAGTTGACGAAGCGCTTCAGCTCGCCGGTCTGGTTCGTAACGGCAGTCGGCACGGTACCAGAAAGCCCGGCTTCTTGGCAGGTACGCTGCGTGATCTGGAGATAGTTCATTCAGAACCTCAAAAGAATAGGGCCTCCGAAGAGGCCCTTAATGGGGATGGGATAGCGATTAAGCGTCGTAACCTTCCAGCTCGATCAGGAACTTACCAGCCGTATAGGCCGCAGCAGTGCCGCCAGCGCCGCCGGTCAGATACAGATACTCATTAGCAGCAGGCCACGCGGAAAAGCTCTTGAACGTGCCAGCAGACCACGCGCCACCAGAGGTAAGCAGAGCTGTTTCTGTAAGGTCAGTAACCAAGCCGTCGAACACCCCAGTATTTTCAGTTGCGGAATACAGGTCGATGTCAGTAACACCACCAGCGGGAGCTTCAAGACAGGTAATGCGGCCTGTCAGGATAGTCCCATTCAGAGCAGCGGTGATCTGCCCGATGTAAGCGGCAGACACGCCCTGGCCGATAATGTCCAGATCGGTAGTCGAAGAGCTGAGTCCTGTCAGGTCGATCAGATAAGAAGTGCGGATAATGCCGCCCGTCTTTACCACGCTGTTTTTGTAGACTGTCCCGACGCCACCAGTAATGCCTGCGCCAGCTGTGCCGGTTGTATTACCGCCAAGATCCACCTCATTGCCAAATGTCTTGACGCCGTTGATCGTCTGCGCCCCTTCGGTCATAACAAACGAGGCGTTAGCACCTGCATCTGGAATGGTGTAGGTGCGTGCCGCAGCTTGTGAGGCATTGGTAATGGTCGTATTGGTGTTGCCGGCGCTGTTTGCCGCCTGAATGACAAGAGAACCGTTCTGAGTCGAAGGAGCTGGAAGCGTGAGTACTTCGCATGTTTCCCATGTCGTACCATCGATGGCGCGAAAGGTCAGTTCTCCGCCTGGAGGAATATCCACAGACAGATTGACGGCCAGTGCGTTGATGGCATCGGAGGTGTTGGGGAACACCGCCAATGTGGTGGCTCCGGAGTTTTTCACCGTCTGAACCTGGCCAGCAACAGCAGTCAGCAGTTTCACGCTATCGCCAGCGGTTGCGCAGACAGTGACGTTATTCCATTCTCCAGTGAGAGCGGTTGCGCTTGCCTGACCACCAGTAGCAAACGCGGTAATAGTAGTGTTGTGGTCGGCTACGCGAGGGACGGTGTAGGTCTGCACCCCGTTAATGGTCTGAGCGCCTTCGCTCATCAAGAACGAAGCCGCCGCATTGCCAGGGTCTGGAATGGTCAGGGTAGAAGCCTGCCCAAATGAGGCGTTGGTAACCTTCACCTCATGATCGGCTGCGTTATCGGCCGCAACAATGATCAGCTCGCCTTTCTGCGTTGATGGGGCGGAAAGCACTACGGCTTCATTCGTTTCCCACACAACAGCACTGATGGCGCGGAATGTTAATGTCCCGCCGACAGGGATGTTCACAGACAAGTTAGCGGCAAGGGCATTAATCGAGTCATCTGTCGCCGGGAATACCGCCAGACTTGCAGCGCCGCTATTCTTGATGGTGATTGCCTTTCCTGTCGCTGCGGCAGGCAACTTAACCGAGTCGCCCGCTGTTGCACATGTCGTGACGTTGTTGAATTCTGCCGTCAACGCTGTTGCGCTTGCTTGACCTCCGGTAGCAAATGCAGTGATGCCTGTCGCGGTATCGTAAACGATAGGTTCGTCCGTGGTGATCTGCCCGATAGTGGCAATTTCTCGGGACGCCCCAAGCACCAACGCCTTATTTGCGGCCGCAGTACCATTGGTGATACCGTCGATCTTGGCGAGGTCGGCGGCGGCTAAGCCGTCGAGAGCGGCAAGCTCTAGCAGATTGATTGTTGATTTTGTGTTGTCGGAATTGACAACGACAATGGAGGAGTTTTTCCCCATTTCCAGTTTTCCGCTAATAAGCAGATTTGCGAATTTTTGCCATAATCTCATGATGATTTTCCTATATTGAAAGTGGGCTATGCCCTTGTGAAATAACTATCGAATTAAGCCTCGGACAGCATCTTGTCGAGCCAAGGTCGGCCCATAGGATTCCGGTCTTCAATCAGCTCAAAGGGGTATTTGAGAGACTGCGTTTTGCTGATGTTGTAGGTATCAAACCCGTTGTTATCTCTACCGAACGGAGTTTCGACATTGTCTTCTTTGGCCTGCGCCAAAACAGCAAGGAATTTCCGCTTGATAATCTGAGGAATCCCGCGAACGACATATTGGTTGACACCGTTCACTGACAAGCATGGAATTCGTTCGCGCTTTTTGTCGGAGGTTGTATGGATACGAATCACAACCTTTTCCTCCATAAACGCCAAACGCTCTGCCTTTGCCTTCAGATTTGGCCCATCGACAATCTCGAATTGATCTTTGAAATCCTCCGGGTCAATTGATCCTGTTGCCGGTATTTCATGGAATTGGTCCTGACCGATCTTCACTTCGTTTGAATCAAAAATCGTTTTTCTGCGACCCATATTTTTCTCCTAAATGAAAAGGCCGCCCGAAGGCGGCCATGTTACGCGGACGTGATTAGCTAGCCACTGGACGGTCTGGCATAGCCATCACAGAGGTGAAGGTGTTGGCGTGGGCGGTAGATGCCGAGTTCTGCGCACCTGTAACAGTGGTATTGCTTGAACCGAAAATGTACGACGCACCGCTGGTGTAGTCGGTCGCCACTTTGACAACCACATAGCCGAACGGGCAAAAATCCTCCGGCAATGAAGGGAACTGCGGACGATCCTTGAAACTGCCAGGAGTGTATGTGGTCGAATTGACATCGAGTTCAGCCAGCGGACCCTGCGCCATCCGAAGAGTAGTGGACTCGGTAGATGTTGCACCAACCACAATAACAGCGCCGTAACCAGCGGGGATGCCTTCCAGCGTAGCTCCAGTAGTAATGTCGGTTGTGCTTGGCTGTACATTGGTAGTTGTGGCCTGAGTGTATGCCTTGCCCTTGATGCAATAGTACGGCGCAACGCCAAGCGTAAGGGTAGTAGTAGAGCCGCCAGCAAGCGCCGAGTCAGCATGGCAGAAAGTCGCCCCTGCAAATTGAATTACGTTCATGATATTTCTCCAGAAAAAGAAAGGGCGGATTTCTCCGCCCTATTTAATTACGCCTGAACTGTTGCGCCGACTTCGCCGACCGCCATCCATCCGTTGTTCAGAACGGCGGACTGGAAGTAGAACTTGGCGCCAGCATAACCGCGCTGACCGCCCGGGTCTGACTTGCTCTTTTCGCGAGGGTCAATCCAGATGATGTCCATGGCTTTGGTGTTCTTGACGCCAAGCTGGCACCAAGCATCCATACCGGTAACGATGACGGGGTACACGTCAATCTGAGAAGCACCAGTAGACACCAGCCCTGTGGAACCAACTGATGCACCAGAATCCGGGATTGACGCCAATTCCGGAGAGAGTACGAATCTGAAGCTCTCGCATGAACCGATTTCCTGCTCATGAACAACTGAGCGTTTGCCATATTCGGCAATTGGAATGAAATTCTCCAAATCGCGAATATCGCCTTCCAGGTCTGTATGACAGAACACCAGATATGCGGCCTCGACTGGAGATGTCCCGGTGTTTGTACTTCCGTCGATGATCTTTGTGATCATCTTCGCATGATTGCCTTTCAGACTCTTGGTAATGTTGCGCAAAAACGATCTTGTCAGCGTCTGGTCAACGGTCGCACGCGAAGTACCACCAGAGTAGAACTTATTGGTGCAAGCCTTAACTGCGCCATAACGAACCATCTCCTTCACTAGCCCCATACGCTCCCCAGTGGCGATCTTCATCTCTTCTGGAATGTCGTCTTCGTACAGGTCGTAGGTCTGATCGGTGAAACCGTACAGGCACATATACTGGTTGATGTTTATTTCAACATCATGGAACGCCAACGTATCGGCAGCCGGAGTAACGCCTTCCTGTGTCAGGTGCGCCGCAGCCGTAACTGTCCAGCGGTCTGTAGGGTCGACGCCGCTAGAAACGGCGGTGTCGGTTGCGCCATATGGAAGCACGCGACGATAAACAATGGTTTTACCCATGTTCTTGTCCATCTGCTTCTCGACGCCGGTAATGCCGAGAACCTGAATGGGCTCTGAGTGATTGATAATTTCGCCCTTTTGCTTGCCAATACGGGCGGCTTCGGTAGTTGTTAGCTGAAAAGCCATGATGTTCTCCTAGTAATCAATTGGCACTACGCAGAGACGGCTTGCTTCGCCGTGCCTGCATGAATGCTTCTTCTTCGGATAATGCGGATTGAGTGACAGGAGCCAAGCCGGATGGCTGTGCCGCTGCTGCTAATCTCCGCTTCTGTTCTTGCTTCAGGCGCTCCGCCACTTGTGCTTCGCCCTGCTGTTTTTCTTGCTGTTTGCGATGACCTTCTCGCCAAGATTTGAACTCGGACAGTTTCTTTGCTGCATAGAAAAGGTCGTGGCTAGTTTCGGTTTCTTGAAACTCTTCAGGGGTCAGGGTTTCTCTCCACGCGTCATACTCTTTCGACGCTACGCTCTCCCTCCAGTCTGGGTGCTGAGACTCAAAAAACTTGGTGGCGAAATCGGAAACGGCTTTCGATACTCGCTCCTCGACCTGCTCCTCAATCTTTTTGGGGTCGACCTGATTCGTTTGAGAGACAAAGCCCTTTAGATCCTCCTCCAATGAATTGGCGAACTCGTCATATCCTTGAGCCCTCAATCTCTCCAGTTTTGCAACGACCTGAGGCGGCTGCTGCTGAAGCTGCTGCTTCTGTGCGCTCTTGAGTTGATGAATCATTTCCTTCATCGCCCCAATCTGCCCAGATAACTTTTGAGACGTTCCTTCAAGCGTTTCAAGACGATCCAACTTGGCCCTTATCTGAGATTCCGTAAGCCCGGCCAAAACAGGTTTTTCTTCCTCCACCTCAACTACCGTTTCAGTGGTGACAACGGGCTCTTCAGGTTGCAATACGGTCTCGTCTTCGCTCTTTGTGGTCCCATCAGCAGGCTCTTCACCTCTGATGGCGGCCTGGAAGGCGGCGCTCTCTGCCTGGTCGAGTTGGTCCTGTGAAAATTCCTGCTCTTGCTCTTCAGCCATGTTTTCTCCGCAAACAAAAAAGCCAGCATCAGCTGGCCTGTGTCTTACAAAACAGCGTGGCGGCTATCTGCCGTCGTCTGTCACCTGTGCCGCGACTGGTTTTTCCAGACTCAGCAAAGCCTTTAATCGCGCAATCTGTCCGCGAATGTTCGCGGTAGCAACGGGGTCGTGATCACCGTCGTTTCTCATGCGCAGGGTGTTCAATTCGGCTTCCATGTGCGCCTTCAGCTTCTTCCATAGGGCGCTGTGGATTTCGTTCTGTTCGAGCTTATTGAGCCTCATATGCCGCTACCTTCTTGGGCTTTGAGCAGAGCTTCGGCGGTGAATAATTTCTCTTTCATGCTCTGATCCAACTGGTTGTTGGCGAGGTCGGTTCTGAGCTTATCTATCTCGACACTGCGCTTCAGCTCCATTTCCATGGTCTTCAACTGGAGTTCGATGTTCTTCATCGACATTTCATGCTGGCGTTGACGTTCGGCTTCTTGGGCCTTGAATTGCAGCTCTGACATGTCTGATTGCTGGACCAGTTGAGCCTTCTGGAGCTCTGTCTGAGAACGGATATTGGCCGCCTCAATACCTGGGTCGGTCTGCTGAGGGGCCTGCTGCATCTGCGCCTTCTTCTCGTCAGAGAGCTTCATGGCGTTGTAATTCATGCGCTGGGACTTCATCAGCTCCTTGGTCCACAGCTCGAAATCCAGACCAGAGGCCGGGTTAGCGGCGATCTCCGCAAGCTGGACAATCGTCTGATCGTGAATAGCCCTCTCTACTAGGGAAGAGGAGGCATGGACTACTACGCAATAATCGCCCTTCTCGTCATCCGGAACGTCTGGATCTGCCATCAGGTAATCGTAGTAGCGCTTGACGTGAGGCTCGAAGAAATCGTCAAACGTGCGGGCGATGCGACGCAACATCGATCCAGACGCTTGGGTCTTGAGAATTGAGCTTGTCGCTGTCTCGGGCGCGGCGGATGCCTGCCCTTGCATGATCAGGTCGAATCCTGTTAGCCGGTCGGCCATGTCCAGTGAAAACTGGATAATGTTCATCAGTTCAACTTGACGGGTTTCGATCGTGATAGCAGCGAACGCCTTGTTTACGTCGTCCATCGTCGCGCCAGGCAGCTTGCGCCAGACCTTGCGGGGATAGAGTTTCATGTTTCCATCAGCCGGGACTATTGCCTCGTCATCCAGAACGATCTGGGGGCCGCCGGAGAGCGCGGCATTGTCGAGCATGTTGCGGTTGGCCCCGTTCAGTTCTTTCTGAGCGGGCATGATCTGCTTGGCAATACCGATTCCTGCCCAGAAGTCGGCGCGGCGGCGCATTACCCAGACGTCGTATGGGAACTCGCCGGACTCCAGATGGGAAACGGCGGCCTTAATCACCCGGTCATTGACCATCGTGATCACGACAGGAATGGTTTCGGTCGTGTACGCCCTGCACTCGCAGCCAGCAGATTCAACGTCTTCGGCGCTCACGTCGCCGTAGAAATACCAGACATCAAACCGTTCGTCGTCCTCGACGATTTTACGGGTATGGGTCTCCTCGTTGCGCTTGCCCGGCCCTTCCTCAAGCACGGCCATGATCTCATCGCGCAGATACCCGAGGTGTTCCGGGGAATCCATGCACTCGCGCAGCTGTTTGGCCGACCACGAATCAAACTCGAACACGAACGAGCCGTTGTGGATGTCTTCACCGCACGCTGGATCGGGGTAGAAATTGCGGATGTTGACCGCTTTCGATGCGGGGATGATCTCTTCGACCATTTCCATGACCATCGCGCCGTCTCTAACACTCGATGTTCTGCGGCGCTTAACGGTCGGAATCGGGCCCTTGAGCACCCCCGTTCCGTAAAGGGACAGCGAATCAGTGACCTTACGCAACTCTCCATGGATGTTACATTCCTCCATCCAATCATCGATGCGTGTCTGCGCTTTCTCCGCGCGTTTCTTTGCCTCGTCTAGCTGCTGCTGAGCGATGTCTTTTGCTGGGACGGTCTGCGGCCCCGCTGGAGATTGGAGCTGGACTAGATCGGTACTCTGCTTCATCCCCTCCAACTCAGGAATGGGAGAATGGTCAATCGTGAAGTTCCGGTCATCCATCGGATTAACGATGTCGCTGATGCGGGCCGAGAACCCTTCGACATACTTGGCGGTGATCCCTAGGTAGAGATTTGACCCGTTACTTCCTCCCTGGCGCTCAACCGTTACCCTCCCGCTCATCGTGCGCGGCTTTACCAACTTCTCGGTATTGCGGTTGGCGTTATCGATGCCTTCGTAAGCGTCCTCGCACTCGTCCCACTCGTCCTCGATGCCGCTTAGGTAGCGGTGCTCGATGGCTTTTTTGCGCTTACCCGACAGTGTCGCGGCCAGTGAATGCAGGCGCGACTTGCGCTCTTCCTCCATCTGCTTCAGGAGGGCGAGATCCTCTTCAGACAATACCTCTTCGAGAATTGAGTTATCCTCCAATGTCGCGTTTTCGTACTGATCCATTCCGTTTATCCTATGCGGAACCAGGCGCGCGGCAATGCGGTAACTGACGATGAATATGCCATCACCCCGAGCGTTGATGGCATCGTTGCGCTATATGCTGTGGAGATATATCCAACGCATGTGAGATCGGTGGGGGCAACGAGCCCCAGAATAGAGCACAGCGAACTATCTACAGTGAACTGAGTGACCGACGGGTCTGCGCTAAAATTGACGACGATGAAATACAGTCCTGCATCAACATATCCATCGGAGATGGTTATTGCGCCCTCCTTTATTCCAGTCGTGCCTGTTGAAATTGCTGAAATCTGAGCAACAAGAGTGGTCGGAACGCCGTTGGTAGATCCTGGCGCACCACTGCATGCTGAATTATACAATCCAATGACAACGTTGCCCGCTACTGCCGTAGTTACGTTAATCCCGAGTTTCGTCGGCAGGCATCGATGCGGAATGATCACGGGGATGCAATACATCGTATTGGCCAATACAGCTGCTGGCGTGATTGCAGATGTTGGCGCCGAGTAGTATTGCCCGGCCACTAATCCAGGGTGATAGGCGGGAGAGAGTTCTGTTAGCCGTCCATTGACAGTGATTCCACTTTCTTTGCTGATGGCCGGTTTTGCCAGTGCGTTGCTCGGAGCCCCTACGTGATCGTTGGCAAATGAATAAAATAGATCGACATTCCCAATGTTCGACACACTAGAGAGATTCGGTGAGTAATATGCACACCATGACCCAACGGTTGTAGACGCCCCGACTCCGACGAGTTCTGACTCAAAACCCAACAACGACGTGACATTGCCGCCCAGAGCGGACGCGGTGCCTAACTGAACCACCCCTTTGTCATGAGTCCCCGCCCCCGTCAATGTCAGGTTTAATTGTTTGACGCTGTTATACCCAGGAGCCGATACGCTGTTTGAACTGTTGTAGGTGTTGGCCTCGCTTGTTGCAAAAACTTGCTTATCGCTGGCGCCGGATGGTGTCGTTGTGAGCGTCAGCGTTTGTAGGTTTTCGGTCCCAGTAGTGCCGGTATCGCCGTATGTCTGATACCGCTGGACTAGCGCACGCCAGTTAGCCATTACGAACCCCCGGCATAAACAGATACAGTCGATCCGTCAGCGTGGCCGCTTGATGCCAGCAATTTGATCTCGTACAAACCTTTGAGATCCATCGAAAACCAACCAGTTGCGCCCGCTGCGAGTGTTGTTAAATCCCCGCTGGCTCCGACGAGGATACCTGTTGGCGATGTAAAATCGGCTGCGGCGCTGAACAGCGTTTCATAGCTAGCGTCATCATGCCAGCGGCCCTGAATTATAAATGCGTCAAGGGCCTGGCCGGTGACTGCGATATGCACCCCCACTTGCGAGAATCCGAACACTTGCCACTCCAGTATTGAGGTATTCCCGGTCTGAACGACGGAAGTCGCTAATTTGCTCTTTTTCTGTTGATTGCTCGTACTCATGATGCTCCTATGCAGGCTCTAGCCAGCCGAACCAGCTGCCGGTAATTGTTGCGGCCTTGTCTGTGACGAATGTTAATCCGACACTCTGACCTTCGGTAAACGGTAGGGGCGGATCAAATCTCAGGCCGCCAGAATTATCCTGAAATGGCGCAGACGCTAGCGGCATAAAAACGCTGGAGGACGTGAAATCATGCCCCTCGAATGTTGGAGTTGCCAACCTTACTATCGTCCCGGCTGCTGCTGATCCACTCAGGGAGCCCGAAAAAGCGGCATTGACCATCAATCTATAGCCAGCTGGCACCATTCTGACGCTACTGGAGCAGCGCAGCGCGCCGGTTGAAATCTGGGCGTAGGTCACTCCGCCGTTTTTGGCCGTAATCGTTCCGGCCGCCACAGCCCCACTGCCCCACGTCCGCAGGTGCATACACTGGATAAATCTGATGTCGGTAGCGACCGTCAGTACGTTGGAGACGCCATCCATCGTGATAATTTCCATCTGCTCCGCAAGATTTGCGTCGAGATAATGTACGTCGATTGTGCGCGCGCCCGTTCCAGCGGAGTCATCGTTAGCCGATGTGCTGGCTATTGTCATCTGCACCCCAGCGGAAGGGGGAAGGGTATATGTTCCGTTGGGCCACAAAACATTGCTCTCGGCCCCTGTCGTCGTGCGCTCTCCGTAACCACCGAACGGTCTAGCGCCAGGAATGATGCCCCGCGCCAAATCCGTCAGATATGTATTGCCGTTCTTGTTCCAGTTCGGCATCTCAATATCCTGTTGACGGGTCTATGGGGGCGTAGGGCTGGACTGTGATTGATGGCGCTTTCTTCTTCGCCATCACGGGGCCAGCAATATGCAATCCGGCGTACTGAAGTGCGTCATGAGGATGAGAGTAGCCGTTCTTCTCCGGTGAATCCGTGTATCTATCTTCGCCAGATACCTGCAATCTGCGGTATCTGTAGCCGCCGTTGAACCCCTTGCGCAGAGTTTTGCAGCTCGGAGACAGCAGAAATGCTGGCTCTCCATCCACCAGCCGAGTCAAAAACCCGGCCACGGCCTCGCGCCGGGCCGTGAATTCATTCGTCCACGCCGGTCGTGTCTTCAGGTCCGCCGCAGATAACTCGTCGTAGCAGGTTTTCTCATCCGTCTGCGCACGCTGATTGCCAGCCGGATCGGCCACGCTCTCTATTGACAGTCCTGGATAGACGTTCGCCAGAAATGGCTTTACGACCGCCGTGGAGAACTGCCTAATACCCATGTCTTCAGATACCAGCTCATCGAGTATTCGCCATTGGCCGCGCTTACTCACTTGGCTGATGATGCAGGCCGGAGTGAGTCCGAAATCCCACGACAGGATCAGTGGTAGGCCGCGATAGGCCACTAGCTCGTCTGGAGCAACGTGGATACGCTCGTTGAATTCGGGGTAAACGGGCCTGCCATCAATGACCGTCCCGTAATCGCCGTCAACATAAACCTTGATCCACTCCGGCGTTTTGCCAGGAGTCATGTTCTCGTAGTAGCCATTCGGCAAATTTGCTACGTTTTCGGCTTCGGAGCTGCGACCAGAGGGCTGACGGAAAAACTCGAATCCGTCCGGCTGCTCTTCCTCGGCCAGTTTGTACCACCAGTGATCATCGTCTGGCGGGTTGGTGTCCATGATGACGCCCCACCATGTCGCTCCACCGTCGCGCATCGAGGGGAATCGACCGACACGGCCAGTGGCCGCATCAAGCACGGCCTTGGGAATCTCGCGAGCCTCGTTGATCCAGACCCCTGTTACCTCCAGAGATAGCAACTTTTTGATGTCATCGGGGCGGTCCAGCGCCAGAAACAGCACCTCCAGCTCAACGTCGTGAGCCAGTTTCAGGTGCTGAGTGATGGGAGAATCCCACTTTACCGTACCAAACCACTCAGGCTTGAACCAGTCCGTCCATGTTTTTATGGTCGTGGACTTCAGCTCCGGGTAGGTATTGCGGATTACAGCCCACCTAGTCCGCCGAATTCCATCCGGGCCAGGAGCCTGACGGAAGGCTCGCCCGGCTATCTCCATGCAACAGGTGACGCTCTTGCCACTACCGATAGGCCCCATGAGCCCTCGAACCAACACATTGGAGGAATGGAACCGAACCCCGGTGGGGCTGGCGGTGTAATTTATTTCCATTGTGGGGAATGGTTGCCGAAACGAGGCCGGTTTTCAGCACAAAGTGGGAAATCGTCTTTATCCGCACCGTGAAGATTTGAGACAAAGTGGGGAATCATTCCTTCTTTCCGTCGAAATTCAGGACGAAAGTGGGAGGCGTTGTCTTGATCTCCCCGGAATGCTTGACCTCCTGAACATCCCCGTACTTCTTCGGGGCCTCTTTGCTCGACTGCCACTTGAACGCATCGTGCTTGAGTCTAGCGAACGCAACTGATTGAGGAGTAATGGTTTTTACTATCTTCCCATCAGGTCCGAGCAGCGGAACATCATCAATAACCACTGGAACCATAGCAGTTTCGGCTAGGTCTTCCCAATGTTCATCAGATAAATACTCTCTGGATATTGCTCGCGCCCGTGTGTATTGGTCGTGGAAGGCGGCGTAATTCTCATCTGCGCCTTCTATCCCAGCCTTCAGCAGCCACTGGAAAACGGTAGCTTTGTCCGGCATATCATCATCAGCACAGACCTTGCGCAGTGATCCGCGCTCTACCAGTCTTGAACACAGAATGGCGGTGAGCTCTGGAGTGCACAGCGTTGGACGGCCCTTAGCCTTCTTCGGAGCCTCTGCCACTGTCGCCTTCTTAGCCATTCTCACCTAAATTCCCATTAAGTGGGGAATTGCCTCCTGTTTTTGGTCTGTTTTGATGGTCTAGTGGGGAATTGTTTATATCCGCCCGGTGGCAGAGTGTCATTCTGTGTTGCCCTGTCCCTATTTTCGGGTAGAGGTCAGTGCTTGTGGCACGCTTCTTCGCCATCTCGCCCTATATAGAGTGATTTATTTCTTTCCTTGGCCTTGACTTGTGACATGTCACGACATATCATTACCACATCAGCGGAACAAACCGCTGGCCCGACCCGGGATAGGGGATAGAGGGAATCTAAAATGAAAAAGCAAATCGCACTGCACACACAGCTGAATTCAGGTATCTACAAATCATGTGGTGGCGGTCAGGACGTAATCGTCAGCAGCTGGAATTGTGGCCCGGCGAATCTGCTCAAGGCACTGGATGCCCTGCATGAAGAGCGTCAGTCTAATGTGCGTGGATACGGCAATATCGGATGTGGCAAATCATGGCTTGAAATTGATGGTGTTTTTTTCGACGCGACCGCGCTTAATGATGAAATCCAGTATGAACAATACGTCCGCGAAGACAAGAATTTCCACCGCGCTCCTCTCAGCAAGATTGAAATAGCCAAAAAGCACATTGGCTAAAGCCCCTCAGCCCGGCGACCACCGCCGGGCGATACCTTGGAGAGAAAAAATGACTATATCGCCACTTAAACGAGCAACCGGGGTCATCATCAGAACCCTGCGCAGCACAGGCCACGGCAGTGATTACTATGGCGTCTGTGATCGATGCGGAAAGCACGTATCTGAGACATTCGTCAGCCAATCCAGGGCACAGTACAAGCGCTCAACCGGAGAATTCTATTACTCTCCAATTGGCGGCGGTGCGTATGGCCACCGGGAATGCCTAGAACGTGATTACGGCCCACATCAGGAGGCTGTGACTCATGGCTAAATCCACCAACCAGCGCAAAACCGAGCAGCGCAAGCGGGACCGAGCCCTTGGCATCGTCGAGCGCATCATCATCGTGCATGAGGATGACGTGCAGAGGGTCCGCGCCTTCGCCGAATCCCTGATGAAACAAAGGGGTTTCTAACAAAAAAGGCCGGTCATTCCCGACCGGCCTATCTCAAACACAACTTTCACCACTACTGGAACAGTAGCAAAAGAATTTGGTTTTTGCAACTACCTGTAATTTCAGACCTTGCACGGTCCGCATATTCAGATGTTAGGCAACAAAGTCCCGGCATTTGATCTTCGTAATTAGCCTGTGGCCACTTCTTGTTCGCAGTTCCGTCTTCGGCCTTGCCACAATACCCTCGGCCTCGAAGTCTCCCCATGTGGAGGGTATGCCACGCTTCGCCCATGCAATGGCATCGTGAAGTGTTCCTTCCCCGATGATCGGCACCACGTCGATTCCAAATTTGGCGGCCACATCCTCAACGTCTGTGCGTTGCAGCCACCAGTCGCCCACCTTCACATCAAACAGAACAAAGTCTTGGTCTTGCCGGTAGTTGCCTCCTCCCTTCTGAATTTTTGCACCATAGCCCTCTCCGTAAAGGCAAGCGTCACAACCGAACACCTCCTGCATCTTCTCCGCCAGGGGCAAGAACCGCTCATTGAGCCGTGCCACAAGCTGCGCGGGAATCTGCGTGGAGTCAGTCTTGCCACCAAAGGTAATTGCGCCGCCCTGCAACATCACACGGATGTTCGTGCCGTCCACCTTCTCTGTAAAAACCCAAGTGTTCCCGGCCAGAAATTCAAGCTCCGGCAACGTCCACTGGCCCTCCAAAAGTGTTTTTTCCTTACGTTCCATGTCGCGCTTAAACAGCGTTTGTATCTTGTGGTACTCGTTCATTGTCTTCTCCGTAGATAAAATTGTTGCCTAACCATGCGCCCAAGCCGACGCCTTCGTCGGCGGTTAAATTTCACACGCCAGTGCGGCGCGGCTTACCTTCACCGTTATGCCTCATCATCAACTATGCGCACCCTATTTCGGCTTGAATGGCTAGCGACAAAATCCATCACCTGCTGCTCATTATCGAATGCAATTGTGACAGTGCATTCATCACGATCAAATGCGACATGCTGCAAAGAATCAGCGCGCACATACCTAATGGAGTCGTCTTTTATCATGCCATATCCTGGAGTAGGGCAATCACACCAACTCCATTCATCGCCATCCCGCACGAGATATATTTCTGCATGGTCTGGCATAACAAGGCCTCTAAACACGGACTGGCCGCCAGCGGCGCTGCTCTTATTCTGTTGTTCACTCATCTTCATCGGTCCCCTGTTGGTTCGGTGTTGCGGCCATCCGGTTAGCGGCACCGTTAGACATTAGGTTTACAGACTCGACAATCATAGCCGCGTGCTCCGGCGATTTCGCCCAGCACACATGCCTTCCGTGGTAGTCGCAAACTTGCACAACTTGGTATCGAACTAAGTCTGGATGCCAGTCACCAGTCGGGCGCAGCATGTCGGCAATTTCGTTGCCGAACCCAATGTGCCAAGGAGTGCTCATGTCTAACAATGCCGGTAGAGCGGACTGGCCTTCAGCGGTGCTTGCTTCAATGCTTGGGGTTTCGTTTTTCATTATTGGCTCTCTATGTTTTGTGGTTTCGGTTCGGCCAGTCGCTCACCGGCAACGTTATGCCTCTTGTTCCAGCGCTCAAGCAACAGATCGGTTACGTCATCCATCAGCGGGTAAATTAATCCGCTGGCCGCTCCGCATGCGCTGCTCGTGCATTGCACGCACTGTGCTCCAATGCTCGGGGCGTCGGTCTCGCCTTCGAGCGTGATAATTTCCGCCTCTGCGCCGCAGAATGGGTACGGTTTGAGCCGGTCGCTGTCGTCTATCATGTGGTCCATAGTTAATCTCCGTTGTTGTCGCCGAGGCATAACCCCGTCAGCACGTTGGCGCCGGAACGCCGAAGTCATGTTCAAGCCACGGCTTCTTGCACTTTGGGCAAAGCTCTTCGCCGAGCGGAAATGTCCCCTCTTCCGGGTACTCGCTTAGGTACGCTACGTGCGCGTAGTGCGTGGCCTTGCCATTGTCGTCAAGCACACCAGCCACCGGGCATTCGATGATGGTCATTTCCGTTTCCATCTCGTCGGTGTAGTCATGCGGCGCGATTACCAGCCCTACGGCCTCGGCCAGGTCTTTGATCTCTTTCCCAGTCAGTGTCAGCATTTCGGTTTCCTCTCTCAAAATCCGCCCAACACGGCGGTCAACGGCAGACTGGCCGCCAGCGGTTTCGTTTTCGTTTTCGGTTTTTTGTTCACTCATCCACTCAGTTTCCTGCCGTGCAGATCCAACATGACATTTTTAAGCGCCTCCACTGCTGCCACTCCCCTCTTTTTCTGCCTATTTGCCAGCTCTGCCCGGCGCTCTGCCAATGGCATAGAGAGCAAATGCCTGGCCTCACACTCTATCAGCCACTCCGGGCAGCTGCTGCACACCGTAGAGCCGTCTCGCAACGTGACCATTGGTGTTGCCTCATCCTCGCAGCGCTGGCAGCCTAGGCAGCTCATGAGTTGAGCGCCGCAGCCAGTTTGTTGTAGTGATCAACCCGCACGAGCAGGACATTATCGCTAGCCACGGGACTAGCACCAAACGCATGTCTGACTGCCTCTTTCGTGAGATTAATTTTCTCCAGCAGCCGGGCATTTTCTTTTTCAAGTGCCTCGATTTTCTCGGAGTCCATTATGCGCTCCTCTCGACGGTAGTAACGCTATACCCGCACTTGCTACACTTCAGGCATTCAACAAGTCTATCTGGCCCTCCCGCAGACATTGTGACGACCTCCTTTCCAGGAAAGTCGGGCGTCCCGGTATAGGTCTGATCAATCGCCTGTCCTGGGCTTAACTCAATTTTGCAATGTTTACAATGCGGAGCTGGGATGTTTGCAATCGATTCGCTCATCTCAATATCCCCCGCGAATCCATCATTTTGGCCTTCAGGAATCCAATGTTTTCCAGCTCCGCCATGGCCCTGTTTCTTCCCCGTATGTCATCAACAGTTTTCAATCTCACAGGCCTTTTCTTTCCGCCCCTAATCTCGTCCATCCGTTCCACCGCCCTATCCTCTACCGGCCAAATAACTATCGGCCTCACACTAATTGACTCTGCCTGGGGCTGGGACGGAATTTTCATTTCCGCCGTCCTCGTACTCACGAACGCCTTAACATGAGCATCCATCATGCTGATTTTCTCGATTTTGCGTGGCGGATGTTCTGGTGCTGGATGTATGCCAGCGTCTCAGGGCTGGGGGTGAGGCGTGGGGCGTCTTTGTAGGCGTTGGGCAATGACCACTCTGTTTGTGTTTTTCCGATTCGTTTAGTTATTACTCCTATCGATGATTTTGCCCTCCTTATTGATCCTGACTGTCCATTATATCCATGTTTAGACAACTCAATTAATACATCATTCAAAGATTTTGGCCCATCAGAGAGGATTTCTATTATCACTTTCTTAGCTCTGCTCAAAGCGGGGCTTCTATCAATGTCATTCCTTATCGCTTTTTCTGGAGACCACCCTAGCTTGCGGATTCTTTGTCTAAAAGTAGATTCATCTATTTTATATTTTCTTGCGGCGTTTGCTATCGTTATGTATTCTCCATTGACATAAATAATCACATTTTTAGATGTGTTGTTTGCATTGATAATTTTTGTAACAAACCTACAATTATCTGGAGAATATCCTTTTTCATTATCTGCTCTATCTATTTCCTTTGATTCGTCATATCCATTATTGGTTGCCCATGTAATGAATGAATCAATACTATCCATCCATTCATCACATATTTTGATTCCTCGCCCTCCATAGCGATGATACATTAATGATTTATCGTCATAACATCGCTGTCTCATTGCTCTATATATTGAGTATATTTTTTTTGATGAATGACCATGCGTTCTTGCCGAATCTTTCTGCAAGCACCCACATGATTTAGCATGTCCTCTTATCAGGTCATGAGATGTTATTTCTTTATCAATTCCGCAGTCACATCTACATAACCAGACTACGCTGCCACCCTTACGTCCGGCCTCAGAAATAACAGTAAGCCGCCCATATCTAGATCCACATAATTCGCGTTTACTTGGCATACGATCCCCTTATAAGTGAATTTTTTATAAAATTCATGACGTCACCTGCTGGCTTTGATGGCTTGCAGTGTTTTAGTCTAGCATCATTTGGCCAAACTGACATCATTTGCTTATAATTATGATTGGCCCATCCATCTTTATATCCATGCTCTTTTGCATACCATTTGAATCCTGCCATAAATCTTATTTTTTCATCCCATGGCATATTTCGATTGCGCTTTTCGGCGGCGTTCTCTTTGTCTGCTTTTGGCGAAAGTTGAACGAGTTCACCGGCTTCGTGCTCTATCGTGCTTTGTTTTTCTGGAGCGAATCCGCAGCATGGGCATATATGGACTTTTGCGGGCTTGACGAAATGACACTTCGCGCACGTCTTCGGCAACGGCTCTTCACGTTCCTTTTTATTCGATGAATTTTCTTTTTTCTTTCCGTCGTCAAGCTCAGATGGGAGTGGATCGGTTACAAACCCGAGCCGGGTTGTATTTCCAGCGTGATCCAGCACTATGCAATCGTCCTTTCCCTCGCTTAATCTTAGCCCCCTGCCCTTCATTTGGATGTGCAGTATCAGGCTTTTAGTCGGCCTTCCAAGAATAATGCATGAGGCATTCGGAGCGTCAAACCCTGTAGTAAGCACCCCCACAGAGGTCAGGAGTTTTATGTCACCCCTCTTGAAGGCGGATATGACCTCGTGGCGCTCTGAACTATCGGTGTAAGCGTCTATGTGCACCGCCTTTACTCCGGCGCGCACAAATTCACGCTCGATATGCTTTGAGTGCGCCACGTTGGTGGCAAAACAGATTGTCTGTCTGTTCTGCCCCAGTTTCAGCCACGTCTCTACAATGTCGGCAACCAGCTTTGGCTTATCAACGGCCTCGTAAAGCTGCCCCTGGTGGTACTCGCCAGCAACAATCTTGACGCCAGATAAATCGGGGGTGCTGGGGGCGTAAACTACGGCAGGAACCAGAAAGCCTTCATCCGTCAGCTGTTCCGTTGTTGCCCCAACAACGAGATTTGTGAAGTATTTCCCGAGTCCTTTTGAAAATGGCGTCGCCGAAAGTCCGATAAAAGGGATGTTGTTGTATGACTCGATCAACTTTATGTGGGCTTTGTGCAGGCAGTGGACCTCATCTATGATGCAAAATCCCATGTCCGGCATGTTTCGCCTAGCGATGGTTTGAATGCTGGCAACCTGCACGTCAGCTCTAGGGTTCCATTGGTAATGGTCTCCCTGTATCACGCCAACTGTAAGTCCGACGGCCTCCAGGTGGGCGACGCTCTGATCAACGAGGCTGATTCGGTCTACAATGAAAACCGGCTTTCTTCCCTTTTCATAAGCCGATTTGATCAGGGTTGCAGCACAAATGCTCTTCCCACCGCCTGTGGCAAGCTGAAATATTTGGCATCTATGCCCATTCCTAAATCCTTCCCTTAGCTTATTTATGCCATCGGTTTGATATGGTCTTAGCATGATGGATACTTCCGCTCACACAAGTACCCGGGCGCTCCCTTAGAGACTCGCTTTCTAAGCGTGTTGACACTTATTCCTAAATGATTGGCGGCTAATTTTGCCGTTTCAAATGTCGAGCCATTGACGATCCATCTCAGGCTATCTCTCTTGTTGTTAGCGTTTTGTGTCGGCGTGGCCCACCTGCAATTATCTACAGAATAATTCCCATTGTTATCTATCCTGTCTATTTGATGATGAGGAGAAGGCTTTTCGCCCATATCTTCCAAGAATCCAACAAATCCACTCAACCATTTATCGCAAACAGAAATTCCGCGCCCACCGTAATTTTTATACAGAGCGTGCGCTGGATTTGTGCACCTCCCTATCATTTCCACCCACGTGTGATAAATCTTTGTTTTGGCGTATGAATGAATTGCTTTTCCTACGACAATCAAACATCCACATGATTTTGTTTGTCCATTTTTTAAGTGACTACCAACAACAATGGAGGTTTTTCCACACTCACAAAGGCAGTTCCACCTTGAATTCTTCGAGGAATTCCGCCCCGCAAACGATACTACGGAAAGTTTTCCGAAAGTTTTTCCAGTTAAATCTTCTGTTTTTGATTTCATAGCAGAATCCTTAAGGCAACCTGCCAGCAAGGAACCACCCTTGCCCAAGTTTGACGCCACAAGGTATACGCCGCCATTGTTTGGCAGGTTGTCGTAAAGACTCTGAGATAATTTTTCATTTCGTGCCCTTGTGTGCAGCCGGGTGGTCAGCCCGATGGAATCATCGTATCAATTTTGTGTTCTTGGCTCAATAGCTCTCTGCTGGTAGGCACGCAGGGGGATCATTTGCCACCACCCTGGTAGACCATACCGGCCTTTCCGCCCCCTCCACCGGTAGAAAATATCTCCCCGGTTTCAGGATCAAACGAAAAAAGATCGGTGCCACTAGAAACTACGTTAATCAGCGATATTTCTGTGATGTTTAGGGGGGTAGGGTTATTTTTTTTACCGGCCACGCGCTGCTGCCAGCGGCAAAAATCTGAAAAACACTTGAGAATGGTGAGGGAGGTGGTGCGTCGACGGGTCTCTCGGTCCTTGGTGTAGCGGTGGAAGGTTATAAGGAGTCCAGCCTTGACCAACCCCCTTATTCCCCGCTGAACGGTCGCTATGGACAGCCCCACGCGGTCTGCCATGGCCCTCTGCCCTGAGGTGGAGGCGAATTCCCGGCCCATCTCTCCGACTGCGGCGCAGATTGCCCGGAGGTTGGGAAGGGACACCCGGCAGATTTCCCGGACGTGCTCCAGCTCTTTGCGAAAATATTTAACGTGGTTGACGTACCACGCGAAGGATTTTAGGTCGAACTCAAGCCCATAAGCGGGGTGATTGACTGGGTGGCACTCCGATGACTTCATCGGGTTATAAAAATAACTTCTCATTATTGTTTCCTTTATCTGAATTTTCGATAAAGGATGCTTGCGATTAGTTACGTTATAACATAACATACTCGCGTACATCCCAGGGTACGCCACCCTAGAGCCATCACTCTATGATGGGTGGCTGTTTTTAATTAATCATCGTTCTTCAATATACCGCAAATGTTTATCATTTGCGTTTCTTTAAAGCCCTTGTATACCCAGCTATCAAGTAGCTTGAATCCCGGCAATGCCCTCTTTACTATTTCAACTCTTGAGTCCTCGCCAGAGCCATTAAAGTACATGTCCCTGCCATACATCAAAGTTAAACAAATCACTGCGCCAGGAACTGCTACATTCTTTAAATTGTAGATTGCTAAGTAAGTATCTTTATTGAAAGATGACGTGAAGTCATACCAAATCGCAGTGTTATTTGTCAGTCCCCTAATAAGGGTGCCTGATTTATTTTCATTGTTTTTAGTATGGTCGCCAATTTGCTGTAGAATTAACTCATCAGTCAATGAAACTACATCTCCGCAGATATAAACAGCTCTGCTTGAACGCAATATCTCTATTTTATTTCCATACACATCCTTGCTTTTGTCGCATGGAGAATGCCCAATCATATAAGCTTGTGCCTTATGAAAAATTTTTAAATCTTTCTCTACCCCGGTTATTATGGTGCTCTTCTCGCTAGATAGGTCTAGCATTCGTTCAAATATCCAGCCTTTTCCAGGTAATCCTAGGTATTTATGCCTAACCCCTTGCGCTTGATTATCAAGAATAATTTTTAGAATGCGCTCTCTTTGCTCTTGTTTTGTTTCTGACTTGAATTCATAGTCATTTGATGCGCGGTAATCTGTTTGCTTAGTGATATAGTGAAGTGGCTGTTGTGCTATATCAGAAATATTGCTTTTCATCCGTCAATCCTCTATGGCGGCTGGTCCTGGGTGAAAGTTACCCGGGAGGCCGACCTGTTGGTCTTTGATGAGGTACCAAGACCAGCCCCATAG